>Ga0105049_10009651_pt1 | contig 11105 bp, 9 predicted proteins | sample MAT06_FD_78087 | JGI IMG/M metagenome (GOLD analysis project Ga0105049, IMG submission 78087) | Freshwater microbial communities from Lake Fryxell liftoff mats and glacier meltwater in Antarctica - MAT-06 | ecosystem: Environmental > Aquatic > Freshwater > Ice > Liftoff microbial mat | place... | reverse complement strand
CCTTCATCAACATCCGCCAGTAGCTGCGGGGTTCGGCAGAGAATCGAGTTCAAGACTCGCCTCCAAAGCCGAACCCCAGTCTCGCGATCCGGCCGCCGCGTGAACACTCTTCCTACTTCATGCGCGACACTACGCCACTCCCGGCTCTTCCCCACCCATCAAACTCCCGACATCTTTCTCGCACCTTTCACGGCCCTGACCTTGCATCCCGCCCAAAGCGCGGCCATAGTTCTCTCAATCGGTCCGCCGAGCGCTGATGGGCGGCCCCACGACGAAGTAAATAGCCGAGGAGTGAGTCCGATGCGCCCATTCGCCCTGATCGCTCTTTCCGTGTCTGCCGCCCACCCCGCCGTCAACGCCGCCGGCGTCCGCGTGCAGCTCCACACCGGCTCGCTCCCTTGGATCTTCGTCAGCGAAGTACAAGTCGAAGGCGTGATCCCAGCCCCCGGCGCCGCGGCCCTGCTCGCCATCACCGGGCTGGCCGCCGTTCGTCTTCGCCGCTGAATCGACCGTTCAATCGACTGCTGATCGCCGCGATACGCTTGCGTCATGCGCGATCGCCCCGCACGCCCCCGCCGCGGCTCAACTCGCGCTCTCGACCCCGACGAGCCCGCGCCGATCATCGAAGGCTCGATCACCGCCATCACGCCCGCGCGTCAGTCCGGGTGCGTCGCGATCCGTGTCGGGCGCGTCCGCGCCGCCGTGATCGCCGCCGACGATGCCGACCGCTTGCGGCTTCACACGGGCCTTGATTGGACACCCGTCTTGGCCGACGCCATCGCCGCCGCCGCCGCGTTGGCCGCTGCCAAGGACCTCGCCGTCAAGATTGTCGCCAGCCGCCCGATCACACGTAGCGCTCTGTGCCGCCGGCTCGCGCAACGCGGCCACGCCCCTTCCGACGCCGCCAACGTCGCCGATCAACTCCAAACCCTGGGCGTGCTCGACGACGCCCGCTTCGCCGCCGCCTTCATCCGATCGCGCCTCGACGCCAAGCCCGCCGGCAAGATCTGGCTCCTCTCCAAGCTCGCGCAAAAGGGCGTCGACCGCGCCACCGCCAACGCCGCTGTCGACGCCGCGCTCGTCGGCCGCGACCAGCGCGCCGAGGCCGAACGCCTAGCCCTCGCCCGGTTCAAACGCATGAGCCCGCGCCTCGAACGCCAAGCCGTCGAACGCCGCCTCTTCGGAGTCCTCGCCCGCCGCGGCTTCGACGCCGGGCTCTGCCGCGACGTCGTCCGCAAAGTGATGGCCTGACCACCGCGTGGGCCGGGGCACTATCATCCGGTCGTGGTCCCGCAGCTCCAGCGTTCCATCCCGTTGATGCTCGTCGCCGCAGCACTCGCCGCTGGCTGCGAGAGCGAGCCGGAAATGGCATCGCCGGCGAGCCCCGTGCGCGCCGCGGACACCATGGAGGCATCCCAAGCCACCGGCCCCGCCAGCGCCGACGGCCCCTCCCTCCGCCGCGGCGACCTCAGCCGCGCCCACTGGGCCGAGCAGTCCTACCTGCTCCCCATCGACGGCGTGCGCCGACTGCCCGACTACTCCGGCACCTTCGCGATCACCGACGAAACCGCCCGCCAGCGCCGCGAGTTCCCCACCCAGTCGTCGGCGCTCGACACCGCGTCGGAGGATTCGGTCCTGCCGGCCGTGGGCGAGGCGCTCCTCTGGCCCTTCTTTGCCGCCGTGGACATCCTCGCCATCGGTCCCAAAGTCCTCTTCAACGATCAGCTCCAGACCGTCCGCGATGCGTCGGGCCGCGTCGATCGCCGCCCCGCTGCGCTGGCCCGGGCCGGCTTTCTGCCGCCCTACGGCTTGCCCGCCATTGTTCCCGTGCCGCCGTCGATCCTGCCGCCGGGCGAAGGCCCGCAACAGAACGAAGTCCCGCCCGGTGCCTGGTTTTTCCGCGACGGCCGCTGGTATCAGGGGACCAAGGGCGTTGACTACCCCCGCGACGCGCAGCCGGGCAAGTGGATGTTTCGCGATGGGCGCTGGGAGCGCGTGCCCGATCGCCTGCCGACCCGCGAACCGACCACGCCCATCGCCCCACCGGCCGCCACGAACCCGCCCGCTGCCGACGCCCCGCCAGCCCCCGTGGCCGCGCCGCCGGCCGTGCCCGTCCCGCCGCGCGGGTCGGAACTGAATCTGGACGATGTCCCGGTCGGCTCCTGGATCTTCCGCGACGGCCAATGGATCCAAGGCCGCAAGCCGCGCGACCCGCGCTGAGCCGCCGCCGCGCCTCCGCGGCAGCCCCTACGGATCCTCACCCCGGTAACCCAATATGAATCCCACCCACACCCCCGCTCCTCCGCTCGACCCCCGCGGCTTGCCAGTGGGGTACCCCTTCAAACCCGATTGGGAAATCACCCCGCGCGACACCCAGAAGGCGACCGCGGCCGGTGCCGGCGGGCCCATGCTTCTGGACATCCGGCGACCTGACGAGTTGGAGCGGGCGCGGATCGCGGGGGCCGTTCATGTTCCGATGGATCAGGTCGAGAAACGACTTGACGAACTAGAAGACGATGCCGGGGCGAGGACGCGGCCGATCATTGTGCACTGCCACCACGGCGTCCGCTCCATGCGGATCGCGGCGGCGCTGCGGGCCCACGGGTTCACGGACGTGCGGTCGATGGCCGGGGGGATCGACCTGTGGTCGATCGCGGTTGACGGCCAAGTGCCGCGTTATTGACGCGGCCTCGGCGTGGTTGAGCCTCGGCTTCCGCGCTGCTTGATTAAGTCGAAATGCTGCTTGGATCGCCCGCGCTGAACATCGCGGCGGATGTGCCGCGCGGTGGCAGGATCGCGGCGAGTCGAAAGCGGAGTGCCAAAAAAAGCAAGGGCCGCGCCTTTGGGCGCGGCCCCTGAATGGACTCAGGACAGGTTGGAGAACCTACCGGCAAACTGAACTGCCGGACCATCACACCCCGTGAGGGGTTGATGGATTAGCGACGGCGGCGACCGATGACCAAGCCGCCGAGGCCGAGGAGAGCGGCCGCGCCCGGGGTGGGGACGGCGAATGAGAAGTTGAAGTCGGGGATGCGGAAGAGCGCGCCAGACGAAGCAAGGTTACCCGAGAGTGAGAAGATGTACTGCGCGGTCTGGCCAATGGAGCTGACGGCCACGAGGCGGGGGTTGTTAACGTCGGGGTTAACGGCGCCCGGAGTGAAGCGGGGGGTGTAGGAGAAGGTGTAGTAGTTGGCGAAGGGGGTGGCACCGAGATCACCAGTTTCGCTCACGCCACCGGAACCGACGGGGAAGGCGGCGCCACCGAAGGCGCCCTCGAAGAAGCCACGGCCGGCAGTGATGCCGGAGGCAACGAGGGTACCGTTGGCAGGGTTGCTAAAGATACCGTTGTTGGAGTCGCTATTGCGACCAACGTTGTCCGCGTCAGCAGCGCCACCGGTGATGAAGGCAGCGCGGAACGGGGAGTAGGCACCGGTGAGGGCGAGGCCCGAGTTGTCGTTGCCTTCGCCGGTCGCACCGCGACCGATGGTGCCCTGGCTCAGGCCAGCGGCCTGAGACACAGAGTCCACAAAGCTGAGGCGGAACAGGGGGTTGGTGCCCGTGTTCGGACCAGCGAGGCGGCCGATGCCCAGGTTGGTCGTGCTGAACGTGCTGGCAGCCGTACGACGGATGGCGACGCGACCCTGGAGGGTGATGAGGACGCTACCGACGGAGACGTCGGTGGCGTAAGCCACGCCCGTGCCAGTGTCGATCAGGCCCGAGCTGCCGCTCGCGCCGATCGACGTGGAGAGCAACTCACCGCCCAGGCCGAAGCGCTGGATCTGGTAACGAGTCTCCCAGGTTTGGTTAGCGGTGGGCGCGGTCCCCGATTGAGCGACCGCCATGCTCGAAAGACCCGCGACGCCAATGAGACCGATGACGACATTCTTGTTCACGTGAATCTCCTTCCTTCCCTATTGTCCGAAAATAAACCTGATGGATCAAACCATCACGACCCCTAGAACTTACAGCAAAGGGGGCTCTCTGTCAAGGTAATGATGGAAAAAAGCATGAAATGAACCCGTAGTTTCACATTGGCTTCGAAATGCTACCCAAAATGCCACGATGGCGACTACCTCTCCAGGGAATCCCGCGATTAACGGACCCGGCCCTCATTCTCCGTGCCCGGCAGTTGGATAATTGGGTTTTGTTCACCAATCAGAATCCTAATTATCCTTAATCTTGGTGCTGTCGAGCTCGGTGAAGGGAGCATTGCTGCCAAGGTCGATCCCGTGATGAGGGGAACGACTGTGCTTGATCCTTCGAGCAATGTGCGCACGCCGGCACGGAAAAGTCCTTGGTCGGAGCGGCCTGGCGTGGCCGCTTGGAGGCCGTTAGGGCCCGAGAGAACCAGTTCGAGCGTCGGTCGCTCGGGCCGGACCATGGAGGGGGGTTGTGCGACGGGGACGAAGGCCGCGCCGATGGTGCCGCGAAATGAGCCGAGGGACTTTCCTGCGGAGGCATCGAGTAGCACGATCCCGCCGGCGAGGGGGTTGAACATCAGGACGACCGCGCGCATGGGATCATCGGCGGCCGCGTCGGTGGGCGCGGGTTGCGCACCGACGATGGCCTGATAGGCGGTGGGCAAGCCGCCGGGCCCGAGATCGAGTTGGCCAGTGCGGCGCAGAGATTGCGCGTTCTCGCGCTGGACGGTGATGGCGACGGCGCGGCCAGCGTCGTCGGCCCCGAGCACGGCGAGCACCGCCGGATCGGCGGCGGCGGCGGGAAAGACCAGATCGATAGTAGGATCGGCGAAGACGAAATCGTCGCCCTGGCTGGTGCGCACGACGAGTTGGCTGTTGTGTTTCTCGCCGCTCTCGATAGGGCGGCGCGAGTAGGCGATGGCACCGTCGGTGAGCAGGATGGCGTGGGCGTTGCACCAGTCGTCGCTGACGATCCAGCGGACCTCGGCGGAGCGCCATGAGACGAACCCGAGGCGGCGCGTGCCGTCGGGCGTGGGCGACTCAACGAGGAAGCCGGTGGCATCAGCGGAGCGGCCTAGGCGCAGGCCGGGCTCGCGGACCTCGGCGACGAGCGAGAGGGGACGGGCGGTCAGGTCGTAGATCAGGATCTTGGAATCGGCGGGCATGAGCGCCCCGGGGAGCCCGAGGATGGCGGCGTCGCTGGGCGGCGAGCCGACCTGGGCGGCGAGCCAGCGACCGTCGGGTGAGACCAGCGGGAGCGTGAGGCCGTCGTAGGCGACTTGGCCTAGCGGGAGCATTTCGACCTTGGCCTGCGAAGAAGTTGAAGCGGCCGGATCGGTGGGTTGAGCGAGCGGGCCCTGGGGAAGTTGTAGCGGGGCGACTGGCCCCGAACGGAGCGGGATCCCGCGGCGGGTGGAGGTACTGCGCTCGATCTCGCAGCCGGTGAGGGGGGCAAGGGCGACGAGCGTGAGGGCCAAGGGGATCAGGAGGCGGTGGCGGCGGGGCATGCGGGCTCCAGGGGAAGAGCCAGAAGTGGCGGAGTGGCGGAGTGGCGGAGTGTTCAGATCGTGTCTCAAGGCACCGCATGAATTCAAGGGAGCGGGGCGGGCTTGGCTGGTTCGAGGGGCCTGGTGGCGGGATCGGCTTGGGGCTGGATCTGTTGGCGGAGTTGCTCGAGGCGCAGGCGCTCGTTGACGTTGATGCGTTCGGCCTCTTCGGGGTTTTCGACGACGATGGGCGTGATGAAGGCGACCAGCTCGGTGTTGGTCTTGGTCCTTTCGATGTTGGTGAAGAGCGCGCCCAGGAACGGGATGTCGCCGAGAAGGGGGACTTTGCGTTTGATGTCGCTGTCTTCGGAGCGGAGGATACCAGAGAGGACGACGGTTTGGCCGTCCTGGACGATGAGCTGGGTGGTGGTCTCGCGGCGGTCGATGATGAAGCCGCCGAAGAGCGTGGACTGGGGCTGGAACGAGGACAACTGGAGGTTGATTTTGACGTCGACGTCGCGTTGCTGGGTGATGCGGGGTCGGACGCGGAGCTGGATACCGACGGCGCGGTAGTCAAAGGACTGGATGACGCCGTTGCCGGTGGTGTTGGTCTGTGACTGGGTGATGAAGGGGATGTCCTGGCCGTCGAAGAAGGAGGCTTCGATGTTGTCGCCGGTGTAGATCTTGGGTTCGGAGAGGATGGTGACGGAGGTGGTCTGTGCGAGGGCTTGGAGGAGGGCTTGGACGTTGACGCCGATGTTGAGGACGGAGGTGTCGAAGAGGCCGGGGAGGAGGTTATTTTTCTGGCCGGTGATGGTCTGGTTGGAGACGGCCTGGCCGCCCTGGAGGGTGGTTCCCGGGGTGAAGCCGATGGTGTTGTCGGTGCGGGTGGGGGTGATGGTGCTGCTGGACATGCGCAGGCCCAGGGCGGTGAAATCATCGCCGGAGATCTCGGCGACGACGGCCTTGATGAGGACCTGACGACCGGGGCGGTCGAGCTGGTTGATGATCTGTACGACCGCATCTGCGTATTCGGTGGGGGCGAGGATCATCAGAGCGTTCTGGCGCGCCACGGGGACGATGCGGATTTTGGCGACGAGGGTCGAAGCGCCGGTGTCGGCGGTGGGCGGGCGGGCGCGTTGCCACCAGAACTGGAGGTTGGGGAGATCCTGGCTGGTTTGCTGTTGGAAGCCGCCGTCGGGGGTGGAGGAGAAGGATGTGGTGCTGGTGCTGGCGAAGGGGGAGGCGTTGGCGGCGCTGCTGGAGAGGCCGGTGTTGATGCGGCGGATCTGGGCGGGTGTGCCTTCCTGGGCCAGGAGGGCGTTGAGCTGCTCGGCGAGGTCCTCGGCGGTGGCGTGCTTGAGCTCGACGATGCGCGGAAGGCCGGCGGAGCGCGGCTGGTCGAGGTCCTTGATGATCTTCTCGATCAGGTCCAGGTTGTCTGGCGACTTGGCGACGACAATGACGCGCTGGGCCTCGGGGATGGCCTGGAAGGAGAACTGGCCGGCGAGACGGCCCACGCCCTGGGTGTTGCCGCCCCCCCCACCGCCGCCAGCGCGGGCGGCGCCGGAGCCGAAGAGCTGGTCGAGGGTGTCGCGGACCTTGATGGGGTCCGAGTATTGAAGCTGGAAGACGCGGGGGATGACGGCGGCCTCGGGCAGCGGCTGATCCCAGATGTCGACCTGCTTGCGGATCTTCTCCATGGCCGCGGGCTCGGCGAGGACGGTGACGGCGTTTTGCTGCTTGTTGGACGTGACTCGCAGGCTGGAGCCGGTGGAGGGAGCGGGCTGGCCGGGTTGGCCAGTGGCGGCCTGGCCGCCGGGCTGACCGGGCTGGCCGCCCTGGCGCTGGTTCCCGCCTTGCGGGGTGAACTGGCGGATGGTGTTTTGGAGGGCGGAGCGCTGGGCGGCGCCGCGGGAGCTGTCGGAGTTATCAGAAAAGAGCTCGCGGAGGTTCTGGGAGATCAGATCGGAGTCGGCGTATTTGAGCTTGAAGGTCTCGGTGACAAGGCCGGCGGCGCTGGGGCGGTCGAGCGAGACGATGAGGCGTTCCATGCGCTGAAGGAGCGCGATGGGGCCGGTGATGACGATCTGGTTGGAGTCGAGGTCGACGGTGAGTTTGGCGAAGTCGGGGAGGGAGCCCTTGATGATCTCGCCGAGGTTGGCGGCGGAGGCGCTTTTGAGGCTGTAGACCTTTTGGACGACCGTGCCTTGGTCGGGGCGGGTGAGCGTGGTGACGTCTGGCCCGAGGACGGGGACGTTTTGGCGGTCGACCTCGGCCTGATCGCGGAGGAAGACGATGTCGGGGGTTTCGACGACGGCGACGCCGATTTGTTGCAGGGCAAGGAAGACCAGATCGAGGGCTTGATCGCGCGGGATGGCGCGGTCGGAGACCACGGTGATGCGTCGGGCGAGGACGTCTTGCTGGGGCATGACGACCTTGCCGGTGTACTCGACGATGAGCGGGATGAGCTCGCTGACGGCGGCGGAGCGGAAGGAAAGGACGGCGGGCTCGCCCTTGTGGACGCGGCGGCCGAGGACGTCGCGGTCTTCGGGTGCGATGGGGGCGGCGGGTGCGTCGGCGGCCGGGGTGGTTGCGGGGGTTGCCGGTGGCGATGGGGGCGGCGTGGCGGCTTGGTCCTGCGCGCGGGCGAGGGCCGAGCCGGAGAGAGCGAGGAGCGCGGCGATCAGCAGGCGTGTGTGAAGCGTGGGGCGGGTCGTCATGTCAGGGCTTCTCTGGCGGGGGCTCGGGCGGGGGAGAGGGCTCGGGCTGCGGATCGCTGGACGGCGGGGGCACGGCGGGCGCGGGTGACTCCGGCGGCGGCGCGATGGGCTGCGGCGCTGGAGATGAAAACGGAGTGAAGCCCTGTGGGAGGATGATCGTTGTCTGGCCGGCGGGGAAGGTGCCTGGAGGGAGTTGGATGGGCGGCGCGCCCGGGCCGCCGGGCGGGGGCCCACCGGGACCGGGCGCGGGTGGGGTGATGGGGGTGGTGGCGGGGCGAGTGGTCGGGGCGGCGATGCTGGGCGGGGGCGGCGGGCCGAGCCAGACGGACATGGGCTGCGAGAGGCTGATGGGGCTGCGGTCGAAGAGCGGGACGGTGAACTCGCCGCCCATCCAGCGGAGCTTGGCCGACCAGGGGGCGTCGACGGCGACGACCGTGAGCGACTCGCCTGCTGACTCGCCGGGCTTGAGGCGTTTGCCGTCGGCGAACCAGACGGCCTGGTCGACCATGCCGACGATGTTGGGGCCGGCGTATTTGTTGGGGCTGCTTGCCTTGGCGGCGGCGGGGCGCTCGGCGGCGCGGACCTGGCCGAAGGGGGCGCGGGCGACGACGCGGGCGGAGGCGTCGGCGAGGAGTTGCTGGGCCGCGGCCTCGTTCTTGACCAGCGTGGCCTCGGGCACGGCCTGCGGCGCGGCACCGGGCGTTGAGAGCGGAGCCAGGAGGAGCGGGACGAGCGTGTAGAGCATCCACGCGAGCGTGACCGAGAGGGCCACCAGGGCGAGCAGGCCCAGGCGGCGGCCCGGCGTGGTGGCGGAGCGGAGGAGCGAGGTGAGCTGGGCGGCGGTCATGGCTCGCCTCCGACGGTGGTGGCAGAGGGGGCGGCAGAGCGGCTGGTGCGTGGGGCGTTGCCGACGAGCCAGCCCTCGGCGGCGAGGTTGACCAAGAGCGTCGAGCCGGCGCGGCCGCGGCCCGAGGGCTGCGACTTGCGGATGTTGATGCGCGCGATGGCGGCGATCTCTGGGGACTTTTCGAGGTCGGTCATGACGGCGAGCAGGGTGGGCAGATCGCACTCGAAGGAAAGCTCGACGGCGACCCGCTCGATCCGCTGGTTGGCCCCGACGAGCGAGCGCGGCGGGTCGGGCATCAGGGAGGAGGGGTCGCGGTAGCTGGCGCGCTGATTGGCGACCTTGTGCGTCTCGAAGATGGCGTTGACACGCCGGGCCAGGGTGCCGGCCTGCTCGCTCATGGTCGCGGGGGAAGCGGGGCGGCCGAAGACGGCGACGGTCTGCTCGACGCTCCGGGCGGCGCCGGCGACGCTCGTGCGGACGCGGGCCTGGTCTTCAAGCTCGGCGGCGAGCTGGTCGGCCTTGACGCGGAACTCGGCCGTCTTGTCGAGGGCCGGCGCGATGACGAGCAAGTAGCCGGCGATGACCGCGGCGCCGGCGAGGGACCAGCGGAGGGCGCGGGGGAGGGCGCGGAGGCGGGCGAGGAGGGTGGTCATTGGCCGCCTCCTTCGAGTTGCTTGCGGTGGCGCTGGAGCTTCTCGGCTTCGTCGAGGAGGCGTTGCTTGACGTCTGCGGGGAGGCCCGGGCGGGACGCCGCTCCTTTGCGGAGGCCCCACTCGCGGGTCGCGGTGGGGCGGTCGGTGGCGGCGATTTCCTCGTCGGTGAGTGCGGCCGGGGGCTCGCCGCTCTTGGGAGCTTCGCCCTTTGCGTCGGTACGGGGGGCGCGGCCCTGTGGAGCCGGGGGCTCGGGAGGAGGCGCGGAGGGCGCGGGAGTGGCGGCGGCAGGCGGTTTGGCGGAGGGCGCGGGCAGGGGCCCGGGAGTGCCGGCGGTGACGAGCGGCTGGGCGGCGCGGGCGGTTAGCTCGAACGTGTCGCCTTTGAGATCAGGAGTACGAACTTCGTCGAAGATCCGCGTGCGTTCCAGGGCCGTCAGCCAATCCGAGACGTAGGCGGCGTTGCTGGTCGTCCCGGCGACGCGGAGGCGCTGGCCGGTCTCGATGACCAGCGTGTCGAGCGTGATGCCGACGGGCATGGAGCCGGTGAGGTCGGCGAGCAGCTTGGTCATGGGCCAGCGGCGGTCGCGGAGCAACTGGTAGAACTCGGCCTGCTTGCGGGCGGCTTGCAGCTCGGCCTGATCCGACCGCACCACCTGAGCCTGGCGGAGCAGGTAGTGATATCGCGCCCACGAGACGCCCAGGGGCCACAGCAGCAAGAGGGCCAGACAGGCGACCAGAATCGGGATCGCGCGGCTGGGTCGGGCGACGACATCGACGGCGCGGACCAGGAGCGGGCGCGAGGGGAGTGGCTCGTCGTGCAGGAAGCCCATGAGGGCGCGGGTGGAGGGGTCGGCATCGACGAGCGCGAGGGCCGCGCCGAGTGCGGGGCCGAAGCCGGCGAGCCAATCAGGATCGGCCTTGGCCCCGGCGATGGACGGGCCGACACGCGAACCGGTGCGGTCGAGCAAGGCCACGAGGTGCGGGGCGGAGAGCCCGGCGAGCGTGGGCGCGTCGAGCCCAGCGGCGGCGCAGAGAGCGTTGAAGCGGGTGCTGACGACTTGCCGCCACGAGGCCTCGTCGCTGCCGTCGTCGCAGAGCGTGCGGACCTGGGTGCGCTCGGGCCCGCCGGCGATGAGGACCATCGAGCCTGAGGCGCGGTCGGCACTGACGGCGCTCGTCGCTGAGGCGGCCGACGCGAGCGCGGCGAGGGCCAACGGCTCGGGGATCCAGAACGGCTCGGAGCGCTTAGCCTCGAGGAGCGGGTGATGGACGCTCGTGCCGCTCCAGGCGAGGGCGACCAGGGCCGGCACGGGCGCGACGGCGGGATTGAGGCGGATGACGCCCGCGCCGCGACGGTGGGCCGCGATGGCGGCCAACTGAGACTCGGCAATCAGCGCGAGGGCGGAATCAACTTCCTGCGACGTGCCCGTCGGCGGTGCGGCGGCCACGGCGCGGACCACGGTCTGATCGGCCGG
>Ga0105049_10009649_pt1 | contig 11108 bp, 11 predicted proteins | sample MAT06_FD_78087 | JGI IMG/M metagenome (GOLD analysis project Ga0105049, IMG submission 78087) | Freshwater microbial communities from Lake Fryxell liftoff mats and glacier meltwater in Antarctica - MAT-06 | ecosystem: Environmental > Aquatic > Freshwater > Ice > Liftoff microbial mat | place... | reverse complement strand
TTTACTGGACAGGCAAGGCGTCGATTTTCAAGCCGCCTTTTCGCGGCGTGATGATGTGGCTGGGCGGCATACCGGTTGACCGGACGCAAAGCAACAACCTGGTAGCCGCGTCAAGTAGCGCCATCAAGCAGGCCACGGGGCCGCTGCAACTCATCGTGCCGCCCGAGGGTACACGCAGCGGCACGCGCTACTGGAAAACCGGCTTTTATTACATCGCAGCGGGCGCTGGCGTCCCCATCGTGCTGGCGTACCTGGACTATGAGAAAAAAATCGGCGGGTTGGGGCCTCTTTTTCAAACAACCGGTGATGTTGATACCGATATGGCGGCAATCAAGGCGTTTTACGCGGGTGTGAAGGGTAAAAACGCCGATCAGTTTCGTACTGATTGAATCCGGCTGTTGTCAGCTATTGATGCGGTCAGGGATGACGAGATATTTCAATAGCCAACAGGACGAAACCCGCAATCCAAACCGTATTCAACAACATCAGCACGATGGGACGCCAACCCATGTTGGCCAAGCCTTTGAATGAGGTTTTCATACCCAGCGCGGTGGCGCCGACTATCAGGCATGCCGTTGAACTGCCTGCCAGTGCAGACTGCACGGCCGGCTGCAGCAGTCCGGATGAATTCGCAGCGACCATCCCCATGAACAGCATCAGGAAGCCTGGTACTGGAAATGCCGGTTTGGTAACTGCAGGCAATTCGCGCGGTAATCCAAAGCGATGCCGACTGATCAGAGTGATGGCGACCACCACGACTGCCAGCATGCTCACACGCAGCAACTTTACGACCGTGGCCGTGTCGCCGGCGCCCGGCCCGAGCGAGTAACCGGCCACGATGACCTGCGCCACATCATGAATGGAAGCGCCGATGAAGATGCCAGCCAAGGCTGGTGGCAGCTGTAGCGCATGCGCCAGCAAGGGATACAGCAGCATCGCGGCGGTCGACAAAACTGTCGCAAGCACCACGACAGCAAGGGTGTTGCGCTCCTTGTCCATGTAAGCGGGCAATGCTGCAGCGATGGCCAGCGCTGCCGCAGCGCCGCAGATGGCAGTTGCACCACCCGCCAGCAAGCCCATGCTCCACGACAGGCCCAGCCACCTGGCCATGAGCACGCCAAAAGCTACCGTGCTGGCAAGGGCCAGCAGGGTGATACCTGCAGTCGTCCAGCCGAGATCTGCGATCTGGCCTGCCGTGATGCGAGCGCCCAGCAAACCGATACCCAGTCTGAGCACTGTGCGCATCGCCGCATCGACGCCTGGTTGAGTCCGCGCGTCGTGACTCTGGAAATGAAACGCTGTGCCGAACAGCAGCGCATACAGCATGGGCGGGCCGCCGAGAGTGCCGGCCACAAAAGCTGCGGCCAGGCCGACGACGATACACAGCAGCAGGCCCGGCCACGCGGACCGAAGGTATCCGCCGTGTGCCGACCAATAGTCGCGGTGGCCCAGCCGTGACAGCATCGCACGCATTCTGGTTACGTCACTTTTCCACGAAAGCGCGCTCAATCACGTACTGTCCCGGCGTGCTCATATTGCCTTCACTCAAGGCCAGGCGATCAAACAGAGCGCGCGTGTCGCGCAGCATCTCGGGACTGCCGCATAGCATAAAGCGGTCATTCGCAGCGCTCAACGCAGGCAGCCCAAGGTCGTGGGTCAACCGCTCTGTCTCCATCAAGGTTGGTATCCGGCCCTGGTGGCGAAATGCTTCCCGCGTCACCGTCGGGTAGTACAGCAGTTTGCTGGATACAGCTTCGCCGAAGTACTCATCCCTGGGCAGATCGTGTTCGATCAGGTTGCTGTAGGCCAGCTCCTGCACCTGCCGGCAGCCGTGTACCAGCACCACCTTTTCAAACTGCTCATAGACATCCGGGTCGCGGATCACGCTCATGAAGGGTGCCAGCCCGGTGCCGGTGGACAAAAGATACAAATGCCGACCCGGCGTGAGGTTCTGCGTGAGCAGGGTACCCGAGGCTTTGCGGCCAACCAGCACGGTATCGCCCACCTGGATATGCTGCAAGCGCGATGTCAGCGGGCCGTCTGGTACCTTGATGCTGAGGAACTCCAGCGTCTCCTGATAATGTGGGCTGACCATGCTGTAAGCGCGCAGCAGCGGCCGCCCTTCGACATTCAGGCCGATCATGGTGAACTGGCCGCTCTGGTAGCGAAACGAAGGGTCGCGTGTGGTCGTGAAGGAAAATAGCCGATCGGTCCAATGGTGGACGCTTAGCACGGTGGCATCAAACAGGTTGCTCATGTCTTGTCTTCGATGGTTGAGCCAGCGACAGCTGATGCAAATAGGCCCAGGGATAAATGCCACGGTTATGGCCATCTTCAAATACCAGCTGTAAACCCATCTCACCAACGGCCAGAATGGAAGCCAGACGGGTGTCGACCGAAACAGTCAGCGCGCCGCTGGTGCGCCGCTGTTGCACGCATGCTGCACAGCGGCAGGCACGCCTGAGCTCGACCGAACCGAACTGAGCCAGCAGGCCGTCACTCCAGAGCACGTCGAGCCGCCCGGAAGCCTGGTGATGCATCACATCCAGCGGATATAGCGACACCTGATCCATCACACCAGCTCGCCCATCCCCCGCGGCCCCACCTCTGTGCTGAGCCCAACCAGGCCGCCCTCGTGCAATTCTCCACCCATCGCAGCCAGGCTTTCCTCGCGGATCAGCCCCTTGATGGTGTGAACCAGGTTGGTGAATTCTGGTGTCGACGTCATGGCCGCCGTCCGTGGCCGCGGCAAAGGCACGACAATCTCTGACTTGATACGCCCTGGACGAGCGGTCATGACGTAGATTCGGTCTGACAAAAAAATCGCCTCGTCGATGTCGTGTGTGATGAACAGCACCGAGATGCGCAGGCGTTGCCACATATTGGTCAGGATCTCCTGCATCACGACCCGCGTTTGAGAGTCGAGCGCGCCAAAAGGCTCATCCATCAACAGTACCTGCGGGCTTACCGACAGGGCTCGAACAATGCCCACCCGCTGCTTCATACCGCCCGACAACTGTTCCGGGTAATGGTTTTCAAAATGCAGCAGACCAGCCAAACCCAGCAAGGTGCGCGCCTTGGTCTCGCGTTCACTGGCCGATACACCCTGAATTTTCAGGCCGAACTCGACGTTCTTGCGCACCGTCATCCAGGGGAACAGTGAATATTGCTGAAACACGACGCCCCGATCCGCCCCTGGGCGTTCGATGCGTATGCCGTCGAGCAACGCGTCCCCCGCACTGGGTTTAACAAAGCCAGCCGCGACATTGAGCAGTGTTGACTTGCCGCAGCCTGATGGCCCGATCAGTGAGACGAATTCCCCAGGCTTAACGTCAATGGAGACGCCTGCTACGGCATCGACCGTGCTGCCCTTGACCTTGAACTGCATGCCGATGTCGCGCATTTCGACATGGCCGCGAACGGCGGTGTTCTCTTCGTGGGACGAGTGCGCGTTCATGGTTGCGCTCCCCCGGGAGACCGTTCGATCCATGGCATGGCGAGGCGTGCCGTACAGCGGATCACTCCGCTACAGAGCAGACCCAGAATACCGATGGTGATCATCCCTAAAGCGATCTCGGAATACGAAATCAACGAATACGCCTCCCAGGTGAAGTAGCCGATACCGAACTGACCAGAGATCATCTCGGCAGCTATCAGCGACACCCACGCCACACCCATGCCCACAGCCAGGCCAGTGAAGATATGCGGAAGCGCAGCGGGCATGATGACTTCAAACAGCAGCGTGCGTTCGCGCGCACCAAGTGAGCGGGCCGCTCGCAGCAACACCGGATCTACGGCCTCAACGCCATGGATGGTATTGAGCAAAATTGGAAAGAAGGCACCCAAAAAGGTAATAAAAACAATGCTGACCTCGTTGCTGGGCCACAGCATGATCGACATGGGAACCCATGCGATGGCTGGAATGGGGCGGAAAACTTCCAGTGCCGGCATGCTGGACAGACGAACCCAGCGGTAACGCCCTATCAGCAGACCCAACCCAACCCCCAGCGCGGTCGCGACAAAAAATCCGAGCAGAATACGCCTCACGCTGATGCCAATGTTAGTGATGAATTTTGGCGAGCGGTTGACTTCGAGTACCTTGCCCCAGACTTCCGCCGGGCCTGGGATATTGTTGAAGCGGACGTAGAAGTCCAGCTTGTAGCGAGTCGCGAGATGCCAAATCAATATGACCGCACCGATAGAGGCCACGGCCAGTAGCCAGGCCAGCCACTGCGAGCTGACCCAGAGCCAGAAGCGCCCTGCGACTGCCACCTTGGCCCCTTCCTGTGACTTGGGCCTGGCTACCGGGGTTGCCAGGTTCAATGCGGGCGCCGTGAAAACTGATGCCGAGACTGTATTGCTGGTAACTTCGCTTGCAGCCGCATGAAGACGGCTCGCCATCTCTGCGACACGCGGTGCGTGGAAGTTACTGGCAACCTTGATCAACGGGTCATTCGCTACATGGGTATTAGCGTCCAGAATTGATGCGATCCGCATACAAGTGTCACTTTCTAGCCGCTACGGCAATACCCAGGTTGGCCATTCCTAGAGCTTCCGCATAGGTGGCGAACTTGCTACCGTTTTTGGCTGTATACGCTTCAGCATCTTTTTTCAACAGGAAAGGGACAACCTGAACCGCTTTGGGATCCTTGTTGTCGATTGCATAGAAGGCCTTGTCGGCAAATACTTTAATGCCGAGTTCCTTGTCGAAAAGGTAGGCGACACTGACTTTTTTGCCTTCGACCTGATACTGGCGCAGACCTGCAAGCAGGCAGCTAGGCGAGCTGAACGGAACAATTTCACCGCTGGACAACCAGATCTCACCGGCCTCTTTGGGTCGGGTCACGTCGCGCTTGCAGATCGGGTCTTTGCCCTGAATGTCGTAGTTGGACAGCGTCTGTTTTTGTGCCTCGTAGTCTAGGCCGCGTTCTTTAAATGCTTGCCTGACATAGGTCTCATTAATCCAGGCATTGGCATCAAATTCCTTGACCCGGCCCAACTTATTGAGCACGCCATAGGCGGTCTTGAGGGTATCAACCCAACGCGGCTTGATGGTCGGATCCAGCGTGTGAATGCCGCCTGGACCTAGGAACAGATAGGCGACTTCTTTCTCGATCTTGGTCCATTCCTCGACTTTTTGCATTGCCAGTTTTGGGTCCTTGCGGACCCAGTCATTCGCTTCCATCAGCGCCCGGATGTAGGCGACCACGGCCTCCGGGTACTTCTCGGCAAAGTCCTTGCGCACCACCACACCGTGAAAAGTCGGAACCTTGGTTTGCGCACCGTCAAAAATCTTTCGTGCGAAGCCACGGTATGGCAGCAGGTCGGCAAACGGCACAAAGTTGCCATGCCCGTCAATCTTCTTTTCCTGCAGGTTGGTCGTGCCCACTTCCGGGCTCTGGCTGACCAGGTTCCAGTAGTTCTCAGGCCAGCCACGCTCCTGCATCGCCTGAAGCATCATGCCGTGGGCGGCAGACCCAAACGGCACGGAAACATTCTTGCCTTTCAGGTCACTGAGCTCGTAGTACGGACTGTCCTTGTGCACCACCACGCCGTTACCGGAACCGAAGGCGTTGTAGGCAATGATGGCCACGAGCTGCGTTTCGTTGCCTTTATTTTGTTGACCCGTGGCACCGTTGACGAGCAGCGGGTAGTCGCCCATCATGCCGATTTGCAGTTTGTTGGCCAGCATGCCATTGGTTACCGGCGGGCCGGAGGTGAAGTTCTGCCAATCCAGCTTCCAGGTCACATTCTGATATTTTCCGGTTTTAGGCAGGTGTTTTTCAAGCAGTTTTAACTCCTTGAGGACGATACCGCCTGTCACGGTATTGGTCGTGGTGTTTTGCGTACCGATACCAATCGTGATCTCCTTCTTGCCCTGGGCACCCAGGCCAGGGGACATGACGGTCAGCAAGATACCAATAGCCAGTAGCACTGGCGCCTGTTTGTAGTTCGGAGTCCAACGCGACAGGGGGTCAGGTTTTGCACAAGTTCGAGAGATCATGATTTACTCCTAATGTGGTCGATTAAATGGCTACGTATGTCTCTGGTCTATCGCCCGCGATAAATGCGGGTCAACTTGTTTTGAAATAAGGTCAAGCCAGCTCTTTTAGCAGACTCTTTTTGTTTTTTTGATCTGCCCAGTGCTCAGCATCAGGCAATGGCTCTTTGGCCACCGTAATTAGCGGCCATACTGCCGCAAAGCGTACGTTGAGTGCAGCGAACTCCAGTTGGTCGGCTGCCAGATCGCGGGCTTCAACAATGGCCTCCACCGGACATTCCGGAATGCACACGCCGCAATCTATGCAGACTGCCGGGTTGATCACCAAAAAATCAGGACCCTCGTGAAAGCATTCGACCGGGCAGACCGAAATGCAATCGGTGTACTTGCAGCGGATGCATGGCTCGGTGACGACATGCGTCATGGCATCACCTCCATTGATGTGGCGACCATCTGTATGCTGGTCAAGGCCAGCTTAGCCAATTTTCGGACGTCAGGATCGCTGTCCCTGAGGGCTCGCTCGAGCGCAGGAATGGCCCGCACGTCGCCCAGCTCACCCAGGGCAATCACTGACTCCTTGCGCAGATTGCTCATCTCATGGGTTGATGCGAGAGATAGCGCCTGCACGCCAGCCCGGGCCTTGAGCTTGCCAAGACTGCGCGCGGCCTTGACACGCACCTGCCAGTATTCATCATCCATAGCCCGGATCAAGTCCGGAACACCCAGTGCAGAACGGGTTTTTGCAAACGTCGTTGCAGCTTCTTCGCGTACCTGCCATGCACTGTCCTGGATGGCTCGGCTGAGAGCCGGATGCACGCTGATATCAGCCGACGCGGTTGCAAAGCCCAGCGCTCCTACGGCGACCCGGCGCACTTCGGGCTCAGGGTCATTGGCAGCAATCTGGGTTAAAGCGCTGATTGATTGCGGCTTTTTCAGGTAGCCAAGCACACCTACCGCCTCTTTCCTGACAGCCGCAATATCGTCAGTCAGTGCCAGCATCGCAGGTTCAAACGCCTCGATGACACGCAGGGCTCGTACAGCATGCAGCGCAGCGGCCTTCACCTCCGGATCGGCATCTTTCAGATAGGGCAGGATCGGGACGGCTGATGCAGGCTGCTTGAGTTCAGCCAGGGTATAGGCCACAGCGGCGCGCACTTCGGCATCACTGTCCTTAAGCAAAGGTACGAGGGCCTGCAAGACTTCAATTTCCTCAAAGCCCTCCAATGCCTTAGCAGCTTCGAGCCGAACCAAGGCACTCTCGTCGGCCAACGCCAGGGTTAAAAGTGGGCCCACATCGTCTATTTCGTCCGAGTAGGGCAGGTCGATGACTGCAACCCGCCGCACGCCAGCGTCAGGGTCGCGCAAGCGCATGTGAAGGGTGGTCAGTTCAGATACGGCCATGGCTACCTCAACAAGTAGGGAATGTTCACATGCACAGCGCCGGTTGGGCAGTCCTTCTCGCAAGGCATGCAATACCAGCACTCGTCAAACTTCATGAAGGCCTTGTTCTTCACAAAGTCGATTGCCAGCACATCCAGCGGGCAGACGTCAACGCACACCGTGCAGCCTTTGTCGGCGATGCACTTGTCTTCATCCACGACGACTGGCGCCTGGGTTCGGGTCAGGGTGATGGTCATCAGTAGTCCTTAAAAGTGAGTGGCGGTCATGTCGTTCATGCCGCTTTGGCGACTGCGGCAGGTGTTGCAGCGGGGCTGGCGACGCGTAGCCGTTGGTATGCGGCCTTCTCCTGGTCGTTCAGTTCAATGACGTAAGGCTCGACCTCGCGCTTGCGGAACACCGCATTGCCGTTGCCGTCAGACGTCACATTGGTGTGGCAGAACCAGTTCTCATCATCTTTTTCAGGATGGTCGACACACAGGTGGTACAGGCCCCAACGGCTTTCGGTGCGGAACAGTGACGCACGGGCGGCCAGTTCGGCGCAATCGCGAATGGTGTGGGCTTCCATGGCGCGCATCAGCTCGTGCGGCTCAGCGGCAATCATGTACTCCAGGTCTTCGCGAATCTCGTCGAAGCGTTGCAGACCGATCTCCATCTTGCGGGTGACTTTGGGCGGTTGCAGGTAGTCGTTAACAACGCGGCGCGTTTTGTACTCGACCTGAAACGGCGTGAGGCCTTCCGTCCTGGAGAGTGGCGCCATGATGCGGTCGCGTTCGGTCTCGACTTTGCCCATGTCGATGGCGGATTGGTTGACGCCTGAAACGTAGTCGGCTGAGTTTTCACCGCAGAATTTCCCATACACAAACGCGCCCAGCATGTAGTTGTGCGGGATGCTGGCGCAGTCGCCGGCAGCATACAGGCCGGGAATGGAGCACTCGCCCTTTTCATTGGTCCAGATGCCCGAGGCGCTGTGCCCGCTGCAAAAGCCGATTTCAGAGATGTGCATCTCGATCATGCTCTTGCGATAGTCCGTACCTCGTCCTTCGTGGAAACGCCCACGACTGGGCCGCTCGTTGGTGTGCAGGATGTGCTCGATCTCGGAGATGGTCTCCTCTGCCAGGTGATCAAGTTTGAGGAACACCGGGCCTTTGCCGCCTTCGAGTTCATTGAAGAACTCCATCATCATCTGGCCGCTCCAGTAATCGCACTCGATGAAGCGCTCACCCGCATTGTTGGAGGTGTAGCCACCGAACGGACCCGTCACATAGGCGCAGGCCGGGCCGTTGTAGTCCTTGATCAGCGGGTTGATCTGGAAACATTCCAGATTGGTCAGTTCTGCACCGGCGTGGTAGGCCATGACATGCCCCTCGCCGGTGTTGGTCGGGTTCTCGTAGGTCCCGAACATATAGCCCGATGAAGGCAGACCCAGGCGGCCGGCTGCACCTGTGCAAATGATCACGGCCTTGGCCTTGATCACATAGAAGTCTGCCGTCCGGCAATCAAAGCCCATGACGCCGGCAATCTCGCCGTCTGCACCAGTCAACAGACGCGTCGTGACAACCCGGTTGGTGATATCGACACGGGCGCGCTTGAGCTGGCGATACAGCACGCGCTTCATGTGGTGGCCTTCTGGCATCGGGAGCACATAACTGCCGATGTGATGGACTTTGCGAACCGCATAGTCACCGGTTTCGTCCTTTTCGAACTTGATGCCCCAGCGGTCCAGCTCCTCGATCATCGCAAAGCTGTTGTCGGCGTAAGCTTTGACACCCTTCTGATCGACGATGCCGTCATTGGCGACGGTGATTTCCTTGACATACTGCTCGGGTGTGGCATGGCCTGGAATGACTGCGTTGTTCAGCCCGTCCATACCCATGCATATGGCGCCGCTACGTTTGACGTTGGCCTTGTCCACTACCAGCACTCGCAGTTTGGGGTTTTTTTCCTTGGCCTTTACCGCAGCCATTGGGCCACCAGTGCCGCCACCCACAACCACAATGTCGTACTCAAGTTCAATCGTCTTCATAGGTGCTCCGGGCATGAAAAAAAGTGGTGTGTGGAGGATCAGGCTTGAACCATCGGTACACGGTCAACGCGCACCTTGTACTGAAAGGCATCACCGCGGTAATAGAGGTGCTCGTAATCGACTGGCAGGCCGTCAGCGGTGTGCGTGGTGCGCTCAATCACCAGCACCGGTGACCCTTCTTCAACCCGCAACTGGTTAGCCAGGATGTCATCGGCCAGCGTGGAGCCGATTTGCAGGTCGGCATGCCCGAGCGACATGCCGTAGTCGTTTTCCAGGATCACAAAGATGTCGCGCGTGGCCAAATCCTCCTTGGCCAGGCGGACGCCGATGCTGCTCGGCAGATAAGTCACGTCCAGTGAGATGGGCTCGCGGTTGAGGAAGCGCAGCCGCTTTATCTCGGTCACCCTGGCCTGCTTGGCCAGGTGTAACCGCTCGGCAACCTGCGCTTCTGCTTTCACGGTCTTGAGTGACAACACTTTGGAGTAGGTCTCGTAGCCCATCTGCCGCATGGCTTCGCCAAAGCCCTGCAGGCGACCCAGATCCTGGAACGCCTTGGGTCTGGAGACAAATGTCCCCTTGCCATGGATGCGAAAGATAAGGCCTTCGTTCTGCAGGTCACTCAAGGCTTGGCGCACTGTGATGCGACTCACGCCGAACAGATTAATCATGTCGCCTTCAGAGGGCATTTGCTGATGCGGCAGGTAAGTCCCATCCAGAATTTGCGCACGCAAGACCTCGCGAATTTGCGTGTAAAGAGGCACCCGTGAGTGCTGCCGCAAAGCGAAGCCGCTGGCCGCCGCTACTTGTGACACCAGTTCCAGTTTCGGGACCGCACTTTTGTGATTCATCATGGTGCTAACTTGTTATGACAAGTTACCTCTAGCAAACAGCGTGCCAGGTTTGAAATGGCAGCCTTCCGAGCACCCTGCGTGCTGGAGCAAGTGGTGCAATGACGCTTAGGGCGACGCTGGGAGAGTGGGCCAACTGCGAATTTCACAACTTGTTCTATTGAGTAGTAATAAGTCGATGCGATCACTGTATCTGTAGATCGTCCTGCAGGGCGGTGTCCCCACGTCGGTGCAAAGCACGCTCATTTGCCGCAAAGTGGGGCACTCACAGTTCAGGTCGGGCCGCGCTGGTGTGAAGGGTAAAAACGCCGATCAGTTTCGTACTGATTGAATCTGTCTGGCGCTGGCGTGCGTATGTTGGTCAGCGGTGCTCTGTCCGCTTTCTCGTCGATTTATCCTCAAGATCATCAGCCTGTAGGGGTTCATCCCTGCAGGCTGACAGCCTCTAGCGATCAGCTTTGTCGAACTACATCGCCAGCTTCAAAATACGCCCTATAGCGCTGGCCTAATAGGCGATTTAATCAGTTTTGGGGGCGGTGGTGCATGGTCAGAATGGCATTTACAACGCAGCTTGAGTACGACGTGCTTGATGCAGGCTGCGACTTTATTTTCAATCTTCAGGCGGCTTGCACGCCACGGCAAACTGTCGTCGAAGAGTCGCTCAGTTTTAGCCAGAATGTGATGGCCAGCTACTACACCGACGCGCAATCGCAAGGCCGTTTCATTGCCTTGCATGCTGCGCAGGGGCTGTTCAGCATTCGCTATAGCGCTGTAATTGACCTGACGCATTTTGAAGCGGCTCCCGGCGCACTCTTTGAGCTCAGCCCCCAGGCGC
>Ga0105049_10009647_pt1 | contig 11111 bp, 4 predicted proteins | sample MAT06_FD_78087 | JGI IMG/M metagenome (GOLD analysis project Ga0105049, IMG submission 78087) | Freshwater microbial communities from Lake Fryxell liftoff mats and glacier meltwater in Antarctica - MAT-06 | ecosystem: Environmental > Aquatic > Freshwater > Ice > Liftoff microbial mat | place... | reverse complement strand
TGGATGGTTTCGGGGAGGAATTCGGGGTTGCTTAGCTCCCATACAATGCTTTCCGCCGCTGGATTAGGATATAAACGAAATGAACTTGTCCACTCTGCTTCGTTCGTGCCAACGGTGTTGATGGTCAAGATTTGTTGCACGGTGCTCGTGCCGCAGGCATTCGTGACGGTCAAGACAACGACATAGGTGCCGTCGTTGGCGTAGGTGTAAGATGGGTTCGCCTCTGTGCTGCCGCCGCCATCGCCAAAATCCCAGGTGTAACTCGTTCCGTTCGAGCTGGTATTGGAGAACGCAGCCGTCATAACAGAAACCACGGAAGTAAAACTGGCACTTGGGCCAACGTCCACGGTGATATAGCCCATTTGCGTAGCTGTACTACTCCCAGCGGTGTTGCTTGCAGTCAATATTATGGAGTAAACTCCCGGTGTATTATAAATAACGAGGGGATTTTGATCTGTTGAATTGGCTGGCGTACCGCCCGGGAATTGCCAATCGAACGTAACCGCGTTGCTGCTGGAAGTATTGTTGAACTGAACCGTAAATGGTACGCAACCATTCGTCTGGCCAGTGTTGAAACTTGCGCTTGGCGGTGTTGCAATGGTGACTGTTTGGGTCGTCGTTACGCTGCCGCAAGCGTTGGTGGCGGTGAGCGCCACAGTGTAAGTACCATCATTTGCGTAAGCGTGCGTCGGGTTGGTCTCTGTGCTGCTGCTGTTATCGCCAAAGTCCCAAGCATAAGTGTTGGCGTTGCTCGAACTGTTGGTAAACGTGACAACGGCCCCATTGGCCGAATTGCTAAAGCCGACCGACGGCGTGGCGTTGACCGCGATAGAATTGGTTTGGGTGACTGTATTACTACCGCCAACATTGCTGGCTACCAAGGTTACGGAGTAAGTGCCGGGCGTATTATAGACCACAGTAGGATTCTGCGCCGTAGAACTGGTAGGGTTGCCTCCTGGAAAAGTCCAGGCGAAGTCGGTAGCATTGGCAGAAGAAGCATTGACAAACTGTACCGAGAGCGGAGTGCAGCCATTGGTTGGCGTTGCTGTAAAAGCTGCAGTCGGCGGAATGACAATGGCTGGCGCCTGTCCTGGAAGTATCCTCACCATCCTGGCTACGCTCGGGATATCATCCACCATGACCCAGAGCATATACCAACCGGGCATCGTCATCAAGGAATCGTTCGGGATTTGGGCTACAATGGCTTGATTGTTAACCGAAAAATTCAAATCGAGAAAACGGTTCTCGCCGGAGTTCACCATGTGGGTCACGGCTTGGGTGCTCTGCAACACCACAGCGGTAGGCGCATTGGTGCGCGCCACGTCGAACTGGATTTCTTCGCCTCGGTAGTAATCTGTTTTTGCCAGATTCAGGATTTGCGGGCGCACGCCGCGGAAAAGGTAAGGCGGCTCATAAGCGTCAATAATGCTCTTAGGCGGCTCGTTGCCAGGCTGCCCTTCACCGCCGACCACAATGACCCGTCCATCTGGCACGAGAATGGCCAGCGCATGGTATTCCCGCTTGCGGGGCATCGGCGTGAGGCGCCGCCAAGTGTCCGAGTAGGGGTCGTATTGGTCGTTTAAGTCCATGTAGTTCCATTGGTTCACGGGCGTTGGGTCGTTGGGCTGTTCCTTCTCTCCTGCCATGACAAGGATGCGGCGGTCAGGGGTAAACACCGTTTTGGGACGGGAGCGGAGCGGGGCAAAACTGGAGCGTAAAGCCCAGGTATTGGCGATCGGGTTGTAGCGCTCCACAAGCGTTCCGCCACTTCCAGCCGGAAAGGGTTTAAAGCCGATGGCAATCACATCCCCCTCGGGCAAATGCACCAATTCGTGGTCTACATGGTCGCCATTGGGCATTCGGTTGCCCTGCACGAAATCAGCGGCCAAGTCCCACTGCTGGGTCACAGGGTCGAAGAGTTGCGGAGGACGGAAAGTCATCAGGGCTTTGCCGCTGTACAAGGTGAAGAGGGGCGATTGCTCCATCCCGATGGACACCATATCCGCCCATTCAGTCGTGCCTGCGATGGGGTCATAGAGTTCAGAGGTTTTTACGCGGACGGGGTTGTTCAGGCCGCCGCCACCGACGATGAGCAATTTCCCGTTGGCGAGCTGGGTCATGGCGGGATACCAGCGATAATCCAGCAGGTTCGGCATCGGCTGCCAGGTTTTCGTTGCGAGATTGAATTGTTTGATTTTCTGCGAACCGGGGCCATAGATTTCCATGTCCGTTCCGCCTGCCATAATGACATTGCCATTCCAAAGCATTTTGGTCGCGGCGCAACCTTGCACCAAATTATCACCCGGAATGAACATAGTGTCGTTGGCCACAGGATCAAACACAAAGGGGTCTTTTGTATTGTGGCAGTAGTAGACACGGCCGTCGGGCAGCAACACACCCAGGTCAGTTCCCCCTAGCGGTTCGGGCGAATCCATGATCGTCGTCCATTGACCGGGCTGGGTTTCGGTTTCGAGTTGTGCGTCGTGGACGATCGTGCCGACGATGCCTGTCGTGGCATTTTGAAAGAGTTCGAAGCCACGCGCCGCCACGTTGAAAAAGAAAAAGAACGGTTCGAGGTTTTCAAAAAGATACACCCCATTGGCATCGGTGCGGGCCTCCCGGAACAAAGAGGTGTCGTTGAGAAATATCGTGACCCGGGCGTTCGGGACGGGTGCACCGAGCAGGTCGGTGACCGTGCCAGTGAGGGTTTGAGCATGTAAGCCTGAAAGCCATTGAAAAGAGATTAAAAAGAGCAAAAGATACTTTTTCATGAAAATTTAAATTTTTATGGCCCGAAAATAAGAAAAAGTTCCAATTACAGTATTGAATGATTGCTCGACTTCTACGTTTTGAAATCCGGCATTTTTAATAAACTCAGGCATCCGCCCATGCACATTGTCATTAGACTTGTTGCGGTGGAGCAATTGAACATTGTTTAGTCAATGAAGGTCGTAGGGCACCTGTTCTGGCATTGGCCAAGCGGGCTTTGCGTGGGTGACGGTGCTGCGGGTTTTTATCCAAAAGAAGTGGAATCCCCTATCCCAAAAAAGAAAATGGCCCCGGCGCTCTTTTGCCCCGGGACCGGTTTCCCTTGTATAATCTCATGAAAGTGTGCGAATCTGTGATCAATCATCCTCTCCTCCGTTGCTACGTTGTTCTCTCTGATTGATGATACAAAGGTGCGGGCATTTTGGGCAGCTGGATAGGACAGCAAAACATGTTTTGTGGCCCGGTGTTTTTTAGGTTGTTTTGGGTTATTTTTTTATTAAGTTATTGACTTTAAATCATTTATACGAAATTTTGGCTTATATTTCATAGGCTTGCCTTACCCTATTTACGCGTAAAATGTCAGTTTCGGTTTTGAGTAGGCACAAAAAAAACGCGGCGCTCGTTTGCGCCGCGTTCGGATTTCCCGTATATAATCTCATGAAAAGTTTCAGATCCGGTGGTCAATATTTGGCTCGCTGTTTCTCTGTCTCTTTCGTTATCGCTTATTGACAGTACAAAAGTGCAACAGAGCTGGCCGCTCAGCAAAGACAGATTTTAAGGTTTGTTGAAAAATAATTCAGGCAGTTCGTTTGAAAAATAAACTTAAAAAAACAATTAACGGCAAATTAAAGCGTATTTAAAGCATAAAAAACCTGATATTAAATCAAATTTGTTGAAAAATTAATCACAAAATCCATCTTTTTTTTGGTAAAAAAAGTTTTCTAACTTGGAAGGTTTTTAAAAAACAAAAGGGCAGCCATTGAAAAGAACAAAATTTCTCAGATCCACCAAATTAGATTCCAGTATCTTCTTTGCCAATTCCTGACGTTCTTGCACCAATTCTGGTGTATACTTTTTTTCCTAAAAAAAGCAGCGTACCTTTGAAGCCTAGACATGAAGAACAGACGAATATTAACGCTGTTCCGTAATCACAACTTATTTAAACAAACGGCTTCGTTCGATTATCTCTAACAACCGGTTTTTCAACTTCTAACGTCCGATGAAAAGAATGTTACTTGCACCTGCCTTCTCTGCCCTCTGTGCTTTCGCCTCGGCTCAAATCACAGTTACCAATGCAACCTTCCCAGCTGCTGGCGACTCGCTGGTGTTTGCGGTAGACAACGAACCACTAGGTCTGAATCCTGCTTCCGCTCCTGGAGGCCCTCAAATTTGGGATTTTAGCACCCTTCAAAAAGATGATAACCTCTCGGTTGTGTATCGCCCCGCTTCTGTAGGCAATCAAGTAGCCAATTATCCTGGAGCCGACTTGGTAATTACAGGCCAGGGGGAAACCTATTTCAATCTGACCAACACAAAATTCGAAGCACTCGGATATGCAGGAGGTGATCCAACAGGCTTGGGGCTCAATGTGGTTGCTAAATTCAATCCTGTAATCGTTGAGCGCAAATCGCCTTTAAGTTTTTTTGATATAAGCTCACAACAGACCGATCTGTCCTTACCCTTTAGCACAGATGCCTTGCCAGACAGCCTGCTTAGCGGATTGCCAATCGTGCCAGATTCTATTCGTATACGCATAAGCACACAACGCCTTGACGTTGTTGATGGCTATGGTACTTGTCAGATTCCTGGAGGTACTTTCCAGGTATTGCGCCAAAAACGGACAGACTATACAACAACAGGAGTAGATATAAAAGTGCCAATTTTAGGTTGGCTAGATCTTGGTACCCTTCTTGGCGGCGGCGGCGGCGGATTAGGCAGCGGGTTGGGCACCGACACCACGGTTACCTTTCGTTTTTATAGTAACACCGAAAAAGAGGAAATCGCTATCGCCACAATGAGCAATGACCTTAGTCTTGTGGAGTCTATTCGTTTCAAAAATCTCACGACCACTACCGTGATTGACCCAACTCCAGCAATTTTTAGCAGCATACAAGCCTTCCCAAATCCTGCCGTTGAGTGGGTTCGCTTTGATTGCACCAATCTTGCAGCAGGCGACTATACCCTCAAAATCTTCAATATCCTTGGCAAATGTGTGTGGAGGAAAAACTACACCTTGTCTGGTACAACTTCTTTCAAAGTTGAGCTTGATGATTTTAAAAAAGGAACTTACATCTACAGCCTCGTAGATAAGCTGGGAAACTCAGTCGGCACCAAACGTTTGGTTGTACTGAAACCCTAGTTTTATGGGGTGATTAGGTGATGGAGTAATTAGGTGATGAAGTGATGGAGTGATGGAGTGATGGAGTGATGGAGTGATGAAGTGATTTGAATACCTCAAGAAAAGTCATTCCGAATTTCGGGATGACTTTTCTCATTTTTGCAGGATGTTTTCTGAAGTTTCAAAGATTGGTCGAAAAGCAAAAGCCACTTTACTCAACTTTTCCCCTTATTTGCTGTCCGTACCAAGCATGCCCAGGCACTCTGCTGGTATCTGCTTTCACTTTTTCATAAACTAGATTTTGCTGATGAAATTGCTCAAACATGCCCTAACGCTACTGCTCGCTATTGTCGTTTCTGCGTCTACTTTTGCTCAAAATCAAAACATCACTTTTCGCTCCAAGCTCTCGTTCGCTGGCCAAACAGTTGCCAACATGAGCGGCTGGGCCTCGCCGACAGGTCAGGAATATGCACTGGTAGGCGCTTCCAAAGGACTTATCATTGTAGATGTAACAAACCCGGATGCACCCCAGCAGATTGTACAAGTCCCTGGTCCTGACAATTTTTGGAAAGAAATAAAAACCTATTCCCACTACGCTTACATCGTTTCGGAAGGAGGACAAGGGGTCCAAATTGTAGACCTCAGTGCTCTACCTTCAGCTACTTTGCCCAACAAATACTACCAGGGTGATGGCGCCATTTTAAATCAGCTCAACACCATTCATGCCCTGCATATTGACCTGGCCAAAGGCTTTCTTTATGCTTATGGCAGCAATCTGTTCAGCGGTGGTGCGGTAGTTTTAGATTTGCACACGGATCCGTGGAATCCAACGTATGTGGGCAAATTTGATCAACTCGGATACATCCATGATGGTTATGTGGACAATGACACCCTCTATGCAGGCCATATCAATGCTGGAATTTTTTCCATTGTGAACATGACCAATAAGTCCGCCCCGGTGCTGATCAACACCCAAAGCACCCCTACCAATTTCACCCACAATACCTGGCTTGGAGAAGATCGGAAAATAGTATTTACGACCGATGAAACCGGCAACTCTTTCCTGGCCGCCTATGATGTTAGCGACCCTACCGATATCAAATTCCTGGATAAAATGCAGACCAATCCCGGTGGAGGGAGTATTGTGCACAACACCCATATTAGAGGCAACTATGCCATCACATCCTGGTATACGGAAGGACTGACAATCGTTGATGTAACAAAGCCAAACAATCTGGTGGAGACAGGGAAATATGACACCTACCCACAAGGGGGCGGTGGAGGTTTTGATGGTTGCTGGGGGGTGTATCCTTATTTGCCTTCTGGCAATCTGGTCGCCGGAAATATCGCCCCCGGAGAACTCTGGGTGCTTACGCCCAATTACCAGCGCGCCTGTTATCTGGAAGGAAAAATAACGGATGCCAGCAATGGAGCGGCCCTCCCCGGCGCGACGGTGGAGTTGGTTGGAAACAACACCGCTGCAAAGATTACTGGTGCCAATGGACTGTATAAAACGGGTCAGGCCATGTCAGGTGTAGTGCAGGTACAAGTGAGTAAATTCGGTTATTTACCTGTCATAACTTCCGCCAATTTAATTTCGGGCGAGGTGGCAATACTTGATGTGACGCTTTCTTCTGCTGCGAATTTTACCGTAAGTGGCGAGGTAATTCGTGCCGACAATTCAGCCCCCATTCCAAATGCATTAGTCTCCATCATCTCCGCAGATGCCACGTTCAACATCACAGCCGACGCCAATGGCCAGTTCAACATCCCCAATGTAGTAGGAGGGATTTATGATATCGTAGCGGGAGCTTGGGGCTACCGATATAAAGTAGAAACGCATATCATTAGCGCCAACGAACAAGTAGTATTAGCCTTGGAAAAGGGCTATCAGGACGATTTTGTATTCGATTACGGCTGGCAAGCAAGTGGCACTTCAAATGAAGGCAAATGGGAACGCACCGATGCCCCAATTGCAGTAGTCTTTAACGGATTTAACCTTGCCCCTGGGGCAGACGTGTCAGGAGACATAGGCTTCTCCTGTTACGTGACCGGCAATTCATCTGGGAATATTGATGTAGATGATGTAGAAAATGGCACATCGATCCTGAGCTCTCCATTTATGGATTTGAGCAATTATCTCAACCCACGCCTATCTGCACAAATCTTTTGTCTTAGTGCAAATATCAATCAGCAATTCATTGATTCTATCAAAGTATACATCAGCAACGGAACCCAAGAAAAACTGGCCTGGAAAAGCAAGGGCGACAATTTTGACTGGCAACTGGTACAATTTGATGCGACGGATTTTGTACCCCTGAGTAGTACCATGAGAATCCGGGTGGTGTGTTTTGACAATCCAAGCGGCGCAATATTCGACACTTACGAATCGGCTTTTGATCAATTCAATGTAGTGGATCAACCGCTTGGAACAAAGGATCTGGAGCCAACAGTCTTGCTCTCGGCCATGCCCAATCCGTTTCAAAGCACAACAGCCGTCGCTTACAAAAACGTTGAAAACAAAAGCCAGTTGAAGGTTTTTGATCTGGCGGGGCGGTTGCTGCAAAGTTTTGAATTAGAGGGTGATTCAGGTCAGGTTACCATTGGGACAGGTTTACCCAAGGGGATATATTTTGTCCGAATCGAGCAAGCTGGACAACTTTCTAAGTCTTTGAAGGTGGTGAAAGCGAATTGAATATTTCTGAAAACTGGATGTCCGTAGTGGAGATCTGTCGACTAGGTAAGGCGATTGGGAAAACATGAAAAAAACGCGAATTTCAAAAGAAACCCCAATTTTGCGCAGCAATTTAAGACATGTACCCGGCATCCATCACCCAAGCTTTCCGAAAAAAATTCGGTGAATCCCCAACCCTCATAGTCCGTGCTCCAGGGCGTATCAACCTCATTGGCGAACACACCGATTATAACGAGGGCTTTGTGCTACCAGCTGCCATTGATCGGGCAATATGGTTTGCTGTGTCGCCAAGAGATGATCAAAACCTTCATTTTCAGGCACTTGATCTTGAAGAAGATTTTCAAGGAGAGATAAATAACATACAAAAATCGCTGCTTGGCTGGCCCAATTACCTGTTGGGTTGTTTCTCCGAACTACGCCGCGACGGCCATGCGATTGGCGGGGTAAACCTCGTTTTTGGCGGCGATATCCCACCTGGTGCCGGGCTTTCAAGTTCCGCAGCTATGGAAAGCGGGATACTGTTTGCGGTAAACGAACTTTATCAGCTTGGACTGTCTCGCCTTGAACTTGCCCGGCTCGCCCAGCGTGCCGAGAATAATTTTGTGGGCATGAACTGCGGAATCATGGATATGTTCGCCTCCTTACTTGGGCGGGAGGGATGCGCCCTCAAACTTGATTGCCGGACGCTCCAGCACGAATTCATCCCCATTCAAACCGACGATACTGCCATCTTGCTCTGCGATACTGGCATTAAACACCAGCTCGTAGCATCTGAATACAACACCAGGCGACAAGAATGCGAAGAAGGGGTGCGACATTTGCAGCAGACTTCGCCAAACATTCGAAGTCTCCGGGATGTGGATTTAGAGATGCTTTCGTCAGAAAAACCCCGATTGCGTGCGGTAGTCTTTCAGCGGTGCAAATACGTCCTGGAAGAAAATGAGCGGGTAAAACAAGCTTGTAATTTATTGAAAACGCAGGGTTTAAAAGCAATTGGCTCGTTGTTGTACGCCAGCCACGAAGGTTTAAAAAACGAGTATCAGGTCAGCTGCCCCGAACTTGATTTCCTGGTGGATCAAACGCGTGACAGCTTCTCCTTTTTTGGAGCCCGAATGGTGGGCGGTGGGTTTGGAGGGTGTACGTTAAACCTTCTAAAAAAGGATTCCGTAGCTGATTTTCAATCGTTTATTAGCAAAAAATATAGCGAAAAGTGGGGGAAGGAACTTCGGACTTGGGAGGTAAACATCATGGGGGGGGTTATGGTTTATTGGTTATGAGTTAAAAACAACAAGCAACGCAAAACAACTTAAGACGTAAGTGATATGGGTTGCCAACCGAATGATCTGTCCGTACTCGCCGGGTGACTGGAAGTCACCCGGCGAGTACGGACAGATCATTCGGTTGGCAACCCATATCACTCCCATTCAAAAAAAAACATGAACATACTCGTCACCGGCGGCGCCGGATTTATTGGTTCGCACACCGTAGTTGCACTAGTCGAAGCTGGGTTCAACCCGGTGATTGTGGACGATTTTTCAAACTCGGAACCGTCTGTATTGGCAGGCTTGCGGGAGATTTTGGGCCGCGATGTACCCTGTCATGCCCTGGATTGCAATAATTATTCTGCAATGCGGCAAATTCTCCGCGATGAAAAAATCGATGGTGTCATTCATTTTGCCGCATTCAAAGCGGTGGGAGAATCCATGCAAGAGCCTTTGGCATATTACCAAAACAACCTGGGGTCTCTACTCACGCTCCTTGACGCGATGCTCTCCGAAGGTTTATCAAATCTCATTTTTTCTTCTTCTTGCACGGTATATGGCGAACCAGACGCTTCTCCGGTTACCGAACAAACGCCTGTAAAACCAGCCGCATCGGTCTATGGAAACACCAAGAAGATGGGCGAGGAGATTCTCCGCGACGTAGCGGCTGCTAAACCCTTGAAATGTATATCCTTGCGGTATTTCAACCCAATCGGTGCACATCTATCCGCGCATATCGGCGAATTACCGCTGGGGATCCCAAGCAATCTTGTACCTTTTGTGACCCAAACGGCTGCCGGGCTCCGCGAATCACTGACCATTTTTGGCAATGACTATCCAACACCCGACGGAACCTGCATCCGGGATTTTATCCATGTAATGGATCTTGCAGAAGCACACGTTGCAGCACTTCGGTATTCGATACAAAGGCCAGAAAGCAGCTTTTATAATACATTCAATCTTGGAACAGGTCAAGGAAACACCGTCCTAAACCTGATTAAGACTTTTGAAAAAATCAGTGGCTTTCCCCTACCCTACTCCATTGGGCCGCGCCGAGACGGAGATATTGTGGCCGTTTGGGCTGATGTCAAAAAGTCCAGTACTTTGCTAGGCTGGGAAGCCAAACGTTCACTCCAGGATGCACTTGAGGATGCCTGGAGGTGGCAACAACGCTTGGGAGGTTGAATTTGGATATTGGGATATTCAAAAAACTTTAGTTGCTCCAGTTGAAAGTACCTTTCACTATGATGAACCGCAAGACAAATCTCCATCGCCTCGCAACCGAAAAATTCGATCTCTGCATCATCGGCGGGGGAGCTAGTGGTGCAGGCGCCGCGCTGGATGCGGTATTGCGCGGATTGAAAGTTGCGCTCATTGAACAAACTGATTTCGCTGCCGAAACGTCAAGTAGGAGTACCAAACTAGTACATGGAGGGGTCCGTTACCTAGAGCAAGCCTTCAAAAAACTTGACTTGGCCCAACTTAGGCAAGTGCGTCACGGGCTGGAGGAACGGCGTATTTTGTTGCAAAACGCGCCCCACCTGGCCCATCCACTTGGCTTAGTTACGCCCGTTTTTAGTTGGTGGGAAGGCTTTTATATCTCGGTTGGCTTGAAACTCTATGATTGGTTTGCTAAGCATCGAAAGCTGGCCAACCCAGTCCAGAAGATGAATGCGCTGCCCTCCAGCCGCTGGCTCAGCAAAAAAGAGGCGCTGCAAATGGTACCCGGGCTTTCGCCAAACATCCATAGCGCGGTGCTGTATTATGACGGCCAAATGGACGATGCACGGTATTGCCTTGCACTTGTTCAGAGTACTGCCGAATGTAAAGAGGGTGTCGTGGCAAACCATTTAAAAGTCACGGGCTTCCGGAAAGATGATGCTGGAAAATTGACAGCAGCGTTGGTAAAGGACAGCTTGAACGGCAGCCCTGCCTTCGAGATAAAAGCAACAAGATTTCTAAACTGTACTGGCCCGTATGCCGACGCCATTCGCCAGTTGGCAAACCCTGATTTATCGCCGCGCATTCGTCCATCCAAAGGGGTTCA
>Ga0105049_10009645_pt1 | contig 11112 bp, 10 predicted proteins | sample MAT06_FD_78087 | JGI IMG/M metagenome (GOLD analysis project Ga0105049, IMG submission 78087) | Freshwater microbial communities from Lake Fryxell liftoff mats and glacier meltwater in Antarctica - MAT-06 | ecosystem: Environmental > Aquatic > Freshwater > Ice > Liftoff microbial mat | place... | reverse complement strand
TCAAGGTTGCGCGCGCCAGGGATCGCCGCCGAAACGGCCTTGGGGGTGATGGCATAGCGCAGGGCAAATTGCCCCAAGGTCAACCCGTCATCGGGCATGACGCGCGCAAAGGCCACGGCTTGATCGACATAGTCCGGCACCTTATCACCCAACATGCTGGCACGATACTCTTTACTCACGGCCTTGCCTGGTTCGAATTTGCCGGTGAGGATGCCGCGCGCCATGGGCATTCGCACCAAGATACCCGTGCCATGTTCTTCGGCCAGCGGAAAGAGTGCTTCACCGATGGCCGGTTGTACCATGCTATAGTCCACTTGGAGCACATCGGCCACGCCGTTTTCCATCAGCCATTGACCGCTAGCCACATCATTGATCGAAACCCCAGCAAAGCGAATCTTGCCCTGCGCCTTTAGCTTGGCCATCGCTTCGGGCCAGTCAAATTGTTGCAGGTCCGCCAGGTTGGGGCTATGCAATTGGTAGATATCGATACAGTCACGGTGGAGCCGTTGTAGACTTGCCTCGGCCTGGGCAATAATGCGCGCCGCCGAGAGATCTTTGGCATTCGTTGCGCGCACGCGGCTGATCTTGCTGGCGATCAGCATGTCGCGGCGGTTGCCAATCGCTTGGCCCAAAATCTCTTCGCTGCGTCCCCAGCCATAGGACTCGGCGGTATCAAAAAGATTAATACCCAGCGCAATCGCCTGATGGACCAAATCGATCCAATGGCTATCAGGACTTTGTGCTTCGCCCAGCCGGTTGCAGCCCAGGCTGATTTCCGAAATGTTGGCCGCATGTTTACCAAGTTGGCGATAGTGCATTTATGCTCTCCGATCGTCCAATCTGCTGATATTTCTCTGGTGCTCGCTCAATAGTGCGCATTGTACCATGCGCTTTATTGCCTTGTCTAACGCATGTGAAAAGCCCCCAAATGTGCTACCCTTGGCAAAAACTGTTACAATCAACCCTATTCCTGTTTCTTTAGGTCAGCGATAGAAGCATCACTCATGGACAAACAACCCATTTCAGTTCAAGCAGTTCGTACCGCGCCCTATAGTACGCGGGTCAAGTTGCTCCCATTGGCGATCTTGCTCGCCTTGCTCAGCGGCTGTGGCAGTAGCTTTGGCCCCGCCAGTGCCGCGCCGACGGCCACGCCAACGCGTGAATATGTGGCTGTGCCCACCTTTACGCCTACCCCCGCGGGAGCAGCCCCAACCGTAGAACTGACCGTAGAACCAAACATAGCCGTGGCCGCCGCGCCCGCAACCGTTCCCGTCACGCCAACGGTTGCGGTAACAACGACAAGCGTGGTCACAACGCCGGTGGCGACACCAGCCAGCGCCGCGCGGCTAACCGTCACCGGGGATGCGATCAACATTCGCAGCGGTCCAGGGACGGATTTTGATAGCATCGGCACGGCGGCGCTGGGCCAAAGTTTCCCGCTACTTGCCCGCAACGCCCAGGGCGATTGGTGGCAGGTTTGCTGTATCAATGAGCAGCCCGGCTGGATCTTTGGTGCGCTGGCTACGGTTGAAGGGGCAGAAAATCTGGCCGTCGCCGCAGAGATTTCAGCGCAGCCTACATCCACCGCGCTGGCCGCAGCTACCATCGCCCCAACACCTGCGCCCGTCGCCGACGCACCAACCACGGCACCCGCAGAACCGACGAGCGCGCCCGCGCCATTGCCACCGGTCGCCACCGATTCAAGTGCCGGCGATTTCAATCCCGATGCCCAATACCAAATTGTCCACTACCGTGTGCTGGGATTAAACGAAAACAATGGCGGCGTGCGTGACAGCCAAGCGCAGCATCATATTTTTCTTACAGTGCTCGACCAGGCTGGAAACGGAATCGATGGGGCCGTTGTCGAAAATTTAGTCGGCGAAAAAGGTCAGACGATTACGGGCAACAAAGGCCCAGGCAAAGCCGAAATCACCATGTACTACGAGCCGTTCAAGTTGCGCGTGGCAACCGATGGATCGGGTCCGGTCACTAGCCAAACCTCCAATCAGATGGGCTTGGCCTTTCCCCATCTCCCCGATATTGTGGGCAAGTTGGGCGATGTCAATTATGAATATGGCGTCTGTCCGACGCTCGAGATCAAATGTACGTGGCCGATCCAAGGCATCCATTTTTCCTACGAAATCACTTTTCAAAAAGTTAACTAGAGTGTACGTCAAGTAGTAGAAGTAGGAACCATTATGAAACGTGTTCTCCTCACCGGTGCCGCGGGGCGGATCGGCACCGCGTTTCGTCAGTTAGCTGATACGCGCTATGCGTTTCGCTTGGTTGATCGCAACGGCGCACAGATCACCGATCCCGGTAATCACAAAGTTGTTACCACAGATTTAGCCGATCTCGCGGCCTGCCAGGCCGTCTGCGCAGAGATGGATCTGGTTGTTCATCTGGCAGCCGACCCTTCACCACGCGCAGATTTTTATGAATCGTTGCTGGACAACAACATCAAAGCGGCCTACAACATCTTGCGTGCCGCCAAAGACCAAGGTTGTCAGCGGGTGATCTTTGCCAGCAGCATCCAGACCATCGAAGGCTATCCGCTGGATACCCAGGTCCACCCGGGAATGCCCCCCAAGCCCATGAATATGTATGCCGCGACCAAGGTCTTTGGCGAAGCCATGTGTCACTATTTCGCCTATGCCGAGGGGCTTTCCTGTATCGCCATCCGGGTTGGAGCCTATGGCGGCAATGCGAATTATGCCGAGCACCCCGAGAAAATGGACAGCCGCAACCTAAGCGCCTATGTCAGCCCGCGCGATCTAACCCACCTGATTGTGCAATGTCTGGAGACGCCCGACCTGCCCTATGCGGTTTTCCAGGCCGTTTCGGACAATCGCTTCAAGCGCATGGATATTACCTCGGCGCGGCGGCTCGTGGATTATCAACCCCAAGACGACGCTTTTGATCTGTTCAACACCAGCATTCACCACAACGCGCGCTGGTATAAAGAATGGGACCGTGGCAAACACAAGCCATAAATTTGGCGCAATTTATATCCGTTGATGCAACAATTTGGTGCTGGCCTGGCCAGCTGAAAAGAGATCACAGATGGCAACCCAACCACCTATCCGCTTTGCGACCATTGGCCTCAATCATTTTCACATTTATGGGCAAACCAACCTGCTCTTGCGCGCCGGTGCCGAACTGGTCGCATTTTATGCCGACGAGGCAGATTTGGCCGCGCTCTACCAAAAAGATTACCCGCAGGCCAAACAAGTTGCCGACAAGCGCGAGATTCTGGAAGATCCGTCGATACAGTTGGTGATCAGCGCGGCGATTCCTTGCGATCGCGCGCCGCTGGGCGTGGAAGTCATGCGCCATGGCAAAGATTATATGAGCGATAAACCTGGCTTTACTACCCTGGAGCAATTGGCCGAGGTACGGCGCGTCCAACAAGAGACAGGGCGCATCTACTCCATCGACTACAGCGAACGCTTGGAGACGCGTGCGTCGGTGAAGGCCGCTGAATTGGTCCAAAGCGGCGCGATTGGTCGCGTCATCCAAACCCTGGGCCTGGGACCCCACCGCCCGCGGCTGGCGCAACGACCGTGGTGGTTCTTCGAGCGTGCCAAATATGGCGGCATTATCTGTGACATTGCCTCCCACCAGTTCGATCAATATCTGTTTTATACAGGTGAAACCGACGTTGAGGTTGTCCATGCCCAAGTTGCCAACTATCATCATGCTGAGCATCCCGAATTTGAAGACTTTGGCGATGTGGTGGTGCGCGGCCAAAATAGTACTGGCTATATCCGCGTCGATTGGTTCACGCCAGATGGATTAGCCACCTGGGGCGATGGCCGCACGGTGATCATGGGCACGGACGGCTATATTGAGTTGCGCAAATATATTGACATCGCGGGCCGCCCCGGCACCGATCACCTGTTTCTGGTGACCAATGAGAAAACCGAGTATATCGACTGCAAAGATCTAGAACTGCCCTACGGTCGTCGGTTGCTCGCTGATATTATTAACCGGACCGAGACAGCCATGCCCCAGGAACATTGTTTCCGCGCCTCCGAGCTGGCGCTCAAAGCGCAAGCCATGGCGACCCGATTGGGTCATTTACGCTAACGGGCAAAACGATAAAGGGCAAAATCCATAAAAAGCACCCCAGATCGGTTGCGATCTGGGGTGCTTTTTGTTATGCTAATTCCAAGTAGCCAAAGTAGCTTGGTCGATGAAAGTCAGCGGGGTCGATCATGGTGGGGGACCAGCAACTAAATTCATCGGTCGCCTGGCGTGGGCGCTCGATGCGGTAAAAATTGGCGCGCCACACCTTGGGCAGGTCACCAGGTGCGCCAATCGAAGCCCAGGGCATTGCCAACACGGCCTGCCAGCGATTGTTAGCGTCATCACGCTGGGCGGCCCAGCGCAGATCCGGACAATCCCAGGCAAAGTCGATGGTAATATTCGTGCGATCTTCTGTGGGGTTGTGGGCTAGCACATCGAGCAGCACGCCATTGGGGCTGACTTCAAATTCGTAATAGGTGACCGGGGTTGCTTCGCCGGGCGCCAGGAAAACCTCGACCACTTCCTCATCATAGATCGCCTCATCGCGCTGGGTATAGGTACCCCAAATATCATTGTCATCACAGGCAAAATGCACAAAGAGGGCACGGTTGTTGTAACAGACGCGCGTCACAGTTTGCTGGGCTGCCGGCCCCGAACCATCGGCGAGCAGAAAAGGCGACAGGGTCGCCGCCGCTGTCCATGCCCAGGCAAAGGGATCGGCGGCCTCGTCCCAATGCTCGTCAACACGCGGGACAACCAACGTTGGCAGTGTCATCGTCATCTACGCTTTCTATTTTTTCTGTGTGTTTGTTCTGGCTAATGATCAATCGCAGCGCCATCGTCGGGATGGAACAGCCCTGGGTGACGACGTGCCTCGCCCAGCTGAGCGGTGAGTGCTGCTTCGTCGAGTTCAATGCCCAACCCTGGTAGGGTCGGCAGAGCGATATAGCCATCCTTCACCACAAAGGGTGTTTTTAGGTAGCCCTCGCCCAAATGCACTTGCTCCTGCGCCAGGAAATTCGGAATGGCAGCATCCAGTTGCAGACCTGCCGCCAGCGAAATTGGCCCCAAGGGACAGTGTGGGGCAACCGCCGCATAATAGGCTTCAGCCATCCCGGCAATCAGCCGCCCTTCAAAGATACCCCCGACATGGGAAAGATCCGGCTGGAGAATGGTCGCGGCCCCTTTTTCCAACACTTCGCGAAAGCCCCATTTGGTAAATAATCGTTCACCTGTGGCAATAGGGATGTGGGTTTTACGCGCCAGATCGGCCATGACATCAATGTTTTGGCACTGCACAATCTCTTCAAAAAACATGGGCTGGTAGGGTTCCAGCGCCTTGATCAGCAATCCAGCGGTCTGCGGACTGACCGCGCCATGAAAGTCGATGGCGATATCGATCGCTTTGCCCACGGCGGTGCGCAAAGCAGCGATTCGTTCAGCAACGCGTTCCACGAAACCGGGCGTCTCGATAATGCGCGCCGGACGACCACCTCGGATACCCGTTTTCAGGGCCAGAAAGCCTGCGGCGACTTTGGCTTGGGCATCGACCACCAGCTCGTCAAGCGTCTCACCACGGCAGTGAGCATAGACTTTGATGCGGTCGCGCAATGGCCCACCCAACAATTGGTAGACGGGCACGCCCGCAGCCTTGCCGGCCAGATCCCACAATGCGTGCTCTACGCCCGAAAGCGCGCTTGTCAGCACAGGGCCCCCACGGTAGAAGGCATGTTTGTACATCGCCTGCCAATGATGGACAACGCGGGTCGGATCTTTGCCCAGCAAATAGGGTTCTAACTCAGCGACCGCTTGCACAATCGTAGGCGCGCGATTTTCCAAGGTTGGCTCGCCCAGCCCCACCAAGCCCTCATCGGTATGGATCTTCAAAAAGACCCAGCGCGGCTTGACGATTTGCGTTTCGACTTTGGTAATGCGCATGGTTCGTCCGTTATGCTTGGTACAGTTTGCTGGTCGTTGTGACCATGGCACCGTAGCTTTCGGCTTTGAGCGAGGCTCCACCGATCAGCGCGCCATCGATGTCGGGCTGCTGCATGATCTCCCCAATATTTTTCTCGTTGGTGCTGCCCCCATAGAGGACACGCACCGTATTGGCCACATCTTTTCCATACAACTCGCCCACCACGTTGCGCACAAGGCCACAGATATCGCCCGCCTGTTCGGCAGTTGCAGCAAGGCCCGTACCAATCGCCCAAATGGGTTCATAGGCAATCACCAGCAATTCCACCTGCTCGGCGCTAAGGTCCTGCAAGGCCGCTTGTACCTGCCAACTCACCATCGCTTGCGTTTCGCCAGCCTGATTCTGCGTCAGCGATTCGCCAACACAGACAATGGGGATCAAACCGTGCGCGAAGGCAGTGTGGGTCTTCTGATTGACCGTCTCATCGGTTTCGGCAAAATATTGACGGCGTTCACTGTGGCCGATGATCACATAACTGGCGAGATCCTTGAGCATCGGTGCGCTGATTTCGCCGGTGTAGGCACCATTCTCGGCCCAGTGCATGTTTTGGGCACCCACCGAAAGCCCTGTCCCTTGTGCGGCCAAATGCACAGTCGATAGTGCGACAAAGGGTGGGCAGATGACACAATCTACGTTGCTCACTCCATCCACCGCGGCCACAATTGCATGGGTCAGATGCACCGCTTCGCCTGGGGTTTTATTCATTTTCCAATTGCCAGCCATCATCGGTCTGCGCATGGCGGTTCTCCTCATAGTCGTGCGTCATCTCTTGGTCATTTGATACAACGGGTTAAAACACCCAACGCGGTTCGCTTAGGTAAGTTCGATGCTGTACCCGATAAAAGCCGCTATTCCTCAGCTTTGGGCGTTTCGTCCTCGATCAGACGGGCCTGAAATTCAGCCTCGGCGCGTTCGTATTCTTCTTCGGCCAACCAAGTGCCACCCTGCACTTCGTGGCGCAGTAATTGCTTGTCTTTGGTAAACCAAACCAATACTTCTACCTGATCGAAACAGCGCGTGCGCCCCGTGGTGTGCAACACTTTGCGTGTATAATACGCGCTATCGTCCTCCTCGGTGAGGCTGATCTCATTGAGCAGATCGATCTGCCCTACCAACGGCTCGCGACAGCGACGGCTCAGCACATAGATCGGAAAATGGCGACCACGGCTTGCGGTACCACCACCTTGAAAGAAACTGGCAATGCGTTTGAGAAAATTCATAATGATCATCATCCAGAGCATGGTAAGCGACAGTGGGACAGTGAGACAGTGAGACGGTGTCTCATGTCTGATGTCTCGTGTCTGCCCTTGTCGCGTATCTATTTATCCTGCAATGCCGCCACGCCAGGCAAGGTCTTGCCTTCCAAAAATTCCAAGCTGGCACCGCCGCCAGTGCTGATATGGGACATCTTGCCTTCCAGTCCAGATTGCGCCACTGCTGCGGCACTATCGCCACCGCCGACAATTGTGGTAGCCGTGCGCAACTCGGCGAGCATCTCGGCAATTGCGACGGTGCCCTGGGCAAAGACAGGGAATTCAAAAACGCCCATCGGCCCATTCCAGATCACCGTTTGCGCGCCAGCCAGGTAATTCGAGTAATGGGCAATCGTGGCGGGACCAATATCCAATGCCATCCACTCAGACGGGACATCTTCCACGCTCACAATTTGATTCTCGGCATCCGCCGCAAACGCCGACGCCACGCGCAAATCAACTGGCAAGTTGATGATCCCTGCGCCTTTATTGATCAGATCAACGGCTGTATCAAGCACGTCGGTTTCGACCAAACTCTTGCCCATGGCATACCCCTGGGCGGCGAGGAACGTATTGGCCATGCCACCACCAATCAGGATTACATCCACTTTTTCGAGCAAAGCTTCAATCACGACGATTTTGTCGCTGATCTTCGCGCCACCCATAATCGCGATAAACGGATGCACCGGGTTAGCCAGCGCGCTGCCCAGAAATTCCAGTTCCTTCTCTAGCAAGAAACCAGCCACACCGGGTAGAAAGGTTGCCACACCGGTGGTGCTGGCATGGGCGCGATGGGCGCTACCAAATGCGTCATTGACAAAAACATCACCCAGTTTGGCCAATTCCTGGGCCATGCTGGCATCATTCTTCTCTTCGCGTGGATCGAAGCGCGTATTTTCCAGCAGCAACACTTGGCCCAGCGGCAAGCCGGTGGCGGCAGCTTCGGCCTCTGGACCAGTGGTAGCGGCGACAAAGTGTACGGGGGCTTGGATCAAAGTGCCTAGGTAATCGGCCACCCCTTTCAAGCTAAATTTGGGCTCAGGGCCACTCTTGGGCCGCCCCAGATGGCTCATCAAGATCACCGCTGCGCCTTGCTCAAGCAAGTAATTGAGGGTGGGCAGGGCAGCCTGAATCCGCGTATCATCAGTAATATGTCCATCACTCAGCGGCACATTAAAATCGACGCGCACCAGGGCGCGCTTGCCTTGCCACTCGATATCTTTTACGGTCTTTTTGTTCATGTTGGTTTCTCACAAGACCTACTATACGAAACTATCTAGATTTACCGAAGGTAGCAGGATGATCGCGGGCGATGTTCATCACCCGATCATCCTGCTACCCGCTCCAATCAAATGCCTTGATCCGTAATATACTTCGCCAGATCCGTGACGCGAACGCTATAGCCCCACTCGTTGTCGTACCACGAGATGGCCTTGACCATATTGCCACCAATCACCAGCGTATCGAGCGCGCTGAAGATCGAGGAATGGGTATTGCCCTTCAAATCGGTCGAGACGAGCGGCTCTTCGGTATAGCCCAGAATGCCCTTCATCGGCCCATCGGCATATTCTTTCATGGCGGCGTTGATCTCTTCGACTGTCACATCTCTGCTCAACAGCGCCGTGAAATCGACGACGGAGACAGTCGGGGTCGGTACGCGGAAAGCCATGCCGGTAAACTTCCCCTGCAATTCGGGAATGACCAAGCCGACGGCGCGCGCCGCCCCCGTGCTAGAAGGCACAATGTTCACAGCCGCGGCCCGTGCGTCGCGCAGATCAGGCGCGGCCAAGTCTAGCAGGCGCTGCGAATTGGTGTAGGAATGGACAGTCGTCAGAACACCTTTTTCAATACCGAAGCGCTCGTAGAGCACTTTCGCCACCGGCGCTAGGCCGTTGGTGGTACAGCTAGCATTCGAAATCACATGATGCTTGGCTGGGTCATATTTTTCATTGTTCACGCCCATGCAGATGGTAATATCTTCACCTTTGGCGGGCGCGCTGATGATCACCTTTTTGGCCCCAGCGCTGATATGGAGCGATGCTTTTTCTTTAGAGGTAAAAAGACCCGTGCTCTCCACCACAATATCCACACCCAGATCGCCCCAGGGCAACTTGCTGGGATCGCGTTCGCTCAACACCTGTACGGCGTCGCCATCAATGACAATGTTGTTGCCCTCTACCTTGACATCGCCATGATAGACGCCATAGCTGCTGTCATATTTGAACAGATGCGCATTGGTCTTCACATCGCCCAAATCGTTGACGGCGACCAGGTCGAATTCACCACGATACCTTTCAAATAGAGCCTTGGTAACTTGGCGACCAATCCGACCAAAGCCGTTAATTGCAATCTTTGTAGCCATGATCTCTCCTTTACTGCAAATAATTTTATGCTCGTCACCCTTGCGCCGCTTAAAAACGTGTTGTTTAACGCAAGTATACGGAGCAAGACCATTGATGAGAAAATTGGTAGCAGATTGCGGTCAATTCCTTGCTATCCAGTCGATTTCCATCGAGTAGCGCTTGCGGTATAAATTCAGTGGCCGTAAAACAGTGGTTTTCAAACAAGTGCGCAGATAAATTGATAAAACAGGCAGCTCTCATAGACACCTGTTAGTGTCCATTCTACCATATTGTACACAAAGGACATGTATGGAAGCTTCTCTGCGCTACTTTTTAGCGGTCAACTCGGCGTAGACTGCCATCAGACGGGCAGCGAGCTTCTGTGGGTTGTGATGCCAAGGCCGCGCCGTATCCACCAGATCGCCGCGAAAGAGTCGATACGGTAGCGCTTCATTGGCAGGGGGCAAGGTGACCCAACTGCCAATTTGGTAGGGTGGCTGGGCTGGATCATAGTGATCATTGGCCAGTACCGTGGTAAAGGCGTCACCCGCGTGACGCCGCAGTTGGCGCATATGGTCGGAAACGGTGTAGCCATCGGTTTCGCCGGGTTGGGTGGCAACATTACACAGGTAAATACGTGGCACAGTGGTGGCACAGATCGCATCGCGAATGGCTGGCACCAGCAGGTTGGGCAAGACGCTGGTAAAGAAGCTGCCTGGCCCCGCCACAATCAGATCGGCGCGCAGAATCCAGCGGATTACCTCGGGGTACGCGCGCGGCTGATCCGGATCGAGAAAGACCCGCTGAATCCGCCCGCCGGTTTCGGGTAGATTACTTTCGCCTTTGACAATGGTCCACGTTTCGCTGCCATCGGGCTGCGTATGGGCAACTTCGGCACAGAGCGTAATGTTTTCGAGCGTGCTGGGCAATACACGACCACGCACAGCCAACACCCGGCTACATTCAGCCAAGCCTTTTTCAAAGCTGCCGGTGACCGCTGCCATAGTGGCAATAAAGAGATTGCCAAAGCTGTGGCCAGCCAGTTCATTGGGTGCACCATTGCTATCATGCTTGGCAAAGCGATACTGAAAGAGCCGCGTCATCAGTTCTTCGGCATCGCTCAGGGCGGCAATATTGTTGCGAAAATCACCAGGGGGCAACATACCCATCTGTTGACGCAAGCGGCCACTGCTGCCGCCATCATCGGCGACGGTGACAATCGCCGTAATATTATCCGTGTAGCCGCGCAAGCCGCGCAACAGTTGGGGCATGCCCGTGCCGCCACCAATCGCCACAATATGCGGTTCGGCAGCGGCGGCACGCGGCGAATTATGGGTAGCAGATGCAGGTTGTGGTGAATCGGACATACGCTCTCACGAAGGATATACGCACGGGCAGTACAGACAATACCCCATTACACCGGTAAAAAGTGTACCGGTCTGGCGCTCGTCGGTATAAAGCACTCAAACACTTTTACTTACAGCCTACTCTACGTTACAATCAACGTTAC
>Ga0105049_10009642_pt1 | contig 11113 bp, 7 predicted proteins | sample MAT06_FD_78087 | JGI IMG/M metagenome (GOLD analysis project Ga0105049, IMG submission 78087) | Freshwater microbial communities from Lake Fryxell liftoff mats and glacier meltwater in Antarctica - MAT-06 | ecosystem: Environmental > Aquatic > Freshwater > Ice > Liftoff microbial mat | place... | reverse complement strand
GGCATTTGGCATGGCGCAGCTTTTGCCGCCAGAACGCCTGACCATCATCGTGAACGTCGGCGATGACCTCTGGCATCTCGGTTTGCGGGTTTGCCCAGACAGCGATACGGTCATGTATACGCTGGCGGGCGTGGTTGACCCAGTGAACGGGTGGGGGCAGGCGGGTGAGACGACTCACATGCTCGACTCGCTGCGCCGATTCGACCCCGATGGCGGTGACACATGGTTCAAGCTGGGCGATAAAGACCTCGCCATTCATCTGAGACGTACCCAGATGCTCAAACACGGCGTCCGGCTGACTGACGTGACGGCGGCCTTATGCCGTGGACTCGCGATGAATCATCCGCTGCTGCCGGTCACGGATGAGGATGTGCCGACATTGGTTGAGACCGAAGAATATGGCGAATTGGCCTTCCAAGAATATTTTGTACGCCACCGTTGGCAGCCAATCGTTCGACGTTTAGCCTATGATAATGCTGACCGCGCCTCAGTCACGCCAGAAGTCGCGTCTGCGATTGACGGGGCTGACGTGATTTTGTTTGCGCCGTCTAACCCGTGGCTGTCGGTTGCGCCGATGTTGGCAATCGGGGATTTGCGCCAAAGAATTTTGCGGCGCGATGTCCCCCGTGTGGCGATGACCCCCATCATTGGCGGGGCAGCTGTCAAAGGACCCGCCGCCAAATTGATGGGCGAATTGGGCTATCCGGTCACAGCGCAAGCGGTGGCAGAATACTATGGCGACGTGCTGAATGGATTTGTAGACGACGTGAAAAATACGCCTTTTGACACGTCTCTGTCTGTGCTGCGAACAGATACCTTGATGAGCGATGATGTGGCGCGGGTGCGGGTGGCGGGTGAGGTCTTGGCTTGGCTGGAAGCGGGGGGTACAGGATGAGTACATGGGTCGTACTGCCGGTTAAGCCCTTGAGTCTAGCCAAAAGCCGTCTCGCAGAAGCCTTGAGCGCCGAGCAGCGTGAACGTTTTGCTGAAGGTTCGCTGAAGCGCATCTTGAGCATCTTAAAACTCGTCCCACAGTTGAACGGCGTTTTGGTCATCAGCCGCGATACCAAAGTGTTAGGGATTGCACGAGATTATGGCGTCAAGACCGTGCAGGAAAGCGGTCAACCGGCCTTGAATCCGGCCTTAATGCGAGCGACTCAGTTGTTAGAGGTGTGGGGGGCGGACGCAGTGTTGATATTGCCCGCCGATTTGCCTTTATTGCAGGTTGAGGACGTGATTGGCGTGATTCGGGCAGCGGGGAAACACGATCAAGCGATTGTGATTTCTACGGATCGCCACCGTGACGGCACGAACGCTTTATTCGTCCGTCCGCCGGGCTTACTGACGTATGATTATGGGGTGGGCAGTTTCGCCCGTCACAAGCAGCAAGCCGAGGTGATTGGCGTGCCGGCGATTGAGTACGAGTCGCCTAATATCCGCTTAGACCTTGATACGCCAGAGGATATTGTCGTTTTGTATGAATCGCTCATCGGCCATGATATGCCGCGCCAAACGTCGTTGAGCGAGGCGTTTGAAGTGGTGTTGACGGCGTTGGAACGCGGTGAGTTGGGCTGATGTTTCGACGGTTGGGCGTGTATCTCACAGGCGATTTGACCCTTCCAGACGCGATTCGGTTGGCACAGTATGCCGAACTGCGCGGATTTGAGGCCGTTTGGCAAGCCGAGCAAGTTTTGGGGCGCGATTCATTGGTCACTTTGGGCGCGTTTGCCGCTGTCACCACGCGCATCAAATTGGGCTGCGCGGTGGCTGACCCGTGGACGCGCAACCCGGCGATTTTGGCGACGGCGTTGATGACGCTGGACGACCTCGCGCCTGACCGGGTGCTGTGCGGCTTGGGCGGCTGGTCAGAGGGTGCGGCGCGCCAAGTCGGGGTTGACCGGCGTAAACCGTTGTTGGCATTGCGCGAGGTGACTCAAGCCGTGCGCGCCCTTTTGACCGGGGACTGGGTGACGCGCAACGGCGAATTCGTCCAATTGTTAAACGCCCGTTTAGACATGCACCCGCAGCGGCGCGAACCTCGGCACGTCCCGTTTTACTTTGGCGTGACGGCGGCTGCGTCGATGGCGCTGGCCGGTGAAGTGGCTGACGGGGTGCTGATGAATTACCTTGTCACCCCAGCTTATACGCGCACCGCGTTGGAAGAACTGCGACGTGGCGTGCAGATGTCTGGCCGGTCACTCGATTCGATTGACCGCCCGCAATTGGTCGCTTGCGCGGTCTCGAAAGACCGTGATATGGCGCTGGATACGGCGCGGCGCTTCGTGGCGGGCGCGCTACAGGCACAACCCGCCTTAATGCGCGCCAACAACGTCACCCAAGAATTACTGGACGAGTTCACCCGCGTTGAGGCCGAGTCCGGTTTTGAGACCGCTTATCGCTTGGTGTCTGATGACGTGGTGCAGAGCGTGGCGGCGGCGGGTTCACCGCTAGAGGTGCGCGCTAAGGTCGGGGATTATCTGGACGCGGGGGCGACTTACCCGGTGCTGTATCCGCTGTGCGATGATGTCCGTTTTATGATGGATGTCTTCACCGACCCATTTTTGGCATGATATGACCTCTTTTGCGACTTTTTGGCGGCGATATGGCCTGATTCTGTTGGCGGCGAGCATGACGGCCTTATATCTGCGCGTCGGGCTGGAATCCGGCGCAGGTCAGCCGTTGATGCCAGTGGATGACGCTTATATCCACTTTCAATATGCCAAGCAAGCGGCGCTCGGTCAGCCGTTCGTGTACAACCCCTCTGACGGGGCGACTTCCGGCGCGACCAGTTTGATTTACCCGTTTATCTTGTCGGTGGGCTGGACGGCTGGATTTCGCGAGTTGTCACTTGGCTATTGGGCGGTATTGGTCGGCGCGATAAGTTTAGCGGCCAGCGGAATCTTCGCCCGCCGAATCGTGCGCGCCGGGGGCGGTGATGTCTGGGTGTCTGAAGGGGTAGGGGCGGCGCTCATCCTGTGCGGGGTGGTCGCATGGCACGCCGCCAGCGGCATGGAGACGCTCTTGGCTTGTGCGCTGACCCTCGCTACCTTTGATGGGTTCGTGCGCGGCTCGCAACGTCAGCTTATTACAGCGGCGGCGCTCTTGACCGTCACGCGGCCAGAAGGCGGAATTTTGGCGGCGCTGGCGTGCGGAGTCGCGTTGGTGCGCGATGGGCGCAGTGCGGGATTTTCGGCGCGCTTAGTCGTTTATGGGCTGCCGGTGCTGATGATGGGGCTGCAACCAGCCATCAATTTTGCGCTGACCGGTTCTGCGTCAGCGACGGGCGGGCAGGCCAAAAGTCTGTTGTCAATCATCCCGGCAGATTGGGGTTATATCTTTGAGCGCGTTTTGACCCATTTCGTCCGTATATGGGCTGAATTCATCACAGGCATCGGGGATGGCGGCATCTGGTTTTTGCCGCCGCTGATGGGCGGACTCGCTGTCGCGGGGGCGGCGTTGATGTTTAAGCGTCAGCCCGGCGCTGTGGTTCTGTTAATGCTTTGGACGCTGGGATTGACCGGCGCGGTCTCGACGCTTGACACGGCCTTCTGGCACTTCAAACGCTATCAAATGCCGCTGATGGTGCTGGCGTTTCCACTGGTTGGCTGGCTGTTGAGTGGCTTGCCGCGCCGCTGGGGACGATTTGGCGTGGTGCTGCTGATTGCGGCGTCACTGGGATTCGGTTGGCCGTTTTTGTCTTACTACCAACAAAACACCGCCAGCGTTGCCGCACAACCGCTACACATGGCGCGTTGGTTCCGCGAGAGCGCCCCCGGCGCGTCGGTGGCAGTGCATGATGTCGGGCTGATGCGCTATTACGGCGAGGTGCAGACCGTTGATATGGTCGGCTTGACCACCCCCGGCGCGGCGGATGCTTGGCGCAACGGCCCCGGCGCAGTGGGCGAATGGTTGATGAACCATTTACCGACCTACTACGCAGCTTATGACGAGGCACGCGGACTTAATTATTTGGTAGAACCTTTGGCGTCAATCCCGCCGGGGGTTCTGGCCGAATTTGTGCATAATTTCGACCCGACTACCAATGTCGCGCTGGGCGGGCGGCGTCAGGTGATTATCGGGACGGCGGCGCTGGTAGCTGAATCATCTACGCCCCAAAACGGCTTGCTCGCGCCCATCTTGGCTGAAAACTATACACAGGTCGATTGGCTGGATGTGGCCGATTTGGTCAGCGAACGCGCCCACGATTATGAATGGTTCAACGTGGGGCGTCTGCCCGGATTCCCATCGGAATTTTACCGTTTGAATACGCTCGGCTGTGATGTCGGTTGCACTCAACAGCCGGACGGTGGGCGGCGTATCGGCGGCGGTGAGTCCTTCACGCTCAACGGGACGCCGGGCGCATCCCATGTGCTGGTCACGCGGGTGCATCCGGTCAATGGCGGGACGCTGACGTTCAGCGTGAATGGCTCGGTTTACGCGCAGCGCATTATCCCGACCCAGCCGGGGCAATGGTTTGAATTTTGGACGGCGATTCCGTCCAGTTTAATGCCGGACGGCGTGGCGAAAATTAATGTTAGCGTGGCTATCCTCGGCGGCGCGTATATGCCGTATCAACACTGGCTGTATGCCGAGGTCTCACCGGTTGAGTCACCGCCCGATGCCCCGATTGCCGTGCGGTTTGGCGATCTCAACGCGCTCTTAGCGCCGATTGAGCGTATTCAGACCGAAGACTCGCTGACCGTGCGGCTGACATGGCGCAAACCGTCGGGCGGCGCGATTGAGCTGCCGTTGGACGCCGTGGCGTTCGCGCACCTGTACGCCGACCTCCATCAGCCGCCGATTCAACAGGTGGATGTCCGACCCGGACGCGGCGCATACCCGCCCGGTAATTGGGATAGCCCAGTCACGGGGTTTACGGACGAGTTTGTGCTAGACTTAACATCGCTTGCGCCGGGGGCTTATACGCTGGCGATTGGGATGTACGCGCCGGGGACATTTGAACGCTTTGCGCCGGACATCCTATGGCTTACGTATCAAGAAGATGAGGGGCGAGTCCTCGTCGGTGAGATTGTCGTCAAATAGCGATGCGCGTTTTAGGCGCGCTGGGTTAGTAGACCTGTGAAACTTCTTTGTGTTAGCGATACGATACAAGCACAACTCGAAAACGCGGCCAACTTGCGCCGTCGCTACGCCGATATCGATGTGGTCGTAAGCTGTGGCGATTTGCCCGCCGCTTATTTGGAATATATCACATCGGTTTTGAACGTCCCATTGGTGTATGTGCGTGGCAATCATGATGAGATGTATGTCGAAGATCCGCCGGGCGGGATTGACCTTCACCAACAAGTGGTCAACATCGGTGGTTTGACCTTTGCGGGACTCGAAGGGTCGATTCGGTATAATGAGGGTAAAATTCAATATAGCGAATTTGACATGGCTCAGATGGTGATGGGCTATGCGCCGCGCATGTTGTTTAACCGGATGCGGAAGGGGGTTGGCGTCGATATTTTGGTAACACATTCCCCCGCCAAAGACATTCACGATGCCCAAGACCGCCCGCATCGGGGCTTGCGGTCTTTACGCTGGTTTATGCGCTGGTATCGTCCGCGGTATATGCTACACGGGCATGTACATACCTATGACCGGCGCGAAACGACCCAGACCCAGTTTTATGCGACGCAGATTTACAATATCAACCCGTACACGGTCATCGAGATCGACCCGATGCGGGCGAATCAGGCTAAAGGATGAGTGAGCCGAGATGTGGACTCAGTATTTTCAAGTAACGTCATTGGATGAGGCCGCCGCGCTGTTGGCTGAACACGGCGTAAAGGCGCGCTTGATGGCGGGCGGCACGGATTTATTGATTGAATTAGATCGCGGCCAACGGAAGGGTGTTGAGGTCATCATCGACATCAGCCGAGTGCCGGGGTTGAACGACATCACGCTTGTTGATGGGCGCGTCCGACTGGGGGCGTTGGTCACGCACAATGATGTGGTCGCCAGCGATGTGTTACGGCGGGTGGCGCTACCGTTGGTACAAGCGTCTTGGGAAGTTGGCGCACCGCAGATTCGCAATCGCGCCACGATTGTCGGCAACCTGATTACCGCGTCACCCGCCAATGACGCGATTAGCCCGCTGATGGCATTGGACGCCGAAGTCTATCTCAAATCGGTGACGGGTGAGCGCGCCGTGCCGTTGAGCGAGTTTTACACGGGCTTGCGCCGGACGGTCATGCGCCCGGATGAAGTGATGACCGGCGTCAGCTTGCGGGCGCTGGGCGACGATGAGCGCGGCATTTTCCTTAAATTGGGTCTGCGGCGGGCGCAAGCCATCAGCGTGATTAACGTCAGCGCAGTGATTCAATTCACCGGGGATACCGTTGGGCGAGCCGCCATCACACTCGGCTGTGTCGCGCCGACCCTCATCCGCGTCCCGACAGCCGAGGCCGCCCTCATCGGCAAAAGCTTGTCGGCTGAGGTCATTCGCGAGGCCGCCAAAGCCGCCGCTGAAACGCCCACCCCGATTACCGATGTCCGCAGCCCTGCTGAATATCGGACTGAGATGGTGGCGGTGCTGGTCACACGGGCGCTACGGCGTTTGGCGGCGGGGACTCAGGCGGATGGGCTGCCGACGGATCCGGCCATGTTGTGGGGTGAGACGCCGCACGTCGCGTTAGGCGAGGCCGTCCAGCACGGGCGGGGTGACGCCATTACGACCACGATTAACGGCGTTGCGCGCTCATTTGCCACCGGTCAAGATAAGACGCTCCTAGACTTTTTGCGCGACGAAGGCGGCTTGACCGGGACGAAAGAGGGATGTGCTGAAGGAGAGTGCGGGGCGTGTACCGTATTCTTAGACGGCGCGGCGGTGATGTCGTGTATGGTTCCCGCGCCACGAGCGCATCAGGCAGACATCGTGACGGTGGAAGGCTTGAAACGCGGGGATGTCTTACACCCCATCCAAACCGCTTTCGTTGAGCGCGGCGCGGTGCAATGCGGTTACTGTACGCCGGGGTTCATCATGGCTGGCGCGAAATTGTTGGAAGAACACCCCAACCCCACGCCAGAACAAGTGAATCAGAGTATCAGCGGGAATCTCTGCCGCTGCACAGGGTACTATAAAATCGTTGAAGCGTTTATGGAGGCCGCCCGAAATCGGGTCGCTCAGAAAGTTTAACCCTCATGACCATGCGCCAACCCCAAGACCCTCTTCGCCAAGACGTTAAAGGCCAACGCCGTCGTCAGGCGTGGTGGCCGTTGTATGGCTTAATTTTGATGATTGCGATGGCCGGAATCGCCATCCCTCTCGCCCCGATGGTGAGCGAAATCACCCTAAAAGCGCTGAACCCCGGTGTGCCGAAAGACACATGGACAATCATCATCGGTGCGTTAATTTTTTTTCTCCTACTGATGGTTGCTGGGATGTTGTTCGCGATTTTCGCGCCCAAACCCGCCCAAAGCATGTCGCATATTTCTGACCGCGAAATAGACAAGCAGCGTAAGCTACTACGAGCTGAAATCATGGCGCGTAATGATCGCGAAAAACAAACACGCCGTAATATCTCAAAGGCGCGTAAAGAGGACAATAAATAAACGATGGCGAGCGCACACGAACCGATTGCGATTGGGAAATCGCTTCTGCGACGGGATGCCCCCGGCAAAGTGACCGGTGAGACGAATTATCCCGGCGATTTCAACCTCGACGGGCAATTGTGGATGAAGCTGCGCTTTTCTGACCGCGTACACGCCCGTGTCGTTCGTGTCGATACATCGGCAGCCGAATCCGTGCCGGGGGTGGTGGCGGTCTACACGGCCAAAGATGTGCCGCACAATGAGTATGGCTTGGTACATAAAGACCAGCCAGTGTTGTGTGGCCCCGGCAGCGGCAATCCTTATGCCGAACATGTGCGCTGTTACATGGATTGCGTGGCGGTGGTCGTGGCCGAGACCGAGGCGATTGCCGCCCAAGCCGTCAAGCACATCACAATTGAGTACGAAAACTTGCCGGGCGTTTTTGAGATGGAAGACGCGCTCAAGCCCGACGCGATTCAAATTCACGGCCAATGGCCGGGCAACACTTTCTCGCACTATAAACTCCGCAAAGGGGATATGGCGGCGGGCTGGGCGGAATCGGACGTGGTGGTCGAAGGCGTTTATGATACCGGCTATCAGGAACACGCCTTTTTGCAGCCAGAGGCGGGCGTCTCATATTTGGACGAACAAGGCCGCGTCACGATTGTGGTGGCGGGGCAGTGGGTTCACGAGGATTTGTGGCAGGTCATGCACGCGCTAGGCTTGCCGGAAGACCGCGTGCGGATTATTTATCCGGCAGTGGGCGGCGCGTTCGGCGGGCGTGAGGATATGTCCGTCCAAATTGTATTAGGCTTGGCGACGATGAAACTGGGTAGGCCGGTTAAAATCCAGTGGAGTCGCGAAGAATCGATGCTGTTCCATCACAAACGGCATCCATTTCGCCTGTACATGAAGTGGGGCGCGAAGCGTGACGGCACGCTGACCGCGATTGAAGCGCGAGTTTTGGCTGATGCCGGGCCGTATGCCTACACCTCGACCAAAGTGGTCGCCAATGCCGCGCTGTTGGCGAGCGGGCCGTATGTGTGCGAAAACGTGCATGTTGACGCGCTGGCCGTCTTGACCAACAACATCCCAAGCGGCGCATTTCGCGGGTTCGGCGCGCCGCAAGCGATGTTCGCGGCGGAAGGGCAAATTAACAAATTGGCGGCGGTGTTGGGGTTAGACCCGGTGGCGATTCGGATGACCAACGGCTTGCGCGACGGGAGCATCATGGCGACTCAGACGCCGGTTGTCCCCGGCTGCACGTTGATTGAGGTCATAGAGGCGTGCGCCCGCGAGAGTTATTGGCCGAGCCAGTTGAACGGTGTGTGGGTCAAGTCTGATATACCACAGTCGTCTGACCCGGCCTTACGGCGCGGCGTCGGGCTGGCCGTGGGCATGAAGAATATCGGCTATTCGTTCGGTTTCCCCGAACATTCATGGGCGGGCATCGAACTGCGCGGCAAAGATGACATCACCGAGGTGATTTTGCGGGCGGTTGGCGCAGAAGTCGGTCAAGGCGCGCACACCGCGTTTGTGCAGATGGCGGCGGAGGCCGTCGGCGTGCCGGTTGAGCGCGTCCACCTTGAGAGCCACGACACGACTCTGATGGGGTCATCGGGCAGCGCGTCGGCGTCACGCTTGACCTTTATGCAGGGTAACGCGATTCGCGGCGCGGCGAAAAAGGCGCTGGAGGCATGGGCGCACGAAGAACGCCCCGCCATCGGCGTGTTTGAATATAATCCGCCAGCCACCACGCCGTTTGACCCCGAGACCGGCAAGTCTGACCCGAACTTTGCCTATGCGTATACTGCGATGGCGGTTGAGGTCGAGGTCGATATCGAGACCGGGCATGTCTGGCTGACGCGGGTGGTCTCGGTCAATGATGTTGGCCGGGCGATTAACCCGCAGTTGATTGTCGGGCAAGTCGAGGGCGGGGTTGTTCAGGCGCAAGGCTACGCCTTGATGGAAAACCTAATCAGCAAAGAGGGGCGAATCCTGAACCCGTACCTATCGACCTATCTGATCCCGACGGCGTTGGATGTGCCTACCGAAGTCAAGACCGTGATTCTGGAATATCCCGACCTCGTTGGGCCGTTTGGCGTGCGCGGGGTGGCTGAACTGCCGCTGATTCCGCTGGCTCCGGCGATTGCGGCAGCGGTATACGACGCCACCGGCGTTTGGATTGACCAAATCCCGATGACGCCTGACCGCGTGGTCAAAGTGCTGCGCGCCCACGGCGTCGGCGCGGTCATTTAGGACGGGGTGGGAGTCTCGGCGTGAAATTTCGTGAAGCGTTTGGGATTGAAAAAGGGGATGTCATCGCCATCATTGGCGCGGGCGGCAAAACCTCGTTGATGGTCGGGATTGGCTATGAGTTGGCTGAACTCGGTTGGCGGGTGCTGGCGACTTCCACCATGCCGATGTCCGCCGAGCAGATTGGCCTGATGCCAACCGCGCTCTCAGTGGACAGTACGCCGGATAGCGTTTCGACGGCCTTGAACGAGTCGCGTTTTGTGTTCCTCCACGGCGAAACGTATAAGGCGCACGCACTGGGCGTCAAACCGGATGTCGTCACGTTGATTCCCGATTGGGTGGATTCGGATGTGCTTCTGATTGAGGCCGACTCTGCCGATAATCTGCCGTTGAAAGCGCCGCGTGAGGGTGAACCAATCATCCCGCGTGGCGTCTCACTGGTGATTCCGGTGGCGTCGTTCGCGGCGGTAGGCCAGCCCTTAAATGACGCTTACATCTATAACGCCCAAGCGATGATACAAGTCTGCGGTTTCCCAGAGGGGATGCCGATTAAGCCGTCATGGATCGCCCAAGTGGTGCGCGACGAACACTTAGGGATGCGCGGCGTGCCGTCCGGTGCGCGGACGGTGGCGTTTTTTAATCAAACCCCGATGACCCCATTTAATCGGCGACGGGCGCGTGCGGTTGCCAAAATTGCGCTGCGACACAGCAGCTTGCAAGCGGTGGCGTTGGGGGAAGTGCGCGGCCATGAGCCGGTGCGCGAGGTACAACGCACCGTCGGGGCGGTGGTGCTGGCAGCTGGCGCATCTAAACGGATGGGTGAGCCGAAATTACTACTGCCGTGGTTGAACAAGCGCAGCATCATTGAACACACCGTTGAGCAGTTGATTAGGCTCAAAGTTGACCCGCTGGTGGTCGTGACCGGGCATTATTCTGATGTGATTAGGCAAGCCCTTGAGCGTTGGGAGGTGCAGTTCACCCAAAACCGCGCTTTCAAGACGGCGGAATTGGGCGGCTCACTGCGGGCAGGTTTACACGCGCTGCCCGCCAATACATCAGCAGCGTTGATCGTCTTGGGCGACCAACCCAATATCCCGCCGAAGGTGATTCAGCAAATTTTGATGGCGTATGCCGAGCAGCAGCGCGACATCATCTTGCCGCAATTTGACGGGCGAATCGGCTATCCGGCCTTAATCGCACGCCGTCACTGGCCGGAACTGTTGGCGATGAAGGATGACTCCGCGTTTGAGAGATGGCTGGCCGCTCATGCCGCCGATGCGTTGCGCGTCCCCGTCGATACCGACAGCATTTTTCGTAGCGT
>Ga0105049_10009641_pt1 | contig 11113 bp, 9 predicted proteins | sample MAT06_FD_78087 | JGI IMG/M metagenome (GOLD analysis project Ga0105049, IMG submission 78087) | Freshwater microbial communities from Lake Fryxell liftoff mats and glacier meltwater in Antarctica - MAT-06 | ecosystem: Environmental > Aquatic > Freshwater > Ice > Liftoff microbial mat | place... | reverse complement strand
CATCATAGGAATTGAACCTTCATATGCCTTTGCAACTATCGCTCGATAGCGAACAGACAAAATCATTATCGAGAAGAAATTCGAAGATATTGTAATTGGATCGGACCTTGCACCAGAATCGGGGGAGCATCGCGAGTTTCATATAAAGTTGGATTGGGAGAAAGATTGGAAAGCCGAGCCGGTTTCAATCTCCCCTATACGGATATGCCGGAGAAACGGATCCGAGAGATTATCGCTCAGGTGCCCCAACTCGAAATTCTAAGCATAGATATTCAAATTGATTGTCAACGACCTGGCCTTCAGTGGCTCAAAATCTTTCTACGCAAGACGTAGTCTGCTCCAAGCACGGCTCATCTCTTCAGCTGGGCCATACGAAGCTCATAGGCCGCTTTCGGAATCGCACCAGAAGCAACTTAAAAATAGTTCTTCGTGCGGCACCGTGTAAATTTTGAGATCGAAGGGCTACATAAAGTGCCAAGGCAAAACTGACCGTCACATTTAAAACTCCGATTCCTAAGAGACTGACAAAAATTCTCAACATCGTCCCAGAAAATATTTCAGACACTGAAAGTAATGGAAGGGCCGCAGCTACACTGCCAAAGGAAAGAGTTACGTGGCGCACCTCCAAAGGAATTCCAATGAATTTCAAAATCTCCGGAAGTAAACCCAAGAGAAATCCCAGTCCGATACTTCCTGCGATGCCCGCAAAATTTCGAGACAGAAACTCCGAAGCCTTTCGAGCTGCGCCCGCACCAATCAAACTGGTGAGTTTTTCATTTCGAGCAATGGTGCGTCGAAGCTTTCTATATTTAAACCAATTATCAGCTGCGCCTCCTATCAAACTAGAAGCAAACAAAAGAACTCCTGTAAATGCTGCAAAAATCCAAGTCCCACCCAGCATATCATGGGACTGAATCATATAGTCTGCCCGCTCCCTGGAAATCATGGGAACGCTACTGATCAATTCATAAATGAAACTGACGAGCAAAATGAGGGGCACAACACCAATGACGTTTCCAAAGATCGAAGTGGCTTGCGATCGCACGAGATGAACGATCTTATCGATTAGTTCATCTTTCTCCGCTTCACTTTGAAACTGGTTGAGCTTCTGGGCAAGTGCAGGTGCTGTATTGGCCGGCTGCTTGGATGCCAGCGTCAGTCCGCTCAGCTGAATGGCCAAAAAACTCAGCGAGTAATTAGTCGAGTGAATGAGTCCAATTATAAATGCCGAACCTGGGATTATTGAAATGATCATCTTGAAAAGAACGGTAAAAGCCGTGATCATCCCGCCGCCAATAGCCGTTCCAAGCAGCTTCTTTGTCTCAGTTCGATTCGTTGTAATATAGTGCTCTCCAACTTCAGAATTTGTTCGAACAATTCGCTTTGAAAGCAAAGAAATATTCTGTCCAATGAATCGAGTAAAACTTCGAGTTTCAATATTCTTTCGAATCATCAAAGTGAAAAACGATAAAATATTTTTAGCGCTACGCGACTCCTCCTTTGAGAACTCCAAAAGCAATTGAATTCGATCCAGATACTGCTTTGCCCGTTCAAGCTGGTAGACAATTTCTATACTTACGCCCGATGACTCTAGATCAAAATAGAGCGCAGTAATTTGACCGCGGGCCTCTTGAATGCTGGTCTCAATTTGATTGCGACTTTCCTCTAAGTCTGAATTTTCCAACTTGGTATCGACAACACTTCCTAACTTCAAAAATACATTTGAGCTCAAATCCTGGGCCCTTAGCGTTGGGATCTGACGGACGCCACTCGATAGACCAATTGCGCGGATCATGGTGGAAAGAATCAACAGGGCATCTTTTCGGTCTGGATCAAAACGGGGAGAATCTGCCTCAACAAAATACTGGAAAAGATCTCGACAGGTTTGATCATCAATTTTTTCTATCCACTCTGCATCTTCTTCGCTCGGAAAAATCCAATGGAGCAAAGAAGAAAGCTCGGAGTCCACAGGCTCGCGGGGAAGAGCGGCGTCTCCCAGTCTCTTTAATATCTCGCCCGTGAAACTGAGTTCAACAGGAAGCCCTAGGCTGCAGAGGGAGTCGCGAAAAGAAATGTCTTTAAAAGTGAAGACGAGGGATTTAGAGAAGCCCATTTTCCATTCTGGATTTCGTTCGAGTAGATTGAGGACATATCTGAGTCGAGTGACTCTAATATCGGAAACCGAAGCTCCCAAAATGGTGGAAAGCCTAGAAACATTTCGAATCCAGTCGACGATCGATTTGATCCAAAGTGCTCGAGAGTAAAAGTCTTCATCTTGAGGTGGATTGCTCAGAATCCGGTCGATGTAGATCTTGGGATTTCGGTTTTGCTCCCACCATTTTTGCGCTTTCTTCCAGTAATAAAACACTTCTGAAAATGTTATTAGGTCTGACGGATCAAGTCCATCGAGCTTCGTTGACTATAATATTGTATTAAAAAACTGAGCGTCCCCAGTCGGGGACGCTCAGTAGAAAATCTAAAAAAGGAATCAATTAAAAGTACAAGAGTTCGAGCTAGAAATCGAAACTGCCGTAAACTTCAGGCGTATGTGTCGCGGTATTTCGGAAAATCCAGGGGCTACCCGCCTTCATCGAAGCAATTCAAGAACGAGCTGCATCTGAGTGTTTGCAATTGCATGGTCGGACGATCTCTGCAGTTTCAACTGCGTAATCGAGATCCTGCATTTCTGACAAAGCTTTGGTCGTGCTCTCAGAAGTAAGGAGAGCGTTATTCGCAGCATAGTCGAGTCTGTTTTCGTAGGCAGCGAGCTTTGTTTGTCCTGTCCGCTCGTGACTGATTAAGTTTGTGATGAGCCCCTGAAGCGCGTCAAGTTTTCTGAGAGTTCTGAAGTCGAAGCTTTTAGAATCTATTCGATCAGCTTGAATTGTTTTTGAGCTGCCTCATAGGAGTGAATTTCGGCACTTGCAATATCAAACCACCATCCATAGATCTCCAGTTGTCCATCTTTTACCCGCTCTCGAATAAACGAATGCGTTTTTAAATGCTCGATTTGTTGAAGTACATTGAGTTGTGAAAGTTGATTTGTGGGTGACAGCGCTGCATTCAAAGTGACACCGCTCTTAAGGGATTCGAGAGCTGGCACACCATACTTCAGCCAAGATTTTAGATGGGGCTCACTATCGATTTTTTCTCCCGAGTAGATATAGTCCATTGCACCACAATCAGAATGTCCGCAGACCACAATATGAGAAACGCGCAAAATGTTGATAGAAAATTCAACCGCCGCTAGCGCTGAGCTCTCACAAGCATCGGGATCTAAATCCTGATGGGCTGGAGGCACGAGGTTGCCAACATTTCTTACAACAAAGAGGTCGCCAGGATCCGTGGAGGCAAACCAGTTTGGAGCCACTCGGCTGTCAGAGCAGGTAAAAAACAGAACATCGGGCTTCTGTTGCTTGGCAAGCTCGACAAATTTTTCACGGCAAGATGGCAAAACTCGCTTTCGAAAATCTACAATACCGTCTCGTAGCTTTTTCATGTCGATCTCAAATACATGGGATCGTAATACCATACCAGTATTTTTCTGATCCAAGCTCGGTGTCCGTCGAGACTGTTATTCTGAGAGGCATCCAAGATATCACTGAGAATTTCACGAGTCCGTAGGCCTCCCAGCTTTTTTTGAATTCTTAAAACCGAGGCGGATAATTCATCAAGAACTTGCGCTTCAGGGAGGCTCAAGACATAGTCTCGTAAGATCCTTTCGACTCGATCTTCAAAACTCGATTCAATCTTAAACTTAGGTGCGATTTGCATCTGCGAAAATAGATTGGTGGGAATTCGACAACTCCCTATATTAACACTCTCATCCTCAATCAAAATCTCTCTGGGCCCCGCTAAAAATAAATCAATCGCAATGGAGTTCTCAAAACTGGCTTGGAATGGTTGTTTCTCTGCCATTTTTCCAAACGAAGAGCCCCGATGTCTGGCATGTTTTTCTAGATCAATCACAAAAAAATTATTGCTCGATTGATCAAAGGCCTTCGAATTTAAGTACTCAGTTTTTCCGACCCCCGTCGGCCCACTCACAACAAGAAGTTTTCGTTTGTGTTCTAGTTCTTCCAGGAATCTTTGTCGCAGGGCTTTGTAACCACCCTCAATGCGTGGGAGTAATATTTTAGTGGATTCGTAAATCCATTCTTGCGAGATTTTTGAACGCAATCCACCGCGCGCACAAAAAATAATCGTCTCATTTTTCCCCGCGAGATCTCTCCATTTTTCAATGCGTTCCAGTTTTGAGGAGCCACTCACGAGTTCGTAGCCCAAATTAATTGCTGCTTTGGGCCCCTTTACTTTGTAGGTAATTCCAACTTGATGGCGCTCGTCAGTTCTTAGAAGGGGCACATTTGTGGAAAATGGAACGACCGATGTCTCAAACTCTATCTCCGACCTCACATCTAAAAGACGAGCTCCTTGCTGTAGCCTTCGAAGGGCCTCATTCACTGAAATAATTGCTTCAGTTGAAGCGAAGAAGTTTGTCTTCGAGCTTGCTGACATGACCGATTTCCTTTGCAAACGGAAAGCTGGATTGGATTTTTTGGAGAATGCTCGAAGCTTGATCCGGCTCAACAAACAGAAGCAGCCCCCCACTTGTTTGAGGATCGTGGATAGCCAATTCGAGGATTGGATCGGATGGAAAGCTTGCGAGAGCTTGAGTGTATTCGCGGTTCGTGCGATGAGCCTTTGTGAGACACTCGCGCTTCAAGGACTCAAGGGTGAGTGCGAAGAATGGAAGCTTAGAAGTTTCAATTTGAAGTGTTACCTTGCTCGCTTTGGCAACATTCAGGGAATGTCCCGAAAGTCCAAAGCCAGTAATGTCCGTCGCAGCATGTATTGCTGCGTGCTCGGATTGCGAAAGAATCTCAGGCAATGAATTTAATTGGGTCATCGATTGAATTGCATCCAAAGTTTGAGACGCAGTCCAAACATCTTGTTTAATTCCGGCGCAGAGGGTTCCCGTTCCCAAAGCCTTGGTGAGAATAATGCGATCACCTTGCTTCGCTCCTTTATTTGACCAAATGCATTGAGGATGAACGAATCCTGAAACCGAGAGGCCAAATTTAAGACTGGCATCATCAATGGAATGTCCGCCGACAAAACTGGTATTTCCTCGAGTCAAAACATCGCAAGCGCCCTGAAGGATGTCTTGCACAATGGAAGGAGCAAACTCTGAAACTGGGAAGGCCAAAATTGCGAGAGCGGTGGAAGGTGTTCCTCCCATTGCATAAATATCGCTGAGCGCATTGGCCGCTGCAATGGCCCCAAATGTTTTTGGATCATCTACTATGGGAGTGAAAAAATCCAAGGTTTGGACGAGCGCCAGTTCTTCATTGATTTTGTAAATGGCTGCATCATCAAAATCTCGGCCGTCGACCAAGACGCTCGAATGAACGGGGGGAAATTTGATCTTTGCTAGAATAGCTCTAAGTTCTGTGGCCGCCAATTTGGCAGCACAGCCTCCCTTTTGAACGGTTTGAGTTAGGCGCATACGTGAAGTCAAAGCACTTCAGGGCCAATAGTGCAAGATGAGCCATGTCTGCTCCCCTTCATCTCGCTTCTTCTCTTGGTGGAAACTCATGGGAAAGACCTGGATCATTTTAAAAAATGACTGAGGATTCAATATCTTGGATTCGGGATAGAGGTCGGTTGACGGAGTTGCTAAAAGTCGCCACTAATTGTTTCCCCGATTAACGGAAGAGACTCTAGATGAAGCTGAATTTATTACTCGTTGAAGACAATCCCGGAGACGCTCATTTAGTTCGTAAGGGTCTCAATCGTCTTCCTATGGGGAATGAAGTTCATTTGGTCACCGATGGGTTGCAGGCCATTCAGTTTCTCAAGAAAGAGGGCATTTTTGAAAAAATGCCACGGCCAGATTTAATTATTTTAGATCTTAATTTGCCGGGGAAACATGGGCACGAAGTTCTGAGCGACATTAAGCAGAACCCTGAATGGAAGGCCATTCCCGTCATCGTACTAAGCTCCTCCTCAAGCGAATCAGATATTCGTAAGTCCTCTATGAATCATGCAAATGCCTATCTTGTTAAGCCTATGGAGCTCGCGGACTATATGCATCTGACGGATACGATCGGGGCTTTTGGATGGGCCTCGTGAAACTTGCTTCTAAGCCCTAGGTCCGTGTGTTTTACGGGCAATAAAAAAGCCCGCCGTCTTTTAAACGGCGGGCCCCTTTAGCGGCATTTGCAATGCCTCTCAATCCTCAGGAAGAATTCTTCCACCAAGATCCAAGATCCGAAGATTCATGGCTTGGAGTTGCTCGAGTTCGAAGTTCGTTGGCTCTCCCTCATAATTGGCGGGCACGAAGACTCCGGTGTTTTCACTCACAGTTAAGTCTACGAGGCCTTTGAACGCGAAGCGGATGTTGTTGCTATCAACATATCCTTCCACAACCACGGCGCGGTCCCGCAGAAGTTGGTAGCTGTTCACGACGATATCGTTAGAGCTAAGCGACACGGATGCCTGAGTGCGATCGGCGAGAATCTGCGCAAGCTTTTCAGATAGAACCTGCATTCCATCTTGAAAGTTTGCCTGTGCAGTGATCGGCATCGCGCTCACACCCACGACTAAGTCTCTAAACTCGACGGTTGGGTAGTAGACCCGTCGATATCGAAAGACACGGTAGGGTCGGTCAACGATGACCGTATTTCCACACCAGTGACGATAATAGTAATCGTCTGAATCATCCGTATAGAACCAGGCGACGAGCGGATTATCGAAGTGAACGGAGATATTCACGATGGGATTGAATCCATAATAGAAGCCCCCATAAAATCCGTGATGTCGATACGGTCGATACAATCGATGATAAGTTGAATAGTAAGTTTCATAGACAACTCGACGCTGCACAATCGGCTGATAGCAAGTCTGATGAAAGTGGTGTTGCTGTCTCTCAACATGTTCTCTAATTCGTCGATCATCTTTGAAGCGATTCGATCGAAAGTTTGCCTCATCGATATGTTGTCGATGATCTCCGCGAGGCTCAATCGCAGGGCGATTGTTTCGATCGCGACGAGGTTGAGTCGGAGCACGACGCGGCTGTTCAATTCCAGGTTGCTCCCGGCGCGGATTGCTTGCTTTGGGATCTTCTCGCTTGATAGGAGGCTGAGCTTTTGGTGGAGCTTTTGGCTGCCGGTCTTGTTTTGGTTGAGGTTTAACTTCAGTCTTAGGAAGCGGTTTCGCGGGAGGATTCTGTTTAGGAGCGGGATTATCCTTCCGGGGTTGAGGTCTCGGCTCAACTTTAGGAGCTTGCTTAGGTTGATCAACTCGCTTTGCCGGAGGAGCTTTGGGTTCAGTCTTTGGTTGAGGTTGAACCTTTGGTTGAGGTTTAACTTCAGTTTTCGGTGGAGTTTTCGCGGGAGGCTTTTGCTTTGGAGCTGGCGGGTTAACTCGCGGTGCAGGAGTTTCCTTCCGCGGTTGAGGCTTTGGCGCAACTTTCTTGTTCTTCTCATCGGCATAAGTATTTGCCGGTGAAGCGAATGACGGAAGAGCTATCGCTCCCATCAGAATTATCTTTGTTAGTCTTGAATACATATCCTCTCCTTAAGTTCGATTAAAATTCTCTCGAACTACTAAGAGCAAGACCCGTGCCCAGCGGAAGATTTGCTGAAATGCCTTTGTGGAGCCTCGCAGCAAACTTCAAAAATTTTGTGTTGGGAAATGCCTACATAAATAAGTGGGGATTAACCCACAACGGAGAGCTCATGAATTCCAACTTCCGTACCAATATTGAAGAGCTCGAGCGAATGGGACAAGAGCTGGGGGGGGATATACGGAGATAAATCCGCGCGCGACATCAGAATGAGTCGGCCGGAGGTTTGAAGATGATTTGGCAGTCCCTGTAATACAGTCTTCAAAAACTTACCGCCCACATCAAAGCGATTTGGATCTTCGGGGCGATCTTCTTCTGAGACAAGTGGAGCATTGAGAATAATTAAATCATATTTCGACTGAATCTCCGCATAGCCATCGCTGACCCAGGCCTTCACCCAATCGCCCACGCCACAGTAGTCTGCAATGAGCTTGGTGTTCGCGATCGCTAGCGGATTGATGTCGGTCGCATGAATTTCCATCTCAAACTGAAGCGCAAGCGCGGCGGCCTCAATGCTGGCCCCACATCCCATCACAAGAATTTTGTCGTCCGGCTTTCCCACCTTCATGCAATGTACAAAGGTCTTCTGCGCATAAGGATTATTGTAAGGATAAACCGTAGGAAAAACTGGAAGTTTTGGCATTTTTTCAAAATGCTTACTAAAAAAGTTTTCGTATTCTAATCCGAGCGGTCGCTCTTCCCAGAATACTGGGCAAGGAAATACACCAAGAATTTCTAAGCCCATCCATTCTTGAAGATTCACCGCTTTTAAAAGGTCGCGGTTAAAAAATTTTGGAACCGTAAGTTCAAGCCAAGTTCTAAGTCTATGTTCGGGATGTACAAGGCTGGTTACGCCAATGGTCTTTGCTTCATATTTAGGAATGTAGAGCAGACTTATGGGAATCCATATTCCATCGCAGTTCACGCTCGCAATTAAAACAAGGTCATTGAGTGCGCCAAAAAGCCGGCCTACTTCTGGGCTCAGCTTTTGAACTCTAAAATCATCGAATGAAGAATGAACGGCCTCGGACCCTGTATAGCCCAAGGCGTTCAGAAAAAATGAAACTTCATAGTCAGCCGACATTCAGCGATTTTACCCATGGGAGAAGATCGGCGGCAATCTTTACGCGATTTTCTTGAGACTCTTCCAAAATCCACGCTCTTCAGGCGTGACGAAACTAATCGCTGCGCCCTTTGCTCCTGCTCGCGCCGTTCGTCCAATGCGATGCACGTAGTCTTCTGTGGATTGTGGGAGGTCAAAATTAATCACTGTTTCGATATGCGGAATGTCGAGGCCGCGCGATGCGACATCGGTGGCTACCAAAATATTGGTGTCTCCATTTCGAAAAGCTTCTAAGGCTCGTCGTCTTTGAGACTGAGACCGTCCTCCGTGAATGGCTTCAGCACTAATTCCGTTTTTCTCAAGAAATCGAGAAAGTCGATCAGTTCGCATTTTCGTTCGCGCAAAAATCAAAGTGGTTCCCGAATTCGTGCCCAACTCTTCTAAGATTCTTTGATTCTTTTCGCCCGCATTGACTTCAATGGATGACTGCTGAATGGCGGAAATAGGCTTTCCAATAGTTCCTATCGCCACACGCTCAGGATTCTTCAAATATCGAGCGGTCAGTTTCATAATATGGGGCGGAAGTGTTGCCGAGAACAATAGAGTTTGTCTCTCGCGAGGAAGGAATTTAAAAATTCGATCGATTTGAGGGGCGAATCCCATATCCAACATTCGATCTGCTTCGTCCAATATGACGGTCGCAACCTTCGTTAAATTCAAAGTCCCACGATCCAAATGGTCGAATACACGTCCAGGAGTTCCAACAATAAAGGTTGGATTTTGCTTGAGGTCGCGAAGCTGTCGGTTCATCGACGCACCACCAATTAAAAGCGCCATTCGCATATGAGGAAGAAATTCCGTCAGCTTATAAATGACTTCGATAATTTGCTCAGCCAGTTCTCGCGTAGGGGTGAGAATTAAGACTTTAGTTCCAGGCTTCTCGTTGGCTCGTACTACACTGGGAATAGCAAACGCTGCCGTTTTTCCGGTTCCAGTTTGGGCACAACCGATGAGGTCTACGCCCGTGAGGGCGATGGGAATAGTTTTTGCCTGAATGGGCGTAGGAATGCTGAATTTCAGCTCTTTCAGCGCATTGGCAATAGGTAAGGGTAATGAAAGTTCATCAAAAGACTGCATAAGTTTTTCTCCAAATAATGGCCGACTCCCTGTCGGAAGGCCGCTCTCAAGAATATCAGCAACAATGCATGGAGATACTTAAATGCGGAGGGTTATTAACGACCGAATTCTTATCAGAGGTTGCAGATTCGCCCTAACAATATTTCGAAAATGCCCCAGGGAGGGATTTGAGTTTCTACGAACCCCTGATTTAGATAGTCTTTTTGGTTAATGGAATCAAAACAACAGATCGTTAGCGATTGGCTCCCTCGGTATACCAACACTCCCATCAAAAAATTTGGAAAGTATATCCTACTCACCAATTTTACAAACTATGTGGAAGCCTTTGCAAAGCAGTTCAAGGTGAGAGTTTTGGGCAGGGGTAAGCCCATGCAAACTGCGACCGCCAATGACATTACTATTATTAATTTTGGAATGGGCAGCGCTATGGCGGCGACGATCATGGATTTGTTGGTCGCCGTAAATCCTAAGGCAGTTTTATTTTTGGGAAAATGTGGTGGTCTCAAAAAAACTTCGAAGGTGGGCGATCTGATTTTACCCATCGCAGCGATTCGAGGAGAGGGCACCGGAGAAATGTATATGCCTTCCGAAGTTCCATCTCTCCCTTCTTTCAGATTGCAAATGGCGGTGTCTTCGACCATTCACAAATCTGGATTGGATTATTGGACGGGCACTGTTTACACCACGAACCGTCGAGTTTGGGAGCACGATCTGGCCTTCAAGGAGTATTTGAAAAAAATTCGAGCGATGGCCATTGATATGGAGACTGCCACGATATTTACGGTTGGATTCATCAATGAAATTCCTCACGGCGCACTTCTTCTGGTTTCAGACAATCCCATGACTCCCGAAGGGGTGAAGACCTCTAAGGGAGATCGGCAGACGAGTTCGCAGTTTTCAAAAGTTCATTTGAAAATTGGAATAGATGCACTGGCAGAGCTTCGAGACAAAGGCGAGTCTGTGAAGCACCTTCGTTTTGGTTAAAGTTCTTGAAGATGTCTGGTTCGAAACTGAACCAAGTACTGTAGCGCTTGAATGGATTCATTTTTCATAGGGCTGGGAACTTCAACAGACTTAGAGAATTCATCTGCCGCTTCGGGTCCATAGATATTTCGAAGTGATTGAGTGGCGTGATCGGTCCACTTCTTAAAATCTCGGTAGACGTCCTTGAGGTGACGGCGGTCTGCGTTTCGAAGCAAATACTTAGCGTCAGAACAAAGTTGCTTAATAATATTAGATGGGAGCAGGGCCTTAAGCTGATCCCGGATTTCTCGGTAGTTGAGTGT
>Ga0105049_10009639_pt1 | contig 11115 bp, 10 predicted proteins | sample MAT06_FD_78087 | JGI IMG/M metagenome (GOLD analysis project Ga0105049, IMG submission 78087) | Freshwater microbial communities from Lake Fryxell liftoff mats and glacier meltwater in Antarctica - MAT-06 | ecosystem: Environmental > Aquatic > Freshwater > Ice > Liftoff microbial mat | place... | reverse complement strand
GCGGCGCGAGCCTTGTTTCTTTCAATGCCCCAGACGATCCATGAGCCGACCTCATCGGCGGGCAGGCCCATCGCGTCTGCCAGTCGCACGATCTTCGCGTCCATCTCTTCTGGCTTGGTGCGCTCGAGGAATGCGACGGGATCGAAGACCACTCGCTCGCCAAGCGTGGTGGTTGCGAGGACGCGCCCACGCCGGTCGAGGATGTCGCCCCGCACCGGAGGCTCTGGACGCTTGGTTGTTCGTGGCTCGATGTGCTCAACCAGCGGTGCTTCGGGCGCGATCTGGAGCTGCGCGACACGGCCGAGGAGAACACCCATCGCGCCCGCAACGCACACGCCAAAGACGCCAGTGACGACGGCGAAACGCGTCAGGCTGTCTCTTCCGGCTCTGCTGGTGAGGGAGGAAGCCGAAGCTGAGGAACGCGCGAGCCTTGGGAACGCGGACATGTTGAAACCTCCTGCTGGCCACCGGCGAAGGTCGGGCGGATCCAGAACGCGCGGTGAGCAGGCCATGCCCACGCACCCGTTCCACCAGCGCTAGCGGCGTCCTTCATCGGTTCGTGCAACGCGCGGAGGCGCGGAATTGGAGGGGGGTAAAGTGCGCGAGCGATTGGAGGCGTTGCCTCGCGTGGCGGTGGGTACCTTGGGTCGGCGCGGCGGTGAAGACTGGGCCGCGCGAGTGGTGCTCGGCGTGGCAGGCTTTGGGGCTGCGTTTCGCGAGGCTTTTGTGGCCTGAGCTCCGGGGGCGGCTTGCGTTGTGCGGATGGCGGCGCGTGAGCGGGCCGGAGTGCCCGCGGGCTCATTCAGACGCGGCACGAGCGGGAGCAGTTCGCGGCCATCCGCAACGACCCAGTCCGCGGGGAGCCCTGTTGGAATGCTGATCACCGGCTTCATCGGACCGAGATCGTTCGCGAGCACGCGGATGGCGCGCGGGGTGGTGTGAAGTGCGATCTTGGCGCGAAGCTCCCAGAGCCGCTCGTCGGCGGCCTGGATTCGGAGCTGGGCGCGGGTCAGTTCGCTTGCGACCTGCAGTCGCTGCTGGCGTAACGCGAGCAAGCTGCACCCGCACGCGCCGATGGCCACCACAAGTAGTGCGAGCTTGGCGAACATGAATGTCGTCCCTTCGGTCCTCACGCCCGAGCGTGCGGCGGCTGGCGGCTCGGAGTGACCGACGCCTACTTCTCGGGGATCTGTAGCGTCATGCCGATGACGACGGTGTCGCGGTCTCGAAGCTTGGCCTTGTTGAGCTTCGCAATCTCATCGGCGCGCTTGCCGCTGCCGAGCGTCTTTCGCGAGATGCCGATGAGCGTGTCGCCGGAGACAACCGTGTACGTCCGGACCTTCGAAGCGGCAACTGGTGCGGCAGGAACGCCGGCCGGAGCTGGACGAACCGTGGATGGCGCGAGCGTGACACGAGTCGGATCGGTTGGGATCATGCGTGCGCGGCCCGAGCTTGCGGCGCCCGAAACGGCTTCCGCTGGTGGGAGCTTGATGCGAACACCGATGCGGACGGAACCGTTCTTCGCGATGCGGTCGCCGTTGGCTTCCTGCAGCTTCTTCCAGAGGTTGCCGTCGCCGTAGTACTTCTTCGTGATCTCGTAGGCCGTCTCACCTTCCTTGACGACATGCCAGCGGTCGGCCTGCGCGGCAGGAACCGGACCGACCGGAAGGATGATGCGGGGTTCCTGCGGCTGGATGGCCTGCGGGAATTGCGGCTGAGCGCCGGAGCCATCGGTCCTCGCGGCCTCGGGGAGGCCGACTCGAAGCTGAGTGGTCAAGGAATCGATCGCGTCCCCAAGAGATGAACTCTTCGCGGTGCGGACGCCATCCGGGCGACCGTCACTCGCGCGACCCTGGACAAACTCCACCGGCGCCGGCTGGCTCTCGTCCGCGATGCGAGTCACGGGCGGATTGGTGGAAGCCACACCCGAGGGGGCTGCGGCCTGAGGAGCGGCGGGCGCGACAATCGGGCCCGTGGGGGGCAGGCCCGCATCGGCGACACGCGCGGCTTCGAGGATGTTGGCGGGCGGACGGCCGCCAGCGAGCTCCTCGGCGGTGATCGGAGTGGTCGCGCCCACGAGGGACGATCGCGGATCAAGGTCGGTGGCGAGGCGGGAGGTTCGCGCCTTGGAGAGATGATCACTGATGAGGATCGTGACCACCAGAACAAGGAGGAATCCGACGATGAGCGCAAGCTTGAGTTCTCTGGTCACGTGCTGTGCATCCCTGCGCCCGCCGCCCGTCCGGCAGACTTCGAAGACCAACCTGTACCGACGCCCGGCGCCGTCCTTGGCCCGAGACACCCCGTCGGAGAATACGAGTCCGTCGCCTCCCGGCGAACGGCCGCAGTGTAGATCCGGGCGGGAGGCTCTTCCCGCAGTTGACGATCCCAATCCAAACTCTTAACGCTTCCAAGACTACCGAGCGTAGACCCTGCTTGAACTTCCAGATACTTTTCCATCACGGACTTCCATCACAGGATTCCATCACGGGCTGTTCGAGCCGCACGCTTGGCCTCACGCCCCGACATCAGCGGGAGCCGCACACACCGGAGCTTGGCCGACCGAGACCTTGGATTCGAGGCCTGCTCGGCCTTACCTGGTGTCACGGTCCCGTTGAGCAAGTCCTTTCCGCCGCAGGCGACAACCTTTGCTGTCATCGACTTCACGATCCGATCTTCAAGACTGTGGAACGAGATGAAGGCAACCTTCGCTCCCGGACTCAGCCAGCCGTTTGCTACTTCGACGTTTGCTCCACCTGATCCGGACGCTCGCGAAACGACCTCTCTCTCGCCCTCGAACACCGCCTGGGCTTCCCTTGCCACATCCGACGCGAAGGACTCAAGACTTCCGAGCTCGTCATTCACCGCGATGCGCAGGGCCTGGAACGTTCTGGTTGCAGGGTCGATCCCTGTGTGGGATCCCGGCATCACGGACCTGACGAGCTCGGCCAATTGGCCCGTGGTGGATATCGGCCCCTGCTGGCGCGCCTGAACAAGTTTTTGAGCGATCCTGGAGGCGTGCCTCTCGTCGCCGAGCTCTGCGAGAATCCGCGCCAACTCGCGCTCCGGGAGCCCATTCACCAGATCAGCGGCGGTGGAACCGAGAGCGGGATCCAGCCGCATGTCGAGCGGACCATCACGCATGAATGAGAAGCCGCGGGCTCCGTCATCCATCTGGTTGCTCGAGAAGCCCAGGTCTGCCAGCACCAAGTCCGCGATGCGGCCCGAACCCATCAGCAGTCGCGGCACAAACGCAAAGTTTCCCGTGATCGACTCGATCATCACCTTCTCGGCGTCGTCTTCCCCCACTGCCTCACGCACTGCGGCGGCTGCCCGCACAAGATTTGCAGGATCGGCATCATTGAGAATGACGCGGCCGCCGGGCTGGAGGCGCGGTGCAACCAGCGACGCGTGGCCACCCAGACCGGCAGTGGCGTCTAAGTAGGTCTGGCCGCGAGCGGGCGAGAGGGCATCGAGCACTTCGGCGCAGAGGACAGGAATGTGAGAATCTGGCGGGGTGGGCACGCGAGGAGGCTACGCGTTGGCCGCGGGCCGCGTTGCTCGGGAACGAAAAACCCGCGGACATCCTTTCGGATGGCCGCGGGCGGAAGAAGGAACTTTCCCCCCGTTCCCCTCTGCAGCGTGGTCCCGGGTCAGGGACCGCGCCGAAGGGTGTACAGGAGCGAGTCCAGATGGTTGCCGAACTGCGCGAAATTTACCGGCGGCGACGATTTGCGACCAAGCCCGCCGCGGCGAAGAGGCCCGCGAAGCCCGGGGCCGGAATGGCGTCGACCGTGATGGCGGCGTTCAGCGGAGTTGACGCGTCGCCGACGAGGCCGATGGCCCAGGCGGTGTAGACCTGATTGTTGGTGACGCTGATGCCGGGCAAGGGCAGAACGACGATGTTGGTGCCCGCGAGGCGGACTTCGAGGTTGTACGTGCCGCCGGGGACGTTGATGTAGCCGCCGTTGTCGCGGACCGAGATGTTGGAGAAGAGAACGTCGCCGCCAGCGAGGGCGATGTCCACTGCTGGCGCGTTGGCCGAGGCGTGGACGAATCGGAGGCGGGCCGAGGTGGCGCTGAGCGTGTTGTCGTCGGTGAGCACGATGGGCGCGAAGGCCGGGCTGCCTCCCAGGAGGCCGGTGGCGGCGATGGTGTAGTCAGTGTCGGCGGCGAGGGCGAGGTCGCCGTCGAAGACGATGGGCGCGTTGGCGCCTACTGGACCAATCTTGAAGTTGTACGTCGCGCCGGGAACGTCGACGTAGCTGCTGACGTTGCCGTAGGAGAGGCCCGCGATCGGGCTCAGCGCGTTGTTCACGAGCACATCCACGGCGGGCGCATCGGGAGATGCGTGGAACGCGCGGACGCTGGCATCGCTGGCGAGGGCGGTGCCAGTCAGAGCGACGGTCAGGGACAGAGCGATAGCGGTTGCGTGCATGGCGCGCATCTCGAACCTCCAGCTCTCCAGCGAGATGTTCGGGAATGAATCGAACACCGAGCGGCAATCGAGACGACGAGGGTCGTCGGCATCAACATGCCACGCGAATGAACGCGTGCCAGCAAGTGGGCGATGTTTCCGGACGGATCAGCGATGAAATCTGTGGCGCTGCTGGTGGATTAGCCGGATCCAGATGTTGCACTCCGCGAATGGCGCAAGGTTTCCTTAGCGGCAGCACACGAGCAACACCGCGCGGCCGCTACTTCTCTGGGTTTTCCTTGGACGACCCACGCGGAACTTCACAACTTCTGAACGTGCTGCTCGTCGAGGATTTCCTGCACGGTGATGAGCGTGATCTTCCGCTTCGTGCGCTTCCAGAAAGCGGTGCACTCGTCGATGGCGTCGAAGGAGAACGCGAAGGCCACGAAGAAGCCGCGCTGCCGGTCCTCGCGGGCCATGACGGCCTCGAACTGGTCGATATCAGGGCGGCCCACCTTGTCTATCTGCTTGACCTGCATCGGGAACCAGTCGCCCGCGAACATGCCGTCCTTGTCCGAGGGCTTGGTGCCGACGGGGAAGATGCGGCCGTCGATGCCCATATCGCCGACCTGGACCTTGTTGGGGACAGCGTCTTAGGTCGCTTACGGTTTGATGCGATACCGAAACGGGTCTTTGCTTGCGTGCTTGCAATTGTATTGCAACGTGAGACCAGTCTCGTTTGCCAGCAGCTTCATTGCGACACGGAGCTTGTCCTTCCTGAATTCGCGGCTCCATCCCAGATGAGCAAAGCCCTGCGAGAGGACGCCTTCATGGCCCGCCTTATTCAGGATTGCAAGCATGTCCTTGCGGATACCGACGGGCGACTCGCGATCTGCCTTGGAGCTGGGGGAAATATCCGTCCACGGGAGCGAGCCAGCGGCATCTTGCGAAACAGCGTTGGGTTCGGTCATACCAACCTGCCTTTCTGATTTCTGCCGGACCGGAACGCCGCTGCGAATCGCGGCGGGGGGGACTGCACCCATCATAGCCGACCAACACGCACGCTTCGCGTTGTCGGGCACACGCGCCGCGGGATGGAACAGCGCGAAGACGGAGAGTTGCTTTCCTCGGCAGTTCCCGATCAGCGGCTCGCAGGAGTTGCGAGAGCGAGTGAACTTGCTCGACAGATCCGCCCGTCCGAGCACGATACTCGTCAGAAACCAAGCCTCCTGCCCCAGGCACGCGATCCTCTCTACATTTGGCATCGACTCCAGAACCCATTCCAACACTCGCTTCAGGTATTCGTGGAGCGGCCCGGTGCGGAACCCCGGAAGGGAGCGGCTCCATCTCGGATCGTCGCAGAGCAGGTTGGCCGTCGCCGAGCCATACAACTTGCCACCGGGCAGTGTCGCGGCTGCCGCTGCCAAGTTCTCATTGGTCTTGTATCCGCCCGAATCGCCAAGTTCGCGCTGAGCATGCCGCCACGGGCGCTTTTCTCCCTTGTCGCGCAGCTCGCGAATGACGCCCGTTGGTGCGCCGTCTTTGGCGAGAAGCAGCGTTTGCCCATCCCAGTCCCCGAAGAGTGTCTCGGTGCCGTAGAGATGCTCATTGGACGGAACCAGCGTAAAGACATTGGTCCAACCGCGAGGCGGGATGTGCGTCTTGATCCAATCGGGGACTTTGGGTCGCGGCATGCGTTTGTCTCAATTGCAGTGTTCGTGCGAGGCGTGCCAGTCGCAGTGGTAGTAGAACGAGTCGGTGTTCTTGAGCACGCGGGCGAGTTGCTGGCATCGCGGCCGCATGTAGTCGATGTACGCCTGCGTGCTCGCGTGCCGATCCTCGAACGACCGCTTCTCTTTCGTCTCGCCCCAGAAGACCTCGTAGTTGCGGTTGGAGTTGAAGGGCGGGTCGATGTAGATCAGGTCCACGCACGCGTCGGGCAACTTGGCGAGCTGTTCGAGGTTGTCGCCGCAGTAGATGACGCGAGTGTCGAGCAGCGCAGAGGGGCGGGCACGCCGCGCAGATGCGAGAGCCGCGGCATCCGCCGATGCGCGATCGGTCGGTGCTGATCCTTGGACCTTGGATTTTGAGCTGGCCTTCTTCCCCATGGAGCGATGTTATCCAGGTGAGAAGGAACGTTGCTGGCGGAGGGAGAAAGACGCAACAGGCGGGAGGGATGCCCGCCCCCAAAGCAGCTCAATCCTCGCCCTGCGCTTTGGTGAAGCCGTCGGCGCCGTCGATCTCCTGAAGCTTCTCGATGTGCATCCAGCGATGCTTAACGCCAAGCTTGGCGAGGACTGGGAGGAGGACTTCGTCGGTGAGGTCGCCGCTGCCACCCTTCTCGGCGCCGGCGCGGAGGATGCAGCGGCAGCGGTACTGGTCCACGCAGTCGGTGATGGCGCCCGCGCTTGGGTAGACCTTGGTGCCGCGGTTGGAGATCATCTTGAGCTTGAGCGCCGTGCCCTCCATGATCTGCTCGACAGAGGGTCCAAGGGCGGCGGGCTGGAGCGGGCTGTGGACGAAGATGTCGGCACCGACGGTGCGCAGGCTCTTGGCCTTGACGAACTCGGGATCGCTGGAGAGCTTGGGGAGCTTGATTTCCTTGTAGTCGCGGACCTTGTACTTCTCGCTCTTCTTGCCGAGGTTGGCGATGATGCGGTCGGAATAGCCGCTGGTGGTGAGCGTGTTGGGCTTGTCGTACCCGACGACGTCGCCGGTGCCGACGCCCTGGCGGGCGCACTCTTCGAGCGTGTAGAGGACGCTGTGCTCGATGGCCTGCGCGGCTTCGAACTCGTTGATGTAGCGGAGCATCGCGACGCCGCTCATCAGCACCGCCGTGGGGTTGATGCAGTTCTTGCCCGCGTACTTGGGTGCGCTGCCGTGGACGGCCTCGAAGATCGCTACGTCGTTGCCGAGATTGGCGCTGGGCGCGAAGCCAAGGCCGCCGACGAGCGCGCTCGTGAGATCGCTGATGATGTCGCCGTTCATGTTGGTCGTGACGATCACGTCGAACTGCTCGGGCTTCTTGACGAGCTGGTGGGCGCAGTTGTCGATGATGACGTGCCAGGACTCCAGCTCGGGATACTCGGGGGCGATGCGCTCGAAGGTGCGCTTGAGCAGGCCCTCGGTCATCTTCATGATGTTGGACTTGGTGGCGCAGGCGACGCTCTTGCGTCCTTCCGAACGCGCGAACTCGAAGGCGGTGCGCACGATCTTCTCGCAGCCCTTCGCGCTGATGAGCTTCAGGCACTGCGCGACGCCGGGCGTCTGCATGTGCTCGATGCCAGCGTAGAGGTCCTCGACGTTCTCGCGCACGACGACGAGGTCGATGCCGCGGCCGGAGTAGGGCGTCTTGACGCCGGGGATCTCGCGCACGGGACGGATGTTGGCGTACGTCTCGAAGAGCTTGCGCAGCGTGACGTTGGCGGACTTCTCGCCGTAGCCGACGGGCGTGCCGAGGGGTCCCTTGAAGACCAGGCGCGTGCGGCCGATGCTCTCGATGGTTTCCTGCGGGACGCCCGAGGGGATACCGCGCTTGAAGACCGACTCGCCCGCCTCGACGCGCTCGAACTCCAGGCTGACGCCCGCGGCCTCGATGATTTGGACCGCCGCAGCGACGCACTCGGGGCCGACACCGTCGCCGGGGATCAGGGTGCAGAGACGTTTGCCGGAGGGGGAGAGGGGCATCGGGAACTCCTTTGTTGACAGGGGGGCAGATGCCCGGCCGGACCGAGTGATGGACCGCATTCTCGCGAGCTACCCCGAGTCTATTGCGCTGCGGCGAAGAGCGTGAAGACTTCGTAAATCCAGATAGGAGTGTGTGTTGGTTAACTGACAGGCAGCGGGCCACTGGCGCGCCAGAGACGCAGCGGCCGCGGAGGCGATGCCAAACGGTCAGCCTGATCGCGCGATACGCTCTGCGGAACGAACTTGGGATCCTGTAGGGCTCACGCTGGGGCTGGTGATACAGATTGAGGCCTTGTCCGTACACGTGGCCGCAAGGGCGTTCGGGATGTGTTGATGCCTGGGCGCAAGGAGAATTGGTTCCGATGTTGGACTTGCTGTTTTCGCCGCCAGCGGTGTGGTTCACGATCCCGGCACTGCTCGGGGCGGGTGTCTTCTTTCTGAAGATCCTGCTGATGCTCTTCGCCGGGATCGGCGCGGACCTGGACGCTGGCGCTCCGGACGTCGTGGATGTCAACGCGCATGGCGACACGACCAGCGCGTTCCAGATCTTCTCTCTCCAGAGCATCATGGCGGGCCTGATGGGCTTTGGCATCGCGGGGCTGGGCGGGCTGGAGGGGCTTGGCCTCAACTTCGGATGGAGTTTCTTGATCGGGGTGCTGGGCGGGGGGGCGTTCATGGCTGTGCTGGGCACTATGCTGCGGGGTGTGTCGACGCTCGCGACCAGCGGCAACGTCTCACCCAGCATGGCCATCGGCCACGAAGCAGACGTCTACGTCACGATCCCGGCAAAGGGGCAAGGTCGGGGTCAGGTTAAGCTCGTCATCAGCGGTCGTCAGCGCATCTACACCGCCGACTCAACCGGGCCGGAGATCGAGAGCAAGCGGCGCGCGCGGGTTGTCGCGGCCCATGCGGATAGCTCGGTGACCGTGGAAGCGGTGTAATCGCAGATTCAGCGAAGATCACGGCTCGCCCCCGGTGGCGGCGGCGTGTGGGGTACGGGTCGGTGAAGCAGCGACTTAAAGCAGATGGAGGCTCGTGATGAGTTTGATGAGTGCGACGAGTTCGATGACTCCCTCGATCAGCGCGGATGCGTTCGTGCTCGCGCAGACCAACCAGCCAGGGGGCAACAGCCTCGGACCGTTCATTCTCGCGGCGGGCGTCATCGGCCTGCTGCTGCTGCTGCTCTTTGTCAGCATCTTTGTTGCGCGCCAGTACAAGCGCTGTCCCAGCAACCGGATCCTCGTCGTCTTCGGACGCGTCGGGCGTGACAAGAGCAGCAAGTGCATCCACGGCGGCGGCACGTTTGTCCTGCCGCTGGTGCAGGACTATTCGTACCTCTCGCTGGAGCCGCTGGTCATCGAGATCCCGCTGCAGGGCGCGCTCTCGCAGAACAACATCCGCGTGAATGTTCCCTCGAACTTCACCGTGGGCATTTCAACGGATCCGGTTCTGATGCAGAACGCCGCGGAGCGCCTGCTGAGCCTGCCGACGGAGGCAATCCGCGAGCAGGCACAGGACATCATCCTCGGCCAGTTGCGCCTGGTGATCGCGACGCTGTCGATCGAGGAGATCAACAAGGACCGCGAGAAGTTCATGCGGCTGATCAACGAGAACGTTGAGCAGGAGATCAACAAGATCGGCCTGCAACTGATCAACGTGAACATCCGCGACATCACCGACGAGAGCGGCTACATCGAGGCCATCGGCAAGCGTGCCGCGGCCGAGGCCGTCAATCGGGCACGCGTGGAAGTGGCCCAGCAGGTGCGCGACGGCGCCACCGGCGAAGCCATGGCAACCCGCGAGCGCGAGGTGAATGTCGCGGCCCAGGTCGCCGCCAGCGCCGAGGGACAGAAGAAGAGCGAGCAGTCGCAGCGCGTGGCCATTGCCGCACTCGAGGCCCAGGCCGTCAAGGGCGAGAGCGAGAGCAAGCGCGAGCGCGAGATCGCCATCGCACAGCGCGAGGCCGAGATCGCAACCGCCAAGAAGCAGGCCGAGCAGGAGCAGCGAATCCGCGTCGCGGAGGCCGAGGCCCAGGCTGTTACGGGCGAGAATGCGTCGCGCGAGCGCATCGCCAAGAGCCAGGCGCAGCTCGCGGAGATCGCGGCGGAGGGAAGGCGGCGGTCCGAGGTCGCGGCAGCGAACGCGGCGCAGGCAATCTTGATTGCGCAGCGCGAGCAAGAACTCGCAAGGCTCGGCAAGGAGCAACTCGCGCCGCAGGAGATCGAGAAGCAGCGCATCGCGCTGGCCGCGGAGGCCGAGGCCGAGAAGCTCCGACGCGAGGCGCAGGGACACGCCGACGCCATCCTCGCCAAGTACGAGGCCGAGGCCAAGGGCGTCCAGCTCGTCATGGAAGCGAAGGCCGAGGGATATCGCAGGCTCATCGAGGCCTGCGGCACGGACCCCGCCGTCGGACCCACGCTCCTGCTCATCGAGCAGTTGCCAAAGCTCGTCGAGCAGCAAGTCAAGGCGATCCAAGGCATCAAGATCGACAAGATCACCGTGTGGGACCAGGGCACCGGCGGCGGCACCAACAGCAACGGCCGCAACGCAACAGCGGACTTCCTGTCGGGGCTCGTTGGGTCGCTGCCGAAGCTGCACGAGCTCGCGGAGCAGGCGGGCGTGGAACTGCCCGCGGCACTGGGCAAGCTTCGGACGAGACAGGGTGATGCGATCGGGACGCAAGGTGGCGGCGCGGATTCGAAGAAGGCATGATTGCGTCTAAAACCTGACACGGTGCGCGGGGGTCTTGAAGGCAAGTGCGGTACAAAGCTCCGGCGGCGCTCAGTCGCTTTCTGAACCGCGGAGGCGAGGAAGCGTCAAGAAGCTTGCACCGACGCCGCCCAAACGACGCAACTTCGCAGTCAGAAACGCGAAAGAATCGGATGGGCCCTGCTCGCGCACTGGGTCATCCTTTTCGCCATACCGACTGCAAGCGTTCTGTTCGTCGTGGCTCGCAGCATGTCGGGGCTTGGAGATCGCGAGAGGGACGCGGCGGCGGCGGTGCCCGCCGT
>Ga0105049_10009637_pt1 | contig 11116 bp, 8 predicted proteins | sample MAT06_FD_78087 | JGI IMG/M metagenome (GOLD analysis project Ga0105049, IMG submission 78087) | Freshwater microbial communities from Lake Fryxell liftoff mats and glacier meltwater in Antarctica - MAT-06 | ecosystem: Environmental > Aquatic > Freshwater > Ice > Liftoff microbial mat | place... | reverse complement strand
GGGTTACGGAACTCACCAGACTAAGCTTTTTTATCATGAGCCTCCCGATCCGGTGAATATCAGAACATTAAATTTCTTTTTTCCAGTGGATGAACATTTGGTTCTGCCCTGTGTAATGCCTATTGAAATCAAAATTGCCTACAATTCCTATTCTGGTGAGGCCAGCATCTTCGGCGAAAAGTGGACCTTCAATCATCATATTCGAGTGAGCAAGGGAACCAACCGACTCGAAGTGATGGAAGGGGATGGATTTCTCAATGCCTATACGAAAGAGCGCAATCTCGAGCTGAACAAGGCCTCACAAATCGAACAGATTATTGTGGCTCAGAAAAAAGCAGATGTTCAATCGGGAGGACTCAAATCCCAGCAGGCCTATGATGAATTGAAGCGACGGCTCAGTAGCGACGAAGCCTATCGAGACGAACAAGCCAATAAATTGCTGAGCACCGCTCGGCCGATTACTCCTGGCGTCTATTATAGTTTTTCGCGTGGTCCTTCTACTGTGGAGCTGAAAGAGGACGGATCCTATATTCGAAAATTCCAAAATGGATCTGCAGAATTTTTTAACAAAGAGGGCCGACTCCTCAAAACCCAAGATCGAAACGGCAATTTTATTAGCTACGCTTATGCGGGCACAAATCTTTCGCGCATCAATGATCAATGCGGTCGTTATGTGAGTTTCTTTTATCAGGCCGATCCGCTTGTGAAAAATTTCATTCAAAAGCTTCAGGACTCCATTGGCCGAACAATTACTTATGAGTTTGCGGGCAAGCGACTCAAATCCTATGTGGATGCGAATGGTCGAAAGATGGAATTCGACTACGACAAATCGGGCAATGTTGTGCGTTTGAAATCCACCAAGCCCACTCAGGCCCCCGATACGATCGATTTGTCCTACAACGATAAATTTGAAGTTCTAGATCAGAAGGGTCCCGGAACAAAAGAAACTCGCTACAAGCGAACATTTGTAGCCAACAATCCCAATCATTCCATTACCGAGATTTCAAAGTTCGAGGGTGGAAAATCAGCGGGCCGAGAGCTGCACGAATTTAGAGTGAAAGAATACGAAACGGTGACCAAATTTGATCCGTCTGGAAAGGAAGTTTCTCGAGAGGTCAAAACAATTTCACCAGCCACTGGCTACCCCACATCCATTTTGGATGCTCAGGGACGCGGCGATAAATTTATCTACGATGCAAAATCGGGGAATCTGCTGAAGCGTGAGGCCACTCCTTCTGGTGAGGCGATGGAATTTGAATACGAAGATCGCTGCAGTCAGGTGAAATCGATGAAGACTTCGAATCGCGGCAAGCCCGTATCCGAAATGAGATTCAAATTTGATCAGAAATGTAATTTAAAAGAAGCCGAAGAAATCGCGGATGGTAAGCAGCGGGTTTATATTAGTCTGGACTATCTTAAGAATGGAAAGCTCGCTTTTCTGCGCGACAAAGTGGGCAAGAAAGAAATCGCGTTCACCTATTGGATTTACGGAAAACCAGAGTCGATTACGCTTCGTGATACAGGAACACTTTTGGTGAAATATTCGAATGTCGGCGATATCGAGAAGGTTGACACCTTCCCCCACGGTGCCAGCGCCGCTCGCTTTAAGGGCCAGGCCAAGGCCGAGTACCAAAGTGTGATTTTGGCAGAAGTACGCGCTGCGCTTGATTCTATGCTCAGTTACCTACGGCCCGCCGGACTGAATATTGGACTCTAAGAAAGATCTGATTTACGTTTTGCCGGTCCGGAGTGTAGTTCAGCCTGGTAGAATGCTTGCTTCGGGAGCAAGAGGTCGGAGGTTCAAATCCTCTCACTCCGAGTCTTTGAAAACTTGCGGGATTGGCGGAATTGGCAGACGCGCTAGGCTTAGAACCTAGTGAGGTAATTCTCGTGTGGGTTCAAGTCCCTCATCCCGCACAGCTTTCTACAATACATTGAAATGATTTTTCTTTTCTGAACTGGTCACAAGCCCTCACTCCTTAGACCCCCTTGACAAAATGTCCCGGATCTGAGACATTTAAAACAAGTGAAACCCGCGATCTTCCATCCAGAGGCAAGAGCTGCTTTGAAGGCTTTTCCTGAGCAAGTTCGACGGGAGCTTGGCAAAGCAATCTTTGATCTTGAGAAAGGGAAAGTTTTATCGATGCCTTTATCAAAATCGATGCGATCGGTGGCTCCTGCCGATGGGCTTAAAATCGAAATCCGCAGCGACCTCAATGACAAAATCATCGAGGTCGTGGAAAAAAAAGGCCTTACACATGCTCAAGTAGCCAAACTGGCGGGAACTTCGAGAACTCGAGTGACCGCTCTTCTGAATCGAAACACTTTTGAAATCTCTACCGATCTCATGCTTCGAATTCTTGGATCACTTGGAGTTCTTGCAAAACTGCGGTTTGGAAACGCAGCCTAACATTCTTTGAAATTTTAGGGTCGTATCGCAAAAGACTGAGGGTTCTTGGACTGAAGAAGTGATCAGAGTTAGAAGGAATATCGAAAGCGCCGGAGGTTATTGCTAAGGCCTCCATATAATTACATTGTAATTTAATATCTGCAGACATCCACTGCATTCTGGTCTTCACAAGTCTCGTCACTTCGGGATGTAGAGTGTTTTCCCCCCTTTTCTAGTGGATTTAAGGTCCTTTTGCTGGTCAAAAATCGGCTATGACAGTCCAAGTTGAACATACAAACTCAGTCCAAAAGAAACTCAAAATTCAGGTGCCTGCCACGATCGTCAGTGCCCGCTTGAACGACTACTTTAAAGGTCTTTCAACTCGCGCTCGGATCCCAGGTTTTCGACCCGGCAAGGCCCCCGCCAATGTGGTGAAGCAGCACTATGGTCAAGACGCAGCCGCTGATTTGAGCGAACGCCTCATCTCCGAATTCCTTATGGAAGCCGTTCGAGAACATCAGTTAGAGCTAGCGATCCCACCCCTCTTGATTGCCACGGATTTACCCTCCGAAAACAAAGACTTTAATTTTGAAGTTGAGGTTCACTTGAAGCCCCAACTTCCCAAAGTCTCTCTAAGCGCATTGAGCGTCGAAATCGAAGGCCCCGCTCCTGTTGTCGATGCGCAAATTGATCAAGAGCTCGAAGCACTTCGTGAATCCGATGCCACATTTGCAGACATCAAAGAAGCTCGTGCAGTCGGAGGCAAAGACTGCGTCGTCATCACCTACTCCGGAGAACTCGATGGAGTGAAGGATCCCAAGATGGCAGCCGAACAACAAACTGCGCTCATTGGTCAAAACCAATTCTTGCCCGACTTTGAAATTGGAATTTTAGGAATGTCGATTGGCGAAACCAAAACTTTCGATGTTGGATTTCCTGGCGACTACCAAGAAGTGAGCCTTCAAGGAAAAACCGCCAAATTCACGCTCACTTTGAATGGAATCAAAGAAAAAATTCTTCCTGAGATGACCGATGCTTTTGCCAAGCAGGTTGATCCCGAAGTTCAATCGTTACTTGAGCTGAAGCTCAAAATCCGAAAGCAACTGGAGGATAATGCCGAACGTTCGATGATTCAGAAAAAGCGGGACGCTGTGGGCGATTTACTCGTGGCCAAGAACCCTTTTGAAGTAAGCAAACGACAAGTGGAAGGCCTTGCCGAGAAACTCGCTCAACAAACCCACCAGATGATGCACCAAATGGGTCTTCCTCATGACGAAACCGAAGAACACGCCAAAATGCTCTTCGAATCGAGTCTGAAAAAGGCTGAGCGAGACATCCGTCTGACCTATATTTTAGAAGCGATTTCGAAGGAGCAAAAGTTTGAAGTGAGTTCGGAAGACATCAAGAAGCGATTTGAAGATACCGCTAAGCGAACTGGCTATAGTGTAACACAGATTCAATCCTACTATGCAGCAAAAGAGGAAAACGAGACGACTTCAAGGATGGATCGCGTGAAGATCGATATCCAAGACGAGAAATCCCTTGATTATGCCTTGTCGCAAGCTACCATAAAATTAAAGGGATAATTTCTTATGACAACATACAATCATTTAGTTCCGATCGTGGTTGAGCAGACATCTCGAGGCGAACGATCGTATGATATATACTCGAGACTACTTCGAGATCGAATTATCATCTTGGGAACCCCCATTGACGATACAATCGCAAATCTCATCGTTGCCCAGCTTTTGTTTTTGGAATCAGAGGATCCCGATCAAGAAATTTTTCTCTACATCAACTCTCCCGGTGGATCCGTAAGCGCTGGCTTAGCAATTTACGATACGATTCAGTACATCAAGGCTCCAGTAACCACGATTTGCGTGGGAATGGCAGCATCGATGGGGGCCATCCTGATGGCGTCGGGTGCAAAGGGCAAAAGATTCGCCCTTCCTCATGCCCGGATCATGATCCATCAACCTCACGGTGGGGCCACTGGGCAGGCCTCCGATATTGAAATCCAGGCAAACGAAATCATTCGGCTTCGAGAAGTCCTAAATGGAATTCTGTCCCGACATACGGGTCGAAAGCTTGATGATATAATGATGGATACCGATCGTGATCGCTATATGAGCGCCGAAGAAGCTCTCAAATATGGTCTGATTGATAAGATTGTTGAAAGCAGCCTCACGGCTGGAATTGCTGCCACTAAGAAGGTTGGCTAAGGAGGGTTCATGAGTCGAAAAGAAGATGATCGAGGTGGTGACCTCTGTTGTTCCTTCTGCGGAAAGCACCAGAGCGAAGTAAAAAAGCTCATTGCTGGCCCAAGTGTTTACATCTGTGATGAGTGCATCGAACTCTGCAACGATATCATTGCAGAAGAATATGATTCGAATGATCTTCCTTCCGAAACGGCCAAGGTTCCAAAACCCGCCGAGATCAAAAAAGTTTTAGATGACTACGTCATTGGCCAAGAGCGCGCTAAGCGAATTTTGTCGGTTGCCGTTCACAATCATTACAAACGAATTAATTCCAAGACGAGTGCGAAGGACGAAGTCGAACTACAAAAGTCGAATATCCTTCTCATCGGCCCAACAGGTTCTGGAAAGACTCTCTTGGCTCAATCCCTTGCACGATTCCTCAAAGTTCCTTTCACTATGGTGGATGCGACGACTCTGACAGAAGCGGGCTATGTGGGCGAAGACGTCGAGAACATCATTCTCAATTTGCTTCAGAATGCTGACTACGACATCGAGAAAACTCAGCGCGGAATCGTTTATATCGACGAAATCGATAAGGTCGCGCGCAAAGGTGAGAACCCGAGCATCACTCGTGATGTAAGTGGAGAGGGCGTTCAGCAAGCGCTCCTAAAAATCGTTGAAGGAACCATGGCGAACGTGCCCCCAAAAGGCGGGCGGAAGCATCCCCAGCAAGAATTTCTAAAGGTAGATACGACTAATATCCTCTTTATTTGCGGAGGGGCATTCGTAGGCCTTGATGATATTATTGGACGCCGACTCGGTCGTAACGCAATCGGATTCGGATCAAAAGTTGAATCTCGAAAGACTCGAAAAATTGGAGAGCTTCTAGAAAAGATTGAACCTCAGGATCTTTTGAGATTCGGTCTCATTCCAGAATTCATTGGTCGAATTCCCGTCATCGCAACTCTCCATGAACTCGATGAAGAAGCCTTGGTCGATATTCTGCGCAAGCCGAAAAATGCAATCATTCGTCAGTATCAAAAGCTTTTCAATATGGAAAATGTGAAGCTCAAGTTTACTGAAGACGCTTTGCGAGCGGTTGCGCGAATGGCGCTTTCGCGCAAATCGGGGGCCCGAGGTCTTCGCGCCATCCTTGAAGATGCCATGATCGACATCATGTATGAGATCCCATCTCGCACAGATGTAAAAGAAGTGATCATCAATGAGGACGTTATAGAAAAAAAAGAGAAGCCAATTCTCTTGTTTGAAAAAGCCGCGGAAACTGCCTAGCGTCTTGTTTACGCGCACTTGAGAGCATTGTTTTGAAAGGGGGTCGACACGGCCCCTTTTCTGTTTACGTTCTAGTTAAGATGTCAAAACTAGAGCTTCCAGTTTTACCCCTTCGAGATCTTGTGGCCCTGCCTCAGATTGCGATTCCGCTTTATGTGGGACGTCCTCAATCCCTGCAGGCAATTGAAAAGGCAGAGGCTGCCGGGGGTTTAATTTTTCTAGTGGCTCAATCTGATCCGAGCATCACCAACGCAAAAGAGAAGGATCTCTTTCGACTTGGGACCATTGCCAAAATTAAGCAAACGGCCCGACTTCCCGATGGAAACCTAAAAATTCTCGTAGAGGGGCAGACTCGTGCACGAGTTTTGAAATATGAGCGAGAAGTCCCTGGCGACTTTTTTGTAGCCACACTCGAGGAAGTTACCGGTGCCATCGAAATTGCCAATGAAGAAGAGAAACACCTGATGCGCGTGGTGATTTCAGATTTCGAAGGCTATCTTAAGATTTCTGGGCGCCCCCTTGATGATTTATTTAAGAGCCTCGACTCTGTGGAGAGCCCGGATCGCCTGGTGGACCTTATTAGCGTGCAGGTGTCGATGAAGATCAAGGATCGCCAACTTCTTTTCGAGCTCGCGGGAGCGAAGGATCGAATTGAGAAATTGGCCAATCTAATTCTCTCAGAAATAGAAGTAATCAAATTGGATCGAAAAATTAAAAGTCGAGTCCGAGACCAAATCGAGAAATCTCAAAAAGATTACTATTTAAACGAGCAGCTCAACGCGATTCATAAAGAAATGGGCAACGAGAACGGCGATTCAAAATCTGAAATTCAAGAACTTGAGCGCCGCCTTGCTGAAAAGAAAATGCCCGAAGCTTCTAGGACTCGAGCAAAGAAAGAAATTAAGAAACTTCGAGCCGGAAGCAATTCTGTCGAGGCTTCCGTTGTGCGCTCGTATGTTGATCTCTTGCTGGATTTACCATGGGATGAACTGTCACAGGACTTAAAAGACCTCGTTCAATCTCAGAAGATCTTGGATGAAGATCACTATGGCTTATCTGAAATCAAGGATCGAATTATTGAGTTTCTTGCAGTTCGTAATCGTGTCGAGCGACCGAAGTCACCCATACTTTGCTTTGTCGGCCCCCCCGGCGTAGGAAAAACTTCGCTCGCCCGCTCGATTGCACGTTCGCTTGGTCGAAAGTTTGAAAAGGTTTCACTCGGAGGACTCCGCGATGAGGCAGAGCTCCGCGGGCATCGTCGAACTTATATCGGCGCATTACCCGGCAAGATTATTTCTGCCATTCAGAAGGCTGGAGTTTCTAATCCACTCATTCTTTTGGATGAGATTGATAAAGTTGGAAACGATTGGCGCGGAGATCCAAGCTCGGCACTTTTGGAAATTTTGGACCCCGAGCAAAATAGGTCCTTCACGGATCACTACCTCGATTTAGAATATGATCTTTCGAAGGTAATGTTTGTTGCTACGGCGAATCTCCTCGACACGATTTCTCCACCGCTTCGAGATAGAATGGAGATCATTCGGCTGACCGGCTATACCGATGACGAGAAGATTGCCATCGCACGGGGATTCATTTTGCCCAAGGCGCTTGAGAGTCACGGTCTTAGCGCGGAGAATCTCAGCATCGACAACGATGCGATTGCCTACATCATTAGACGATATACGAAAGAAGCGGGAGTTCGCTCCCTGGAGAGAGAAATCAACAAGATTTGCCGAAAACTGGTAAAGGCGATTGCGCTTGAGAATCAGCCAAGTGTGAATTTGAAGGCGGAGATGATTTCGGATTATCTCGGTATCGCTAAGTTTCGACAGGAAGTGCTCAACTACCGAGACGAAATTGGTAGTGCAACAGGACTTGCATGGACTCCAACCGGGGGCGAGGTCCTCACTATTGAAGCCACTTCAATGACTGGGAAGGGCGAATTTCAGATCACGGGTCAACTTGGGCAAGTTATGCAGGAATCAGCGCGAGCGGCCATCACCTATATTCGATCCAGATCCAAAGATTTTGGGATCGCTGACGATTATTTTTCTAAACACGATATCCATATTCATGTGCCTGAAGGCGGCATTCCAAAAGACGGACCTTCTGCGGGTGTGACTATGACCTGTGCTGTTTTGTCTGCCATTACCGGCGCAGAAGTTCATCGCGGTATGGGGATGACGGGAGAAGTTACTCTTAGAGGACGAGTGCTTCCGATTGGTGGACTCAAAGAAAAAATTCTGGGCGCCAAACGCGCAGGCCTTAAGACGATCATCTATCCATTCGAGAATCATGCAGATCTCAAGGAGATCGATTCCAAGATTCTCGAGGGCCTCAGTCTCTTACCCGTTGATCATGTGGATGAAGTGATTGGGCATGTAGTGGCACTACCAATGCAATTTCCAGCAAAGAGCCCTGAGGTTCGCACAAATATATCTAACGAGATCCGCCCACCAGATATGTCCCACTAAGGCAGAAATTTAGGCTTTGGTTTCGATCAAGAGACCGTGAGTTTCATCGGTGGATTCGGCCAACTCTTTTTGAAGAAGACGCAGTTGACTGAGCTCTTGCCTCTTCCACGGGTTCATCGGCGGTTCATTTTTGCTTGAAGTGCTTCCCATGCCGCCGGATGAAGGAAGTTTTTTCTCATTCTCTTCATCCCGAGGAAGTTTGCTCACTTGAAAGTTAATCGCATCTTGTTTGGATTTAAAATTGCCCCCCAACTCGGCCAATCGAGTTTTGCCAATCTCATAAAATTGACTGGCCTTCCTCGCATTCACCAACGAGTCAATTTTATAGCGATCCACTTTTAATCCTTCCGAGGAAACAGAGTCGACTCTAAAATCTATTGTCTTACGTCCCACCACGTCAACCAAGGACTCGCTCCGATCAGTCTTGTTTTCATCCTCTTCAAGAGAGAATCTTTTTGGCGCCTTGATGGTCTCTCCGGAAAACAACTTAACTCCTCCAATGTCAGTTCCCTTCACTGATTTGTCGTATGTCAGTCTAAGGGCTTGGAGTTGATTGTTGAGCTTCTTCCGGTCTAGATCATCGAGCTTTGGATCGGTGGCTGAATGGACGAGCTTTCGCATTTCCTCATATTTTTCAGAAATTTTCTTAAACTCTTCACGCGCTTGGTCCAAAAAACTTTGTGCATCTTGGATGGGTTTTGCTTGGCCAGTGAGTTGAACTGGTTCTCCATCTGGTGTTGATACTTTAATCTCAGAAAGGCCCTGAGATTCACCACTTAAATTATTTGCAAAGCGCAGGCGTCTCTTCTCCGCAAGAAGAACGGTGGGATGATAAACTGTGGATCGAATTGGGCCCAACATTAATAGTATAACGCGGCGCAGCAATTTCTGCAGGCGTCAATGCTTTGACGAAAAGGGCCCCAAGGGCCTTACAATTCCCACAGAAATAATCAGTTTTAATGCGTCCTCCACAGAAAGCGTCAGAGGAATGGTATCGGATTCCGGAAAAAACATCAGATAGCCCCCGGTTGGATTGGGAGTCGTGGGGACGAAAACCGCGAGATTGAGTTCAGGCCTCTCATCTGAAATCGACTTGGCATATTCGGAGGTAACAAATCCGATAGAATAAACACCCTTTCTGGGAAATTCGACCAAAACCACTCGATTGAATTTTCCAAAACTATCCTTCGAAAAGGTTTCAAAAACCTGCTTCGTTCCAGAATAGACCATTTTTGCAAGTGGAACTCGGTCCACTATTCTGTCGATCAGTAGCAAAAAGTGTTTTCCCAGCAAGCTTGGCGCAATCAATCCCACTAGAAAAATGAAGATAATCCCAGCCAGAATCCCAAGTCCCGCTATCGGCTGCTCAACTCCAAACGCCTTAAGGACGAATGGTTGAAATAAATCATCGAACCAATTGAAAAGGGCGATTAAGAAATAGGCCGTCAGCGCTAAAGGCGCAGAAGCAAATATTCCAACGATCAAGGTACTTCGAATTTTTGACCACATTTTCGTAGGCTAGCATCGTGAGATTCGGAGGATCAAGGAGTCGGTTCAACGCTGATGAGAGACTAAGCTGAAGATCGGATTTGAACCGACGACCCTGAACGCGAGGCGTGCGAGTGTTCAGCTGTCCACTTTTTGCGGAGCAAAATAATGAAATATGAGGGAGGTTCAACGCTGATGAGAGACTAAGCTGAAGATCGGATTTGAACCGACGACCTACGCATTACGAATGCGTTGCTCTACCAACTGAGCTACTTCAGCAAGGTAAAAAACTATCTTCCAGATGGTAATCCGTAACTCACAAAAGCTCCACCGGAGCTTTTGTGTACCAACTCAGCTACTTCAGCGTTTGGAACTCCAAGGAGGTCATAATCGCCGATGATTTTCTGTATCGCAACAGGGATTATAGACCCGACTGCCAATCGTTCATCCGAAACGATATAGCAAACACCGTCAATTTCCGGCGCTTGTCCAGAGTGACGACCTCGAAAAATATGTCCCTGCTTTGTTGTTTCCATAAAGGAATCAACCATGACCAAACGAGTAGAGCCGACGATTTCGCCCAATCGCTTCTTCTGCAGTTTCTTTTGCAAACCCATCAACTCTGCATATCGCCGATCTTTAACATCTTCCGAAATCTGGTCAGGCAAATCATAAGAAGGCGTCCCCTCTTCCCGACAATACTTAAAGGCGCCCACATTTTCCAATTTAGCCCACTTTAAAAAACTCAAAAGATCTTGAAAATCTTCCTCCGTCTCGCCTGGAAAGCCTACCATCAGGGTCGTGCGTAAAGAGATGTCGGGCATTTTAGCTCGAAGCTTCTCGATCAGTGAGCGAATTTCAAACGCCGACTCTGGTCTTCGCATTCTTTTCAAAACTGCATCACTGCTGTGTTGAAAAGGAATATCCAAATATTTTGAAAACCTCTTTGAGTTTGCCAAAAAATCAATCAAGTCATCCGAGAAGAAACGTGGGTAATTATAATTCAATCGAATCCATTCGATCCCCTCCACGCTTTCAATTTGCTCCATTAACCTCAGCAGAGAAGCCGAATCATCTCGATCACGACCATAGCTCGTCAAATCCTGCGCAATCAAAATGATTTCTTTCGTACCAAAGCTGGCAAGTTGGCGAACCTCATCGACGATTCCCTGAATGGAGCGGGAATGAAGCTTTCCACGGAGCTTTGGGATAATGCAAAAACTGCAAGTGCGGTTACATCCTTCCGCGATTTTTACGTAAGCATAGGGTCGAATCCC
>Ga0105049_10009635_pt1 | contig 11117 bp, 12 predicted proteins | sample MAT06_FD_78087 | JGI IMG/M metagenome (GOLD analysis project Ga0105049, IMG submission 78087) | Freshwater microbial communities from Lake Fryxell liftoff mats and glacier meltwater in Antarctica - MAT-06 | ecosystem: Environmental > Aquatic > Freshwater > Ice > Liftoff microbial mat | place... | reverse complement strand
GAGTAGGAAAGGCGCGCCATGATCAAACCATTGGAAAACAAAGTCGCCATCGTGACGGGTGCCGGCCGCGGGATTGGGAAAGCAATCGCGTTGCGGTTGGCCGGCGTGGGCGCGGTCGTGGCGTGTTGTGGACGCACGCTCGCGCACGTCGAGACCGTGGCGGCGGAGATCACCAGCCAAGGGGGGCGCGCGGTGGCCTATTCCGTGGATGTGGCGGCGGCGCAGCCGGTCGCGGAGACGTGCGAGAAGATTCTCAAGGACTTTGGGCGCGTGGATATTTTGGTCAACAACGCCGGCGTGACCCGGGACAATTTGTTGTTGCGGATGAGTGAAGCGGATTGGGATGCGGTGTTGGATACGAACCTCAAAGGCGCGTTTCATTTCACGAAGGCAATTTCGCGCGGGATGTTGAAACAACGGAGTGGCCGGATCATCAACATCAGTTCGATTTCAGGCTTGACGGGTAATGCCGGGCAATCTAACTATGCGGCCTCAAAAGCGGGACTGCTTGGTTTCACGAAGTCGTTGGCGCGGGAATTAGCGTCGCGCGGAATCACGGTCAACGCGGTCGCACCCGGTTTCATCGAGACGGATATGACGGCGGCTTTGGGAGCGGAGTTGACGACAGCGCTCAAAGGACGGATTGGTTTGGGCCGGCTGGGGACAGCCGATGACATCGCCCACGCAGTTGTGTTTCTGGCAGGTGAGGGGGCCAGTTACATCACGGGGCAGGTTTTGACAGTGGATGGTGGATTGGTGATGTGATGCTGGCCGCAGGTTTGCTGGCAAGGGACAAACGGTTTTAACGAGGAGGATAATATGGCAGATAAATCAGTACAGGATCGCGTGAAGGAAATTATCGTGGAACAGCTCGGTGTGAACGCCGAGCAAGTCACGGCTGAAGCGAAGTTCATCGAAGATTTGGGAGCCGACTCGTTGGACACGGTCGAATTGGTCATGGCTTTCGAGGAAGAATTTGGCGCGGAAATCCCCGACGAGGATGCCGAGAAGCTGCAAACCGTCGGCGATGTCGTCAAGTACATCGAAGAACGCGGCGAAAAGTAGTTTTCGTCAAACCCCGGTCGGCGGGGACGAAGTGAAGTGGGGCATAAAGTGGTTGCAATGAATTGCTTTATGCCTCATTTTTTTGCCGTTGCCGGGCCATAAACAATCATGAGCGAGCGCAGAGTCGTCATCACGGGATTAGGGGTGGTCACGCCGTTGGGAAGTGACTTGCAGACTTTCTGGAAAAGCCTGTTGGCCGGCCAGAGCGGCATTGGCCCGATTACCCGGTTCGACACGACCCATTTTGACTGCAAGATTGGCGGCGAGGCCAAAGACTTCACCCCCGAGGCGTTCATGCCGGTGAAGGATTTGCGGCGGACGGATCGCTTCTGCCAGTTCGCCGTGGTGGCGGCCAAGAAGTCGGTGACCGATTCCGGGTTGCAGTTGGACAAAGAGGACTTAAACCGGATTGGCTGCATCATTGGCTCTGGCATCGGTGGGATGGAGACCATTGAAGATCAGGTGGGAGTCCTGCTCAAGAAAGGCCCCGGCCGTGTTTCCCCGTTCATGATCCCGATGCTCATCGTCAACATGGGCAGTGGGTACGTTTCGATGCTGCTCGGCATCAAAGGCCCGAACCTCGCCGTTGTTTCCGCCTGCGCCACGGCGACGCACGCGATCGGCGAAGCAGCCCGCGCCATCGTGCATAATGACGCCGACGTCATGATTGCCGGCGGCAGCGAAGCGGCAATTACACCGATTGGCTATGCCGGCTTCTGTTCGATGCGGGCGATGAGCACGCGCAACGACGATCCCCAGCGCGCCAGCCGGCCGTTCGATAAAGAGCGGGATGGATTTGTGATGGGAGAGGGGGCCGGCGTCTGTGTGTTGGAATCGTTGGAACACGCGCGCAAGCGGCACGCACGGATTTATTGTGAAGTGACGGGGTATGGGATTACCGGCGATGCCTATCATATGAGCGCGCCGGCGCCGGAAGGCGAGGGGGCGGCGCGTTCGATGGCGATGGCCCTGCGCCACGCGAAGCTCAATCCCGAGCAGATTGACTACCTCAATGCCCATGGCACCTCGACGCCGGTGGGTGACAAGTGTGAAACGCAGGCCATCAAGACGGTGTTCGGAGCGCACGCCAAGAGTTTGACGATCAGCTCCACCAAGTCCATGACCGGCCACTTGTTGGGAGCGGCCGGGGCGGTGGAGACGGCGGTTTGTGCGTTGGCGATTCAGAACAATATCATCCCGCCCACCATCAACTACGAAACCCCTGATCCCGATTGTGATTTGGACTATGTTCCCAATCAACCACGCGAGAAAAAGGTGGTGGCGTGCATGAACAATTCTCTTGGTTTTGGCGGCCATAACGCCACGCTCATCGTCAAACGGATTGATTAGTTGGGCAAACACGGCTTGCTTTTTATGGGGCTGTGGGTAGAATGTTGGGGCTAAGACGGATAGCAAGGCAGGCTGCAAAGCCAGAAAGGCGGCACGAGCCAAGATGCTTGTTTCCCACACCAGTCGTATTCCACGAAAAAAGGTTGCCCTCGTTGTATTGGATGCTTTGGTGTGTGCTTTGGCGTTGGTGTTTGCCATCGCCCTACGGCTCGGGTGGATTAACGGAGCGGGATACATCGGCGATCACGTCGTTGCCATTCTGATTTCGTGGGCGGTCTTTCTGACCGCCTTTTATGTTTGTGGACTTTACGAGGCTGATCGCCTCCTGAGCCTCAGCAAAACCCTCACCTCCGCGCTCTTGGCTGTGTCCTTGGGTGCCATGGTGGTCGCCGCGATTTTTTACGCGGTGTATCTGGAAGAGCGAGCGATTGGCCGCGGTATCTTCATCGGGTTCACGGTCTTTGCTTTTGTCGGTGTGATGCTGACCCGGTTGATGTATATGGGCGCCACCCGGCGCGGCTTTCTGGCACAGCGATGTTTGATTATTGGCACCTCCCAAGAGGCGCGTCGCGTGATTGATCTAGTGCACCGGCACCCGCACGCCGGCCTGAAGATTTTGGGGATCATCCATTGTGGCGCCGAACGGGAGGCGGTGGGCAAATTCGTGGAAGATTACCCCGTCCTCGGCTCAATCGAGGCGCTGAATAAATTTGTGGATCTCTACAACATTGACCGATTGATCCTGGCAGCCTCCATTGATTTTGAGCCGGTCTTGCTGCAACGCCTGCGCTCGTTCCGCTATCGGGGGCTGGCGTTGGTGGATTTCGTGGCACTCTACGAGGAATTGGCTCAAGAAATCCCGCTCGATTACATCAACGACGAGTGGTTGTTCATGGCTTCGATGAACAACTCCCGTTTTCATGTCCGGCGTCTCAAACGTTTGACCGATGTTTTGGCGGCGTTCATCGGCCTCGTGCTGACCGCCCCGCTGTTCTTGGTGGCAGCGATCCTCGTCAAACTGACTTCAAAAGGCCCCTGTTTGTACCGGCAAGAGCGACTGGGACGGGACAGTGAGCCATTTATGGTGCTGAAATTCCGCACGATGCGCGTGGATGCCGAAAGCGCGAGTGGTCCGGTCTGGGCAACGGAAGACGACCCCCGCATCACCTGGATTGGTAAATGGTTCCGCAAGTTTCGCGTGGATGAAATCCCGCAACTGTGGAACGTCCTGCGCGGCGACATGAGCTTGGTGGGACCGCGGCCGGAGCGGCCGGTCTTCATCAAAAAGCTCTCCGAAAAAATCCCCTTCTACTCCGAGCGCTTGCTCGTGCCACCCGGCGTGACGGGTTGGGCGCAAGTGATGCATCCGTACGCCGCCAGCATCGAAGAGTCCCGGCGGAAACTGGAGTATGACCTCTACTACATCAAGCACATGTCATTTCTGCTCGATGTTTTCATCATGCTGAAGACGGTGAAGACGATTCTTTTCGGCCGGGAACGCAGCGTGAAAAAGCCGCCGGCCAAGTCTCCCGCCGCCGAGGCCGAGGAAATCAAGACCGAGATGCTCTTCTTCAATCCCGGTGCCAAGCAGACCAACGCCCCGGCTGCTGGAAATTCCAACACCAAAGCCAACGGTTAATTAGTCTGGATTTTCCCTTCCGACCCGCTACAACATCCGCGCGATGAAAGAGTATTTGGATCTCGTGCGGCTGGTGTTGGATCAAGGAGTGCGCAAACCGAGTCGAACGGGAATTGACACGATTTCTTATTTTGGCGCCCACTACAAAGTGGATCTGGCCAACGGTTTTCCCCTACTGACCACGAAAGAAGTGGTGTGGAATTCGATGCTGCGCGAGTTGCTCTGGTATCTGTCTGGCGAAGACCACATTCGCAACCTGCGCCAGCACACCAAGATTTGGGATGCGTGGGCGGATGCGGACGGCAACTTGGACACCGCCTACGGCCGGTACTGGCGGCGGTTTCCGCATCCGTACCGGGACGAGAAAGGCCAGTGGCAAGTTCGCGAGGTGGATCAGATTCAGTTCGTGATTGATACCTTGCGCAACGAACCCACCAGCCGGCGGCTCGTGGTCACGGCTTGGGAACCCGGCAATGCCCACGGCAGCAAGTTGCCCCCGTGCCACTACAGTTTCGTCTTCAACGCCCAAGGCCAGAAACTCAACTGCCATCTCACCCAACGCTCCGGCGACATTGCGTTGGGAATCCCTTTCAATCTGGCCTGCTACGCCACGCTGACCCAGATGATCGCGCAAGAGGTCGGCATGGAGGTGGGCTGGTTCAGTCACACTATCGTGGACGCGCACATCTATACCGCTGCGCCCGGCAGTGGCCGCGAGGAGTACGACCACGTGCCGGGACTGCGGGAACAACTCACGCGCGAACCGCGCCCGTTGCCGCGACTCATCATCGCCCGCAAGCCGATCAGCGAATTGCGATTTGAAGACTTTCGCGTCGAGGGCTATCAACCGCATCCCAAGATCAAATTCAAAGTCGCCGTATGAAGCTCGTGCTCATCGCGGCGTTGGCACCTGATGGCACCATTGGCGATGCCGGTACGATCCCCTGGCACATCAGTGATGACCTGCGCCGGTTCAAAAAGCGAACGCTGGGCCACCCGGTGATCATGGGCCGCAAAACATGGCAATCACTGGGCCGGCCGCTGCCTGGCCGAACGAACATCATCCTGACTCGCGATGCCACCCTGCCATTGCCGGCCGAAGTAGTGCGGTTTGCGGATTTGGCGACGGCGCTGGATTACTGCCGGGACCGCGGTGATCCGACGGCGTTTATCATCGGCGGCGCGGAAGTCTATCGCCTCGCTTTGCCGCTGGCTGACGAGTTGGTGTTGACGCATGTGCGCCAGCCGGTGACAGGGGACACCAAGTTCCCCGCGTTCGACCGGGCGGAGTGGAAAGAAGTTTCACGGGAAGAAACGGCAGAATGCGCGTTTGTGGATTACGTCCGTCAGGTTTGAATCAGGAGGGGATCATGGAAATCAATGCCCAGGCGATCGGCACCTCGCTCCCACACTACTGGAGCCGGTGTGTGGGAGCCGGCCGAGCCAACGAGGGTTTGCGGGCCGACTGGCAGGCGCAACTTACTCAAGCCGTTCGCGAATGCGGCTTCGAATACATCCGCTTTCACGGATTGTTCCATGACGACATGTTCGTCTATCGCGAGCAGAACGGCCGGCCAGTGTACAACTGGCAGTACGTGGACGCCCTTTTCGACCGGCTGCTGGAGATGGGCATCCGGCCGTTTGTGGAATTGAGTTTTTGCCCGCGCGATCTCGCGAGCGATCCCAACGGCACCGTGTTTTGGTGGAAAGGCGTGACCTCGCCGCCCAAAGATTATGCGCGTTGGGGCGAATTGGTGACGACGTTTGCCCGCCACTGCATCAGCCGGTACGGATTGGCGGAGGTGCGCCAGTGGTATTTCGAGGTCTGGAACGAGCCGAATCTGACGGATGGTTTTTGGCGGGGCACACGCGAGCAATACTTCGAGTTATACCGGGTCTCCGCGCTGGCGCTGAAATCGGTGGATGCGCAACTCCGCGTGGGCGGGCCGTCCAGTTCTGGTTTGGTGCAGGATGATGATCTGAATTTCATCAGCAACTGGACGAAGGAGTTCTTGGCATACTGTGCGGACAAGCCGGCACCGGTGGATTTTGTGGCGGCGCATTCGTATCCTTGTTACAGCCAACTGGTCGGCTACGGAAAGTTTTCCCCAGCGAAACGCGGTTTTGAGACGACGCAGACCGATCTGGAACACATCCGTGGATTGATGGCGGCCAGCCGGCTGACTGGGTTGGAATTGCACATCACCGAGTGGAACCTCAGCGTCAGTCCGCGCGATTTGATTCACGAATACCTCCCCACGGCAGCTTTCATCGTGAAGGCGAATCTCGCAAATGTGGGGCGGACGGATTCGCTGTCGTGGTGGACGTTCACTGATGTTTTCGAGGAAGGGGGCTGTGGCGACAGCGTATTTCATGGGGGCTTTGGGTTGATCAACGCGCAAGGAATCGTCAAACCCAGCTATCACGCGTACCGGTTCCTCCACCGGCTCGGCGATGAATTGCTGGTGCGCACCGAGTCCGGCGCGGTCACCCGGCATCGCGCGAATGGCCGGCTGACGGCGGTGCTCTATCACTATCCCTGCGTGGACGAGATCATCCCGTATTGCAACACCCCGGCGGAGGCAGAGGCAGTATTAAACCGGGGAACTCCGCAGTCAGTGCCGCTCAAGCTCACCGGTCTTGCGCCCGGTGCTGCGTTTGAGATCGAAACACTGGATCGCGATCACGGTTGGGCGTTTCGCGCGTGGCAGCGTTTGGGCAACCCGGAACCGCCCACGCGGGAGCAAACCGCCTGGCTCCGTCAAATTGCCATGGCCACCCGGCGCGAAGCAGTTCAAGCCGACGCGACCGGGACGCTCGAACTCAATCGGGTGTTGCAGCCGTGGGACGTGGTGTTGGTCAGCCAGTTATGACGTCCGCAGTTGGTCCGTCAGACCCACAGTTGCCGGTCGAGAGAACGATATTGGATGGCTTCGCCGACGTGGTTGGACTGGATGGCTTCGCTGCCGGCGAGGTCGGCGATGGTGCGACTGACTTTGAGGATGCGGTCGTAAGCGCGGGCGCTGAGATTGAGTTCCGTCATCGCCATCTTCAACAATTCCTGCGACTCGTCGTCGAGCCGGCAATGCTGCTTGATCTCGCGCGGACCCAGCCGGGCGTTCGGCCGGCCGCAGCGCCGGCGTTGGATGTCGCGGGCTTGTTGGACCCGGTCGCAGACTAGCGCGGACGCCTCGCCGTTAGCCTCCCCGGCCATCTCTTTGTATTTCACCGCCGGCACTTCGATGTGAATATCAATCCGGTCGAGCAATGGGCCGCTGATTTTATTGCGGTACCGGGTGATCATGTTGGGCGAGCACCGGCACTCCCGTTTGGGATCGCCATAGAAACCGCACGGGCAAGGATTCATCGCGGCCACCAACATGAACTGCGAGGGGAACGTCATCGTGCCGGCCGCGCGCGAGATGACGACGCGGCCTTCTTCCAACGGTTCGCGCAACGCTTCCAAGACATCCCGGTGAAACTCGGCCAACTCATCCAGGAATAGCACGCCGTTGTGCGCCACGCTGATCTCGCCCGGCGTCAGGTTGCTCGTCCCGCCAAGCAACCCGGCGTTGCTGGTGGTGTGGTGAGGCGAGCGGAACGGCCGGGTGGCAACCAAGGCTTGGCCTTTGGCGAGCAAGCCGACGATGCTGTGAATTTTCGTCGTGTCGAGCGCTTCGCTAAGTTCGAGCGGCGGGAGGATGGTGGGCATCCGTTTCGCGAGGAGCGTCTTGCCGCTGCCAGGCGGACCGATCATGAGCAGATTGTGCCCACCGGCGGCGGCGACTTCGAGGGCGCGTTTGGCGTTCTCCTGGCCTTTGACATCGGCGAGATCCACTTCGTAATGCCGGTGCTGCTGAAAAATGGCGGCGATATCTTCCCGGTACGGCTCAATGACTCGCTTGCCGGCCACAAACTCGGCCACTTCGCGGAGGTTGCGCGCCGGGTACACGTCAATTCCCTCCACGACGGCGGCTTCTTGGACGTTATCCACCGGCACGATCAATCCGCGTTTCTTTTGATCGCGGGCGCAGAGGGCAATCGGCAACACGCCGGTCACGCTGCGGACTTCGCCGCTCAACGCCAGCTCACCGGCAATCACAAAGTCATCCAGCCCGGGCGCGATGATTTGTTCGCTGACGGCAAGAATGCCGACGGCAATCGGCAAATCGAAACTCGGCCCCTCCTTTTTGACGTCAGCCGGCGCGAGGTTGATCGTCGTGCGCCCCATCACGTACTTGAAGCCGGAATTCTCGATGGCCGTCTTGACCCGATCGCGCGATTCTTTCACCGCCGCATCCGGCAGACCGACAATGATCACCGCCGGCTGACCCCAGCCAGAGTTGACTTCGATTTCGATGGGGTACGCGTCAATCCCCAGAACCGCCCCGCTGTGAACTTTCGCCAGCATGGTGTTTTAATAAAGGAACCGCGCGCTCAAGTCGAATGCGTTTTGCAGACGAGGCGCGCGCCAGCACGCACAGGTGAGGGGTGGGCTGTCCCCAGCCCGCCGCTGCGAGATCAACGGGCGACGGTGCCCTCTCCGGCTTCCGCTTTCACGAGGCAAAACGCTTGGGTGCGATGCCGGTGATCTGAAGCAGTTCACGCGGACTGTTTGCGTTCGCCTGTTTCATCATGGCCAACAACACCCGCCCGGCAGCTTCGGCATCGGCTTGGGCGTTGTGGTGGTGGAACTCATGACCGATGTGCTTGGCCAACGTATTGAGCTGGTGGTTGGGCAGTTCCGGCCAAACGCGCTTGGCAACCCGGCAGGTGCAAAGATAATCAAACTCCGGGCAAGCCAGACCGAAATGCTGGAGCGTACCGCGCAGCTTCCGTATGTCGAACTCCGCGTTATGGGCGATCACGATGTCGGCGCGCGTCAACCGGTCCAAGACCGCCGGTGCAATCGCGGAAAACTCCGGTTCGTCTTGGACATCAAACCAAGTCAAGCCGTGGACTTCGGTGAAATTTTCCAAGAACCATCCGCACCCCTTCGGTGGCCGAACCAGCCAATAAGGTGACTCGGCAAGTTCGCCGTCCTTGATCACCGCCAGCCCCGCCGCGCAGATGCTGGCATCGGAATGGTTGGCGGTCTCGAAGTCGATGCTCGTGAAGGTCATTGGTTCACGAGTTCAATTTTATGTTTGAACGACTTTGGCAGCCACGCGGCTGATTTTCCAAGAAACTCCAGCAGTTCAACTCTCGAAATCGTCTCAACATTCTCGGCCGTTGCACCCAAGTAGCGTTCATTTGACTGAAAGAGGAATGTCTTCTGGGGGAGTTGAGCATAATCATCTCGATTCAGACTGGATTCCCCCGTCTTGACTTGTGTTCCGGCTATTTGTCCGGTCAGCGGGTTCACGCCTAGATACTCAAATGCCATCGAGTCTCCTTTGCGGGAGTTGGGGATTACGTACCAACCCTTGCTCTGAAGATATAGAAACACCAAGTCTTCTGTCTCTTCGTCATCGAGCATCATGAATATGTCCGAATATGCGGTCTTGTCGATCTGGTAGGTGTTTTCACCACTCAGGACATTCCATAAGTGTTTTGAGTATTCACACGCCTTATCATCTGCGACTTCCTGGATCGTGCGAGAGGCGCGGAAACAGGCCGCAATTTTCCCCGGCACTTCAGCTATATCCACTTGCTTGAGCTCGCATCGAAAGATATTGGCGATGTCGATGTCCAAGCGGATGGATGCCTCCGTTGTCCAGTACTCCCACCCAGACGTCACCCGAGCCAAGTAGTATTGACCAGAGGGAGACCGGGTCCACGCCAGATCACCGGGGCTAACCCATTTGTGGATGTACTGGCACACCTGAAGGTTGTCGTGCTCCTGCGATGCTTCTTCGTAATACTCATCCCAGTTCTTCGTGTTTCGATTAGAAGGCGTTCGCCAGCCAACTCCGAGGATGCCGTTTTCTATGCAGTGGTCGAAAGTGGTGGCCATGTCAGCTGAACCACCTTGGGGACGGATATGAATTCTAAAGACGTACATGTGATTCCTTTCATGCGGTAATTGATGGATGTCAGTGATCTTCGATCACTACTACATTTGCGTCCAGTTATGCGAAGAGCCGTTTGGGCAGTTGAAGCTTGAAGGGCGATTGTCAGCTTTCACAAGGGCTGCACATTTGGAGCACTGCCAATTCTTTGAACCGACATTCCCCAAGTCAGTCCAATTATGAGTAGAACCTTTTGGACAGTTAAAGCTCGTCGGACGACTATCAGCTTGGACAAGAACGGTACACTTCGAGCATTGCCAGTTTTTCATTTGTTTTCCTTTTAGCTAATTCTGCACGTTTAGGACTTGCGATCATGGATTGCAGGCTCGACCTGGCGAGGTTCAAGCCGAGCGGTGGCACACATCGCTAAACGACATTCACCCAACGTTAAGCGTCGAACCCTCTGGCGAGTTCAGCCTGTGCCAGTTCGAGTCTGGTCTTCTCCTTTTCAAGCCGCAATTCTTCGCGTTCCAGCTTGCGCTTGAGTTCGTCATACTCCTGTTCCATCTGGGCTTGCAACTTCTTGTAGCCTTGTGCGAGCGCGCAACGCGCTTGCCTGACTTGGTTTTCTTGTTCGCGAACATTGATCTCGTGCTCTTTAACGCTCTGCTCTTTTTGGGTCATTGTTAGTCCTCTGTCCTGAAGCCGGTGTCGGGACGGTTGATTTTACGGTTGGCATTACCGGCAGATGTTTCTGCGGGAGAATGGTTTTGGGCGAGGCGGGCGGCATGGGCACAGTCGAGCCACGGAATGAAGCGCGTGTGGACAAAGCCCGCCTCGTAGCCCAAGCCGGATAGTGGGTTGATAATCTCGACGAGAAGCAGTCCGAGATTGCTGTTCCCGGTGCGGTCATTTCGTCCGACTTGCATGGCGCGGATGGTATAAATGTGACCAGCGACGGGCATCTGGTCACACCAATCGTGGATGGCCGGCGGGAACGAGTCGTTGATGCAAATCACCCGCTGACCGACGTTGAAGATGGGCGATGACTGGGAACTCATGAGGCACCTGTGTTTGGGGAATGATCAATTCCGGTCTGGTGGCCCGGTAAT
>Ga0105049_10009632_pt1 | contig 11118 bp, 6 predicted proteins | sample MAT06_FD_78087 | JGI IMG/M metagenome (GOLD analysis project Ga0105049, IMG submission 78087) | Freshwater microbial communities from Lake Fryxell liftoff mats and glacier meltwater in Antarctica - MAT-06 | ecosystem: Environmental > Aquatic > Freshwater > Ice > Liftoff microbial mat | place... | reverse complement strand
TGAGCGCGACGAGCGCGCGGGTGCGGGTGGCTGGGTCTGGAGATGGGCGCGTGCTGGTCCCGCTGCTGAGCGCGGCGGTTCATGGCGGCCGCGTATCGGCCACAGTCACGCTCAGCGAGCCTAACTTCCAGGCACGACGCACGTTCGAGGTGCTCCTTCAGGCCTCTGAGATCCGCTTCGCGTCGCTGCTGGATGAGCTGCGCGGAACCCCGGGCGCGGCGGTTGTGACCGCTGCCGCTGAAACGGGCGTCGCGCGTGACCCGCGTGACATGGGTGACATGCGTGACGCGCATGACATGCGTGATGTGCGTGCCACAGTTGCCGCGGCTGAAGCGGCGGCCGCAGGCGAAGCGGGCGCAGGCAGTGGCGAAGCGCCAGATGGCTCGCGCGGGTTGCTCGGAGCGAGCTTTGGCATGACCGGAGTTCAGGGCGATGCGCTCTCTCGCCGCGGGCGCGGGCGGCTGACGATCGGTGGCGGCGGGCGAATCCTGGATCTGCCGCTGCTTGTGCCGCTGGTTCGCGCGACCAACCTCCAGTTCCCGGTGGAAGAGCAGCTCGATCACGCGACGGCAGAGTTCTTCATCCTCGGCAACGTGATGTCGTTTGATGAGCTGACGGCGATGTCGCCCAGCGTGAGCGTGCACGGCTTCGGCGAGGCGACCTGGCCAGAGATGGACCTCAACCTGCGCTTCCGCACGCGGGCGCGCAGCCAGATCCCGCTGGTCTCGGACGTGCTCGACACGCTGCGCAATGAGTTCTTTTCGACGCGATTGCGCGGGCCGGTGCGGGACCCGGTCGTGACGATGCAGAGCTTCGGCGGTACCACGCGGCTCTTTGATCGCATGCTCAGCGTCGAGGAGAGCGAGGACGAGCGCCGCCTCAACCTGATGGAAGGGCGCGGGCGGCGCCCCGCTTCGACAAGCCCCCTGCGGATGCCGGGCATCGAGGATGATTCTGTGCCGGATGATGTCCCGATCGATCCGGCCCAAACGCCCGGGGGAGTTCGCTGACTAAAGTGACCCCCTTCGCGCCGGGCGTAGATACCCGGATTGCAGAGCGGGAGATGGGAATCGCATGCCACTGGATCCAAGCCAGCTCGACGCCAAGGCCGAACCTCTTTCGCAGCAGCGCGCCGACGCCGCGAGCACCAACGTTCGTGCTCGGCGCGCGGATGATGCTGATATGGTCGCGCGGATCGACGCGCTGGTCTCGGACCTTGCGGGCAGTGGAACATCCAACACCTTCCACGAGAAGATGGTGCGCGAGATGATCCAGACGGCACTCAAGCTGATTCCAGACGGGCGCGACACGGGCGAGATCAAGCTCCTCTCGAGCGCGTTCAAGGAGCTGCGCTACGCCTACCGCGTCTTCGGCCGGTACAAGAAGCCCCACAAGGTCACGATCTTCGGTTCGGCCCGCACGCCAAAGGAGCACCCCGATTACAGCGCGGCGGTGGAGTTCGGGAAGCTCATGGCCGAGGCGGGCTGGATGTCCATCACCGGCGCGGGGCTGGGCATCATGGAGGCAGGTCACGTGGGGCCCGGGCGCGGCGGGAGCTTTGGCGTTGCGATCCGGCTCCCCGTTGAGACGTCCTTCAACCCCGTGATCGAGGGCGATGAGAAGCTGATCGAGTTCCGCTACTTCTTCACGCGCAAGCTGATGTTCGTCTCGCAGGCCGAGGCCGTGGCCCTCTTCCCCGGCGGATTCGGAACGATGGACGAGGCCTTCGAGACGCTCACGCTGGTGCAGACCGGCAAGAGCACGCCCATGCCCATCGTGCTGGTTGAGGGCAAGGGCCACGACTACTGGGAGAACTGGCTGGTGTGGATGAAGTCTCAGCTCCTGGACCGCGGCTGGATCAGCCCCGAGGACTCGTCGCTCACCTACCTGGCAAAGGACCCCAAGGACGCCGCGGAGCACATCCTGCGGTTCTACCGCGTCTATCACAGCTCGCGCTATGTCCGCGACGAGCTTGTGATCCGCATGAACTACTCGATCGGCAGCGAGGCGGTCGCGCGATTGGAAGGTGAGTTCGCGCCGCTGATCAAGTCCGGCAGCATGCGACTCAGCGGCCCGATCGAGGGTGAGGACGACGCGCTCGACAAGCCGCGCCTCATCTTCAAGCACACACGCAGCAAGTACGGCCTCGTCCGCAGGCTCATCGACGCCATCAACGAGTGCCCCCCCAGCGCATGAAGACGCTCAGCCATACATCCTCGTCCGTGCTCTCGCGCGTGATGACCGGCATATCACCGCGATTGGTGTCGCTCGCGCACTGCGCTGGCGCGGCGGCGATGCTCGCGATGGCCTCGTGCGGCGGATCGGCGCCGCGCGTTGCGGACTCGGACGAGTCGGGCGTGCGCGCGGGCGAGCAGGGCGCGGGCTCGGGCGTTGAGATTCGTGTGTGGATCGTCGATCCTGCGGGCGTGATGCCCGCGGGCGGACCGCCGCGGCCGGGCCTGCGCGACATCCTCGCGCGATACGAGGGTCTTACCGGCGCACTCTCGCCATCAACAGTGTCGCTGTGGCGAAGCAACGGCCTGCGCGTGATGGTCGTGCCGCGCAGCGAGCTTGATGCGCTTGGCGAGTCGCTCAATCGGATCGGCCCGCTGCAGACGGAGTGGCTCGGCGAGAGCCCGCGCTGGATCGAAGCGTTGCGCGGCCCATCATGGTCGCGTCGCGCCGTGCTCGACATGGACAATGGTCCGCTGGACCTCTCGGCGGGCTCGATGCGAATGCTGCTGCGCGCGTGGGTCGCGCCCGAGGCCATGGCGCCGCTGGCGGACGCTGCGCCAGATGGTGAGCAAGCGAACGCTCCCGACCTCGCTCGCGCGAGCGACGACCCAACGCGCGCCGCGGTGCAGGTCGAGCTCATGCCGCAGTTTCTCCCCTCGGCCCCCGCAAAGCGCGAGTTGGCACTCATCGAGCGCGAGATGTCACTCCTCGAGGCGCGCCAGGAAGGCGTCGCGTTCCCGAGGCTGCTGCTCGAAACAGTGCTCTCGCGCGGCACGGCGCTGATCGTCGTCCCCGCCGCGCCGCAAGAGTCATGGTCGGGCCCGTCCACAGCATCAACCACGCTGCCAACACCACCCGAAATACCAACCTCCGGCCTGGGCCCAATCCAGCCGCAGCCTCCATCGCTCGGCGAAGCCATGCTCTCTGATGCCCTTCGAAACGAGTCCCGCGGCACTCGCGTCATCCTCGTCATCGTGCCCCACGCGCCACGCGAGTTCCGCATGCGGGCGTACTGAAGAAGCCAAGCACTTCGAACGCGCATCGTTCGCTCCAGCAAGCGAAGCACCCACGATCAAGCTGGATCGAGAGCCGTTGCCAGCGATGTGAGAGTGGCGATTACCGGCGAGCTCATCGGGCGTGCTTGCCGCGGAACACGATTCTGGCTGAGCGCGCAGCTCCTCATCCCTACCCTTTGGCGATGCCCTTTCCCGTTCATGACTGGCAGTTCTGGGTTGTCACGCTGCTCACGGCGGGGGCGGTGGTGTATCTGGCTCGCAAGTTGTTGCCGGATCGGCTTCAGCCATGGCGCCGGGGCCCGCGTGGGAAGGCTACTTCGCTCACGATCAGTGCTCGCGCTCCGACGAAGAAGTAGTTTCCTTGCCGCGCGTTGACGACCTGCTTATGGGCAGCCGCCGCCCATCACCACGAACTGCGCGATCTGTTGCGCGTCGAGGAGGTCGACATTCTCGTCGCCGTTGAAGTCGCCGCTCAGCCATGATGGGTCGGGCGTGATGAGGCCGACGACGACCTGCGCGAGTTGCTGCGCGTCGAGGAGGTCGACGTTCTCGTCCTGGTTGAAGTCGCCATCGCACGCGGGCTCGGCGATGTCGCCGGTGATCGCGACCGCGTATCCCTGCGGCCCGACATTCACCGCCGCCGCGATGATCGAGATGGTCCAGCGTCCCGGCATCGGGGCCGGCAGGCTCACGACCTCGAGGTTGTTGATTGCGTCATAGGTTTCGCCGGGGAGCGAGACACCATCGATGATGTTGTTGCCAGCGTAGAGCGTGCCGTTGGGCGCTCGCGCGAGCAGGTTGAGGTTGTTGATGGGCGCGAAGGCGGCGTTCACCGCCGCGGGAGCGTCGGCGTACGCGAGCGTCACGCGCAGCGTCTCGCTCGCGGAGCCAACATCGATCACGAAGTCAGAGCGCTGGCCGGTCTCGAGGCCGCCGCTGTTGTGACGAACGTCGCGAACGACCAGGCGGCGTGAGTCGCCAGCGAAGTAGGCCGCGCTATCGCCGACAACTCTGCCCCAACCTTCCTGGTTTGATGGGCTGCCGACGATGCCGGTGACATCGGTCGTGCTGTTCACGAGGAGCGCGCGAAGGAGCGAGCCCGATGGTGTCAACGCGTCCGAGGGTGTTGCGACACCGCTGGGATAGAAGCCGCTGGTGAAGTACTCGCGCATCAGCGTCGCGAGGCCGGAGACGGCGGGCGTCGCCATCGAGGTTCCGGTGAGCGAGAGGAGCGAGCACGCGCTGCCAGCGCCGGCGGAGAGCGTCGAGCATCCGGGTGCCATGACCTCCGGCTTGCGGCGGCCATCGGCGGTTGGACCGAAACTTCCCGAGCAGAACGTGTTGATCTGTGTGCCGCCGCGCGTCGCGGCGACGGCGAGACAGTTCTTCGCGTTCTCGGGGTTCACGACGAGCCCGCTGTTGGCGACGGCGAAGATGACAAGATTCTCTTCGTCCTCAAACTGGATGGTGTCGATGGCGCGGCAGCCACCGTCGTACGCGCGGCTGTTAGAGCCCCACGAGTTGGAGTGGACCCGCGCGCCCTGGGAGGCGTGCAGGCTCAGGCGGCCGTACATGCTCGCCTCGGTCTGGAGCGGATAGACGTTGAAGACCATGCGCGCGCCATACGCGACGCCGCGCGTGTCGCTGGCGCTGCCCGCGTCGCCGACGGCCGTTCCCGCGACGTGCGTGCCGTGCGTGTCGGTGGATGGCGTTGTGTTGAACGCGACCACCTTGCGATGCAGCGGACCGACGGGGTTGAGCGCATCAGCGAAGGAGCAGTGGTTGATGTCGGCCCCGCCGTCGATGATGCCCATGATCTGGCCGGTGCCGATGATGCCGCGCATGTAGAACGGTGTGAGTGTCGTCGTGCCGCTCTGAACGATGGCGCGAACGAGCGTGTTGCTTCGCGGCAGATACTCCGGCAGCGGTTCGGCAAACTGCAGCTCGGTCCATGCTGCCATGTCGGCCACGCGCTCGCGCGGGATGATCGCGTGTACGCAGTTGCCGCCGCTCATCTCGGTGAGGCCCGTCACGCTCGCGCGCGGGATATTGGTCACGCGGGCCATCACGCCCTGCGCGTCTTCACCATCAAAGAGCCAGAGGTTGGCCGCGACCAGGCCCTGGGCCTCAAGCTGCTGGCGCGCTGAGGTCTCAAAGGCCATCGGCGCGAGCAGGCTCGCATCGATCTTCCACGCGCGGTCGTACGCGCCGGCCCATCGCACGAGGCCGGTTGCAGCAATCGCCGCGGGCGTCGCGCCAGTGAGATCCGCGATGAACGCGTTGGTGGGCAGGTAGCCAAGGAGCACGACGCCCGAGTTCTCGAGCATCGTGCGAGCGCGGGGGTCCATCGGACCGTCCATCACGAGCACGGCGCGAGAGGACTCTGCGGGAAACGCATCGAGCGCAAGCCAGGTGGGCAGGGCGGCGGTGTCAACATCACCGGTCCGCAAGTTGAGAACGCCCTCGCGCGCCGTCACGAGCGCGGCCCCGACGCCATCGCCCAGCGCGATGGCGCATGAGCCCGCGAGTGCGACCAGCACCGCCGCGAGTTTGCACGCGCGGCCACGCATCAGGATCGAGGTTCTGGACGAAGTTTCAACTGGCTTGCGCATGTCGCCTCAACTCAGGGTGGAAGTTCCCGGACCAAAGTCTCTCATGAATCGAGAAGTCCGCAAGCAGAATCGACGCGCTGAACGCGCCGGGTTAGGCCGGATCGTGGCGCACACACTCCCGGTGCAGATTCGAGGTGGGAACCCTCCAGACGAGCAGGTTCCAGGTCCGAGATGCACGCCGGTGCGCTGCGTGGCTGGCCGAGCCACGTGCCCGTCGCGCACAGGCCACCAGTCGTTACGCCGCAAAAAGCAACGCGGATCCACCCGAGACTCGGGCGGATCCGGCGCTACGCGGTATTCAGCCGGGGAAAACGTGTGCAAGCAGAGACGAGCAGAAGCGGGAGTCTGGAAACGGAAGGGCCATTCGCAGTGCGGGCCGCTAGGCGGCCCGGGCCAGAAGGCCGGTCCGCGCGGATTCCTCGAAGGGGAGCGCTACGGGGATATCGAGGAGTCGCGCGACGGCGAGTCGCCAGGGCGCGATCGTCGCGGATCCAAGCAGTTCGAGCGCGCGAGTTCGTGATGACGCGACGGTCATCTGGCGTGCGAGGCCGGTTCGCTCCAGGATCGTTCGATGCTCGGTGCGCAGGCCAAAGAGGACGAGCTGCCCGCCGAGTGCGCGGCACTCGCGCGTCAGCTCCATCATCGCGTTGATCCAGGCGCACGAGAAGTTGCGAACTCCCGCAAGTTCCAGCGCGAGCCGCCCGCCGCTGTTGCGAGCCAGACCGAGCAGATACGAGTGCAGCCCATCGCACTGCGATTCCTCGATCTTCGTGCAGCAGAGCGACACGACGGCCGAGTCTCCCACGCGGCTGAGAGTGAACATCGTTTCGGTGGTGAGTCTCGCCAGGCTCGCGCTGCCCTCGCCGCGACTTGCAACGCCGGGGATCGCTCCGAGCGGACGCGTTCGCGTTCCGCCCTGAGGCGTTGGCAGTCGTGAGGGCGGAAGCTGCGGTTCGAACAGTTTCAATGCCATGGGGGGGGCTCCTCGCGTTCGATGGCCCGACGCGGCATGCGGCGGGCAGGACCAATGTGGAAAACCACTGTTACAAAAGCGAGCCCTTCTGGCAGATCCTCTGCTGCGATGTTCACACCCACCCGGATTGGGCCGAGCGGGACGCGTGTGCCACCTGTACCACTTCGAGTGCGTTTGTGGCCGCGGTTCGGGGATTCCAAGGGACGACGTAGCCTGCGTTGGCCTTGGTCCGGATGTTGTTTGGGTTCGTCTCGAACATTGACCCCGGACCCGCCACGGCTACCATCCCCTCCCCCACGCCGGCCTCGGTTGGCGAGGGGACTTGTCAGCAGTGTGGTGAATGCAGGGTGATGGCCGGGTGGAAACGGCCTCTTGGTTTGAAAAATAGTTTGAGGACGCGATCGAGGCCGTCTCGATTCACAGAAGTTTCGCCACCGTAGCTCAGCGGTAGAGCACTCCCTTGGTAAGGGAGAGGTCAAGGGTTCAAGTCCCTTTGGTGGCTCTTAGCGGTAGGTTCGAGCGCGATATGTGCCGCGCCGTTGGTTGCTCCCAGTGATGGGTTCGCATCCTCGGCGGACCGGACGCCTGGCAAGCGTGCGGGGTCATGCAGCGCGTAGATCTTCCGTGTGTTGAGTGGTTGGTGGAGGCGCCATGGGAGCCGCGCCCCAGCCCGTCTTGTCGGCTTCCCGATCTTGCGTTTCGTGCGCGAATTCGCGCTCGGGGCGCATCCGGAGATACACCCATGGCAATCGGACAGTTCGCTCGTACCAAGCCTCACGTCAACGTCGGAACCATCGGTCACATTGACCATGGCAAATCCACGTTGACCGCCGCCCTCTCTGCCCGCAGCGCGGTCAAGAACGGCCAGAAGCCCAAGACCTACGCCGAAATCACCAAGGGCGGCACGGTTCGTGACGCCAACAAGACGGTCACGATCGCGTCGTCTCACACCGAGTACGAGACCAAGAACCGCCACTACGCCCACGTCGACTGTCCGGGCCACGCCGATTTCGTCAAGAACATGATCACCGGCGCCGCTCAGATGGACGGGGCGATCCTCGTCGTCTCCGCGGCCGACGGCCCCATGCCCCAGACCCGCGAGCACGTTCTGCTCGCCCGTCAGGTCGGCGTTCCCCACATCGTCGTCTTCATGAACAAGGTCGACCTTGTCGACGATCCCGAGCTCCTCGATCTCGTTGAGCTCGAGATCCGCGACCTGCTCAAGAAGTACAACTTCCCCGGCGACACCACCCCCATCATCCGTGGCCAGTCCAAGCTCGCCCTTGAGAATCCCTCGGATGACAAGGCCTGCAAGCCCATCGACGACCTCTTCGAGGCCATCGATTCCTTCATCCCCGAGCCCATGCGCGAGATCGACAAGCCCTTCCTCATGTCCGTGGAAGACGTCTTCTCGATCAAGGGCCGTGGTACGGTCGTGACCGGCCGTATCGAGCGCGGTGTTGTCAAGGTCGGCGATCCGATCGAGATCGTCGGTCTTCGCGCTGAGAACAAGCTCTCTGTCTGCACGGGCGTTGAGATGTTCAACAAGACTCTCGACTCCGGCCAGGCTGGCGACAACGTCGGCGCGCTCCTGCGCGGCGTTGAGAAGGACGACGTCGAGCGCGGCCAGGTGCTCTGCAAGCCCAAGAGCATCAACCCCCACACCAAGTTCAAGGGCGAGATCTACGTCCTGACCAAGGACGAGGGCGGCCGTCACACTCCGTTCTTCACCGGCTATCGCCCTCAGTTCTACTTCCGCACGACCGACGTGACCGGCACGGTCACGCTTGCTGGCGGCGCCGAGATGTGCATGCCCGGCGATAACATCGCCGTTGAGGTCGACCTCATGGGCAAGCCCGTCGCGATGGAGAAGGGCGTTCGCTTCGCCGTTCGCGAGGGTGGCAAGACGATCGGCTCGGGCGTCGTCACCGAGATCGTGCTCTGATGATCTGTTGATGATCGCCTGATCATCAAGCTCTGATCGAACCAGTTCACATCCAAGCAACGCCGCGGGCTCTTCCGCGGCGTTGTTCTTTTTGCTCTTCTGGGGTGGGCGTGCCGCCTGCCTTCTGATCTCCGGAGGACTTCGACGATTGGGGAACATGCCAGGAAGTGGCGTACCACCCAACGGATACACTGACAAATCCACGGAGATTGCACGCTGCTCGCCCATCCGCCAGAGATCCAGGCCGCGCTTGACCACCTTGGTTCTGGCCGCTTTGAGCCTGCCAAGTCGGTGCTTCGCGCGTTGCTCGCGCGCCAGCCTGCGAACGCGCACGCCAACAAGCTGATGGCCATCGCTCATGGCGAGCTGCACGAGAACGAGCAGTCGTTCTTCTACATCCAAAGAGCCGCGGCGGGCGCGCCGGGCGATCCCGAGGCTCACTGGATGGCAGCGAACGTTGCGATGATGCTTGGCAAGCACAAGCGCGCGGCAGAGGCGTATGAGCGCGTGCTGCAGCTCGTGCCCGATCATGCTGGCGCGACCGATGGGCTCGTCAAGTGCATGATCAGCCTTGGTGATGAGGCGCGAGCGGTGGCGATGTACGGTGAGTTCGTGTCGCGGCATGCTTTGGACCCTGTGGCGCACGCGGGGCACGCGGGCATTGCGCAGATTCTGGGCCTGATTCCCGAGGCGCTCGCGATCTATGACCGCGCCCTCGCGGCGATCCCTGATGCGCCGCTCCTGCACGAGGAGCGCTGCTACACGCTCAACTTCATCGATGACCATCCCGGTGCCGAGCCCATCGCCCACCGCAAGGCCCACGAGCACCTCGCGGCACTCAGGTACCGCGAGGCTGGCAGCCCTCCGGTGCGCGGTGCGCACGACTTTGCCAACTCGCGCGATCGAGATCGTCCGCTGCGCGTGGCCTTTGTTTCGGGCGACCTTGGGTATCACCCGTGCGCGTTCTTTCTTGAGGGGCTGGTACGGGCGCTGGGTCCTGCACTGGAGCACGCGCCGGACCATGGCGAGATCGTTCCATTCTGGTACGCGCAGTCGCCCGCGAACGATGCGAAGACCGAGCAACTGCGGCCGCTGGCGCACTGGCGCGACATCACCGCGCTCGACGACGCGGGCGTTGTGCAGCAAGCGCTCGCGGACTCCATCGACATCGCCGTCGATTGCAACGGCTGGACCGGCGGCCATCGCCTGGGCGCGTTCGCACGCCGCCTTGCGCCGGTGCAGATCACGTACCTTGGCTATCCCAACACCACGGGCCTGCCGACGATGGACTATCGCTTGGTTGATCAGATCACTGATCAGATGACTGATCAGATCAATGATCCGTTCGAGGGCGCAGCGCACTGCACCGAGCGACTGATAAGGCTGCCGGGGTGCTTTCTTTGCTTCACGCCGCAGGGTGGGTTGATTGCTCCTGGTGCACGAGCAGCCGGAGTGCCGATTGTCTTCGGGAGTCTTAACCGCCTGAGCAAGATCGTTGAGCCCGTGATGCGGGCGTGGTCCCATATTCTTGCGCGTGTGCCGGGGTCGACACTCCTTTTGAACGCGCGTGTGCAGAGCAATGCTGCGAAGAGTGGTGTGAAAGATCGGCTCGCCGCGGCGGGGATCGATCTTGCCCGGGTCCACTTCCGCGAGTTCACACGCGCGCCCGATGCGCATCTGCGCGCGTACGACCAGATCGACATCAGCCTCGACACGTTTCCGTACAACGGCACGACGACGACGTTCGAGAGCCTGCTCATGGGCGTGCCCGTCGTGACGATCGCGGGCAACACCCACCGAGCCCGCGTCGGCGCCTCGATCCTGAACCGGGTCGGCCTGGACGACTTGGCGCCGCCGGACGTTGGGGGGTACGTCAGCGCGGCGGTGGCACTCGCCAACGACCGTGCCAGGCTCGAGCATCTCCGGAGCACGCTGCCAACGCGGATGCGCACCGGCCCGCTCACGGACGCGCCAGCCTTTGCCCGCAGCTTTGAGGCCCTGCTGCGCGAGGTGTGGGTCTGGTGGTGTGCGGCGGATGTTCCCGCCAAGCCTGCTTCTCATTGATCCCGCCTCCAATAGCACCGCCTGATTAGCCCGGACCTTGGACCGTCTAACCAAGCATACACCAAACAACGAACAAAAGCCAATCAAACTTTGGGAGACCTTGCGTATCTTTGGGCTAAGGGTTTTCAGCGGATCGGCGGGGAGTGGGCTTGCGCCGAGGTGCTTTCCGTGCCCAACCCTGTGTGGCGGGGTTGCCGGACTCTGCGGACCGGCCTAGCATCTTCCCGCGGCCTCCGGGATGATCCCGAAGGCCGTTTGTGTCTTGGCATCGTG
>Ga0105049_10009631_pt1 | contig 11118 bp, 8 predicted proteins | sample MAT06_FD_78087 | JGI IMG/M metagenome (GOLD analysis project Ga0105049, IMG submission 78087) | Freshwater microbial communities from Lake Fryxell liftoff mats and glacier meltwater in Antarctica - MAT-06 | ecosystem: Environmental > Aquatic > Freshwater > Ice > Liftoff microbial mat | place... | reverse complement strand
GTTGGCTTTGTCGAAGTAGCTCGGGTTGTATGCGTTATAGAACCCCGGGAAGATGTGGTGCTTCCACTTGCTTTGGTACTCGATCCCCTTGATCACCATGAATCCGACGCCACCCAGAAACGTCAGCGCCATCAGCACCTTCAGCAATCCTGTTTGCCCCAGCTGCGCCGCCCGCACGCCCCACGCCATCGTGAACGACGACGCAATCAGCACCGCCGTGTTGATACCGCCCCATGTCGCATCGAGATAGTGGTGCGAGTAGAGGAACACCTCGGGGTGGTTCGCCCGGTACACCGCGTACGCGCAGAACAACCCGCCGAACATCAGCAGTTCCGTCGCGAGAAACGCCCACATCCCCAACTTGCCCGACTGGTACTGCTGCTCGGGCGAGTCGAAGTGGTGCGCGAGGTGCGGCGGGTGGGCGTGCTCGCCGGTTCCCGCGTGTCCTTGATCTGCAGTGGCTGTGGCCATGATGGTTTCCGTTGACTCGGCGTGTGGATAAATGGGTTGAATAGTCGGACGGCGGAACGGGGCGAGCTAGTGCGCCGTCTTCGACCGCTGCGGATCCTCGGGTATCTGAACCCAAGAGCCGTCGGCCTGCTCCTCCCAGCGGTGGTAGTCGTACGGGTCGGAGGTTTCCGGGGTCTTTGCGAAATTGTCATGCGGCGGAGGCGACGCGCAGTGCCATTCCAGCGAGTTCCCGCCCCACGGGTTGGCCGCCGCCGGCGTGCCCCGCAGCAGCGAGTGCACCAGGTTGCCCAGCGCCAGGATCAGCCCCACCGCCATCACGTACGCCCCGATGGTGCTCACTTCATGGAAGATCGTGAACTTCTCCGGGTAGGTCGCGTACCGGCGTGGCATGCCCAGGCTACCCGCGATGAACTGTATGAAAAACGTGAGGTTGAATCCGATGAACACGACCGCCGCCGCGATGTTGCCCCACATGACGTTCGTCTGCACACCGAACATCTTCGGCCACCAGTGGTAGAACCCCGCCAGCAGCGCGAACAGCACCGAACCCACCATCACATAGTGAAAGTGCGCCACGATGAAGTACGTCGCCGTCAGGTGTACGTCCGTCGCCACCGCGCCCAGGAACAGCCCCGTCAGCCCGCCGAACGTGAACAGCACGATGAACCCGAGCGCGTAGATCATCGCCGTGCTCAGGCGAACGTCGCCCTTGTACAGCGTGCTCACCCAGTTAAACACCTTGATCGCCGACGGGATCGCCACCGAGAACGTCAGCAGCGAAAACACCGCGTTCGCCAGCGAGCTCTGCCCCGAGACGAACATGTGGTGGCCCCACACGAGGAACCCCAGCAGCGCAATCGCCACAGACGAAAACGCGATGAACGTGTACCCGAAAATGTGCTTCCGCGAGTGCACCGCGATCACTTCCGAAATGATCCCCATCGACGGCAGGATCATGATGTACACCGCCGGGTGCGAGTAGAACCAGAAAAAGTGCTGGAACAGCACGGGGTCGCCGCCGAGCGCGGGGTCAAATATCCCCACCCCAAGCGTCCGCTCTGCCGCCAACAACAGCAGCGTGATCGCCAGCACCGGCGTCGCCAAAATCTGAATCAGCGCCGTCCCGTACAACGCCCACAAAAACAGCGGCATGTCGAACCATCCCATGTTCTTCGGACGAAGCATGTGGATCGTCGCCATGAAGTTCACGGCCGTCAGGATCGAAGAGAACCCGAGGATAAACGCGCCGAGCGTCGCCGGAACCACACCCGACGCGCTCTTGCTGCTCGAATACGGCGTGTAAAACGTCCAGCCCGTGTCCAACCCCGGCTGAATCAGCCACGCCAACCCGAATTGGGCCAGCGAACCCTTCAACTCGGGGAGCATCATGTTCACGATTCCGCCCGCCAGCACGAACACGAAGAAAATCGCCCCCCCGATCCAGCAGTAAAAGCTCATCAGGTTCAGTCGGGGAAACGCGACGTCCTTCGCCCCCAGTTGCAGCGGCAGCACGAAGTTGCCCAAAATCGCCGGCACCGCCGGGATGATGAACAAAAACACCATCACCGCCCCGTGCAGCGAGAACATCTGGTTGTAAAAGTCCCAGGCCTTGGTCTTGTCCGAGAAGAACAGCGGCGCGGGGGCGAACAGCTCCGTCCGCAGCATCACCGCGAAGAATCCGCCCAGCGCGAAGCTCGCCATCACGCCGATCAGGTACATGATCCCGATGCGCTTATGGTCCACCGTCAGCAGCCAGGACATGATGCCCCGACTGTGGTTGAGATAGTTTCCACCCGGCGGGTGCTGCGGCACGGGAATGACTTGGTTGGGGGTAATGGCTGACATGGCTTTGGTGCTCCGGATGACTCAACAACTTCAACTATTCTTTCAACCCTCTGAACTCGTCTCAATCACTTCGGCGCCGCGGGCGGCTCGGGCAACTTGAATCCGAGGGTCGGGTCGCCGCCCGTCCAGTACTTGCTCAGCGACTTCATGTAGACAATCACGGCGTCGATGTCCACGTCCTTCAACTGTCCGCGGTAACTCGGCATGACGTTTCCATATCCCGCCACCACGTGCTTGTCGGGATACAAAATGCTCTCGCGAATGTAGTTCTCGTCCTGCAGGTACTTCTCTCCCGTCGTAAACACGCCCTCGTGCCCGAACGCGTCCTTCCAGGTCGGGCCGGTCCCCTTCGTGCCGTCAATCGAGTGGCACTGGGCACAGCCGCGCTGGCCATAAATGTTCATCCCGTGCTGCAGCGGCGTGATCTTCCCGTCCCGAATCTGCTTGCCGACGTCCGAGTCCTCCTCCAGCCACTTCAGGAAGTCCTCGGGACGGTGCACGATCAGCTGCGCCAACATCTCGCTGTGCTTCGTGCCGCAGTACATGTTGCAGTAAATCATGTGCTGCTCCGTGTACGGCTTGCCGTCGGCCGTCGGAGTCAGCGGGTCGCCCACGAACTTGGTCTCGAACCAAATCCGGTTGTACCGCCCCGGCATGTTCATCTTCTGCAACCGCAGCGCGGGGATGTACAACGCATGGATCACGTCGTCGCTGGTCAGCACGATCCGCACCGGAACGCCGGCCGGAACGTGAAGGTTCGGGCTCGTGTGGCCGTTGGGATAGGTAAACGCCCAGCCCCACATGTACCCCTTCGCCGTGATCTCGTAGGTATTCGGCGGAACCACGATCATGTTCAAATATCCGCGGAACCCGTAGAAGAAAATCACCACCACGATGATCGTCGGAATAATCGTCCAAGTCAGTTCCAGCACCGTCGAGTGCCCCACCGTCGCCTCGGGCTTGCGACCCGGCGTGTGGCGGTACTTGATCACAAAATAAACCATCAATCCGAGGATCAGCACCGTGAAAAACACCGTCAGCCAGGTGATGGCTTCCATTAGCCAGTCCACCTCGTTGGCGATCGTGCTGGCGCTCGGGGGAAGCCACGGAATCGGGCCGCCGAGTTGCTGGGTCGTTTGCGCTAGTAATGCGGAGATCATATCTTTATCTTTCCGTCGTTCCTGAACCGTCGGCGACCGCGACCGTCGAACTTCCCGCCGCAAGCACCGCGGACAAACCGCGCCGCTTCCGACCCGAATTCACACCACGCATCTGCCTGCCGCGAAGCACCATCAACCCCGTCATCGCGCCCAGGCACATCACCGTCAAAAAACCGCCGAACTTCATCAATCTCATCGCCTGCACCGTGTACGTCCCGGTGTTCGGATCAAAGTGGAAGCAGAACAGGATCAACTGATCCATGATCGACCCCACCTTCCCCGACGAGGCATCCACCAAACTCAGTCGCAGCGTCTTGGACGGAAACGCCGCCCCGTACAGATATCTGCTCACCGTTCCGTCGGGCGTGATCATGATCAGCACCGCCGCGTGCGAGTACTGCTGGGCAGACTCGACCCACTTGTACTTGAATCCCACAGCCCGCGTGATGGCGGTCGCGGTGACTTGGTCGGTCGTCAAAAAATGCCATCCGTTGGCGGCTTGGACACTCTGCTGCGCGGTCAGGCTCTTCCCGTCCACGTAGCGTTGCACGTAAAAAAGCTTCTTCTCCCGCGCAAGGGTCGACCTTTCCTTGGGGTCGAACGAAAGGTAAATCATCTCAAAGTCCCGGCCCATCAGCAGGTCCAACTCGGTGATCGAGTCTAACGTCGCCTCAGACACTTGCCCGCACAGCTTCGGACAGCCGAAGTACCCCAACTGCAAAATCACCGGCTTGCCCCGCGTAAACAAATCCCGCAGCGCAATCGTCTTCCCCGAATCGTCCACCACCGTCAGTTCCAGCGGCAGCTTCGCCCCCATCCGCTCATCGACTCCGACGTCCACAAACTCCTTCGGCATCGGTTCGATCCGCTTGGGGACGAAGGTTTCAAACGTCTGGCCAGGCTCGGTCGCCCCCCCGCCCGCCTTCTCCGCCGCACCTTCCGTGGCAATACAGACCCGCGCGGCCATCGCCAGGACAAGACACACGAAAATCGGAACAACGCTTTTCATCTACAACTTCTTTTCCCAACAAAAATTACAACCCGCGACTCACCCACTACCTCGGCAACCGCCCGCCCGACGCAACCACCGCTTCCATCGCCTTGTCGATCGGAATCCGATACGTATTCCGCTCGGGGTCAGCCTTGCCAAACACCTTCAGCGAATCCGCCTGCGTCGCCTTGAGCTCCACCACACGCGTGCTCGTCACCCCCGCCCACTTCCGATCCGTCTCCCCACGATACTCCCACAGGAACCACGCATGGACGCCGATGAGAATCACCACCAACAGCACCGACGAAATGGCGCCAATGGTCAAAACAAGCGGGATATTAATGTCTTCTTTGAGCATGTCGTCACCTTCTTCTCTTCGTCAGATCGTTGACCCCAAGACCCTTTCAAGCGCGCCGGAACATGTGAAACATCAAAACATTTGTTGGAACGCCAACGACTCCGGTGCCCGCGGATCCTTCACCGGCCGCAACTTCGCACTCGCAAGATTCTTGGCGACAAACCCCACAAACAACCCGCCCACACCCACCAACGCCGCAAACTCGGGAATCCCCACCATAACCCGACCCGTCAGCTCGGGCATGACCAGCCAGTAAATGTCCAACGCATGGAAACACAAAATCCACACCGCCCAGAACAACTGCCCAAACGGATTCCTCTTCACATGCCTCGACAACAAACCAGCAAAGGGAATCAGCAACTTCCCGAAGAGTAGCGCCAAGCTGACAACCGTAAACCCGCCGAACGTCTCCAAATGCGTCTCAGCCGTTGACGCCCCACGCCGCGCCAACCAGTACGCCGTCTCGGGCAAAGACGCGTACCACAACAACATGAACTGGGAAAACGCCAAATAACCCCAGAAGAACGTGAAGGCGAACTGAAACTTGCTCAAATCGTGAAAATGGTCGTTGTTCACCGAACCCTTGAGATATCCGCAGAATTGCAAAATCTTGAGCACGATAATCGTGCCCGCCATCACCGAAATCGCGCTCCCCGCGAAGTAATACGGGCCATACATCGTCGAGTACCACGCAGGGTCCAAGCTCATGAGCAAGTCAGACGCCAACGAAGTCACGCCGACCCCAAAAATCACCAGCATCGGTGCCGCACGGACGCTGAGTGTATCTGTGATTCCCACGTCCCCGGTGGTGTCTTGCTTCCGAGATTTGCTCGAGTACCAATACGCAATCAGCGAGAAAATCGCCAAGAACCCGAATATCCGGGCGATCACTCCCCACTTGCCGAGGAGCAGTGGATGGTCTTTCTTCGGGGCAACGAGGTAAGTGTCGATCGGCAGAGGCCGACCATCGGCTGTGATCGGCAGTGGGTCGCCGAATTGGTAGGCATTGGGATCCCCGGAACGGGGGAGTGCATAAAGGGGGGTCTTGAAAGAGTCGTGCAAGTACGGTGCCCAACCGACGGCGGGGGCACCGGGGGAGGTGAGTTCGCCGGTGGGGTGTACCGAGCGGTTGCCGCCAGCCGAGTGCGTGCCGGCTGCCGGAGCCTTAGACCCGTCTCCAGCGGCGGCGTTCGATGCGCTCCCGTGAGACTCCCCGCCATGACCCGCACCGCCATGAGCTGACCCACCGTGGGCGGCCTCGACCGGCTGGGCCCAGCGGTACAGGGCCCCGTCGTACTTGACGATCGAGAACAGCAGAGGAATCGCCAAGATCAAAAATAGCGGAAACGTGCGGGCGAAGGCTTCGGGCACGCGGCGGATGTTCACCGACCACCCCGCCCGGACGCAGTACTGCAACAGGACGAAGAACAGCCCGCCCACCGGGAACGACATGAAAAACGCGAACGCGATCAGGTATGCGAAGTAGAACCGGCGGACTCCCAGGTCCGTCATCATCGACGTTCCGAAGGCCACCGCGAGTCCGATCAAGCCGACGACCAGACTGACGACAAACAACTTGTTCGCCCCCGGTCCCAGCTCAAGCTTTTCTTCCGAAGTTTTTCCGTGCGAGTGAGCCATAGGTCTTTGGGGTTGGTTAAAGGGCGGGGTTCAGTGCGAGTGTGAGTACTTGGCGAGCGACTACTTGGCCATCCGCCGCTGTTCGTCGGTGAGGAGGTTGGCGGGGGCGTCCTGGGCGAGTTGCAGGGCCCGGACGTAGGCGACGATCGCCCAGCGGTCGTCAACGGTGATCTGGCCGCCCAAGCCTGCCATGTTCCGAATTCCAACGTTGATCGTGTTATACAAATGCCCCTCTTGGCGACCGATCACCGTCGTGGTGTGCAGGTTCGCCGGCGGCACCCACTTGGGCTCGACAAGCTCCGTCGCCCGGGCATGGACGATACCCAAACCCAAGCCGTCCATCCCGTGGCAAGAGGAGCAGTAAATGGCGTATCGCTGCTTTCCGCGCTCGAGGAGGCGGGCGTTGACGGTGATGCGTTTGGGATAGCCCTCGAAGAACGTGACCTTGCCCGTGGCGTCTTTGGTAAATCCGGAGGAGTAGTGATCATCCCCGAGTACGGCGGTGCGGGAGACGGTGCCTTCGATGACGGGGCGGTCTGCCCGGCCGTCGGCGAAAACGGTGGAGGCCGTCTGCGGGCCGTACTTCGGCTGGTTGCCCATGTCCTGAATAAGGTGGATCCGTGGGTCGGTAGAGGTCGATACGCGTGCGCGGAACGCGTAGGCGAAGGGGAGGAGTGTGACCGTGCTCGCGATGAGCAGGAGCGAGACCATGAAAAACGGCGGCTTGCGTAGTCGCAGTTCGGCGAGGGGTCCGCCGGACAGGTTGTTGGGGGTCGTGCTCATGTCGGGTCTCTTTTTGGGGCGTTCGGGAAGATGTTCGGGAAGACGTTGGGCGGGACGTGATCAGTCGATGACTTGCTCGACGGCGACGGGTTTGAGGGACTGGAGGAACCGCGGCGTGCCGACCTCGTCGAACTTGGGGTCGGCAGAGTCGATCACGACGAAGAACCGGTCGTCCGACGCCCTCTTAAACCGTTCCGACTTGAACAGCGGGTTGTACAGGCAGGGCAGCTTGTTGAGCATGAACATGCCGAACACCGCCGTCAGCGCCGCGCACAGCACGGTGCACTCGAAGATGACCGGAATGTGCGCCGGCAGCGACCACATCGGCTTGCCCGAGATCAAATACTGGTAGTCCACCGAGTTCATCCACCACTGCATGACCAGCCCGCCGGTGAGGCCGAAGAGGCCCCCGCCGAGCACCAACCATGGGAGGATGGTGGGCTTGATGCCCATGGCTTGGTCCATGCCGTGCACCGGGAAGGGCGTGTGCACGTCCCACTTGGTGAAACCGGCGTCGCGGCACTTGCGGGCGGCGTCTGCGACGGCGTTGACGTTGTCGAACTCGGCGAGATACCCCACAAGAAGGGGAACCTCGTCGTCGAGCGAAACGTCGGTCGATTTTAGATCCACACTGCGGTCGGCCACTGTCATTTCAACACCCCGTTCCTTCCAATAAAACCAGACTCGGCAACCAACCGAACAAAGCTACTACTAGTGCCTGCCGCCATGACCGCCATCGGATCCGCCATCGCCGCCGTGGTCGTCCCCGTGACGGAGATGACCCTCGGGCATGACGGTCTTCACCTCGGAGATCGCGATGATCGGCAGGAACCGGATGAACAGCAGGAACAGCGTCAGGAACAACCCGAAGCTGCCGGCGAACATCGCGATGTCCACCCAGGTGGGCATGAACATGCCCCACGAGCTGGGCAGGAAGTCGCGGTGCAGCGCACTGACGATGATCACAAACCGCTCGAACCACATCCCGATGTTCACGCACATCGAAACGAACATCACCACGAACATGTTCTGTCGCAGCGACTTCACCCAGAAGAGCTGCGGCGCAACCGCGTTGCACGCGATGAGCGTCCAGAACGCCCAGCCGTACGGGCCAAGCGGGCGGTTGATGAAGTGGAACTGCTCGTAATGGTGCATCGAGTACCACGCGGTGTAGAACTCAAGCACGTAGGCGTAAGTACAGATCATTCCCGTCGCCAGCAGCACCTTGCACATGTTGTCGACGTGCCGCAGCGTGATGATGTCCTGCAGGCCGAAGATCATCCGGCAGGGGATCGCCAGCGTCAGCACCATCGCAAACCCGCCGAACACGGCCCCGGCTACGAAGTACGGAGGAAACACCGTCGTGTGCCAGCCCGGAATCTGCGAGGTGGCAAAGTCGAACGACACGATCGAGTGCACCGACAGCACCAGCGGCGTGCTCAGGGCCGCCAGCAGCAAATACGCCTTCTCATACCGGTGCCACGCTCGATGGCTACCCGTCCAGCCAAGGCTGGCCGCGCCGTATCCGATCTGCCGGATCCGGTTGTTCGCCCGGTCACGCAGCGTCGCCAGGTCGGGCACCATGCCCGTGAACCAGAACAACAGCGAAACCGTGAAGTACGTGCTCACCGCGAAAACGTCCCACAACAGCGGCGAACGAAACTGCGGCCACATCCCCATCTGGTTCGGAAGTGGAAACAGCCAGTACGCCAGCCACGGGCGACCCACGTGCAGCGCCGGATACAGCCCGGCACAGATCACGGCGAAGATCGTCATCGCCTCGGCGAACCGGTTGATGCTCGTCCGCCACTTCTGGCGGAAGAGAAACAAAATGGCGGAAATCAGCGTTCCGGCGTGGCCGATGCCCACCCAAAACACGAAGTTGACGATGTCAAACGCCCACGACACCGGCTGGTTGTTGCCCCACACGCCGACGCCCGTCGAAACGAGGTATCCCACCGTCATCAGGTACACGCACAGCAGTGCCACCGACGGGATGAATGCGATCCACCACGCCAGCGGAATCGGTCCGTAGTTGACGGCGACGACCTTGTCGGTGACGTCGCGCATGGAAAGCCCGCGGAGCACCAGCGGCGTGCGGTTGCCATGGTCGTCGCCGCGGTTGTCGATGTCCACCGGCAGGTTCATGCCACGCGGATCTTGGGCTGGAAAAGTTGCCATGGCTTAACGGGCCTCCTCAGTCGTGGCCACCGGCTCGATTGCGGGGTTGCGCAGTTTGCCGAGGTACTTGGAACGTGGACGGGTGTTGAGTTCGGCCAGAAGGTCGTAGCTGCGGGGCGAACTTTGCCGGGCCCACACGGTCGACTCGCGGTCGTTGAGGTCGCCGAACCAGATCGCCTGCGTCGGGCACGCCTGCTGGCAGGCGGTGAGGATCGATCCGTCAGGGGCCTTGCTCTCTTCGGTGACGAATTTGGTGAAGGCTTCGCCCTCGAGTTTGAGCGCGGCGGCTTCGTTCATGGCGGCGTTCCGCGTGACGATTTTCACGCCCTGGATCCGCTGCGTGCAGTACGTGCACTTTTCCATCACCCCGCGCATCCGCATGGTCACATCCGGGTTGAACAACATCCTCTTGATCGGGTCGATCCCGCCGACCTGCTGCTGGTCGGGGATGTTCAGATAGGGCATGCGCAGGCCCTCGCGTGGCGAGGTCGCGTGGTAATCAAAGTAGTTGAACCGGCGAACCTTGTACGGGCAGTTGTTCGCGCAGTACCGCGTGCCGATGCAGCGGTTGTACACCATGGTGTTCAGCCCCTCGGTGTCGTGCACCGTCGCCGCGACCGGACACACCTGTTCACATGGCGCGTTCTCGCAGTGCAGGCACATCATCGGTTGGAAAACAACCTGGGGCTTGGTGACTTCGGGGTCGCCCTTCTTGTCGTGCTTGAAGTACCGGTCGATGCGGATCCAGTGCATCGCGCGGTTCATCAGCACCTGGTGCTTGCCGACCGTCGGGATGTTGTTCTCCGCCTGACACGCCGAAACGCACGCGCCGCAGCCCGTGCACGACGACATGTCAATCGCCATGCCCCACGCGTGCGGATCATTCATCTGGTGCGGCGGGTCGAAGAGCTGCAACGACAGGTCGCCGTGGACGGCTTTGTGCATGCCCCGCGGCTCGGACTTGTAAGACGCGAACGACGCCTCGCGAATGATCTTCCCAGACTCGTTGGGCTTGCCGATCCGCTTCTCGATCCCGTACGCCGCGACCCAGTCCACGAGGTAGTGCTCCTGCGTGGTGGCCAGCGCGAACGTGCCCGCCGCCTTGGTGGCCGAACCGGTCGCCGCGTGGAAACCTTCCGTCGTCCGCAGCGAGTAGGTGTCAAACCCGTTGTCGTTTCCGATCGTTCCAGCCGCCTTGCGGGCGAAACCCAGCGGCAATTGCGCTACGCCCACCGGCTGGCCCGGCAGCACGTACACCGCGATCTCGATCTTCGCCCCGCCCACCGTCAGATTCACCAGGCTGTTGGTCTTCACGCCGAGCTTGTCCGCGTCGGTCTTGCTCAGCAGAAGCGCGTTGTCCCACGTGAGCTTGGTCATCGTTTCGGGCAGCTCGGCCAGCCAGCCGAGGTTGGCGAAACGCCCGTCATACACCGTCGATTTCGCGAACCGCAGTTCGAGCTCGCCCGTCTTGATCTCCGCCGCCGGCGGGATCGCCCCCGCCTTCACAGACGCAGCCGGATACGCCGAACCCGCGACGACGCCCTTCTGAAGCGCCTGCTTGAACGCCACTTCATCCGCCAAACCCGACACCTGCCGGGTAATCGCCCTGCCGGATGTCTCGGCTTCGCCGGCGAGCGCCGCGAGGAACTCGGCTTTGGTCTTGCCGCCGAAGAGCGGCTCGATCATCGGCT
>Ga0105049_10009630_pt1 | contig 11118 bp, 10 predicted proteins | sample MAT06_FD_78087 | JGI IMG/M metagenome (GOLD analysis project Ga0105049, IMG submission 78087) | Freshwater microbial communities from Lake Fryxell liftoff mats and glacier meltwater in Antarctica - MAT-06 | ecosystem: Environmental > Aquatic > Freshwater > Ice > Liftoff microbial mat | place... | reverse complement strand
GCCATCCGCGAGGCGCTGGACCACGCGCCCTTCCGCGACGGCGCGCTCACGGCCGGCGCGGCCGCCAGAACGGTCAAGCGAAACGAACAGGCCCGCGGCGACGACCCGGCCGTGGTGGCCGTCAGCCGGCGCGTGCGACTGGCTCTGGAAGGCCACCCTGTGGTGCGCCGCCTGGTGCGCCCGGTCCGCTGGTCGAACCTGGTGGTCTCCCGCTACGGCCCCGGCCAGCGTTATGGGCTGCATGCTGACAATGCCGTCATGACCGACGTGGACGGCTGGCCGTTCAGGACCGACGTCAGCTTCACCCTGTTCCTGTCGGACCCCGAGACCTATGACGGAGGTGGGCTGCTGATTTCGGACCCGGCGGGCGATCGTGAGTTCCGGCCCCCCGCAGGCAGCGCCGTCTTCTACCCCACCGGTCTGCTCCACCGGGTCACGCCGGTCACGGCCGGCGTCCGCCTGGCCTGCGTCGGCTGGGTCCAGAGCCTGGTCAGACGGCCGGACCAGAGGGAGATTCTCTTCGACCTGGAGCGGCTGCGGGAGGGCGCGACGGACGATGCGTCCCTGGTCCTCGACAAGACCATCGGCAACCTGCTCCGCCTGTGGGGGGAGCCATGACGGGGCCAAACATCTTCATGGCCGAGCGGAACGGCGTGGCAGAAGTCCCGGGCCGCCGAGGCGGGTGATCCTGGGCGGCGGATGACGTGCTAATGGAATTCGCGTAAATCTGGGCGTCCGCGTCCCGGGGGACCAATGCCGCTGAAAGACCTGCTGTTCGGCTTCGAGGGCCGCATCCGTCGCCGTGACTGGTGGATCTGGTCCATCGTCACGGGTGTGGTCTATCTCGTGGTCTATGACCTGTCGGCCGCCCTTATCGGCCTTGACGCCTACATGATTACCCGGGGCGGCCAAAACGCGGTCCTCGGCAACCCGGTCCTCCCCCTGACGCACAGCCTGGTCCTGACGCTCGCCTTCCTCTGGCCGCAGACGGCGCTCGCGGCCAAGCGTGCGCACGATCGGGCCGATTCTGCCTGGCTGGCGGTCATCGCGACGATCGCGAGTTCGGCCCTGTCATACTGGCCCTTCGAGACCTATGCCCTGAGTGGCAGCGCCCTCGACAATGGTGACCTTTTCGGCGGTGCCGGCCTGATTTCGGGCCTCATCATCCTGGCGGTGTCCCTCTACCTCCTCGTGGTCCTCGGCTTCCTCGACGGCACGCGGGGTCCCAACCGCTTCGGCCGCTCGCCCAAGGGCATCGGTGGCGATCCAGCCGATACCGCAGCGGCAGTGTTCGACTGAAAGAGAGGTATCGGCACCCCACCGGTCTCCTCGTCAAACCGTGACAAGCCCGTCGCCGACCGCCGGGTCACGCCGGAACTGCGACGACTGCGGAACGTTGGGCCTCCGTTCGAGAGGTTTCACATGTACAAGTCCTTAATCCTCACCACCGCCGCCATTCTCGCCTTGTCCCTGCCCGCCGTGGCCAACGCCCAGAATGGCCGGGGCAATGACGGCGATAACGGCAAGAAGGAACGCGGCGGCGGCGACGACAACCGCGGCGAGCGCGGTCAGCAAAGTCGCGGCAATGGCAACGACGACGACCGGGGCCGCAGCAATGGCCGCGTTGATCGCGACGACCGCCCGGTGGTGGTGGTCCGCGACGGTCGGGTTGATCGCGACGTGGTCCGGAACCTGGAACGCAACGTCCGCCGCGACGTCGAGCGCGACGTCGAACGCCGCGTGCTCGACACCGACGCCGGACGGGTCATCTTGCTAAGCCGTGATCGCGGCCGTGGCCTGATCGCCGGCTGCCCCCCCGGACTGGCCAAGAAAAACAACGGCTGCCTGCCGCCGGGACAGGCGCGCCGCATCGAACGGGCCCGCTACGACTATCTGTGGGCGTCGCGCGACGATGCCTATAACTACCGCTATGACGACGGTTACCTGTACCGGCTGAACCGTCAGGGTTCGCTGCTCGGCTATGTGCCGGTGCTGGGCGGGGCCCTGTCGATCGGCAATGCCTGGCCGGGCCAGTACGACTACCAGCCAGTGCCCCGGTCGTTCGCCACCTATTATGGTCTGACCGACCGCTACCAGTATCGCTACGCCGACGGCGCGGTCTATGGCCTCGATCCCCGTACCCAGGCGATCAGGCAGGTGACGGCGCTGCTGACCGGTCAGCAGATCAACGTCGGCCAACCGATGCCGTCCGGCTACGACGTCTACAATGTGCCCTACGACTACCGCGCCCGGTATCCGGACACGGCCGACGCTCGCTATCGCTACAACGACGGCCAAGTCTATCAGATCGACCCGACCACCCAGCTGGTCCAGGCCGTCATCCAGTTGCTCAGTTGATGCCGCGCCCCATGGCGACCGACAGGCGCAGGATGTTTGGCTGGGCGCTCGCGCCTCTCGCGGTCGCGGCCTTGGCCGGGTGCGGCGGCGACACCGGCAAGGCGGAGGCGGGGAAGGCGGCCGAGCCCTCGTCCCGGACCCTCGCCGCGACGGTTCTGGGTCGGGACTATGACACCCTCGGCGGCACCCTGACCAATGCGGGACTGATCGGCGTGCTGGAGGGCAAGGGTCCCTACACCTTGTTCGCGCCCGCTGACGCGGCCTTCACCGCCGCCGCCGGCGGGGCCGACTTCACCGACGAGGCCATGCGGGCCCAGGGGGCCGCCCTGTTACGCGCCCACATCGTCCCCGGGGCCCTGACCCGCGCCGACATCGTCAAGGCGCTGGACGGGGCCGGGGCCGGAGGTGTCAAGATGCGCACCATGGCCGACACCCTGCTGACCTTCTCGCGCGACGGCGAGGCCATCATGCTAACCTCTGCGGACGGGGCCCGCGCCCGGTTGAGCGGCGAGGCGACCCTGGCCAGCAACGGCGTGCTGCACCCGGTCGACGGACTGCTGGTCAAGCCGACCGCGCCGGCCGGTTAGGACAGGGCCTAGACGGGTGCCGCCGCACCCGCCTGCACCGCCCCGAACACGCGCCCGAAGCTGAGCTTGAGCGCCGCGTCGGCCTCGTCCATCGTTGCCAGAACCCCCAGATCCGTCAGGCTGGTGACCCCGTGACCGGAAATCCCGCACGGCACGATGCCGGCGAAATGATCGAGGTCTGGCTCCACGTTCAAACTTATGCCGTGGAAGCTGACCCATTTGCGGACCTTGACGCCGATGGCGGCGATCTTGTCCTCGCGCGACCAACCGGGCCCTTTGCGTTCCACCCAGACCCCGACCCGCCCCTCGCGCACATCGGCGGGCACGCCGAATTCGCCCAGGGCCCCTATCAGCCACTGTTCCAGACCGCGCACGAAGTTCCGCACATCCTTGCCGCGCGCGTTCAGGTCCAGCATCACATAGGCCACCCGCTGGCCGGGACCGTGATAGGTGAACTGCCCGCCGCGACCGGTCCGGTGCACCGGGAACCGCGTCGCGTCCAGCAGGTCGCTGTCCTTCGACGACACCCCCGCCGTATAGAGCGGCGGGTGCTCGAGCAGCCAGACCAGCTCGCCCGCCTCGCCCGCCGCGATCGCCGCCGCCCGCGCCTCCATGGCCGCCACCGCCGCCGGATAGGCGACGAAGCCCGGCGACACGGCCCATTCGACCGGCCGACCGTCGGCGCGGACCAGTTTCGATACGGATTCGCTTAAGGCTTGGGAAAGCATGACGCATCCAATGTGGGGGTCGGGAGCGCCATGCAAGTCAAGACCGCCCACGACCCCGCCTCCTCAGCGTCAGAGTCAGAGTATCCAGTGAGCCAGATCGAAGCCGTCGAAGTCGAGATCTCGGTCGTCCTGGGCCGCTCCGTCCTGCCGATGAGCCAGCTGCTGCGGATGGGCCGCGGGGCGGTGATTCCGCTCGACGCCTCCGAACACGACGAGGTCTGGATCCTGGCCAACAACCACCCGGTCGCCCGCGGCGAGATCGAGATCCGCGAAGACCGCATCGCCATCACCGTGACCCGCGCGGCGGACGTCTACGACTTCATGGCGGGCGCAGCGTAGGCAGAAGGCAGTAGGAATTGGGGAAAGGGAGTTCCTTAACGTCCGGGAAGGCTCTGCAGTTTGGATATGAGGCCATGCAGCATGCGACCGAGTTCATCGGCTGTGCTCAAGAGATCATCGATCGACCCCGGAGAGGCCACGCTGACCCGTTCGGCGAGGATCAGGTGCGTTTCCAGTTCCTTGAGCGACCCTTGGGCGATCCGCAGGAAATTCAGGTAGGCTGGCTCCCGCGGGCCGGCGCTTCCGCCTCGATCAGTCGACCGACCAGCCCGGGATAATCCGCTTGCAGGTTGTGCTGCTTATTCTGGCAGGATTCCAGATAAGCGACAAACCCTCCGTAACGGCCAGACCAGGGGTCGCGACAAGAAGCAGGCGACGGAACAAACGCATCGTTTTTCTCCCGGACAGTAGGACTTGTGGTGATCGGACCGCCCATTGGCCCCGGAAGACTGTAAAGCGACCCTTGCATTTCGTCAAGCACGCTTTACTTCTTCCGGCGACGGATCGTTCGGGAATGACCTCGGGCCGGATGCAACCACATCGATGGCCTGTTATCAAATGCAATCATGGCGTTCGGCGTGTATGATTTCGTCACTGGAGCCGCTTGAACCGCTTGGCAGCGAAGCCCACGTCCGCTATCAGCCCCCCTCCGATGCGGGCGGTCGTGGCGGAATTGGTAGACGCGCAGCGTTGAGGTCGCTGTTCCCTAACCGGAGTGGAAGTTCGAGTCTTCTCGACCGCACCATCGTTTTTACAGGGCAAATCATCGACTTATCGCTGATGTAAGAGTTCGGGGAGGCCGAGCGTGATCAAAACCGCAACAGCCCCCCCGCCGCCTTCCCTCGAAGACGAGATCGACAACGACGCCTTGGACGAGGACTACGTCCTGACCGCCGGCTTCGTCGAAAAGGTCGTCGACGCCGCCGACGACGGCGACGGCCCCCGTCTGCGCGCCCTGCTCGAAGACCTGCACCCGGCCGACGTCGCCGACCTCATGGGCTTCCTGAACGGCGAGCACCGGGCAGAGGTGGTGCGCTGGCTGCCGCCCGAACTGTTGGCCGAGACCCTGCCCGAGCTCGACGACGGCATCCGCGAGGAGGTGCTCGAGCACGTCGCCCCCGGAACCCTGGCCTCGGCGCTGCAGGAGTTGGATTCCGACGACGCCGCGGCCGTGGTCGAAGACCTCGAGGCCGACCAGCGCGAGGCCGTGCTGTCGGCCATGCCCGACCTGAACCGCGCCGCGATCGAGAGCTCGCTGGGCCATGCCGAGGACTCCGCCGGCCGGCTGATGCAGCGCGAGGTGATGGCCGCGCCGTCGTTCTGGAACGTCGGCGACACCATCGACCACATCCGCAAACAGGGCGACGACCTGCCCGAGCTGTTCTTCGACATCTATGTGGTCGACCCGTCCAACCGGCCGGTCGGCGGCATCGCCGTCAGCGGCCTGCTTCGCGCGCCCCGCACTGCCGCCTTGGCCGACATCATGGAGCCGGTCAACGAGATCGCCGTCGACCAGGACCAGGAGGAGGTCGCCTACATCTTCGAGAAATACCACCTGATCTCGGCCCCGGTCATCGACGCCGCCGGGCGGCTGGTGGGTCAGATCACCGTCGACGACATCGTCAACATCATCCAGGAAGAGAACCGCGAGGACATCCTGCGCCTCGCCGGCGTATCCGACGAAAGCCGCGGTGCCGGCGTGTTCGGCGTGGTCCGCTCGCGCATCCCCTGGCTGGTGGTCAATCTGGGCACGGCCCTGTTCGCCTCGTCCGTCATCGGTCTGTTCGCGGCAGAGCTGGAGGCGCTCGTCTATCTGGCCATCCTGATGCCGGTCGTGGCCTCGATCGGCGGCAATTCGGGGACCCAGGCCCTGACTGTCGCGGTTCGGGCCCTGGCGTCGCGTGAACTGACCTCGGCCAACGCCGGACGCATTCTGGGGCGGGAAGTGCTGGTCGGCCTGTTCAACGGCACGGTCATCGCCATCCTGCTGGCCGGGGTGGCATGGCTGTGGTTCCACATCCCCCTGCTGTCCCTGACCATCGGCCTGGCGGTGATGATAAACCTGCTGGCCGCCTCCCTGGCCGGGACGCTGATCCCGCTCGTGCTGGACCGGCTGGACCGCGACCCGGCGGTGGCCTCCCCGGTCTTCGTGACCTGGATCACCGACACGGTCGGATTTTTCAGCTTCCTCGGCCTTGCGGGCGTCATCCTGCTCTAGCATGGCTTGCGGGCGGCGCGGCCCTTGCTGTTTCTCCTGCAGGGCGAACGCCCCCGTCTCGATTTGGGTCAATCCGTGTCCGCAGCGACCAAGCCACATCCGAAGGTGTCCCGCGAGGGGATCGTGCTCATCAAGAGCTTTGAGGGCTTTCGGCCGCGCGCCGTACGCGACGAAGACGGCCGCTGGGTCATCGGCTACGGCCACACCGCCTCGGCCCGCGAAGGCCTGAGCGTCGGCGAGCAGGACGCCGAACTGCTGCTGCAGTACGACCTGATCCCGGTGGTCAGGACACTGAACGACGGCGTTGCAGCCGCGCTGAACCAGCACCAGTTTGACGCCTTGGCCAGTTTCGCCATCTCGGTCGGCGTCGACCGCTTTCTGGCGTCCGACGTGCTTCAGCGGCTCAACGAGGGTCAGGCCGGTCAGGCGGCCGACGCCCTGATCGGCTGGCCCGAGACCGCCGCGCCGGACGCCAATCTGCGCCGTCGCGCCGCCGAACGCGCCCTCTTCGTCGCCGATCCGGCCTCGCCGGTGCTGTTGGCCGACCTGCTAGCCGCACCCCTGCCCCCGCCGCCCGTCGAAGTCCCGGCTCGGCAAGCCGTCCGCCCCGACTTCACTTCGGCTGTCGCCACCCTTCTGGGCGAGGATCGGGCCGCCCCGGACCCGGCCCCTGCAGCCGCACCGCCGCCCGCTTTCGCGTCCGGCGAAGCCCTCGCAGCTTCCCAGCTGCAGCGCTATTCGCCCTATTCCGCCAGCGTGGTCGGCCCGTTGCCCGGCTTTCCAGCTGCGGACTCCTTGCCCGCGCTGGCGGAAGTGCCGTCGCCCGACCCGGTCGCCGAGACGGACCGACCGGTCGAATCCAAGGCTCACCCTTTGCCTGAGGTGGAAACGGCGATAACCGCCCAGACCGACCCCGAGCCCGAGCCCGAGGCGCAGCCCTCTGCACGGGCCGAGTCCGTCACCCCGCTTGTGTCGGCCCCGCCGACCGCCTCGCCCTTTCCGACCATGGACCCGCTGGTCCTGACTCCGCCGACCGAGGCCGACTTCATCGAGGCCGCGCGCCCGACCTGGTCGCCCGACGAGCGCGGCGTCGCGCCGGCGGCCGAGGACGAGACCGTTCTGTTCGACGACGAGCCGACCCTGTCGGTGCTGCGTCACGAGGTCGAGCCCGCCGAGCCGCGCCGCTTCGACTGGAGCCATACCGGTGCATTTCTCATCATGGGTGCCACGGGGCTGATATCCTGCGCCGCCTCAGCGGCCGCCTTCCGCCTGTCGGTCGAGCAACCGTCCGATATGGGGGAAACCATCGTCATTGCCTGGGCCCTGGCTCTGATCGGCATAATCTGCGTCGGCGTGTCGTCGTGGAACCTCTATGTCCGTTGGGGCAGGAGCGACTGACTTTCCGCGACCGGCGGGTGGTGCTACGCCCCCCGCCATGAGCATTCCCAACGCCCCCCAATCGCTGGATTTCGGCCTCGGCGAGAACGCCGACATGATCCGTGAGACCACCGCCCGCTGGGCGACCGACCGGCTGGCCCCCCTGGCCGCCGAGATCGACGAGACCAACGCCTTCAAGCGCGAACTCTGGCCCGAGATGGGCGAACTGGGTCTGCACGGCATCACGGTCGAGGAGGAATACGGCGGCCTCGGCCTCGGCTATCTCGAACATGTGGTGGCGATGGAGGAGGTGTCCCGCGCCTCCGCCTCGATCGGCCTGGCCTACGGCGCGCACTCCAACCTGTGCGTCAACCAGATCCGGCGCTGGGGCACGGAAGCTCAGAAGCAGAAATACCTGCCCGGGCTGATCTCCGGCGAGCACGTCGGCTCGCTGGCCATGTCCGAGGTCGGCTCCGGATCCGACGTCATGTCGATGCGCACCCAGGCTCGCAAGGACGGCGACCGCTACGTCCTGAACGGCACTAAATTCTGGATCACCAACGCCCCGCACGCAGAGACCCTGGTGGTCTATGCCCGCACCGGCGAGGGCAATGGTGGGGTCACCGCCTTCCTGATCGAGAAGGGCATGAAAGGCTTCAGCGTTTCCAAGAAGCTGGACAAGATGGGCATGCGCGGCTCGGACACCGCCGAACTGGTGTTCGAGGGCTGCGAGGTGCCGGAAGACAACGTCATGGGCCCGGTCGGCGGCGGGGCCGGGGTATTGATGAGCGGCCTCGACTATGAGCGGGCGGTGCTTGCGGCCGGGCCGCTGGGCATCATGCAGGCGGCGCTGGACGTGGTCCTGCCCTACCTCCGCGAGCGCAAACAGTTCGGCAAGGCCATCGGCAGCTTCCAGCTGATGCAGGCCAAGGTCGCCGACATGTACGTCGCGCTGAACAGCGCCCGCGCCTATGTCTATGCCGTGGCTCGTGCCTGCGACCAGGGCAAGACCACCCGCTATGACGCCGCCGGGGCCATCCTCCTGGCCTCCGAGAATGCGGTGAAGGTCAGCCTCGAAGCCGTCCAGGCCCTCGGCGGTGCAGGCTACACCAAGGAATGGCCGGTCGAACGGCTAGTGAGGGATGCCAAGCTGTACGACATCGGCGCCGGGACAAACGAGATCCGCCGCTTCCTGATCGGGCGCGAGTTGTTGGGGAGCTGAGCACTGTGCCCCGCCCGCGTGAGCGAGGGTGACGACGTCACACGCTGCGGCTAGCGTCCGCCCATGACCCTGACCCAGACCTCGACCGGTCGACCGCGGGCGTTTTCGGACGTGCTGCATATCCTGTCGTCGAGACCGGCTGAGAAACTCTGTCTGGGCGAGATCGTCGAGGCGTTCGGAGACCGCGCCTTCGGGCCGGTGATGTTCCTCTTCGCCCTGATCAACATGCTGCCGTGGCCTCCGGGCGGGACCACCCTGACCGGGGCCCCGCTGCTGCTGCTGTCGCTGGAACTGGCACTGGGCCGCGAGACGTTGTGGGTGCCGCGCTGGGCCGAAAGGGTGTCGATCAACCGCCGGACGTTCCGCAGTCTCAGCGCCCGCTTCATCAAGCCGCTGAAATGGACCGAAGCGGTGTCTCGACCCCGTCTCTTTTTCCTGACCAGTCCCTTCGGTCAGGGCATGATCGGCCTTGCCTGCCTGTTCCTGTCGGCCGTGCTGGTGCTGCCGATCTTCGGCGGCAATCTGATACCGGCCGTGGCCATCGGCTTTTTCGCGTTGGGCGTGATGCAACGCGACGGGTTGGCGGTGCTGTTGGGATGGCTGACCACGGCCGTATCGATCACGGTGCTGTTTTTGGCGTGGAAGCTGATCGTGGCCGGTTTCGGCGTCGGGTTGGACTGGTTCGACGGGATCGCCTGACCGCGATGGACGTTTCTTAACTGGCGCGGGGCGACGGTCACGCCTAGATCGGGTCATCCCCGTCCGGACCCCGACGCTGATGCCCGACTACGATTACCAGAACGATGCCAGGACGTTCTCGCAGGTGCTCGAGGACCTGGGGGTCAAAGACGACCCCAAACTGTATCTCGGCGAACTGGTTAACGCATTCGGCGAGCGCGGCTTCGGCGCGCTGATGGTGTTCCTCGGCCTGCTGAACGCGGCGGCCTCTCCCATCCCGGGATCGACCACAATACTCGGCGCGCCGCTGCTGTTGATCTGCGTCCAGCTGGTCCTGCGGCGCGACCAGCTATGGATGCCTGCCTGGGCCCTCAAGGGCAGTATGTCGCGGGCCAACTACCGCGCGGCCTCGGACAAGGTGAGCAAGCCCTTGAGACTGGTCGAAAGGCTTTCGAAGCCGCGACTGTCGGTCATGACCAGCGAGGCGTCCGAAGTGATGATCGGACTGGTCTGCACCGTTCTGTGCGTCATCGTCATGCTGCCGATCTTCGGCGGCAACCTGTTCCCCTCGCTGTTCATCGCCCTGTTCGGCTTCGGCCTGATGCAGAAGGACGGTGTGCTGATCCTCGCCGGCTGGCTTGGCGTGGCGGGCTTCACCGCCTTCGTCTGGCTGGCATGGGAGGTGATCAGCCGCGTGTTCATGATGACCTGGAACTGGTGGACGGGCCTGATCGGCTGACCAAGTCAGACGAAACGCCGGAGGGGTTTCCCCCTCCGGCGCTTGTTCGAACCCGATTAGCTGCGGAACAGCGACAGCACGAGTTGAGGGGTCTGGTTGGCGATGCCCAGAGCCTGAACACCCAGCTGCTGCTTGGTCTGCAGCGACTGGAGCTTGGCGCTTTCCTTCGCCAGATCGGCGTCGACCAGATTGCCCACGCCCGCCTCCAGCGCGTCCGTCAGCTTGCCGACGAACGTCTGGTGGGTTTCGAGCGCCTTCGACTTGGTGCCCAGCCGCGCGAGCGAGGCGGAGACCCTTTCGATGGAGGCGGTCACGACCGTAAGGGACGCGACCGCTTTGGTCAGGGTGTCGATCGACTGCGTGGTGGTCAGCGTCACGTTGGCGCCGCCCAGGGCGAGCACCTCGGCGCTCACCGTCAGGGAGGAAGTCCCCGCGACATTGGCCAGGGCCGCAAAACCGGTGGCGCCGGTCTTCAGCAGGTTGACCCCGTTGAAATCGGCGTTCCCGGTGACCGAGGCGATCTGGTCACGAAGGGACTTGAAGTCTTCGTTCAACGCGGCGCGGGCCGCAGTCTTGAGCGACGTGTCGGTCGCCGAAAGTGCCTTCTCCTTCAACTGAAGCAAGAGGTCGGAGACCGTCTCGCCTGCCGCCAGGGCCACATCCACTGCGGCGATGCCACGGTCGAGCGACTGTCTCACAGCTCCCAGCGCCCCGATATCGGCACGTTGCCCTTGGGCGATAGCCCAGATGGCACCGTTGTCCTTGGCGGTCGCGACAGACTTGCCGGTGTTGATCCGGTTCTGCGTGATCGCCAGTTGGGCGTTGGTCGCATTCAGGTTCTGGAGTGCGACTTGCGCACCCACGTTGGTGTT
>Ga0105049_10009624_pt1 | contig 11125 bp, 8 predicted proteins | sample MAT06_FD_78087 | JGI IMG/M metagenome (GOLD analysis project Ga0105049, IMG submission 78087) | Freshwater microbial communities from Lake Fryxell liftoff mats and glacier meltwater in Antarctica - MAT-06 | ecosystem: Environmental > Aquatic > Freshwater > Ice > Liftoff microbial mat | place... | reverse complement strand
GTCGTGATTGATGAACTCGCTGCCATTGTCGAAGTCCAGGCCGACGATCGGGAACGGGATCGTCGCCACTGCTCGATCCAGGGCGGCGATGATGTGAACGCGAGCGTTGTTGCGGATCGCGGTGGTGAATACCCACCCGGTGATCATGTCGGTCAAGTTCACCGTGCGCGCGAACTCGCCTTTCAGCGTTGGCCCGCAATGCGCCACCGTGTCGGCCTCGAAAAAGCCTGGATCAGCCTCGACCTCATCGCCAGCTTTGCGGATGGTGATCGAGTTGCGCAGCAACGTGCCAGGCTTCGTCGTGGAAACGCCTCGCAGTGCCCCGCGGGCTTTGGCTGCAGCAAGATATCGGTCGATCGTTGCCGCGCTCGTCGCCAACAGTTCACCGTGAACCTCACGGCAGTGGCGGCGTTTGCCGGATACCAGCTCCCCATCGGCCTCCAACGCATCCAGCAGGGTAGGCATGGCCACCGACAAATATTTCCCGCACGATCCGCCAATGATCGCCCACACACGTTCAAGGATCGCGGTCGCCTCCTTTGAGAACTTCCTGGGCCTGCCCGACCGTGGTCGCACCGCCCTGGGCTTCACCGCCTGCCCAAGCCGCCTCCTGGCGTTGTCCCTGGACCAGCCAGTGACCGCCGCAACCTCGTCCAGCAGACGCGACTTCACCACCCGGGACGCTGCCCGATACGCGCGCGCAAACTTCGCCGTGATCTCAGTTCTGGCCGACACCGACAACTCAATTCCCATACCCCACAGCGTTTACCAGAGGCGGGCACCTACTTCTGAGGCACGACCGTCACTCCGCGGGTATTACTTATGAGGATCGTCGCTGGATTGCGAAGATCCCGGGAAGGCACCTATGATCACGCTGTGGTGAAGCACTCTCGACCTCTACGCCTCGTGCTAGCCCTCGTCGCATCTGTGGCCATCTCGATGGCCATGGTGATGCCACTCGCGTCGCCCGCCCACGGCTCGAACGCCTTCACCGTGACGGTCATGTTCAGCGACGGCACGGGCAACCTGACCCCGGTGTCAGGCGCCATAGTGACCGTCACGACCCGCAACTACGTCATGCCAGATGACGGCAGCGGCTTCACTATCATCGACTACACGGCGAACTCCTCCGGTACAGCGAGCGTCGAGGCGATACCAGGCGTGGGGGCCCTCGAGGTGCGAGTGTCAGCAAGGGCGCCGGGAGGCACCGTCGATGGCGTGCCGACGACGACCGCGTACTGGGGGCAGTCGCTCTCCATCAAGACCGCCGACTATCTGACCATCGACGCCGTGCATCCCGTGACGATCGTTCTGCACCCGACGACCGCCGTCACCGGCTCAGTACGTGCAACCGATTCGCTCGCCGTCGGCACAGCGGCGTCAGTGCTGCTCTGGCACGAAACGACCCCGGGCGGTGCCTGGCGACCGATCACCGAAGTGCGCACCGACTCGGCAGGACGGTTCATCGCGAGAAACGTGCCTGCGGGCGACTACCGCTTCGACGTCCGTAGCGCTGCTTCCGGGAGGCTTTTCCAGCGAGAGTTCCACCCGTTGACGGTCGAGCTCGACGATGCAGAGCGATTCACTGCTATCGCCCAGACGGTGAACGATGTTGGCGCGCTGATGGCAAGACCCTGGGCTCTCGAGTCTGATCGAATCGAGGGCATCGATCGCTACGAGACGGCGGTGAAGATCTCAGAACTGGTCTTCGACACATTTCTGCCGGCCCCGCCCGTGCTTTATCTCGTGAACGGCCTGGCGTTTCCTGACGCCCTCAGCGCCTCGCCGCTGGCCTCGATCGCGGGCGGAGGACTGCTTCTCACCGCCCCTACGCATCTGCCCGCGGTGGTGGCAGCCGAACTCGAGCGGCTGCAGCCGCAGCGCGTCGTGATCGTCGGAGGCACGGGCGTCATCTCATCGGCGGTTGAGAACCAGGTGAGCACGATCTCTCAACAGTGGGGTGCCTCCGTCGATCGAGTGAACGGCATCGACCGCTACGAGACGTCACGCTTCCTCATCGAAGACTTCCCAGAGAACGAAGCCGGCACTCTGTCCCAGCGACCGGTGTTCATCGCCACGGGCCTCGACTTTCCCGATGCGCTCAGCGCTGCGAGCGCCGCCGGCGCGGCGGGGCTGCCGCTCGTGCTCGTCGGCGGTATCAACGAATGGTCCCTGCCCACAGCAACCGCCTCATTGATCGAATCGCTCCATCCACCGCGCCTCTTCGTGGCAGGGGGCTGGGCGACGGTGAGTCCGCTCGCCATCAACCAGTTCGCGGACCCGCGAGGGCTGCGCGTCGTGCGTTTTGGCGGCACTGACCGCTACGAAACGAGCCGACTGATCAATGATTTCTTCTTTGGCGAAAGTGCCGTCGCCCTTGTGGCCAACGGCACACGGTTTCCTGATGCGCTCGCGGCTGGCCCACTCAGTGCGGCCTTGGGTGTACCCCTCGAACTGACCCCGCCCTCGTGCGTGCATGCTCCGCTCGCGCGTTCTCTCGCGCGGCAGGGCACCGAGCTCGCGCTATTGGTAGGCGGACCCGGAGCGCTGAGCTCACGAGTTGCCGCCATGTCGTCGTGCTGAGAACGGGCGAACCGCGCAAGGGTGCGCACGAGAATCCACACGAGTAGCGCGTAGGCAAGCGAGCCGAGCAGCCAGACGGTATTCGGCCCCGCCAGACCATCCCCCACCACTCTCACCACCGCGCTACTCGCCACTGTGATCATCGGCACTCCAGCCGCGGCGATCACGTAGGTACCCGTCGAGCCTGACGTGCCGAGATTGCTCGGAGGCCCATCGGCACGCGATGACCTGGAGTCGGTTCGCGAGACCGCCGGCGTGGTCTCGCTGTACCGCACGCTCGACGGCGAACTGACGCACACCGTTCAGGGGGTCAGCACGACTTTCACGATGGACGGGAGCTTCACCTTCTCGGGTTTAACCGCTGGCACCTATATCGCCGAGTTTGTCGTGCGAGAAAGCGCCGAGCCTTCCCGCTTGTACTGGTCGAACGCGGGCACCCTGACAAGTGCAACAACGTTCACGTTGACCAACGGCAACCCCTTCAATCTGGGAATCATCACCGTTCCTGAAGGCAGCATCTCGTCGGTTCGCCTTTCTGGAGCCGATCGCTTTGCCACGGCAGTCGAGATCTCGCGATCACTGTTCTTTGCCGCTGCGAACCCCGTGGTCTATATCGCCAACGGCTACGTGCCGTGGGATGACTGTCTGCCGGTCCGGCCGCCGCCGACGCCGGGGGCGTCCTGTTGCTCGTCGAGCCTAACTCGATCCCGCCGGTAGTCGCGGCGGAGCTTCAACGACTGCAGCCCAGTAAAATTATCATCGTCGGTGGCACGGGAGTTGTCTCTTCAGCGGTGCAGACTGCGCTTCACGCTTTCACCGTCCTCCCCGGCGACGTTAAACGCCTCGGGGGAGCCGACCGATGCGCCACCTCGCGGGCGATCATCGTCGACGCCTTCGGCCCGACCGGCCTAGATACGCTTTTCTTGGCTACGGGCAACGCCTTCCCCGACGCGCTCAGTGCCGGACCAGGTGCATCGAGGTCGAACCGCGCGGTGCTGTTGGTTGATGGTGCACAGACAAGTTTGCCCATGGCAACCCGCACGTTAATCCAAGATCTCAACCCCGCAAGCATCTACTTGATCGGCGGAACGGGAGCTGTGTCGGTCGGCGTCGGCGTTGCGGCTCAGAGTTCACTCCCGTCGGCTGCCATCAGGCGCCTTGCCGGCGACAACCGCTTCGGGCCTCCGTGCTCATAGCCGTCAACTTCTTCGAGAGTGCCGACGCTGCTGTGCTCCCGAACGTCGTGCTCCTCGTCGAGGGCACGGGAGTGCTCTCGTCAGGGGTTTTCAATCGCGCGCAGTGTTGATCGGTGCGGCGTGCGCCGCCGTAGTTGTCTGCCAATGAGGGTCCCGACGGCAAATATCGAGAAACCTATATGAGGTTCTCCTTTTTACTCATAGGCATCCAAAACCGCGCGCCATAACATTCCCAATCATGAGTAATCTCCTGTCTCGCCCCGCCCGACCTCGTACCCTCGTTGCCGCAATCGCGATTGCCGCGTTGACCGCGGTGTTGGTTGCTTCACCTGCGGCCGCACGAACGATTGACTCGCCAACGCCGCCTGAACTGTCAGCGGCCGCATCCGGCGAGATCACCGGTCGCGTCTTGCTCGAGCCGACCGGTGGGGGGTCTTTCGTCGGCGCGAATGCGGGTTTCGTGCGACTGTATTCTGCGTTTGCCTTCCGCGCCCCTGCGGTGGCAACCGCTACCCTCGGCAGCTCGGGATTCTTCACTATTCCGAGCGTTCCTGCGGGGTCGTACCTGGTTGAAATCGTCAGCACCGATACGCGCTGGCTACCGGTGCGTGAGTGGTACATCGGCGCGCGCTCCATCTTCAACGCGGAGACAGTGGTCATCACCGATGGGGTGCCGTTCATGTTCGGAAACATCCGTCTCGAGCAGCGCCGCATCGATACTGAGCGGCTTTCTGGCACGAACCGATTTGGCACCGCCGCGGCAGTCAGTAGTCGCTATGCCGGTGATGGCGCTGACCGCGACATCGTTATCGTGAACGGTTTAAACTTCCCCGATGCGCTCGCGGCGGGTCCATTAGCTAGCCGCACTTCTGCCCCGATCCTCATGGTGACCCAGAATTCGATCCCCCCAGAGACGCGAGCAGAGTTGGAGCGTCTCGACCCTCTCACCATCACGATCGTCGGAGGTACAGGAGTGGTCTCGGGCGCTGTGCAGTCGCAACTTGAGCAGTTCGTCGCGGATCCGGCCAATGTCATCCGTATTGCGGGGGAAAACCGCTACGCGACGTCGAGAACTCTGGTGGGAGCTATGCAGTCGGATGCGCCGATCACCGCGCTCTTTGTCGCGACCGGCCTGGACTTTCCCGACGCTCTCGCCGCGGTGCCCGCCGCGGGTCGTGTGGGTGGAGCGGTGCTCTTGGTTGACGGTTCGGCGTCGACTCTCGATCAGGAGAGTGCAACCCTCATCGCCAACCTTGGCGTTCCGGTCACGCTCGTCGGCGGACCCGCTGTGGTCTCCGACGGTATTCGGGCGTCCATCGAGTCGCTGGGGCTGAGCGTAAATCGAGTCGCAGGCAGCGACCGCTTTAGTACTGCGATCGCCTTGGCAGTCACGTACTTTCCCATCGCAGATTTGGCATATGTCGCAAATGGTTTCGGGTTCGCCGACGCACTTGCCGTGGGTTCTTTCGGGGGCAGTTTCGGCATTCCCGTGTATCTCTCGCGCGCGGACTGCATACCCGGGGTGGTCCTCGACGATCTCATCGATGGGCTATTCAACCGCGTCATACTGGCGGGCGGCACCGGCGTACTGTCACCGGCGGTCGAAAGCCTGACGCCGTGTGCAGCCTGACGCCGCTTGCAAACTGACGCTTGCTGAGCATCCGTCCGGGCCATAGCGGTTTCTGCGGCGCGTCGCAACTCTGCGTACGGGGTCGAACCTTTTTCCGCTCGTGTTTGAGGCCCTTGTCGAGGGTCGCCAGCCGCGCATCAACGGCATCGATTTCACTCCTGAATTGACTGACCGCCGGCCCGGCGATCCGCCGCGAATCGTCGCGAGCGGCGAGCTGGCCGCCCGCGACCTCGGCTGGGCAATGCGTCACTCGCTCGATGAGATGGTGGCGTCGGCGTGGCAGGCGCGTCGGGCTTTCGCCTAGCGGGTTGAGGCTGATTCGTCGCCTCGAAACCCGACCCGTCTGGGGCCTTGTGGGCGAGATTCATTAGTCGTATTCTCACGCTGAGGCCTTCTCGCGTTCGCGGGAGAATGCCGCCCCGTGATGAGGAGTCTCTGTGATGCCGATCTTCCGTCGTGCCGCCCACCGCCGCGCACTCGCCACCCTGATCGCGGCATCGTTCGTGGCCGCGACTGTCACCGTCGGCGGCCCCGCAATCGCTCAGACCGACGAGCCTTCACCGTCGACTGGTTCGGCACGCAGTGCGAGCGAGCGCCCGGCACCCGACTCGTCGACCCCCGGACTCGCGCCAGCGGCCGGGGGACTACTCACCGGCCGACTGCTGTACACGACGGCGAGCAACTTGACGCCTCGTCCGATGAACTCGGGTGTGGTGACTGCCTACCGGCTGACGGGGAGCCGATTCGAGGAGCAGGGTGAAACCTTCATCTTCGACGCAGATGGCGACTGGTCGATTTCGGGACTTCCGGCCGGTGACTACACGGTCAGTTATCGCCAAACGGGCGAGGATCCCAACTCGCGCGGTTGGTATGTGAACAGCCTGTCCTTGCGCAAAGCCGACACTTTTGCGCTATTCGACGGCGCACCACTGAACCTGCCATCGAGAACGCTGACGCCGCGCGAGATACCCGTTTTTCGCGAAAGCGGGGGAGATCGTTTCGCCACCGGCGTCGCGCTCACAGAGCGCGAGTTCCCCGACAACGCCGAGGTCAACGTTGTGATCGTGAACGGGCTCGACTACCCCGACGCGCTCTCGGCGGGCCCGCTCGCGAACGCTATCGATGGCGCGATGCTGATGGTGACGCGGACGAGCATCCCCCCAGTCGTTGCCGCCGAGCTCGCCAGGCTTGACCCTCTGAGCATCACGATCGTGGGTGGCACGGGTGTCGTGTCAGAAGCGGTGCAGACTCAACTTGGGGCTTACGTCTCGAACCCTGTAACGCAGGTGCGGCGTATCGCGGGAGCTGACCGATACGCCACGTCGCGCGCTGTGCTCAATGTCGGCTTCGCCGGATTGGACCCTCAGACGGTTCTCCTGGCGACCGGCCGCAACTTTCCTGACGCGCTCGCCGCGGGGCCTGCAGCGGGCTACACCGATGGCGCGGTCCTGCTCCTTGACGGCTCCGCGTTGAGCCTCGACGGCCCGACGCGCACGATACTGCAAAGCCTCAACGTGCAGAACTACATCATCGGCGGCACAGGCACGATCTCGGCCGGCATCGAGCAGTCGGCCGTAGACCTGGGCCTCGACGTGCGACGTATCGCTGGCTTGGACCGCTTCGAGACGTCGATTGAAGTCGCCATTCAGATCTTCGGTTTCGCCGATGAGGCTTACATTGTCAACGGATTCGGATTCGCCGACGCGCTCTCGGCCGGGCCGATCGCCGGCGGCCGAAATGCGCCGATCTACCTCACGACGGCTTCCTGCATCAACAATGCGGTTTTCGACGACATAATCGAGCTCTTGGCGAACGGGCTCGTTGTCGTGGGTGGCACCGGGGTGCTCTCTCCCGCCGTCGAAAGCTTCCAAAGCTGCGACGGTCGGTTTGGGCCGGGGTTGTTGATATAGCGAGCGGGCGGGTTCGCGAGTTGAGAGCCGCTCCTTCGGGACGCGACATTCTTTGACCTTGACCCGGGTCTTCGCCTATCCAGGTCACCGACTGCGCTCGACACCGCCACGCGAGGCCTGCTGCGGTCAACTCGTCCCCAATGCGGTCTACATCGTCGGGGGCACGGGCGTTGTGTCGGCGGGCATCGAGAGCTTCCAAAGCTGAAGCGGCAAAATCCGTCCGATGGTGACGTTCTGGCGTGAGCTGGTCATCGCGTCGGGTCTAACCTGTGCGAGCGGATCACGTCGCGACGATTGCCGTGAGCACTGCGTGAACTGCTCTTGTGCGGCAGGGTGCGCGACCCTATTCTTGCGCTGGGGGTACCTCGACTTGCTCCCTACCGGCGGCGCTGGTAACTCTCTCGCTCCGCTGACTGTCCTGACCGGAGGTCTCCATGCCATCGCACCCTCTCACCGTACGGGCATTCTTTCTTGTCGTCGTCCTGGCGGCCGGAGGGGCATTGGGGTCGTCGCCCGCTTGGGCTGTGGGCGGTTTAAGCCCGGAACTTGAGTCGTCACCGTCGTCTGAGCGCGGTGAGCGCACCCCGCCCGCCGTGGATGCCCCCGCCCTGTCTCCTGCCGCCGCCGGCGTGGTCAGCGGAACACTCCTTTTTTTCGATGATCTCACCTTCAGCGAGGTGCCTGTCCCTAGCGGCGGCGTGCAGCTCTACAGCGCGACGTTCCCGTTCGATTTGGCCGCAAACGCGACGACTAATAGCAGTGGGCAGTTCATCCTCAGCGGCATTCCGGCTGGTACGTACCGCATAGCGTTTTACTCGCTTCACCCGACAGTACTGAGGCGCGAATGGTACAACGCAGAGCGATTTGAAGCGAACTCCGACGTCGTTACTCTGTTTGAAGGAGTGGCGAGAAATTTCGGAAGCATCGTGCTCGCCCCCCGCGTTGTGGGTCAAACCCGCGTGTCGGGGTCAGACCGGTTCTCGACCGCAACGGCACTTTCCCAGTCGGAGTTCGTTGATGCATCGGCACCCGATGTGTACATCGTCAACGGCTTTGGTTTTCCTGACGCGCTGTCGGCGGGTGCCCTGGCTGCGCAGGGCGGCGTGCTGCTCATGGTCGAAACCAACAGAGTGCCAGCGATCGTACAAGCCGAACTTGCGCGACTTGACCCCAGCAGTATCACCATTGTTGGGGGTACCGGAGTCGTGTCGGCCGCAGTGCAAACCCAGCTTGAAGGTTTCGTCGCATCGCCGTCTCTGGTCACGCGGATCGCCGGCACCGATCGGTATGACACGTCTCGGCAGGTGATTACCGAGCCGAACGGATTCGCGAGAGGCGCCGATGTGCTCCTCGTCGCAACCGGATCCGATTTTCCTGACGCCCTCAGTGCCGTGCCCGCGGCTGCGGTCTCCGATGGGGCACTACTCCTCGTGAACGGCGCAGCCTTGTCGCTCGATGCGGCAACACGCACCCTCATTGACTCGCTCGAAGTACCCGTTTTTATCATCGGCGGTACCGGCGTGGTGTCGAGCGCTATCGAGGCAGAGATCCGAACTCTCGTGCCTTTCGTTTCGCGATTCAGCGGCAACGATCGATTCGAAACCGCTATTGATGTCGCCCGAGGCTTCTTCCTCGCTGCTGACCATGCCTACCTTGCGAACGCCTTCAATTTTCCTGATGCGCTCGCAGCGGGGCCCATCGCGGGGCAGCGCAGGTCGCCCATCTACCTCATCCCCCGGGAATGCCGCCCCCCCTCGGTGTTCCAGGAAATAGCACGGGTGCTGGCGAACCAGGTAAACGTGGTGGGTGGCACGGCCGTCGTCAGCGACAACGTGCTGTTCGGCCCGGGGTGTCCCTCGTGAGTTGGTGCCAAGAGTCTGGGCGGCGAGTTCACTAGCCCACACGGCTTCTCCGTTTTACGTATGGAGACAACCTCGCGTCGTCCGCAATGTGACAGCATGACCCGTGTGATGCCCGCGAACGGCGGCAACCTTCCTGATGCGCTCGATGAGGTTCCTGCCGCGAGCTACACCGACGGTGCGGGCCGGGTCCAGCCACTTGCGGGATTCGTCGATTCTTCGTCGATCACGATCGACCCCGTCATCGCCTGCTCGCGTCTTCAACGCCGCATGCTGATGAGCATCCCTCGACGTGACCTGTGCGGTCTCGGCAATTCATGTGACCGGAGAATCTGATGCTGTCGCACGCCCGCCACCTGCAGGCTTTGCTCCTCGGTGTAGCACTCGCTGGCGGGTGTGTTGTTGGTTCGTCACCAGCGACAGCGGTCAATTCCGTAACTGTCTCCGCACCTTCCGAATCGCCCGACCGGGGTGATGCGGTGACGCCATCCTTGGGCAGCACTCCTGCGTCAGCCGCGCTAGCGGGCTTCGTGACCGGGACGCTGATGATCGAGCCCGCTGGCGGTGGTGCGCCGATGCCGGTGGTGTCGGGCACCGTTGCCTTCTTCAATACCGAGTACCCATTTTGGAACCAGTTATTCATCACGACCGACGGTGACGGTGCTTTCTCCACCGGACAGCTGAATGCCGGCACCTACAAGGTCGCCTTCTCGTCGCTGGGAAACGACGAGCAGCCGGTTCGCGAGTGGTATCCCCAGGCGAGGTTTGAGGGCGAAGCGGAGGTCGTAACCCTCACCGAGGGGGTGGCTCGAGACTTCGGCACGATCGTGCTCTCGCCCCGAGACATCGAGCTTGATCGCGTGCAGGGTGCCGACCGTTTCGCAACAGCCGCGGCGGTCTCGCAATCGCAGTTTGCCGCCGCGTCCGGGCCCGAAGTGTTGATCGTCAACGGCTTTGATTTTCCGGACGCACTCTCGGCGGGGCCCCTGGCCGCGCGCGGGGGTGTAGTGCTCATGGTCGAGCCCAACCGGGTTCCGCCTGTAATCGCTGACGAACTCACTCGACTTAGACCCAGCAGGATCACCATCGTCGGGGGAACGGGTGTGGTCTCAGCAGCGGTTCAGACCCGGCTCCAGTCTTTCGTCTCAAGCCCATCGCTCGTCACCCGCATCGCGGGAACCGACCGTTACGATACATCTCGTCGTGTGATAACCGACGAAAATGGCTTCGATTCCAATGTCAGCACAATTTTTATCGTCACCGGGCAAAATTTTCCCGATGCGTTGGCAGCTGTGCCCCCGGCAATCAAGACTGACGCGGCAATTCTGCTGGTCAACGGCTCAGCGAATGCGCTCGACATCGCCACGCGGAGCCTGCTGCGGTCACTCGCCCCCAATGCGGTCTACATCGTCGGAGGCGCGGGCGCTGTGTCGGCGGGCATCGAGAACGATATTGCGAATCCGCAAAACCTTGGCCTGGGCTTCAACAGATACTCAGGCGCTGATCGCTTCGAGACTGCCGTAAACGTGGCCGTCAGTTTCTATCCGGCCGCGGATTACGCCTATCTGGCGAACGCCTTTTCGTTTCCTGACGCACTCGCGGCTGGCCCGATCGCGGGGCAACGCAACTCGCCGATCTACCTCACGCGCCCTGAGTGCGTTCCCGACCTGGTGTTCGTCGACATCATCGACGTGCTGGCCAACAGAGTAGTCGCCGTCGGTGGCCCCGGGGTGATCAGCGAGAACGCGGCGCAAGGAGTTCCCTGCAGCAGCACTGTCGGGTAAGCACGCACCGAGCGAATCCTGCCGTGCGTCGACAGGCTCTGCTGAGCATGTCTCGCGCACATAGCGCGTTCTGCGGCGCGTCGCAACTCTGCATACGGGGTCGAACCTTTTATCATCTGCGACTTGACGCGAGCGAATGACACGAGTGTAATTAGGTCATCTC
>Ga0105049_10009622_pt1 | contig 11126 bp, 7 predicted proteins | sample MAT06_FD_78087 | JGI IMG/M metagenome (GOLD analysis project Ga0105049, IMG submission 78087) | Freshwater microbial communities from Lake Fryxell liftoff mats and glacier meltwater in Antarctica - MAT-06 | ecosystem: Environmental > Aquatic > Freshwater > Ice > Liftoff microbial mat | place... | reverse complement strand
TCGCCGAGGGCCTCCTCAACCGAACAAAACGGTGACCCGCTCCCCAATCCAACGGACGGTGACATGCTCAATGACAGTGCTGCTTCGGCCATGAGCGCATTGTTAGCCGCGATTCACCGCAAGCCCGGAGACCCCCAACCACACTCCCCCGATGGAACGAACGCTCGAACAACCGCACAGTGTGTGGCACGCGCAGTCCGTCGGCTGGCACGCCCCGCTCGCCGATTCCGTTGAAACCTCCGTCTGCGTGATCGGAGGCGGAGTTTCCGGCCTCTGTGTCGCCCTCGAACTCTCGCGCCGGGGCGTCCCGGTGGTCGTCCTCGATGCCCGCATCATCGCCCACGGCCAAACCTCTCGCTCGACGGCCCACCTCGTGACCGCGCTCGACGAACGATACTTCTCCCTCGCCCGGGCCCACGGCGCATCCGCGGCACACATCGCCGCCCGCGCTCACACCCGCGCCATCCAATGGCTCGAGAACATGGCCCACGAAGAGTCCATCGATGCGAGCTTCCGCCGCGTGACCGGCGACCTTGTAGTCCCCGAGAATCGCTCCGACGACCGCGAACGCTTCTTCGAGGCCGAACTCGCCGCCGCGACCTCCGCAGGGATCGAGTGTTCCCTCATTCACTCCGCTTCCCAACTCGTAACCGGGCACGGCGCTTCGCACCTTCAGTTCCCGAACCAAGCCGTCTGCGACCCCGTGGTCTATCTCGACGGCCTGGCCGATGCCATTGTGCGCAAAGGCGGGCGCATCTTCACGCAGACATCGGTGACGAACGTTGAAAAAGGCAACACCGTCCGCACAGAGTCAGGCCACACCGTCCGCGCCACCCACATCATCTACGCCTGTCACCAGCCCCCCAAAGAGATTGAGCGCGGTCTCCGCTCCCTGACTCCCGTCACCTCCTACGCCATGGCCTATGCCCTGGCGGCCGATGCGCACCCAAACCCATCGCCGGAAGCATCGGTCCTCTTGTGGGACGGCTATTGGGATGATCCCGCCGTCCCCTATCACTACCTGCGCATCGCCCGCACCGCCGACGGCGAGCCGATGCTCGTCATCGGTGGAGACGACCGCGAGAGCAAATCGCCCGGTGACGCCCCGAAACACTTCGCAGCCATCAATGCCTGGACCCGCATGCACGTTCCAGCCGCCGGAGGCACTCTGGCCCGCTGGTGGGGCCGCATCCTCGAACCCGACGGCGAGTTCGCCCTCATCGGCCCCGTGCCCGAACTCGAGAATCGCTACGTCATCGCCGGTGATTCCGGTAACGGCTTCACCTACGCCGCCATCGCCGCCGAACACCTGGCCGACCGAATCACCGGCGCCGACATCGATGAAGAAATCGCTGCCCTGCACGCCCCCATTGATTCCGATCGCCGCTCTCAAGTCCCGTTCGAAGGTCGAGGCATTCTGATGGCGTGAACACGCCGACTCCGTCTCGGAATCGGGCCTCAAAGTCCGCGACCGAAGTTCTAATTCCCCAACAACACCAGCGTCGCTCGCCCCGATCGGATGAGCACCTTTTTGTCCAGGAGCATCAACCCCCGCGGTGCATCGGGCAGCGAGATCCGCTTCGAGTCCGTCAGCCGGGCACTCTCATCATCGAGCACAAAGATCCGAATCCCCTGCAGGTCGTCCTCACGGTCTGATTCGGATGGGTCGGCATACGCCTCCATCGCCACAATCCCGCCCCGCCCCAAAAGCGGCATCATCAACCGACCGGCTGATTGAATGGCATCCGTCCCTGTCAGTGTGCCGTCGCTCTCGTAAAGCAGCACTCCCATCGACGACGCCACCATCAGCCGTTCTCCAAACGTCTCACCGGCCAGCGGGAACTCAATTTTTCCCCGCGTCTCCAGCGGATCCGCGGCCCGCGACCCATCGGCCGTTCGAAATTGGTGCAGACGCGACTCGTTATCCAGCACAAACACGCTGCCACCGACGATCCAACCGGCCGCAGAACCAGCCCCCGGCCCCTGCCCGACACTCCAAACAACAGACGCGGTCCGGGGCTGCACCCGCAACAACCCCGCCGCGGTCGCCACGATCGCATCCCCGCTTCCGTTCTTCCCCACCAACGGCCGGATCCAGCGCACGTGTTCGCCCAGTTGTTCCGGCGCAACGGCTCCCAAGGCCTCGCCGGTCTTGAGAGACACCGAAGCCAGCACCGGAGCCAAACGCCCCTGCCCATCCGCGCCCTTCTCAAGTTCACCCGCGCCCGAAACCAGCAGAATGTCTCCGCACAACTGCACATCAAACACACGCGCAGCGCCCACCGAACCCGTCCACAACGTCGCGCCGCTCGCAAGGTCAAACGCCACCGCCCGCCCGGTGCGCTGCACCAACACCACGGTGGCCGAATCGTTCGCCACCAGCAGGTCGGTCGCATCCACCGTGCCGTCGAGCGGCGTCGAGAGTTTCGGGAAGCGCCGCTGCGAGGCCTGTCCGCCCTCCATCGCCTCCGCAAGGTCGATCGTTTTCCAACGGGTTTCACCCGTTAAGTTGTCGATGCACTCCACCACCCCGCCCCCGCTCACCGGCCAGAAGACCACCGATTCATCCGCCGTAGCTCGCAGCGGAACGGGGTCCGCATCCAAGATCGGCCGCACCCACGCCGGAGCCAGCCGATCATCCTCAAGTTGCTCGCTCCACAACGCAAACTCACGCGCCGATTCCGAAACCATGAACACCTGATCGGCCGGGCAGCCGATGGGCGTCGTCCCGACCGCCTCCACCGGTGCCCACCCGGCAATCACCTGATGCACCGCATTCTCAAGCAACGGTGCCACCCGCGGCCGTGACGGCGCGAGCGCGAGCCGCTCGCGAAAACTCTTCACCACCTCGGTAATCCCCACATCCACTCCGTCGACGCTGACCACAAGGGCCGCATCCCGCGCCGCCAAAGACCGCAAAAACCGGTATGCCGCGGCTTCGCGCCCTTCGCCAAACCGCACCGCCGCCGATGCCACCCGTCCCCACACCGCCGGATCCACTGTCCGCCCGATCAACTCCGAAACCCGAGCCGCCCGAACCGCTCGACCGACGCTCGCCGCGGCAAACCCGGCATCGCCGACCGCCGCCGCACGTTCGCTCGCCAAAAGCCACATTTCCGTGCCACGTTCGGCCGCGGGATAGCGCTCCGCAATCAGCGCAACGACTCCCGCCCCCGCCTCGGGGTTAAGGCCGGCCAACTCCGCTTCGGCCTGGCGGTCAAACGCCGCATACGGACCGGGCCCCGTCCGCTCCAGCAGGGCTTCCAATCGCTGCCGCGCCTCAACGCCCGCCAGAGTCGGCAGACGCTGCCCCGCCAGCACCACCCGCGATAATGATGCATCTTCCAGCACCCGCTGATACGCCTCCACCGCCTCCTGCGGCCGATCCCCCGCCTCCCGATGAGCCGCGAGTTCAAGGCTTTGCTCCACCGACTGCCGCGGCGTGTTCGCACACCGCTCCAGCGCTTCCAGCATGCCGTCCACGTGCGCACCGTCTTCAAGCGGCTTCAGCGGCAGTGTCGCCCCGCGTTCATCTTCCCGCGGCGTCCCCGCCCGCACCAACTTCAGCAGCAACGAAAACAACGCCTCCTGCGATTCCGCTTCCCCATCCGGTCCAATGGCTAACGCGACTGCACGCTCCGCAAGTTCGCGCAGCCGATCATTCCTTCCCGCGCGGTTCGCGATCTCCATAAACGTGCGAATCGTCGGTGCGTCCGAAGGGTTCGCGCGGAGCCGTTCGGTCAATCTCGCCTCCGCCACCTCCCACCCGATGTAACTGTAAAGCCGGTCACCATCCGCCACAAGCAGGTGCGAGTCGCCGCCCACGGAGTCCGACACGATCACATTTCCCGACGCCGACAGAGGCACCGTCCGAATGTTGTCGGGCGTGCGAGGATCAATCACCGCAAGCCCCGTCGCCAACGGAACCGTCAGTGTCGCCCCGGTCGCCAACGCCCGCCCCACGCCGCCCGTCGAGGGCAACGGCCCGCTCAATCGAACCGTCCCGTTCGCAAAATCATTCAACGGCACAAACGCCACACGGTTCACACCCACACCCGCGAGCATGTCACCAACCTTCACCAAATATCGCGGCCCCGCCAACGCCGATGCATTCCGCGTCGCAATCCGCCGCCCGTCCACAGTGCTCACCTGCACAATGTCCCCGCCCTCGGCCTCCAGGTAAATCAACGTGTCGCCCCACACCACGGGCGTCACCATGTCCCGCGGCGGCGGAGCCTCCGCCGAGCGATACGGCGGATCAAACGGCTTCGTTGACGTCAGCAATCGCACCCACCGGGGCCGCCCTGTCGCGGCCTCCACCGCCGTCAACACGCCCATCTCGTCGCCCCGAAACACCATGCCCCGGTCCGACACCGTTGCTTCCGGCCGCGACTGCGAACGCCCCCAAGGCAAACTCCCGATGCTCGCCACATGCCGCACCCACAGCAATCGGCCGCTGTAAAGGTCCAACCCCGCCAAATACAACGACGTCAGCCGCCGAAAATTCGCCTGCTTCCGCATCGAAAGCACCACCGTGCCGTCCTGAATCACCGCCGGGCCCCGCACGGTCGCCTCCGCCAGCCGCGAATCCAGCCACGACGGATCGACCGACCACATCGGCGTCCCATCCACCGCCGACATCGCGTGCACCCGTTGGTCACCCACGCGGCTGCCGCCCACCGGAATCCCCGTCGTCGCCACCGCGATGTCTTCCGCCACAGTCACCGTCGCCGCGTCCTCAATCTCACGCCCCAAGGTGTTGCCCGCCGCCGCAAGTTCATCCGCAAAGTCCCGGACCGATGCTCCATCGGGCAGCAATTCCCAGAGCGGAACCAACGTCGCCCGATCCATCGCCCGAACCGTCAGCCCATCATTCACAATCACCGACTCGCCCACAACCGTCGGAAACACCCACGACCTTCCAAAGCTCCGCGCCCCGTCACGCCGCTCAGCAGGCACAGGCCCCCCCGCTTCCGCACCCGTCCCACGAAACGTATCCCCCGCCAACGGCACACTCCGAGGCAACTCCTCCGCAACCGCGACCGATGGGTGCAACGACGACCGCATCGTTCGTCTCAACGCTGCGGGCCACTCGACCGCGTCTCCGGGCTTCCCGCCCAGCGCCTCGGCCCACGCCACCACCTCGGGCCGCGGCAGGTACACCGCAATCTCCGCCGCCAACCGTCCCACTTCCGCCGCGTTCTCGCCAGAAAAGTCCGGATGGGCCGGCACGTCATCCAGCGCTAACCGGGCCGCCTCAAACTGTCCCATCTCCAAACGCCGCTGCGCAATCCGCATCGCAGCCTCCAACCCGCTGGTGGTCAGAAACCGTGACCGCTCGACACCTTCCATGTCGCCCTTGGCCAACACATTGGCCGCCTCGGGCTCCTCCTGAACCCGATACTTCCGCAACAACTCCGGCCTTGACAGCAGGAACGCGTACACCACGCTCCGCACCGGAACATACAGAAGTCTGTCCGCCGACGTCGCCAGAACCTTGTCCGGCTCCGCCAGCAGCAACTGTTGAAGCACCCGCACCGCCTCCGACGAATTTCCCCCATCGTCCAGTTCGCCCGCCCGCGCCAGCGTGTCGCTCGCCACCACAGAGTCATCAGGGAACGCCGACCGGGCCGGTTCCTGCTGAGCCACCGACAACGCCGGGCACGCGGCAACGCAACCCCCGACCAGCACCACCATAATCGCACGCTCAATACGGTTCACCGGAGGCTCCATGCCCCGGCAGAACGCCGGGGCGAGTGGGCAATCGTTGGCGAGCCCAACGTCCGAAACGAAACCGACCCGACCCGCCATTCCAAACCATCGGACGCTTTCGGACCGGGTCTGAGCCGCACCACCGAACCAGTCCGCACCAATTCCGGCCTGGTTCGATGAAGACCGTCAGGAACACGCCGCATCGACTTATCCGGCCCCGCCAACCGGCCGATGCCACAGCGCACCATGCACGCCCTTTCGGCCCCGGCCCACCACGTCCCCGCTGCCAAAGCCCGTCCGACAGGCCGTTTGCGCCTTCGGCCCCTGGCCGAAGCCACCACCCCCGCCGTACGGGGCGTCCGCGTCACCCTTCTCCTCGCCGCTACCACACTCATGTGCCTCGCAGACCTATGGATGACCCTGCTCTACGCAACTTCGATCGGGATGATTGAAAGCAATCCGTTCGCGAGAGCCGTGATGGAGCACAACTCCCCGCAGATCCTCACCGGCTGGAAACTCGCGACCATGGTCCTCTCAAACGGCATCCTCTTCTGGGCCCGCCGCCTCACCTACGCCGAAGTCGCCACCTGGTTCTGCTTCCTCACCATGGTCGGCCTCAGCGTCCACTGGCTCAACTACGCCTCCGAGGTCAGTTCGTTCACCGCAGAACTCTCCACCCTCGCCATGTCCGAAGATCCACGCTGGGTCAATATGAACCCATAGACTGCCGGCCATGAACGCACGGCAATCCCAACGTTTCTATTCGTGCCTCTCCCTCGCCCTGATCCCATCCCTCATGGCGATCGGTTGCTCGTCGTCCTCCGGCCCCCGCGTTTCGGTCGGCCAGGCCCGAATCGTGGATTCAACCGCGGACGGCACCAAGGGGACATTCGAACTCTTCGCCGAAAATCCCAATCGCGATCCGCTGCTCCTCCGCGACATCGTCTTCGAGGTCAGCGTCGGCGGATCCAAGATTTTTGAGGGACGACGCGATGCGGGTGCCACCCTCAGCGGGTTCGGCGGTCAGACGCTCACCGTGCCGTTTGTCACCACCGCGGCCAACACGCTTTCGCCGGGAGCAACCATCCGTGTTTCGGGGGAACTCGAGTACTCAAAGCCCGATGCGCTCTCCAAAACCCTGATGGAGGCCGGTGTCTCCGACCCATCAAAGTCATTCGAGGGGGAAGCCACGCTTCCCAGCGACCCGGTCACACCCCAGGCCCCCTCCAAGTAAGGGCCCATTGCGTTCTCACGCCGCCGCGTCACTCATTGCACACACCGGCGTAACCACAAGGCCGCGGCTGGTCCAAGGACCGCTCGCACTGGGCCGCTCAACACAACCTCAAACCGCGCGGCCGCCTCGGCGACATTCAGTCCCACCGTGGCCGCCGCTTCCTCAAAGGTCATCCGGGCTCCCGCAATCGCCGCGAGCAACTGCCAATCACGCTCGGCAAGCTCCGAACGCATCGCCCGCAGCACGCGCGAAACCGTCACAATCCGCAACCGGCTCCAGCAGGTACGGGCCGCCCCGAACGGCATTCGCAACAACGCCGCCACCACCGGCAACTCCACCCCGCGCAAAATGTGCAACTCAATAAAACGCCGATCACGCACCCCATCGTCCTCTTGAAGAACGATCGCGACAAACGGATCATCATTGGTTTCAGCGCCAGCCCCCACCGCAAGGCCGCGACTGCCGCCCGACACCCGAAAGGGGGAATCGGCTGGACGAATCTGACGGATTTGGAATGGAGTGTGGGCCAAGACGCACCGCCCCGAACAAAAAGGTGAACCAGAGGGCCGAACCCGCACCGAAACCCCTTCCAGCACGGGCCCGGACTCCTCTGGGTGAGCAGAGAGACCCGGAAAGCCTGAATCGGCGCGCACGACTAGGAAAAATCCTCAACTATGCCAAGCCTTCACAATCTCGACACCAGCCGGCGGATTGTGCCACCGCCCAGCGAGTTAAAATGTGCCGCCAACCGACACCCGGCATGAACCCAACCAGCGCGATTTTTTTAGACAGAGTCAGGGCTTTTAATCGCCTCGGTCCAATAACTTTCCACGCGGCGCGCCAAGCCGTCAGCCGGTCGCCCGCTGCATGCAACTTCGCCTTGCCGCGAACATGACAACATTTCCGGTCCTCCCACTCCCTTATCATCCACCTCCCCCGGCGAAACGGCACCGACGACGCCCGCGCGGCCAGATTGGCCGGCCAACTGATCGAAGAGTTCCGGGGAGACCGCGAGCAGCGGACGGGCGGCTACGTCAGCGCAGCGTTCTTGCTTCACATCGCCGCACTTGAACGCACCAGAAACTTTCGCCAGGCCATCGTCGCTTGCGCCGACTACCTGCGTGAACTGCACATCAGCGGATCCCGGCAATTCGATGTGCTGAACGAAACCGGCAGCGTCGGCGTGAGGTTGGCCGAACTCTTGCTCAAGAACGGCGATGCAGAGGCGGCTTTGCAGCAGGCCGACGCCATCGATGTCTTTCTATACGCCCAGCGATGGGTCACGACCGACCTGCTTGAACGCACAAGGAAAGTGCGGGAACAAGCATCGCAAGTCGGCCGTCCCGCTGACCGTTGAACGCGGAAGTTTCGCGCCGTCCCACCAAACACCTTCCGCCGAACGCGGGCTCAGCGGCGGCGACCGGGAATCTTTCCCATCATCCGCCTCGGCGGAAGCATCGTGGGCACAATGCCGCCGGGGAACTTGGCGGCGTCATTGACCTGCGCTGCGGGCAGCACAAGGTTGGAAGCCGCCACCAGTCGGCTCGAGATAAGCGGCCCTTCCTTGGCTTCGTCGCGTTCCTCACGCTTCGGGCGGGGCATCTCGCCCTTCCAACTCGGCGGGGGCGGCGTAGGGATGAAGTCGGGATAATCGAGCTTCGGGATCTCGGTGTTGATCAACTTCTCAATCTGCGTCAGCAACTCGCCCTGTTCCGGCGTCACCAAGGCCCACGCGGTGCCGCCCCGGCCCGCGCGGGCGGTACGGCCGATGCGATGAACGTACAACTCAACATCGTCCGGCAGGTCGTAGTTGATGACGTGAGAAATCCCGTCGACATCGATGCCGCGTGAGGCGAGGTCGCTGGCGATAAGCACCGAAAGGTTGCCCGCCCGCAGCATCTTCATCGTGTCGTTGCGGCGGCCTTGAGACATATCGCCGTGGATGGCGTGCGCCTCGATGCCGCGGTCGCTGAGAACCTTTGCGAGACGATCGACGGTGCGCTTGAGGCGGCAGAAGACGAGCGTGAGCGCCGGTTCCTCGTGCGTAAGGAGGTGGACCAGCAGCCGCTCCTTTTCCCACGGATTCACAGCAAGGTAATACTGCTGAACAAGGCTGACCGTGAGCGAACCGGAAGCGACCACGAGTTTCTCGGGGTCCTTCATATAACGGCGAGCGAGTTTGTCGATATCCCCCGAAATCGTCGCCGACACAAAGATCGTCTGGCGACCCACACCGGTCTCGGGGTTCATCCCCGCGGGCGGGCAGCGCTCAAGGATCCGCCGGATGTCCTCGCGGAACCCGATATCGAGCATGCGATCAACTTCATCCAGCACGGCGAAGCGAATGTTGCCAAAATGAATGTGGCCACGCTCGAGCATGTCCATCACGCGGCCGGGCGTACCCACCAAGATGTGCGAGCCCGTGGAAAGGTTCTTGGCCTGCGTCCGAATGGCCTGGCCACCGTACACACTGGTCGCCCGGATCGGTGTGAACTTGCCGAGTTCGTTGATCTCCAGCGTGATCTGCACCGCCAGTTCTCGCGTCGGGGCCAGAACGATGGCCTGGAAGGGCTGGTCCTTGTTGCACATTTGCAACAGCGGAAGCCCAAATGCGGCGGTCTTGCCCGTTCCCGTTTTCGCCTGGCCCAGGATGTCCCGGCCGGTCAGTGCAATGGGGATCAACGTCGCCTGAATGCTCGTGGGGTGCTTGAAGCCCGCGGCTTCAACCCCCTTCAGCACGCTGCTCCGAAGACCCAGATCCGCAAACGTGCGGGTGGTGTCGAAAATATCAGCCACATCGACGTTCGTCGTCGACGATTGGCCCGAAGGCTCAACGAACGGCAACTCTGGGGCAATGCCCGGAACGATCGGTTCGGGATTCAACGTGGGGTCGACGGGCTCAGTAGCAGGCATGGTGGGGATGGGTATCTCGATCAGGAAAACAGGGCCAGAAATGCCGTTCCAAACATATGTTAGGGCGGAAAAGCCGCCCGTAACGACCCACCTCGCACGAATCTCGACGGGAGGCGGCCGCCGCGTCCATGGCGATACGCTCTCCTTTCTCATTTACACCCCACGCGTCGAGACGTCCCCCCATGCCGCGCCCCGCTGCCACACGCAATCCAACCGCCAAGCTCCCTCGCCCCGCGTCCGCGGCCGATCCATCCCCCGCCGGTGCCGAAGCCGTCTCCGTTCAAGCACCGATTCCACAAAGCCCCGCGCTACTCGGTCATGCCCCTCCCGCTCCCGACCTCGAACTCGCCGACCCCTCCGTCAAGATCTACATCGGTGACTGCCGAGAAAAACTCTCGGCCCTTTTGCCCACCCATCGCAACAGCGTCGCGCTGGTCTTCGCCGACCCGCCGTTCAATTGGAACCGGGCCTACGACGAATGGAACGACTCGATGCCGCGGGGCGATTACCTTGAGTTCACCTACGCCTGGCTCGACCTCTGCCACCAACTTCTGAAACCCGGCGGCAGCCTGTGGGTCAACATCCCCGACGACACCTGCGCCGAGATCGTCATGCACCTCAAAGGCCGGGGCTTGGCCATGAACAATTGGTGCATCTGGCATTACCGCTTCGGTCAGAACACCAACACCCGCTTCATCAGCAGCAAAGTGCACACCCTTTGGTTTGTCAAAGGCGGCGCTGTCCACACCTGGCGCCCGGAGCGCGTGCTGGAACTCTCCGACCGGGCGACCACCTACTTCGACCCCCGAACGATGGACAAGAAGGACGGAATGCCCGCTGGCAAACGCGTACCGATGGACGTGTGGTACGGGCAGTATTGGGGAAGAGTCCAGGGCAACAACAAAGAACGCCGCGGCTACCACGACAACCAACTCCCCGAGATCTACCTCGACCGTGTCATCAAGTGCAGCAGCGACGAGGGCGACCTCGTGCTCGATCCGTTCCTGGGAAGCGGAACCACCGGCGTCATGGCCCACGCCCTCAAGCGCCGTTTCATCGGCACCGAGTTCTCAGAAGCCAACGCCCGCAGTTCGTTCGAACGCATCCAGGCGGGCCCGACGCGGGCCTACGACGATGTGACCGGATCGGCGATTTTTCGGCCGCGCAACGTAGGCAAAAAAGGCTTGGCGAATGTGGGGCGGGCGGACGAAGCGAAAGGCTTGCTCGACGCGGCAAGCAACCTGCCGCAGCAGGCAAAGCGAGTGCG
>Ga0105049_10009620_pt1 | contig 11128 bp, 8 predicted proteins | sample MAT06_FD_78087 | JGI IMG/M metagenome (GOLD analysis project Ga0105049, IMG submission 78087) | Freshwater microbial communities from Lake Fryxell liftoff mats and glacier meltwater in Antarctica - MAT-06 | ecosystem: Environmental > Aquatic > Freshwater > Ice > Liftoff microbial mat | place... | reverse complement strand
TCGCTGGTGGCGAAGTTGCCGCTCTCGAGCAGGACCAGCGGGCGCAGGTCCGGCGGGATGACGGGGATCACGTCCTGGACGAGCCAGACGGGGTCGTTCTCGCTGCCGCGGATCTGCTCGACGATCTTGAGGCGCTTGGAGAGATCCTTGATCTTCTGCTTGCTCTTGGTTTCCTTGAGGTCGCGGCGCAGGTCTTCTGCGAGCTTGTCAAGGTCGGTGCGTTCCAGCAGCTCGCGCACGGCGTCGGCGCCCATCAGGGCGCGGAACGCGTTGCCGAACTTATCAACCGCGGCGCGGTACTCGTCTTCGGTGAGCATCTGCTTGAACTTCAGCTCGGTATCGCCCTGATCGACGACGACGTAGTCCTGGAAGTAGATGACCTTCTCCAGGTCGCTGGTCTTCATCGCCAGCAGGTTGCCCAGGCGGCTGGGCACGGCCTTGAAGAACCAGATGTGCACCGTCGGGGCGGCGAGGTTGATATGGCCGAAGCGCTTGCGACGCACGCGGCTGTGGGTCACCTTGACGCCGCAGCGCTCGCAGATGATGCCCTTGTACTTGGTGCCGCGATACTTACCGCAGGCGCACTCGTAGTCGCGTTCCGGGCCGAAGATGCGCTCGCAGAACAGGCCGTCCTTCTCGGGGCGGTAGGTGCGATAGTTGATGGTCTCGGGCTTCTTGACCTCGCCATAGGACCACGAGCGGATGTCGTTGGGCGACGCCAGCGTGACCTTGACGGCGGAATAGTCGTTAACACGGTCGTACACGGTCTCAACAGCCATGGACGATGCTCCATTGAAGTCCGGCCCCGAGCGAGCAGGCCGGAACGTTTCAGATCAGAACGAACGGAACGAAACGGAGAAAGGACGATCAACCACGATGCGTTGCGGGGGGCAAGAGCGCGTGAGGGTTACAGAACCGCCGCGCCTTCGGTCCGCTTCTTTTCAAGGTTGATGTTCATGCCCAGGCCCTTGAGTTCGGAGCAGAGCACGTCGAAGGCGACCGGCATGCCGGCCTCGAGCGTGTTGGTGCCCTTGACCATGGCCTCGTAAATCTTCGTGCGTCCTTCGACGTCGTCGCTCTTGACTGTGAGCAACTCCTGCAGGATGTACGCGGCGCCGTAGGCCTCAAGCGCCCAAACTTCCATTTCACCGAACCGCTGGCCGCCGGTGCGGGCCTTGCCTCCGAGCGGCTGCTGGGTGATGAGGGAGTACGGGCCGGTGGCGCGGGCGTGGATTTTGTCGTCAACGAGGTGGTGGAGCTTGAGGATGTACATCACGCCCACGGTGGTGCGCTGGTGGAACGGCTCGCCGGTGCGACCGTCGAAGAGCTGGATCTTGCCGCCGCGCGGCATCTCGACCATCAGCTCACGGGCGCCGGGGTGCAGCCCCTCCTTTTCGTAACGCTCGCGCTTGGCCTTGACGAACCCGTTGGCCTCTTCGATCGCGCTGTGGACTTCCTCCTCGTTCGCGCCGTCGAACACGGGCGTGACGGCCTGCATCCCGAGGATGTTCATGGCCCAGCCCAGGTGGGTCTCGAGGATTTGCCCGACGTTCATGCGGCTGGGCACCCCCAGCGGGTTCAGCAGAACGTCAACCGGGCTGCCGTCTTCCATGAACGGCATGTCGGCTTCGGGCACGATGCGAGCGATGACACCCTTGTTGCCGTGACGGCCGGCCATCTTGTCACCAACGCTGAGCGTGCGTTTGGTGGCGAGGTAGACCTTGACCATTTCGAGCACGCCGCTGGGCAGCTCGTCGCCGCGCTTCATGTGATCGAGCTTGCGCTTCTTCTCGTTCTTGACTGCGGCGATGCGTGGCCAGAACTGGCGGTACACAACCTCCGCCTTTTCCTTGGACTCCTTGGAGCCCTTCATCCACTTATCGCTGAAGCCTTCGATCTGCTCGAGGACGACCTCGGGGATATCGCTGGCGCCGACCTTCTGGCGGGTCATGGGGTCGACCATGGGCGTGCCAAGGGCCTCGTTGACCGCCGTGACCATCTCCTTGAAGATGCGGATGGCTTTCTCGTCCATCTCCTTGGTGTAGGTCTCCATCATGGCCTTGAGCTGCTTCTTCTGGTCTTCATTCATATGAAGACGCCGGCTGAAGCGCTTGGCGCCGATGACGATGCCCTCGACACCCGCGGGCACTTCCAGCGAGTCGTTCTTCACGTCCTCGCCGGCGCGTCCGAAGATGGCGTGCAGGAGCTTCTCTTCCGGGGTGAGCTCGCTCTTGCTTTTGGGGCTGACCTTGCCGACGAGAATATCGCCGGGCCCGACGCGGGCGCCGAGGCTGATCACGCCGTGCTCGTCGAGATTGCGGAGGGCCTTCTCGCTGACGTTGGGGATGTCGCGCGTGAACTCCTCGCGACCGAGCTTGGTCTCGCGGACTTCGACCTCGAAGGCGTCGATGTGGATGCTGGTGAAGACGTCATCGCGAACGAGGCGCTCGTTGATGACGATGGCGTCCTCGAAGTTGTAGCCGTCGAAGGTGTTGAAGGCGACCAGCGCGTTCTTGCCGATGGCCAGCTCGCCGAACTTGGTGCTCGCGCCGTCGGCGACGATCTCGCCCTTCTTGACCTTCTGGCCGGGCTTGACGATCGGGCGATGGTTCTGGCAGGTGCGTTCGTTCAGGCCCGCGAACTTGCGCAGCTCGTACTCATCGCTGTTGTCGATGATGATGCGCTGCGAGTCCACGAACGTGACGGTGCCGCCGTTCTTGGCGCGGATCACGAAGCCCGAGTTCTTGCCGATGTCCTTCTCAAGGCCGGTCGCCACGATCGGCGGCGTGACCTTGATCAGCGGCACAGCCTGGCGCTGCATGTTCGAACCCATGAGCGCGCGGTTGGCGTCGTCGTGCTCAAGGAACGGGATGAGAGCCGCGGAGATGCCGACGGTCTGCTTGGGTGCGATGTCCAGATAATCGCACTGGGCGCTATCGACCTGGGCGAGTTCGCCGTTGACGCGGGCGAGGATCATGCCCTTGCGGAGGCGGCCTTCCTTGTCCATGGCATCAGTCGGCGCGAGGATCGCCTTCATCTCTTCGTCGGCGCGGAGATGGATGATCTTCTCGGAGACCTTGCCCTCCTTGACCACGCGATAGGGCGTGCGGAGGAAGCCGTATTCGTCGATGTTCGAGTAGATACCGAGGCTGGCGATGAGGCCGATGTTGGTGCCTTCGGGCGTCTCGATCGGGCAGATGCGCCCGTAATGGCTGATGTGAACGTCGCGGACTTCGAAGCCCGCGCGCTTGCGGTTGAGGCCGCCCGGCCCAAGGGCCGAGAGACGGCGCTCGTGTACCAGCGATGAGAGCGGGTTGGTCTGGTCAACCACCTGGCTCAGCTCGCTGCGCCCGAAGAAGAAATCGATCGCGCTGCTGATGCTCTTGGAGTTGACCAGATCGCTGATCTTCATCAGCTCGCTGGGCTCCTTGACGCTCATGCGCTCCTGCACCGTGCGCTTCAGCTTGAGGAAGCCCTTGCGAAGCTCCTCGACCGCCAGCTCGTCCAGCGTGCGCAGGCGACGGTTACCCAGATGGTCGATGTCGTCAGGCTGCGCAACCGGGAAGCTGGTCTTGGGGTCGACGCGCTTGCTGCGCAGGTCCAGCACGTACTGGATCACGCGCAGGAAATCCTCGGCGCGGATGAACATCATGTCTTCCGGCACGTTCAGATCGAACTTGCGGTTGATCCGGAAGCGACCGACTTTGCCCAGGCGATAACGATTGTCGTCGAAGAACTTCTCGACGAAGAGCTGCTTGGCCTTCTCGATCTGCGGCGGGTTGCCCGGGCGCAGCTTCGTGTAAATCTTCAGCAGCGCCTGCTCGTACTCGCTCTCGGCCTCAAACTGCTCCAGCTTCTCCTGCGCAACCGTGTTCAAGATCAGCGGGTCGCTGGGGTTCTGGATGACCTTCACGGTCTTGAGCTTGCTGCCGGTGATCTTGGACGCGGCCTCTTCGCCGATCTTGCGACCGACGTGTACCAGCTCCTCGCCGGTCTCGGTATCGATGATGCTCGCGGCGGCGTAATGATCGGGCTTGACCTGCTCCGCCTTGATCTCGCTGATCTCGTAGAACAGGCTCAGCACCGCTTCGGTCGTGCTCACGCTCTCGTCAAGGCAGCGCAGGAACGTCGTCGCGGTGAGCTTGGTCGACTGGTCGATCCGCATCGCCAGCTCATCCTTCTTGGTCACTTCGAGCTCGATCCAGGAGCCGCGCTCGGGGATGACTCGCGCGCTGTGCAGCGGGCGGTCGCCCTCGCTGGAGACGACGCTGAAGTCAACGCCGGGCGAGCGATGAAGCTGCGAGACGATGACGCGCTCGGCGCCGTTGACGATGAACTCGCCGCCGCCCATCATGATGGGGAACTCGCCGAGGTAGATATCTTCCTCAGCGACTTCCTGCTGGCCCTCGCGCTTGAAGCGCACGGTGACCTTAAACGGCGCGCCGTAGGTGAGGCGCAGCTCGCGGCACTCGTCGGGCGTGTAGCGAGCCTCTTCGAGCACATAGCGAATGTACTCAAGCTGCATGGTGCCGTCGTAGCTCTCGATCGGGAAGATCTCCCGCATGAGAGACTCGAGGCCGAGCGTGGGATCACGCTCCTCGATGTTCTTGGCGTTTTGGAGGAAACGCTCGTACCCGTCCATTTGGATCTTGGTGAGATCCGGGACGGGGGTCGCATCGCCACGCTTGGAATATTCGCGCACTTTGATCTCTGCCATCGATCACACCTCGCGATGGTGACACAGATCGCCCAGCCCTTGCCGCGGGAAGACGCGAAGAGGGGGCGATCACTTGAAAAGTTTGGTTACACGTTCTTGGTCATGCCGGGCCGCGCAGGAAAGCGACTATACCCCTCGACTTTTGCAAAAAGCAAGCCCATCATTCAACAAAAACACAAACAGGGTTTGTCGAAGGGTATCCGAACAAACCCCGCTTTTGACGTTTTCAGCAGCTTTGACGCTTGCCGAGATCCGATTCGCACGCTCGCCGGCGGTCGCCGACCAGCCCGCGGTTGGTCGAATCTTAGTCCATGATGACCGTCGCGCCGACGGTCTCGAGCTTCTTCTTGAGAGCCTCGGCGTCGGCCTTGCCCAGACCTTCCTTGACCTTCTTGGGGGCGCCTTCGACCAGGTCCTTGGCCTCCTTGAGGCCCAGGCCGGTGGCTTCGCGGACGACCTTGATCACGTCGATCTTCTTCTCGCCCATTGCCTTCAGCGTGATGTCGAAGGTGGTCTTCTCTTCCACCGGGGCAGCGGCGGCGGCGGGAGCCGCGGCCATCATCATGCCACCGCCAGCGGCGGCCTCGATGCCGTGGGTGTCCTTCAGGTACTTGCCAAGCTCTACAGCCTCCTTGAGGGAGAGGCCGGCCAACTTGTCACCGAGTTCGTTGATCGACATGGGAAACCCTTCGTATCAAACGCCGGGATCACTCCCGGCTCATTCCATCTCAGAGGGGTTGCTCCGTTGCAACTCTTTAACCCGCGGCGAGGCCGCATGGGCCAGTGAGACGAGGAAGTCCTTCGTTCATCTCCAACCACTCAACCTTCGGTTATCAGTCTGACCTGCGCGGCACACCGAATCATCCAACCTCGGCGATCGCTTCGCCCTTTTCAGACTTCGCCTCGATCTCGGCGATCGCTTCGTCCTTCTCAAACTTTGCCTCGATCGCGGCGATGAGGCCCGCGATGTTTGAGCCGGGGCCTTTGAGCTGGGCGACCAGATTCTTACCCGGGCTAAGCATGAGCGTGACAATGTTGCCGATCGCCTCGATCTTGGTCGGATATTTGCTCAGTTCTTTGACGCCCTTGTCGCCCTCGAAGAGCGTGCCGTCGAGGATCGCGCCCTTGAGTTCGAGGCCCGGGAAATCCTTGAGCAGGCCGACGATCTCGCGGGCGACCTCGACGACCGAGGCACCGCCGAAGGCCAGCGCGCTCGGGCCGGTGAGGAAGGACGCGAGGCCTTCGAGGCCGGTGCCCTTGAACTTCTTGCGGGCCAGCGCGTTGCGCATGACCACGATGCTGATCTTCTTGGTCGCGAGCTTGCGCCGGAGCTTGGTAGCGGCGATGCCCTTCATGCCGCGGATGGAGATCACCATCGCGTCGCTGGTGTCGCCGAGCTTGGCGGTGTAGTCGTTCTCGATCAGGCCCTTGACGGTCTTGGACATTGTTCGTTCCTTGCTTGCTCGGCCGGGCTTGCGTTCACCGGCGGGAGCGGATCAATCGTTCTTGCGTGCCAACATCGAATCCAGATTGCGGACGCCGCGGGTGGCGTCAGCCATCAACGGGCGGGGACCTCGACTGCCTCGGTGTACTTGATCTGGACGCTGGGCGTCATAGCGCCGGCGACATGGATCGACTTGATGAACTGGCCCTTGGTGGACGACGGACGCATCTTGGAGATGTGCGAGATGAATGCCTCAAGGTTCGCGGCAACGTCGCCATCCTGGAAACTCATCTTGCCTAGCACCGCGTGGACGTTGCCGCCCTTGTCGTTGCGGAACTCGACCTTGCCGGCGGCGAACTCTTTGACTGCGTCCACGATTCGGGGTGTCACGGCGCCGGTCTTGGGCGAGGGCATGAGGCCCTTGGGACCAAGAACCTTGCCGAGCTTGGAGACGATCTTCATCATGTCGGGCGTCGCGACCGCGACGTCAAAGTCCATCCAGCCGCCCTCGATCTTGGCGACCAACTCTTCCGCACCGGCCTCGATGGCGCCCGCTGCCTTGCAATCGGCGACCTTGTCGGCGGTGCAGAACGCGACGACGCGCTTGCTGGAGCCGATGCCCTTGGGAAGGCTGACCGAGCCGCGGATGCCCTGCTCGGCCTGCGCGGGGTCGATGTTCAGATGGAGCGCGACGTTGATCGTCTGATCAAACTTCGTCGCCTTGAACTTGCGGAGGACCGCGACGGCCGCGAGCGCATCGAGCGGCTCGGCGGGCTTGATCGTGGCGTTCGACTTGGATCGCTTGCTGATGTATGGCATGTGCAGGAACCCTGAAAGACTGTCCGGACCGTGAACTCAGACGCGATCAACCGCTGGGTGAAATGGAAGCGGTCGACCACCCGCGTGAATCAACCCTCGACCACGACGCCCATGTTGCGGCACTGACCTTCGATCATCCGCACCGCCGCGGCGAGGTCGTCGGTGTTCAGGTCCTTGATCTTCTCTTTGGCGATGATCTCAAGCGCCGAGCGCTGGATCTTGCCAACCTTGTTCTTGTTGGGGACGCCCGAGCCCTTCTCGATCTTGGCGTGCTCTTTGATGAGCGCCGAGGCGGGGGAGCTCTTGAGCTCGAACGTGAACGTCTTGTCGGTGAACACCGAGACAACGCACTGCACGACCTTGCCCTTCATGGGCATGGTCTTGGCGTTGAACTGTTGGATGAACTGGCCGGGGTTGACGCCGTTGGCACCCAGCACCGGGCCCAAAGGGGGCGCGGGGGTCGCAGCGCCACCGATGGCCATGACCTTAAATGTTGCCTTGAGTTCCTTCTTCGCCATTGACGCTCAACCTCCCGCCGGCTTGGGATTGATCCCGAATCGAGCCCTTTGAAGGTCAGGCCCGACAAGCGCGGCAGTTCACACGGTCACCGATCACGTCGCCCGATCGGCTAGGCAGAGATTTGGGAGGGGAGTATTGGCCGCGTCCGGTCAAAAAGCAACTTGGGGGCGGCGTCGGGCTCGGGGTTGGGGCGGAATTTTGCTGGATTGGGCGGTGGCTGGGGGATGCGTGGGGTCCTGACTCGGCCGGTTGGCACCGACCTGGGGGTCTTCCTGAAGCGTAAGTCTTTTATAAAAATGATCGGCACGGCCTGGTCATTTCTCCCGGCCTCGATCCCCGCCCCCGCCCCCTCCCGCGCGTCGGGCAAGTCTCCGGACTAGACTACATGCAATCGCGTTGCATCTACACCGGGAGCGTTGCCATGACCATCAAGATGTTGGACCAGCGAGTTCGGGCGGGCCACGGGGCTTTAGGCGTGATGTTCTTTGCGGTGATCGCAGGCTTCGCCGCGGGTGGCGTGACCGACGCGATGGGTGCCGCACCCGCATCGGGGGCACGGTCCCCCACTCTTGCCGCCCCGGGCGTCGCTCCTGGGGTCGCTACCACTTCAACTTCCCCCGAAGTTGCGAAGGCGCAGAGCGCGAGCACGCCGCGGGCGGAAAGGCCTTTGCGGGTGGTGGTGTCGATCCCGCCGTTGAAGGGGCTGGTGGAGCCGTTGCTCCCGGCGGGCTCGACGGTTGAGCTTTTGCTGCCGCCGGGCGTGAGCGAGCATGGGTACGAGATCCCGCCGGGCAAGCTCGCGGCCATGGCCAAGGCCGACCTCGTTGTCTTCGTGGGCATGGGGATGGAGCCACAGGTCGAGAAATCGCTGGCCAAGAACGCGATGCCGGGGCGGCGGGTGATCAAGTTCGAGAGCGTGCCGGGGGTGATGGCGACGAGCAAGCCTCGCCCGCAGGCAAACGACGAGCATGATGATCACTCCGGGCACGCGCACGATGAGCGGGGGCACTGCGTTCACGAGAGCGACCCGCACGTGTGGCTGGACCCGCTGATGGCGATGTCGCTGGTGGACGAGGTGGCGCGCGAGCTTGCGGAGCGCCGGCTGAGCGGGGCGGACGCGGGGGGAGCAGGGGGCGCGCCGGGGGCGATGAATGCCGCGGAGATCAAAGCCGCGGCCAGTGCGCAGATCGAACGTGACCCTGTCGTGGTCAACCTGCGGAATCGATTGCTGGAGCTGCATCGGCGCGCGCAGGCGATCACGCAGCGCCCGGCTCGCCGCACGATCGTCGTCGCGCACGACGCCTTCGGCTGGCTGGCGCAGCGATACAAGCTTGATGTGGTCGCGATCTCGGGCCTCGCGGCTGGCGAACCCAAGCCGGAGGCGATCCGCGATGCGGTGCGCGTCATCCGTGAGAAGTCGCTGACCACCATCTTTGTCGAGCCGCAACTGAGCACTGCGTCCGCCAAGCGGGTGGCGCAGCTCACGGGCGCGAAGATCGACACGCTCGACCCGCTGGGCGATGGCGACTACTTCAAGCTCATGAACGCGAACCTGGACGCGCTGGCGCGGGCGCTGGGCGAGGCCGCGGCGCCCACGGCAGCGCCCGCTCACTCCCCCGCTCCGAGTCTCCAGCCAGCGCCGGCCAAGAAGTAAACATCTGAGCGCGAAGCCATTGATGGCACGCGCGTCTGCGACCAAGATTCGTCTAGACTCGCACGCATGAGCGCCCCGGCGGTTGAGATCTCGGGAACCAGCTTCACCTATCCCGGTGAGTCCACGCCGGCGCTCGCGAATGTGTCGCTCGTCGTCCAGCCGGGCCAGCGTCTGGGCGTGCTGGGGCCCAATGGCGGCGGCAAGAGCACCTTGCTCAAGCTCATTCTCGGGCTGCTCCCGGTGCAATCCGGGAGCGTGCGGGTGATGGGGCGTGATCCGGCCAGTGCGCGGCGCGATGGCTTGATCGGGTATGTGCCGCAGCGATCGGAGATCGAGCTGGGCATCCCGTTGAGTGTCCGACAGATTGTGATGCTGGCGGCGAGTTGGCGGCTGAGCCCGCTGATGGGCGTGCCGAGGAGCGTGCGGGATCGCGTGGATCGCGCGATGCGACTCACCGAGACCGACGCGTTTGCCGATCGGCCGATCGGCTCGCTCAGCGGCGGACAACTCCAGCGTGCGCTGATCGCTCGCGCGATCGCGGTTTCGCCCTCGATCCTCGTGCTGGATGAACCAACGGTGGGTATCGATGCGCCGGGCCAGGTGCAGTTTGCCAAGCTGCTCACCGACCTGCACGCGCAGCTCGGGCTGACGATCCTGACCGTCAGCCACGATCTTCGCGCGATCGCGGCGGGCTCGGACACCGTCGCGTGCCTCGCCCGGCGGCTGCACTTTCACGCGTCGCCCCAGGGCCTGACGCCCAGGGTGCTGGCGGAGTTGTTCTCGCACGACATCGCGGGGATCGCGGGGCTGCCCGGCGCGCTGGAGGGGATGCACGTTCATGCGCACGGGCCGGGCGAGCCGTGCTCTGACCCTGAACATGTTCACGCGGACACGCCCTCGACACCGGTGACGATCTCGCTGCCTGGCACCACCCGCGCGACGGGCGGCCCGGCGTCGGGAGGTGAGCCATGACGACGTGGTCGCTCGTGGGTCTGCCGCGGGGCCTGACGCTCGCAAACTTCGAGCTGTGGTCGTGGCTCAGCGATCCGACGCAGCGCGAGATCCTGCTGCCGGTGCTGGCGTCGGGGCTTGCGGTGATCGTGATGTGTGCGGTGCTGAGCGTGCTGGTGGTGGTCAAGCGGCTGGCGTTCGTGGGTCAGGGCGTGGCCCACAGCGCCTTCGGCGGCGTGGGCGTCGCGGCGATGTTTGCGGCGTACACCGGCGTCACCTGGTCGTCGCAAGGTTCAATGTTCGAGCTCGGCGTGGTCGTGGTCTTCTGCATCGCCAGCGCCATCGGCATGGCAGGCATCAGCGATCGGCGCGCGGTGCAGGTCGATACGGGCATCGGGCTGTTTCTGGTCGCGTCGATGGCGCTCGGCGCGCTGCTGGTGGAGGCGGCGCGGTCGGTCGCTCAGGCTCGCGGCCACTCCGCCGGGGCGCGATCGTGGGAGAGCGTGCTGTTTGGTTCGATCATGACGGCGGACTGGAGCGACGCGCTGCTGGCGGCGGTGGTCGGCGGGGTGGTGCTTGTGGTGATGGTGTTGATCCGCCGCCCGCTGCTGTTTTACGTGAGCGATGAAACTTCGGCGCGGGCGTTTGGCGTGCCCACGGGTGCGATGCGGATCACGATGATGGTGATGCTCGCGGTAGCGACGGTGGTCGCGATGCGGCTGACGGGCGTGGTGCTGTCGTCGGCGTTGTTGATCTTGCCGGGGGCCGCGGCGTTGAAGGTCAGCCAGCGGATCGGGGTGGTGATGGCGCTGTCGCTGGGCTTTGGCGTGGGCGGGCTGGTGGTGGGCATGGCGGTGTCGCTGCAAGGCAACTGGTCCGCGGGGCCTTGCATCGTGCTCACGCTGACTGCGTTTTTCATGATCGCGAGCCTGGCGCGGCGCTGGCTGAACGGCGCGGGAACGCGGGCCCAGGCCTCGACGCGGGCGGCGGTTGTACCGTAACGTCTGAAGTGTGCGCCGGCGAG
>Ga0105049_10009619_pt1 | contig 11129 bp, 10 predicted proteins | sample MAT06_FD_78087 | JGI IMG/M metagenome (GOLD analysis project Ga0105049, IMG submission 78087) | Freshwater microbial communities from Lake Fryxell liftoff mats and glacier meltwater in Antarctica - MAT-06 | ecosystem: Environmental > Aquatic > Freshwater > Ice > Liftoff microbial mat | place... | reverse complement strand
AGGTCGATGGAACCCGGACGCCCCGGGCCCTGCTGAGCGCGCCGATCCGGTAAAGCGTCGTCAGTCCGTGCGCGATTCGGCGATCTGACTCCTCGGGCGGCAATGCCGGGTCGTACGCGTGGGTTGCCTCGGAGGAGATGCCGTTGATCTCGATGACGCAGAGGTTGCGGCCGCTGGCAAGCTCATCGGGGCTCGCGTAGCGAATGTCGAAGCGGCCAAAGCCCAGGCCGGGGCGGCCGCCGACCGCGAGCTGATCGGCGATGCGGTCGAGCGCTTCGCGGAGCGCGGTCGTACGGAGGTGCGAGTGATCGCGGAAGCATGTGCCCTGACAGTGGTTGCCGGAGATCGCCAGTCGCACGGCCACACCGGGCGCCAGCACCTCGCGGAGTCGCGGCCCTAGCCGCTGCGCGAAGCGCGCGTGCTGGACGTGCAGCCGCGGATGTGCGGCGATGAGCTGATTGATTGTGGATGTTCCGTCGCCACGGACGGCGGGAAACTCCTTGCCGGTGATGCCCAGGATCCGGCCGCGGCTGGCGCCCGGTCGACGCGCGTAGAGGATCCCGACCTCGTGTGGACCAGGGTGGTACGACTGCAGCAGCGTGGCGCCGCGGTGAACGTCGAGCGCGGCGTGGGCCTGCTCGCGCGTGCGCGCAAGGCGCAGGCCCTGGCCGCGACAGGCCCGGTCGGGCTTGAGGATGACCGGCAGCGCGAACTCCCTTAGGGCCAGCAGCGATTCGAGCCGCGCATGGCGTTGGGCCGGATCGCCCGCGGGGACCAGCGCGGTCGCGGGACGTGTGTGGGGGGGAAGGCGCTCCAGGATCTCGTGCTTGGACTCGCCAGCGAGGAGCGCCAGCGGCGCGAGCGCGTTGGCGATCAGCGGCAGCCCGAAGCCTCCGTAGCGAAGGCTCAGGCGTGCGACGTGCAAGACGTGCGGCGCGTACACGGCCCACCAGGGCCGGAACTCCCAGTGGGTCCAAGCGGGTGCCGGATCGGCGCGAGCGGCGCGGTCCTTGGACGAGTGCTTAGCCCGCTGCGGACGCGAGGCGGGGATCGGCTTGGTGATGAGTGGAAGGTTGGACATAGGGTGGGATACGGCTCGGCGCGTCGGCGCGAGGCGGGAGCGTCAGCGCGGTCGCTTGGGCGCATATGGAACTTGGCACCGCCTCTTCGGTGCAGCGGACGGTTGGTGGATCGGAGAGCGTGATGTCGATGGTGGTGACGCTGACGGTGCGTGCTTCGGCACGCTCCATCATCGGGCTGAGGTGGGCGAGATCGTGCCAGCGTGTGAGGTGGAAAGAGTCCTGCGTTGCGGCGGATGGGTCGCTCGCGACCACGCGATCAAAGAGTTCTCGGCGCGGGCCTTGGACAAGCTGATCTCCCAGCGACGACGACGTCCACATGCGCGCCTCGCCGCCCCACGCGGCCGGGTCGGTCGCTGTGAGCCTCTGGCCATCGGATCGCATTTGGGCGACGGCGTGGCCGTCGGTGATGATGAGGCGAAACGGGAGAAAGTCGCGGGCCCTCAGCGACCTCGCGCCTTCGGCGGCGATACTGAGCGTGGGAGACGCGAGGAGCGACGGGATGATGAGGCCTCGGCTCTTGATCGCGGCGTGAAGCTGCGTGGGTGTGCCAGCTCTGAGGTTGAGCAGTCCCATCGCAAGGCCGGCGGCGTTGACCCCGATCCATGTGCCGCCGCTCTGGGCGTCGATCGGCCACCAGGCGTGCAGGCCTTCGTGCACCACGACGCGGGCGGGTAGCGCGAGCGGGCGGGTGCGCTGCTCGTCGCGATTGGCGACGAGGCGGAAGGCGCGCGGGCCACCGGGCGCCGCGGCGTGCGTGATGAGGCTCAGCGTGCACATGGATTTGGGACGCCGTCGGGAGATCCGGGGGCGAGCCCGAACTCTGGGTTGATTGACGAAATGAGGCCGAGGTCGCAGAGCATGGTGCGGATGATGGCGTGGTGATGGATCGTGTGGCTGAGAACGAAGCTGAGTTCGCGGCCGACGGTTGATGGGAGTGTTGCCTTCGGCTGGCCGCGGGTGATGGCGATCATGATCGTGGCGGGGAGGGCGGCCTCGAGGGGAGCGATCAAGTCCAGGCGATCGCGCAGCCGCGCGATCTCGGCGAGGGCGATTTCGGGCTCGTGCTCGATGCGTGAGTCGCGGGCGCGAGCCTCATAGTCGGCGGTGCGGGCGGACATCGCGGCGATCTCGACGGCGCTGATGTGGTCCAGAACGTGTCGGACATGGCGACCGATGCTGGCGCCGAAGGCAGGGTCGCAGGACTTTGAGCAGAACTGCGCGGCGTCCAGTGACGCAACGACGCGGGCGAGCTGGTCAAGTGCGGCGCCGATTGCGAGCGTGAGGTCGCGGCAGTCCGCGTGGGGCGTGCAAGGCTCGGTAGCGGATGGCGTGGCGGGCATGAAGCTTTTCTTTGTATTGCCTGGTTCGGAAGTATGGTACACGGGCGAGCCGGGAGCGTGCGTGCGGTGGCGTTCAGCGCGTTAGCGCGTTATCGCGTCCGAGGGGCGGCCCCTGCCCAAGGCGCGGAAGGCGAGCTGGGCGAGTTGGCCTCGGCGCAGCACAAGCACGGCCACGCTGGCGAGGAGCGCAACGATGCCCATGCCAAAGAGAAGGCCGCCGTCGTCTTTGACCACGATCCCGAGCTTTGTAAGGTGGCTGCCGATGGCACCCACCATGAGGCCGATGGTGAGGAGCGCGCTCAGGCTCGCGAGGCGCGGGATGAGGAGCAGCACCACGGCGATGAGCTCGAAGGGGGCCGTGGCGTAACGGCCCCAGGGCTCGACGCCCAGCGTCGTGACGATGTAGATGGGTTCGGGCGCACCGGAGAACTTGAAGAAGAGGGTCTGGCCCATGATGACTGCGGCGGCGACCTGCGCGATCCATGAGGCGATCGGTGCGCCGCCACGCGGTCCAGGGGCGGCGAGGAACGCGAGCGGGTTCGCTGAAGATGGCGTTGCGGACGTGTTTATCGTGGGTTGGACGCCACGCGGAGCGCCTGGTTACATCGGGATGCACAGCAGGAGATAGATCGCGGCGATGAGGGCGAGTGAACTCAGCGTTCGGTTTGTTTCACGCAGGGTGCGCACAAGCGAAACGCCACGAGCTTCGGCGGCCGAAGCGGAGGACCGAGAATTGGCGGGTAACCGGATCGCTACTCAGACCCGGCCGACGGCGTAGACGACCCAGTCGCGATCCATCTGGATTCCGATGCCGCGGGACGTTGGCTCTGGGTGGAGGGGGCGGATGTAGGCGTTGCCATGGTGGTCGATGGCGTCGCCGAGGGAGTCGTAGAAGTCGATGCTGCCGAAACCGGCCTCGTGCATGGCATCACGCAGTTCGGGCATGGACCAGAGGCGCCAGTGGTAATTGAACGCGTTCTTGATCCACTCGGTTGGGGCTTTGGTGCGGCGGTTCTTCTTCGTGCGTGTCGTGATGCCGAAGTCGATGGAGTTGCGCACGATGCCGGTGGTTGGGTCGGCCTCGCGCTGGTTCCAGCGGTAGAGGAAGGTTCCGAGATCCGGATGCCGGATGGTGCGGGTCCAGGAGCCGGTGCGAAGGGCGGTGTGGCCGCCGTAGATGTCGGCGATGAAGAGGCCGCGGCGTGAGAGCGAGCTGCGCGCGTGGCGGAGGTAGGTGAAGAGGCTCGCGCGGGTGTGCTGGTAGCCGAGGGCGAAGTTGGTGGCGGCGATGATATCGGCGCGGTCCTTGGCTTCGAGCACGTCGGCGAGGACGAGCGTCATGCGCGGGCCCGCAGCGTGCGCGAGGGGGACGGGATCGTTGTCAACGGCGATGGCGCGGCGAGCGCGAGATGAGGCGGCGAAGTGCTTGGCGAGGGCCGCGCTGCCGCTGAAGTCTTCGCGAAGAACTTTGGGGCCGCGTGCGGCGCTGGAGGCGCCTTGGGCGTAAGCGACGAGGACGAACGCGAGGAGCGCGGGCGGATTCGTGACGCTGCGCTCGTAGAGGTCGTGGGGGTTCATATGGAAAGCGACGAGCTGGAAAGTGAAGAGCGAAAATGAAGAGCGTGCAGCGGTCGGGACCGCCGGGGACCGGCGGGCCACCCCCGAGAACCTAGGCCATTCGGATCCAGCGGATGAGGGTGGCGAGGTTTGGTGGCTTGCCGTACATGAGCACGCCCACGCGGAAGATCTTGGCGGCCAGGCGCAGCGAGATATAGACCGTGACGAGGCCGATGGCGATTGAGAGCACGATCTGCCAGAAAGGCGGTGGGTCGGTAGAGGAGATGCGCAGGATCATCACGAAGGGATTGATCGGCGGCAGAAAGGAGAGGATCGTCGCCATCCAGCTCTTGGGATTGAAGATGATGGGCATCATGAGCAGCATGGGCGTCATGATGACGAGCATCACGGGTGTGAGGAGCGTCTGGGCTTCGTGCACATCGGAAACCGCCGAGCCGATGGCGGCCATCATCGCGGCGATGGTGAAGAAGGCGATGAAGAAGAAGATGAAGAGGTAGATGAGGTTGGACCACTCGATCTGGCCTCGGGAGCCGAGGTAGAGGAGCGCGACAATCCCCGAGCCGGAGTACAGAACGAGGACGAGGAACGCCGCGCCGAGCTGGCCGACGACTTTGCCCGTCATGAGCTGCATCGGAGAGACGGCGGAAAGGAGCACCTCCATCACGCGGCTGGATTTCTCATCGATCGTTGAGAAGAGGAGGTAATGGCCGCCGGTCATGACCGCGATCCAGAGAAGGACCATGAAGGCGACGGGAACGATGAACTGCTGGAATTCGCTGGACTTTTCCTGGCGGCCCTTGGTGACGGCGATGGCGTCGGGGCGCGGCAGGCGCGTCATGGCGCGGATCTTCTCGGGGTCCTGCCCGGCGGACTGGATGCGCGTGGTGATGATCGCCTCGCGGACCTGATCGCGAACCAGATCCTGCACGCGCGCGTCGAGGTTGGACTTGATGTAGAGCTCGTACGTGCCGTACTCATCTTTTGTGGGATCCTTCGCAACCGCGTCTGGCGCGATGATGACCAGGGCCAGCTTGGAGCCGTCGTCCATCGTGCCGCCGATGAGTTCCTGCTTGGCGGCCTCGATGTCGGCGTCGGGCGCGAGGGCGCGGGCCTCGATCTGGGCAACGTCCTTTGAGGCCTGGCTCGCGGCGGCCTCGATGGCCTTGCCGCCAGCTTCGGCGCCCGGAATCTTGTCGAGGAACTTGCCCGTTGCCTGAACGACCTGGGCCACGTCCTCCTCGATGCGGGCCTCGATGGCTTCCTGCGAGAGGAGGCCCATGAGTTGGGCCATCACGCGGCCCTGGTCAGCGCCGGGCTCGCCAGTGCGGTCGATGATGGCAACGCTCCCCCTGACGGCGGGCGGCTTCTGGCTGATCAGGAGAACGGCGATGGGGATGAGCGCGGTGATGATGATGGGCACAACGACCACGCCGAAGAAGAAGGTCTTGGTGAAGACCGTCGCGGCGAACTCGCGGTACGCAATGTGGAATAGTCGATTCATGGGATAGGCACCAGGGGCTGGGCACTTGGCACTAGAGGAGGAGAGGGACTGAGGATGGAGGGACTTGGGAAGACGATGCAGGAGGGCGAGAAACCACGGCTTTTTAGTCGCCGCTGGTGTCGCCTTTTCCTCTGAGGGAGGCCAGGAGCGTGTCGCGTTGTTCGGTGGAGAGGCCCGAGCCCTGGACGATGTCGACGAAGATGTCTTCGAGGGTTGGCTGGACGACCTCGATGCGCCGGACCGGGACGACCGCGGCGAGTCGCGGTACGACGGCGGTGGCGTCGGCAACTCCGTCGCGGAGGTGAGCCCGGAATCCGCCGCGGATCGGATCGACGCGGTCGATCTCCGGGACCGCGCGGAGCGCGCTGGCTGCATCGAAGCCGTGCACGGCGGGCTCGACATCGATGGCGCGCGGGTCAAAAGTGGCCCTGATCTGAGAGGGCGTGTTGTCCAGCACCTTGTGACCCTGGTGGATCATGACGATGCGGTCGCAGAGGGCCTCGGCCTGCGACATCTGGTGCGTCGAGAAGATGATGGTGCGGCCAGCCTTGTGCTGCTCGTCGATCAGCTCGCGCAGGAGGCGCGCGTTGACGGGATCCAGGCCCGAGAAGGGCTCGTCGAGGATGATGAGCTCGGGATCGTTGATGATCGAGGCGACGAACTGGACCTTCTGCTGCATGCCCTTGCTGAGCTCTTCGCAGCGTTTGGAGTAGCAGTCAGAGAGAGTCACGCGCTCGAGCCAGTGGCGGACCAGGCGATCAAGCGTCTGGCCATTTGGGAGCGCATCGCGCATGCCCTTGAGGCGGGCGATGTAGGTGATGAACTTGCCGACTCGCATCTTTTTGTAGATGCCGCGCTCCTCGGGGAGGTAGCCGATGCGGTCCTTGCTCTCAACCGCGGATGACTTGCCCAGCACGCGGATGGTGCCCGCGTCGGGAAAGAGGATCGACATGATCATGCGGATCGTGGTCGTCTTGCCAGCGCCGTTGGGGCCGATGAAGCCGATGAGCGAGCCGCTGGGAATGGTGAGGGCGAGTGGGTGGACGGCGATCTTGGGTCCAAAGGACTTGGTGACACCTTCGAGCTCGATGGCGGCTGCCTGCACGCGGGACTCCTTTGGACGCTTCGAATGGACGCTTCGAATGGACGCTTCGAACGTGGACGCTTCAAACGTGGACACTGCGGGATCGGACGCCGCTCGAGCGACGCCCCGGAAGCACGGCGATTCTTGCCGGCCCCGAGTGTACATGGCATAGACACTACGCTCGCCCTCCGCACGCGGGAGGCTCGCACTACGCTTGGGAAGATGTCGCAGATCACTCCATCATCGGGAACCGGGGCTCAGTTGCTCCGAAAGAGCGTGCCCGCCAAGGCCTTCGAGAAACTCGCCGCGCTGGAGGCAGAGGACCGGCGGCTTGTCGCCATGCTCGAAGACCCCGAGGTCGTGGTTGACCATCGGAAGGTGCGGGACCTTGCGAGCAAGCGGTCTGCGATGCGTGGCGCGGTCGATGGGTATCGCAAGTTCCTTCTGCTCGAGGCTGAGCATGCGGACCTCACGCGCGCAACCAAGAGCACGGACTCGGAGCTGGCGGCGCTCGCGCGTGAGGAGTTGCCGGGCGTTGAGGCTCGCGCGGAGCAAACCATCAAGGACGTGCTTGCGGGGCTTGTGAACACGGAGGACCTGCGGCTGGGATCGGTGATGCTCGAGGTGCGGGCTGGAACCGGCGGCGACGAGGCCGCGCTGTGGGCCCGCGACCTGCTCGAGATGTACCAGAAGTTTGCGGCGCGGCGCGGCTGGAGCGTTGAAGTTCTGGAGTTCTCAGCGGAAGCCGCGGCGGGGGGCATTCGCAATGTGCTCGCGAACGTCAAGGGCGATGGCGTGTGGAGCGAGCTCTCGTTCGAGGCTGGTGTGCACAGCGTCAAGCGGGTGCCCGCGACGGAGGCCGCGGGGCGAGTGCACACTTCGACGGCGACGGTGGCGGTGCTGCCGGAGCCGGAAGAAGTCGACGTCAAGATCGACTGGGCCGCGGAGGTGGAGGAGGGTCCCACGCGGGCGCAGGGTCCGGGCGGGCAGAACGTGAACAAGGTCGAGACGGCGTGGCAGATCTTCCACAAGCCCAGCGGCATCATCATCAAGATGATGGAGGCCAAGAGCCAGCAGCAGAACCGTGACCGGGCGCGACGGCTGCTCATGGCGCGGCTGTATGAGTTCGAGCGCCAGAAGCAGCACGCACAGCGCTCCGCCGCGAGACGCACGCAGATCGGCAGCGGCGACCGGAGCGAGAAGATCAGGACGTATCGCTGGAAAGAGGGGATCGTCGCGGACGAACGGTTGCCGGGCGAGTACTCGCTGCGCGACGTGATGGTGGGCGACCTCAGCAAGCTCATCGCGGACCTGCTGGCCAAGCAGACCGAGGAGCGGCTGGCAGATCTGTAGACTCAATTGAATAGGTCGAGTGCGGCAAGGCACGCTGTCAACTACTCAGCGCGGATTGAACCATGAACCAGCCACTTCCAATCGGGTCCGAGGTTGTCCCCGCCGCGCCGCCGATGCTCCCGGGCGACGCTGGCCTGCCGTGGTACTACGGCGTTGGTCAGCAGCGCGTGGGGCCTGTTGAGGTGAGCTCTTTTCTCGCGCTGATCGCGGCGGCGCAGGTGCGGCCCGAAACGCTGGTGTGGCGGCCGGGCATGGCGCAGTGGGTCGCGGCGCAGCAGCTCCCGGAACTCGCGACGAATCTGGACTCTGCCGCGGCGGCGCGGGCGTCGAGCCCGCCGGTGCGGCCGGGGTTTGTCGGAGTGGAGGTGCAGAGCGACGCGACGGGCGGGCTGATCCCGTACAAGAACGGAGCGGCCCTCTCCAGCTATTACGTCTCGATCGCCGCGCTGATTCCGGTGCTCGGTCTGGTGCTGGCGCCTGCGGCGATCTGGCTGGGGCTCAAGGGGCTGAAGGAAGCGAAGAAGAACCCGCAGGTGCGTGGGAAGGCGCATGCCTGGTTCGGCGTCATGCTCGGCTCGATCATCGCGCTGGTGTACATCGCGATCATCGTCGCGATCATCATCGGAATTGTGATCTGAGTGCAGCGGGGCCCGCACGCCGATCGCGACGTACGCTGGGCGCATGGGTGAGCAGGCTCGTGACACTTTGGACATTGTGGTGATCGGAGCCGGTGCCGCGGGACTCTTCGCCTCGATCTGGGCCGGGCGAACGCTGCGCGAGGCGGGCGATCAGGCTTCGAGCGTTGTGGCGCTGGATGGGGCCAAGAAGCTGGGCGCGAAGATCCTCGTCGCTGGCGGCGGGCGATGCAACGTCACGCACCACGCCGTTGACGAGCGGCAATATGCGGGAACATCGCTCCCCGCGATCCGCAATGTGCTACGCCGGTTCGATGTGGCGCGGACCGTGGCCTTCTTCGCGGAGCTGGGCGTTGAGCTCAAGCGCGAGGAGACGGGCAAGCTCTTCCCCGTGACGGACGACGCGCACACGGTGCTCGATGCGCTCTTCGCGGCGGCGGGTGATGTTGGTGCCGCGCTGATCCACCCTTGGCGCGTCGGGCGGATCGAGCGGCGCGACAACGGCCTCTTTGAGGTGCATGGCGAGGTCAGCGCGATGGGCGAAGAGCCGCCGAGCGTCACGGCCCCGTCGCGCGCTCCGTTCGTCGCGCGGCGCATCGTTCTCGCAACGGGCGGGCGCGCACTGCCGCTGACGGGATCGAACGGGCAGGGGTACACGATCGCCAAGGCACTTGGGCACACGGTCACCGAGCGCGTCTTCCCGGCTCTCGTGCCGCTGACGCTGGCGCGAGATCACTGGATCTGCTCGCTCTCGGGCATCACGCTCGCGGCGACGCTGGAAGTGCGGTCCTCGACGGGCAAGCGGCTGAAGCAGTTCACGAACTCGACGCTGTGTGCCCACTTTGGGCTCTCGGGCCCGGGCGTGCTGGACATCAGCAGGTACTACACGGACGCGGTACGTGATGATGCGCGCGCGCATCTTGTGATGTCGTGGCTGCCGCGCGAGACGCTGGAGTCGGTGGATGGCGCGCTCGCGCGCCTTGGGCGCTCGTCCGCGGCGAGATGGCTGCAGGTCGCTGGGCTTCCCGAGCGCGTGGCGCGGGCGCTCTGCGAGAGCGCTGGCGTGGACCCGCTCGCGCCGGGGCACGCACTGACGCGAGAGTCGCGCCGCGCGCTCGCCTCGATGGTGGTCCAGACGCCGCTGCCCATCACCGGTGACCGCGGCTTTACCTACGCCGAAGTCACGGCGGGCGGCGTGCCGCTTTCAGAGATCCACCTCGACACGATGGAGAGCCGCGTCTGTCCGGGCCTGCATTTGTGCGGCGAGATCCTTGATGTGGATGGACGCATCGGCGGGTTCAACTTTCAGTGGGCGTGGGCAAGCGGCTTTGTGGCGGGAACCGCCGCCGCGAAGTTGCTCAAGATTTCCAGTGATTCGCGGTAACGAACGCTCCAGCTCGCGCGTAGATACTCACACCACAGGTACTCACTTGCGAAGGCTCAGCCCGGAAGGCCGCGCCCCATGGAGTACCTGAGTTGACCCACGTGTCGAACACCGTGCACTCCCCGAACAACTTCGATCAGTCGCTGGATGCCATTCCGGGTCCGGGAATGTCCAAATCCCAGCGCGAGCTCTGGGAGCGGATCAACCGCTTCGAGATCGGCGACGCCGCGTGGGCGCTCTCGTTCACCAAGCGGCTGGCCCGCGAGCACGCCTGGTCGGAGGAGTTCGCCGCGAGGGTGGTGGCGGAGTACAAGCGATTCGTCTTCCTGTTGCTGGAGGCTGGCCACCCGGTGACACCCTCGGACGAGGTCGATCAGGCTTGGCACCTGCACATGGTGTACACGCGTTCGTACTGGATCGAGAGGTGCGGTGAGCTGCTGGGCCGCGCACTGCACCACGGACCCACCAAGGGCGGCGCGGCGGAAGGGGCCAAATTTTGAGGACTGGTTCGGACGAACGCTCGCTTCGTACGCACGGCTCTTTGGCCAGTCGCCACCGCGGGAAGTCTGGCCCGATGCTCGCACGCGGTTTGGTCGGGCGCCGCAGTTTGCACGGGTGAACACGAGCGAGAACTGGATGATCTCCAAGGCTCGCGTACGACGGTCGACGCTGGCCGGGGCGGCGATGCTGCTGGTCGCGGGCGGGCTTGCGGGCTGCGAGGTGATGATGGCTCAGACCACCACTCCCGCGCGAGGAAGTCTGTCCGTCGGTGCGATGATCATCGTTGCCATCACGCTGATGCTCGGGGCGATCCTGCTCGTGAAGCGATGGTTCTCTCGCCCAACCTCAGCGCATCTGCGTGATGGCAAGAGCACCACTGGCTCGGGCTGTTCACCCTTCATCCTCGGGGGGATGACGGGTGGCGAGAGCTCGTCGCGAGAAGAGCGTGGCAAGGACCACGATGGCAAAGCGGACGACTCCGGTGGCGAAACTGGCGGAGATACTGGCGGCGACTGCGGCGGAAGCTCTGATTCAGGCCCCAGCGGATGCTCCTCAAGTGGCTGCGGCGGAGGTGGTTGTGGTGGTGGTGGCGGCGGAGACTGACAGTAACGCTAAGGGCCTTCTCACCCGTGGAACCAAGCGCCGTACCATGCGTCCAACGAGGATAAGTT
>Ga0105049_10009617_pt1 | contig 11129 bp, 9 predicted proteins | sample MAT06_FD_78087 | JGI IMG/M metagenome (GOLD analysis project Ga0105049, IMG submission 78087) | Freshwater microbial communities from Lake Fryxell liftoff mats and glacier meltwater in Antarctica - MAT-06 | ecosystem: Environmental > Aquatic > Freshwater > Ice > Liftoff microbial mat | place... | reverse complement strand
TTGTTCGCTATAGGAACCTATCGGGTATATGGATTTTCTTATACGGGAACTCTCGGGGCTGAATGGATTGTAGGCACATCTCTTGATCAACTTACTTCTTCCGAATGCTTTGAAATTTCTTCGAATTTTGTGACTCTTAGTATAGAAGAATGTATTTTCACATGTGAATCAGGTACACTTTCTTTAGGTGAAGGCGTTGTTGGAATTACCGTTTGTAAGGATGGAGAAGCCGATGTGGTGACTTTAGAACCTCTGAACAATGATTTAAATACCGATCTGAATTTCGTACTTACGGATATTTCAAATAGCATCCTCAGTTTGCCAAATGCAACATTTGATTTAAATGAATTGGATTTTGGAAGCTATAGAATTTGGAGTTTCGGCACTTTAGGGATCATTGATGTATCAACCATTGAGCCTGGAGACAATGTTACTCAAGTAGCTGCCGACTGTTTCGATTTGTCAAGCAATTTTATTACAGTTACGGTAATTGATTGCACCTCTCCTGGTTGCGACGAGCTGTTCTTTTCTGAATACATCGAGGGATTGGCCAGCAACAAAGTACTGGAGATATACAATCCTTTGCCATTTGCCGTCGACTTGTCGCAATATATGGTGCTGTTGTTTTTCAACGGAAATGAAAGTGCCGATGACACTTTTGTTCCCACTGGAATAATAGAACCCGGAGATGTATATGTGATTGTGGGGCCTGCGTCATCTGCCGAATTGTTGGCAATGGCCGATATGGTGGACAATATTGCTTCATTCAATGGAGATGATGCGATTGAACTCAGGCACAATTCTGTCCTGATAGATCAAATTGGTATAGTAGGAGTAGACCCCGGGAGCGAGTGGGAAGTAGGCACAGGAGCAACCCGAGATCAAGTGCTTGTTCGAAAGGCCGAAGTGAATAATGGAGAAACGGATTGGGCCAACGGACAGAATGAGTGGGATGTATTTGAACCGGTTGATTTTTCGCACTTAGGTGGACACGACATTATCCCCTGCGGTGGAGTATCTCTTCCGTATGTGTTTTTTGATGCGGAGTTTACAAGTATAACCGAAGAGGATGGCGAAATTACCATTGCTATTTCTGTGCTCAATCCAGTTTCAGAAGCAGTTGTGCAAGTGAGCATATTTGGAGGGGATGCTACCGCAGGAGATGATTACACTTCGTCGTTGCCTACCACTCTGGTATTTCCGACGGGAACTACGGAGACTCAGTTTGTAACCATTACGATGATTGATGATGTGCTTGAAGAAGGAATTGAGAATATTATTTTGAACTTATCGGGAGACGATTCTCAAGTGAATTTTTTACTTGCAACACATAATGTGATTATTGACAACAGCGACACTTATTATGCACCGTATGACATCATTCAAGTAACGGGAACTAATACCCAAGGTGTAGCAGATTCAGTGGGTATATACTGCGAGCTAAGCGGAATAGTTCACGGACCAAACTTTAATAATGCAGGTGTTCAATTTACCTTGATAGACGAAACAGATGGGATTGGCGTTTTCGCATCTCTCGAAAATTTTGGATACACTGTCGCTGAGGGAGATGAGGTATTGGTTGGAGGTTTCATTCTGCAGTTCATGGGCCTTACCCAAATAATGCCCGATTACATATCTGTAGTAAGTAGCGGTAATAGCTTAGAAGTGCCGGTGCTTGTCACAGAATTGGTAGAGGAAAACGAAAGCCACATGGCCCGAATAAATTGTGTGTCTTTGGTCAACCCAATTTTCTGGACCAATCAGGGTGGAGGATTCACGGTGCAGGTAACAGACGGACTTGAATTTTTTGATTTGCGTATTGATAGTGACTGCGATTTGTTCGGTACAAACCCGCCGGAAGGAACATTTAACGTAGTGGGAATAGGAAGTCAGTTTGATACTGATGTTCCTTACGACAGTGGATACCAATTGTTTCCTAGATATATAGAAGATGTACAAGACGAAGTATTAGCAGATTTTGATTTGAATCCGGACGATTTTATACTGTATGGCGACGAGGGGGGAGATGTCAATTTTACATTCACCGGTTTCGGTGCGGAGGCTTGGGCATGGGATTTTGGGGATGGACAAACATCCGATGAAGAGAATCCAATTCATACTTATAGTTTCGACTTTTTGGATTCAGTTTCAGAAGTAACCATTACGCTCACATGCACAGGATCCACAGGTTGTGGGCATTCCTATTCTTTCACTATCGATGCAGTGTATTTGGGTGTTAGTGAAAATGAACTTACTACCCTAAGTGTATTTCCGAATCCAAGTTCAAATGACATTACACTTATTTCTGAAAGTGAAATTGTATCAGTTAAGATTCTTGACTTGAACGGAAGATCAGTGTGGACAGCCGCCAGGATTAATAGAAATCAAATGGAAATAGACTTGAGCTTCCTGGAGGCTGGTGTATATATATTGAATGCTGAAACTGCGAAAGGACCGCGTCAAATCAGATTGGTGAAGACGAATGGATAAGTGGCAAATAGAAATTTAGAAAAGAGGGCATTGAAAAATCAATGCCCTCTTTTATTGATACATTTCGATAATACGCTTGAGGGAATCATTAAAAAACTGTTTTATGTTTCGCGGTGATGCCCACATCTGAGGGGTGAATGAACTTAAAATATTCAAAAACGCTTAGTTCACCGCTTGATTTGATTTCATTTACGTCGATCACAAGTTAAAGGCCTGTCCTGACCAAAGTCGGGAGGGACGCATGTCCGGACGCTTTATAACCGTCTCGGCTGATCCAAGATGTTGAAACACCCTGGGTAAATGTCATCAAATCAAGTGGCAGAGGGTAGATTAAGCTTCGCGATTTACATGGGGTTTTCAGTCACTAGATTGGAGCATCTCGCGACTGGTTTCTGTTGTATTTCTGAAGATCAGCCCGCGGGATTTGGCCCGACGATGTTTGTCACAATTTTTATTAACCAGAATCACGCGATGGAGATATCGGAATTCATAGGTCGAACTATTACTTTGTTCCATCGCGTAGATTCAAGAATCCCGCAGAGCATTAAGCTCAAGATTCCTCCAAAGCGCCATGCGGGATAAACATTTTGACATGTCGACCAAATCCAAAATTATTTCACATTCTTAAAAATTCATTCGGGCCAAATTCTAAATCCCTCGAACCGACCTTCAGCAATACATAGAAAGCAGATGGTGGGCTGCCCGAATCTATGTGGTAGAACATCTCCGGTAAATTGCCAAACTTGTGTTTATCTCCAACACTTGATAAGATGCGCTTACGCTGAATACTTTGCCATCTCGGCTCTGCTAAGGCAGTTAGAGAGCGTCCTGCTATTCTCCCTTCTTGACTTGTGCAAGGAAATTCTTTTTAGTTTGTCTTCAAAAAAAATATCATCTTATCAAGTGGTGAACTAAACATTGTGCAGTATGCGAAGAAAATTCACTACTTAGATTTAAGCGTTCCTTTATAGATAGAAGGTTTTTAAAGGTTTTCTTTAGATGCAATTTTCCACCTAAAACCTACATAAGCCATACTTCCGAAAACGGGACCCCAAATTAATGAAGCGTCAAAAGATGGATCGGAGGGATCTTGTGCAGAAATGATAGGGTCGTGCTGCATAAAATTTGTTAGATTTTCACCTCCGAGATAGAATTCAGTATGGTCGTTCATCACATAAGTAACTTGGGCGTTTATCAACACAAAATCATTTGATCTTTCGTTTAAGAGAGAGAGATGGTCGCCATGAGCTACTTGTGGTATACGCTTGCTGCTGATCCATTGAGCAGTTACGTCGAAACGCCATTGCTGTTTTTTTTCTGTTGCTTTAGTTTCATAAGCGAAATTGGTAAATGCACGATGTTTAGCAACCAAAGGTTTTTCTTTCAGCCCACTACTAAATTGTGTCTGTACATCGAGCCATCTATAAGCCAAACGGACTTCAAAACGTTTGACTGGGCTCCAGTTGGCTTCCACCTGCGCTGTGTTGCTAAAGCTGGCTCCATCGAGATTGTAGAAGCGCACGAGCTCGGCTTCTTCTATATCCATTACAACTTGATTTTGAAACCATGTTCGGTAAGCATCCACAGATAGGGTTCCATCCCGATGCCCTAATTTAAACTTATGTGTAAAAACAGCTCCAACATTGGTTGCTTCTTCTAACTTCAATCCAAATGGTATGTTGGCGACGGGATCTATGATTGCAAATATCCTATTGCTCGCGAAGTTGCCCACATTGTCCATCCAAATATTTGGCGATCGATATCCTTTTCCCGCCGACATTTTGAAAGTTGTCATGTCGCTAAAACTGTATCGCGTATGAATACGCGGTGTCAGAAAGAAGCCATAGCTATTGTGCACGTCTCCTCGCAAACCAAACACAGCGATCCATTTTTCTTTATGATTTAAGGTGTATTCAAATGCGGCACCCGCTGCCGTTTCTAGACGCGAGTAATCAATGCTATCAAGTATTTCTTTATAATCGTCGTACACATAAGAAATAGCTGTAGTAATTTTATGGGAGTTGTTTACGATTCGCGTAGCAAATAGAAGATTGGCTCTCGCACTCATCTGCTCGCCGTTGTAGGTTCTGAAACCATAGGTCGATACTTGATCATGCCACGAGGCTGAAAGTTGCGAGCCAAAACTTTTCCAGTCCTTTTCGCGAAAAACGTATCCTGTTTTGCCCGAGAACTCGTATCGGTCAGTGGCACTTTGTACACCCCAAAGCAGTGACTTAATTTCGTCGTTGGGATCATATTCTAGTTTACCACTGGCATTGGCAATATGCATGTATGAAAACACATATTGGCCACCTAATCCCTTTTCCGATTCGAGATGCCATTCATTTCTAAGCACTAGATTAGAGAAAAGAGGATTGTCCATGAAGCCATCGTTATTCATGTCTGATCGAAGCGAGGAATAAGCGCCATGGACTAGGAATAAAGGACGCAACCGAGTTTTCATGTCGGGTCGCCATATCACATTCAATTCGGATCTGCCACTTGTACCCAAATATCCATTTATATACAATGGATCGGTGTTAGCCGGATTTTTAAAAGAAACATTGATCTGTCCGGTAATACTTTCAAATCCATTTAAAACGGATCCCGATCCTTTTCCAATTTGTATAGAATGAACAAAGGGTCCGGGCACATACGAAAGTCCATAAACAGAGGCCAATCCTCTAACTGCATTTACATTGTCAAAATTGATTTGCGTATAACGCCCATCCAATCCGAGCATCCGAATCTGTCTAGTACCTGTGATGGCATCCGTGAATGAGGCATCGATAGAGGCATTGGTTTCAAAACTTTCGGAGAGGTTGCAACAAGCGGCCTTGCACAGTTCCCTTTCATCGAGTGTTTGAAAATTTTGCGGATCAAGTGAATTCATTTTAGTGGATGAGACTTCGCCTTTCACGACTACAGTTTTCAGTATCGAAGAGGATAGTTGAATATCCAGACGACTTTCACCTGAGAAAAGAAGCGTGTCTGCGTCGTATCCGACGAAATTGACAATCAGATACTGCGCATTTGGAGGCACACCAATGGAATACACTCCGTTCTCGTCGCTGCTAGTCCCGGATCTTGAATCCTTCCAAGTTACAATGGCACCTGGAATGGGGTCTCCATTTTCTTTATCAGTTACCTTACCGGTAAGCTGGGCTAATGATGAAATCGTGGATCCCATCAGTAGCACAAAAAAGAGTGTTTTCATTTTTAGTGGTCGTCCAATTCACGATACTTGCAGCAATGGTGAACTTTGCTGTATTGCTCATCGGTAGCGGTGCTCAGCTCGGTATCGTAACCCACTTCATTTATCAGTTCATGAAGTTTTGTTTCTGATATTTTGTTGGTTTTGAATGTGACCACCAGAATTTTAGTCTCTAGATTGTAGTCCGCAGCTACAACTCCCTTTACATCCATTGCTCGTTCAATGGTTTCTTCGCATTGCCCACAAACGGAAGCAACGCTGAATTGGGTGGTAATCGTTTTCGGAGCTTTGGCTTCCCCTTGACAAAAGGCAACAAGTGTAAGAACTTGCGCGAAAGTGATTAAAAGAATATTTTTCATTTGATTGTTTTTAATGTGTAGAAAGTGATCCAATAGGAACCGACAAGCACATTAACCATAGACAATCAAAGCACAATGCATAGTGTAGAGATTTACTCCATTGGGAGGCGCATTTGCATTGCTAAGAAGAGAGGCTACCTCCATTTCCACTTGTGTTGTAAGCGGAACGAATTCATGCACTTTAATATCGATGGGATTTCCGGATGTTTGCAGTGTTTCCCGAATCTGATGAACATCGTCAATTTTAAAATTGAGTTCTCTGATGTCACAACATTTCTTTGAAATACTGCATGAGCCGTGCTCTGTGGCGCAGCAGTGATCGGGCACTCCCGTAAAACTTACTTCTTTGAGTTTGCCGCAGCAATAATGCTGATGAATCTGAATTCCTGATGAAAGCAGCAGATAAATCAGACCAAGAGCTATGGCTATGGTTTTTTGCATGTCATACAAAAGTAAGAAATAATGTCCAATTGAACCGAAGTGATAACATTTTGTTTGCTTTGCACCCTAATCATGGAACAAAACAAAAGAACCGCTGTCCTACTCGTTAATCTGGGCTCACCGGACAGCCCTGCACCTGCTGACGTGCGTAGATATTTAACACAATTTCTCAATGATCCTAGGGTCATTGACATCCCATGGCTGCTGAGAAAGATCCTTGTCAATTTGATTATTGTACCGTTCAGATACAGAAAAAGTGCGGCCGCTTACAAGAAGTTGTGGACATCCAATGGCTCTCCTTTGGTATATTCTGGAAGGGTTACGGAGACTTTGCTTCAGAAGCGTTTCGACGAAAAAGACATCAAAGTGTTTCTGGCCATGAGGTATCAGAATCCATCTTTGGAGTCGGCACTTGCTGAAATATTTAAGTGGAAGGCAACAGACATTATCCTGATACCACTTTTTCCTCAATATGCCTCAGCGAGCACTGGGAGCGTGATCGAACGTTTTTTCGAACTAATGAGCAAAAGACAGGCTTTCCAGCATATCCAAATCGTTTCGCAATTTTATGACCACCCTTTGTTTGTTCGCGGAGTGGCTGAAAAGGCTTCACCCTTTAACTACAAGGACTATGATCACGTGATCTTTAGTTATCATGGACTACCGGAACGACAGCTTGACGCCCTTTATGATGACCGCAAATGCGCAAATCATGAATGTGATCATGAAGTGAATGCCGACAATGCATTTTGTTATAAAGCTACCTGTTATGCCACCACGCGGGCTGTTGCTTCATTCTTAGGGATGAAGGAACAAGACTATACTGTTTCATTTCAAAGTCGCCTCGGCGGTGGATGGATTACTCCATTTACCGATGATGTAATTAAGGAGCAAGCGGCTAAAGGAGTCAAGAAACTCCTCGTGTTCTCGCCTGCGTTTGTGGCGGATTGTTTAGAAACAACTATCGAGATATCAGAAGAATATCAAGAACTATTTGAGTCGTGTGGCGGAGAGCACATACAATTGGTTCCTAGTCTCAACGATTCACCAACATGGATTAGTTTGTTGGAGGATATGGTTCGAGCTAGACTTCGCGCTTGAGGTTATCTTGCATCCGAAATGCAGATATCTAGTTTTAAAATTTCGGGCTTTACCCCAAATCTACATGGAATTTCCGATCCGATTGTTTTCCTGAATAGCAATGGTCAGGGTGATCAGTTTTTGGCCATTGGGAAAAAAGAGGAGCTGATTCTATGGCCAGATGAGCCAGATGTTTTGAAGAGTTTGGATCGATTTACAAATTCCCGTGGCAAATGGATATTCGGATTTCTCTCTTACGACCTCAAAAATGAGATCGAAAAACTCGATGTTTCTGTTCCGCAACTCTTTAAAACGCCGTTAGCACATCTCATTGTTCCAGAAATTGTGATCCGTTGGAACAAAGATGGAATGGAGGTTTCAGGTGAAAAGGATGGACTGGACCTGTCTGCAATTTTTGCACATTCCGCAGCCGTTCAAAGAATAGATCAGAATATTCCTTTGTCATTTAGGATCTCCGAAAAGGAATATATTGAGTCGGTAGAGTCGCTCAAAAGGCATATTGCATTCGGGAATATTTATGAGATCAATTTTTGTCAGGAACTAGGAGCCATTGTGGATTTGCCAGAAAGCTATCAGCAGTATCTCCGATTAAATGAGCATACACGGGCGCCATTTTCAGCTTTTTTGCGGCTGGGAAATTTAGATGTCATGTGCGCAAGTCCGGAAAGGTTTCTGCGCAAAAGAGGAAGCGAATTAATTTCCCAACCTATCAAAGGAACTGCCCGCAGGAGCTTTGATGCCGCTGAAGATAACAATTTGAAAGATTCCCTTCACAAGAGTGAAAAGGATCGAATGGAAAATGTAATGATCGTTGATTTGGTGCGCAATGATTTGTCTCGATTTGCACAGCGCGGTAGCGTTAAAGTGGATGAGCTTTATGGTGTCCATACCTTCAAGACGGTCCATCATTTGATCAGTACAATCACTTGTGAAGTCCCAGAAGAAGTCTCTTTTGCGGATATAATAAAAGCTACATTCCCTATGGGTAGTATGACCGGTGCTCCTAAAATTAGTTCTATGAACTTGATAGACAGTCACGAATCGAGCTGTAGGGGTTTGTATTCAGGCACAATCGGATACATGGCGCCGAACGGAGATTTCGATTTCAATGTGGTAATCCGGAGCCTCATCTACCACCGGTCCGAAAAGTATCTTAGTTGCTCCGCGGGAGGAGCCATAACAACATTGTCGGATGCTAAACAGGAACATATTGAAAGCCTGCTCAAAGCGGAGGCCATACAACGATCGCTCTCAATGCAGTAAATTCGCCCCGACAAGAATCAGGTTTTATGAAAACTCGAGAAACTTGTATAGAGAGAACTTTGCGTTTCCAGTAAAATAACCAATAGAAGTATAAGTATTTATGGGAAGGATTTTCGAAAAGCGAAAGCACAAGATGTTCGCCAGATACGACAAGATGGCAAAGGCTTTCACACGCATTGGTAAAGAGATTGCAATGGCTGTGAAAGATGGTGGACCAGACCCCGCTTACAATCCTCGTCTTCGTCAGGCAGTAACCAACGCCAAAGGAGTAAACATGCCCAAGGATAGAGTAGATGCGGCCATCAAACGTGCTGTGAGTAAGGATGCAGGCAACTTTGAAGAAATGGTCTATGAGGGCTATGGTCCATATGGAGTTGCAATTTTGGTGGAAACGGCTACCGACAATCCTGTACGGACCGTTGCCAATATCAGGCTTTACTTCAATAGAGGAGGAGGTTCTTTGGGCAACACAGGGTCTCTCAGTTTTATTTTCGAGAGAAAGGGGGTATTCAAAATCCTTAAAGAGAATGTATCTAATCCTGAAGAACTTGAATTAGAGCTCATCGACGCCGGTCTGGATTCAATGGAAATAGACGAGACTCACGTGAACTTGTACGCTGCATTCTCGGATTTCGGGACTATGCAAAAGAACTTGGAAGAGCGCAATATTGCTGTTACTTCTGCTGGGCTGGAGAGAATCCCAAATTCTTTTGCTGAAATATCTGAGGAGCAAATTGACGAAATACTCGAGCTCGTGGAGCGTATCGAAGAAGATGAAGATGTGCAAGCAGTTTATCACAACTTAAAATAAATGGTTTTCTGATGGAAAAATTTCATAGACAGAATGGGGTAGGGTTCTGTACTCTCGCGTTAGTAGTGATTTTGTTTTCAGGATGCACTAAGGAACCAGGAGAAGGAGGAAACTCAAGTATTCGTGGAGTAGTGAACAAGGAGATCAGAATTGTTTTGGCAAATCCGGCTACTTATCAATTTACAACTCCTGCCGCCGACGAAGATGTGTACATTGTTTTCGGTGACAATGTTTCTCCCGACAACGATATCAATTGTAACTATAAGGGGGAGTACGAGTTTATGAATCTGCGCCAGGGTAAATACACAATTTATGTGTACAGCAAGGATACAACGGGTATTCCGCAGGTAGACCCCGATCACATGGTGATAAAACACGAAGTGGAAATCACAGAAAAAAGTCAGGAGATCGTCGTTCCTACACTCACCATTTATGACACTCCTTAAGTATCTATTTGTTTGCCTTTTCTTTTTTTCTGTAGTCCTGTGCCAAGCACAAAACGAAGATGACGCTGGATTATGGACCGGCTTGGGTATAGGCATGGATTTGGGCAAAGGACTCAAAGCAAAAGTAAGCCCGCAGCTTCGCTTAGATGAAAACATGAGTCGCGTTGCAGGATTATTTTCTGATTTTGGAATCGAAAAAGAAATCAATGAATACTTAGATTTTGGCATAGAGTATAGGGTGGGTGCTCGCAGACGCAAGGTGTTTTTCGAGGATAGACATAGGTTTTCCACCGGAATTTCCGCAAAGGTAGATATCGCAAAATTTCGATTGGGAATGAACCTTAGTTATCAGATGTCGCCAAGGAGTAGTGCTACAGATGCAGATGTGGACACAAAAGATGTTGTGAGGTACAAGACTTCAATACGATATGATGCACCGAAAAAGTGGCTATTCGACACATCCTTTGAGATTTTTGCCGACGGGGAAGAGGCGGGTTTGTCAGATTGGCGATGGCAAGTTTCGGCAGAAAAGGAATTATCGAAACGCAAGGCTATAGAAGTGGGATATTTGATTCAAAAGAATTTGTACGACCTCGATATGGATTTTGTAGTTCAAGCCACCTACAAGTATGATCTGAAGTCTTTCAGTAAGAAGGAAAAGGCGACAACGGGACCTATAGAGGCAGAGTAAACGCAGATACTCTTTGATTCTTTCACCCATCGAAGGGAGATTTCCACCTTTGTTCGCTTGCTCAATGATCCCATAAAATGCTTAAGCCAATAGCTTTGATGAGTCTTCATGGGATTCTCATTTGGAAATGTTTAGAGTTAATCCCAGAATTCGCATTGGGATTCGCTATGAAGCGCTAATACAGTTTATTCCGAATTACGCATTAGGGCAATTTTTGTAGAATGCGTGCGGGATTCTCAAATCTAAGCGATAGAATACTGCATTCATCGGCAAAATTAGGGTGCAATTTTTCTATCGCTTGATTTGGGTTTAT
>Ga0105049_10009616_pt1 | contig 11129 bp, 4 predicted proteins | sample MAT06_FD_78087 | JGI IMG/M metagenome (GOLD analysis project Ga0105049, IMG submission 78087) | Freshwater microbial communities from Lake Fryxell liftoff mats and glacier meltwater in Antarctica - MAT-06 | ecosystem: Environmental > Aquatic > Freshwater > Ice > Liftoff microbial mat | place... | reverse complement strand
GCGGTCGTCGTGAGCGTGGCGGTCCCCGCGGCGATCCGGCGGGTCGCCGTGCCTGCGCGCCCGATCGCACCGAACTGCCAGCTGCCGGGCGGCACGTTCGCGATCCGGAAGGCCGCGCCCTTGTCGATCGGCGCGCGGATGAACCACGAATTCTCCTGGACGGCGAAGCGCGCGTAGCCATCGACGACGCCCACGATGCCGTCGGCCTTGCCCGAGACCTCGCCGGTGGTGCCGAGCTTGATCACGAGCGCACGCATGTTCGGGTGGACGCTGATCGGCAGCGAGCGCAGCGTGCCGGCGCTCGACTCGGCGATCACCGCGGAGCCAGGACGCACGCGCAACCGGAACTTGCCCTCGACGCCGGTCTCGGCGAGCTCGCCGGTGAGCGTCTTGCGATCCGTGATCGCGCGGTCCGGATCTCCATGGAGCTCGCCGGTCCAGCCGATCACCACCGCGTTCATCACCGGCTTGTCATCGGGCCCGAGCACGACACCCTCGGTGACGCCGGTGTCGCCCGTCAAGGACGGCACCGTGCTCGTGCGATCGAACCAGCGATGCGCCGCAGCCATATCGTTGCGCGCGAACGCGATCCTGCCGAGCACGCGCTCGAGCGCGGGGACCGCCGGCAGCTGCGCGCGCTCGAGCGCCTCCGCCGCGGATCGCGCCACGAACTCGGCATCGCCGAGCTCACCGCGTCGCCACTGGATGTCTGCATAGCGCGTGCTCGCCAGTGCGGCTCGACCGAGATCACCGGCGGTCTCGAACGCCTTGCGCGCGTCGACGGCTCGCGCGAGCGCATCCGTCAACGACGACTTCTTCGGTGCACGCTCCGCGTGATCCGCGAGCGCCTCGGCTTCCAGCAACGCGAGCTGGCCCGCGAGCACGGGCTCGTCACCGGCAGCCTTGACCGCATTGCGGGCGTACGTGATCAGGCGCGCGATCTCCTCGTGCATGACCTCGGGCTTGGTGCCCGGCAGATCCTCGGGACGAGCGAGCTCGCGCAGCGACGCCTCGAGCAGGCCGAGTCGCGCGAGCGCCGCGTACCGCGCGTCGGTGGTCTCGAGCCCGAGCGCCGCACGCTCGAGGAGCTCGCGTCCCGCCGCGACCTCACCGCGACGGATCTTGGCCGTGCCCTCGGTGACCGCGACGATCGAGGCCAGGGGCGGCCAGCCCGTCGCCTTCGCCTCGGTCTCGCTCCCACCGCGTGCGAGCACGCCCAGCACCTTCGCGCGGCGATCGTCGTCGGGCAGCGGCGCGATCACGAGCTTGGTCGTGCACGCCTCGACGGGCACCAGCAGCGCGTACGGATCGATCGACGTCTTGCCGAGCTCCGCGACCGCCGCGATCCGATCGCGCACGACGCGCAGGCATCCGAGCGTGCCCTCGGGCCGCGGCGCCTTGCACGTCTGGTCGTACGCTCCGCGCCAGCGTGCGCGCTGATCGTCGAGTACACCGCCGAGCCATTTCGCGTCGAGCTTGCCGGGCGTCCACGCATCGGCCCACGCGGTCTCCACCGGCTCGCACGCCGGCGCCGCGCTTCCCCTCGTCGGGATGATCGCGATCCCTGCGATCGAGATCGCCAGCACCCCTCCGACGATCCACGGCAGGCGCGACCTCCTCGGCATCCCCGCACGCTCGATCTCGCGCAGCAGCGTTGGCATGTCTGGCCACCGCTTCGCCGGATCGGGCTCGAGCCCACGCCCGAGGACGCTCCGCATCGGCTTCGCGAGATCGCTGATCACCGATCCCACACCACCACCTGCCGCCTGCCGGAGCTCGTCGATCGTTCGCCCGTGAAATGGCCGGGCGCCGGTCAGCGCCTGCCACGCGGTGATGCAGTACGCGAACTGATCCGTGCGCGGATCCGGCTCCGCGCCGGTGAATTGCTCTGGTGCCATGTACGCCGGCGTGCCGATCAACGCGCCGGTCCTGGTCAGCGGCGAATCCAGAACATTATCTCTTGCGCGACCACCGCTCGAATCGGGATCCACGGACCCTGTCGCCGACACCGGCGCAGTCCAGTCTTCGCCGAGCCCACGCGCGAGGCCGAAGTCGGTGACCATCACGCGACCGTCCTTGCTACGCAGCACGTTGTTCGGCTTGAAGTCGCGGTGGACGAGCCCGGCCGCATGCGCCGCCGCCAGGCCGCGGCCCGCGGCGAGCAACGCCTCCATCACCTCGCCGTGCGCGGGACCAAACGCGAGCCAGTGATCGAGGGGGCCGCCATCGACCAGCTCCATGACGATGAAGTCGCGCTCGCCCTCGGTGCCGACGCGATGCACGGTCAGCACGTTCGGGTGCTTGATCTGCGCCATCGCCTGCGCCTCGCGAAGCAGCCGGGTGCGCATCACCACCGCAACATCGCGACTCTTCAGCACCTTGATCGCGATCGTGCGATCGAGCAGCGGATCGTGCGCGCACCACACCACGCCCATGCCGCCCTCGCCGAGCACGTGCTGCAGCTCGTAGCCGCCGATCGGCGCGCCGGCCATCAGCTTCCCCGGCCGGATCGATTCGGCGTGGGTCTCCTCGAGAGGATCGACGTACGGTTTGTGACTCACGAGAGCGGGCCCTGGTAGACGTTACACCTCGGCTCGAGACATGGAGGACGCCTGGTCCACTGCGAGGGCTGGCTGCGCTGCGATCGCTAGTTCAGCCCGAGCTGCTTCGCGAAGAACGTGAAGTTGAGCGCGAACATGAACGCGGCCTGCTCGTTGTCCGCAGCGCCCGCGTGCCCACCCTCGATGTTCTCGTAATACAGCACGTCGTGCTTCTGCTCGAGCATGCGCGCGACCATCTTGCGCGCGTGACCTGGATGCACGCGATCGTCGCGGGTCGAGGTCGTGAACAGCACGCGTGGGTACTTCTTGCCCGGGATCAGATTCTGATACGGCGAGTACTTCGCGAGCACGTCCCAGTCCTCCGGTTTATCCGGATCGCCGTACTCCTCCATCCACGACGCGCCCGCGAGGAGCTTGTGGTAGCGCTTCATGTCGAGCAGCGGCACCGACGACACCACCGCACCGAAGAGATCCGGGCGCTGCGTCAGCATGACGCCGGTGAGCAGGCCGCCGTTCGAGCCGCCGTGCACCCCGAGCTTGCTCGGCTGCGTCACCTTCCGCGCGATCAGATGCTCGGAGATCGCGATGAAGTCGTCGTATGCGCGCTGCCGGTTGTGGCCCTTCGCCGCCTGGTGCCACGCCGGGCCGTACTCGCCGCCACCGCGGATGTTGCCGATCACGTAGACCCCACCGCGCTCCATCCACATCGCGCCACCCACCGGGTTGTAGCCGGGCAGCTGCGAGATCTCGAAGCCGCCGTAGCCGTAGAGCAGCGTCGGGTTGTTGCTGTCGAGCTGGATCGCTTCGCGCGCGATCTCGAAGTATGGAACCTTGGTGCCGTCCTTCGATGTCGCGAAGTGCTGCGATGCGACCAGCCCCTTCGCGTCGAAGAACGACGGTGCCTGCTTGAGCACCTTCGGCTGCTTGCCGAGCGCACCGAGCCACAACGACGCGGGCGTCAGGTAATCAGTGTACGTCATCCAGTAGTCGTCGCTGCCGGAGTACGGATCGACTGTGCTGACGTTGGTCTGCGCGATGCCTTCGGCGACCTTGACCCCGAACGGCGCGCGCTTCCACGCCCCGGTGCGCTCGAGCTTCCACACCCAGATCTTGTGCTTGATGTCCTCGAGCTCGTTGATCACGAGGCTGCTCGCCAGCTCGGTCACGCCATGCAGCGAGCGATTCGTCGCGGGCTCGAACACCATCGTGAAGTTGCGCTTGCCGGCGAGAAACTCGACGCGCGGGATCATCAGCAGCGCGCCCTTCGGCCAGGTCTTGCTTCCCACCTCCCAGTCGCTGCGCAGCCGGAACATCATCTGATCGCGCCAGAACGAAACCCCGGCATCGAGCTGCTTGTCGATCTTGATCGGCGTGCCCTTCGCGTCGCGAAAGTAGCTCTCCGACGCGTACGTCGAGATCCCGCGATGCAGCGTGTCGATCGGCTTGCCGTCCTCCCACGTGCGACCGCCGGTCACCGAGACGTCGGACTCCTGACCCTGGAAGATCATCGGTGCGTCGACGATCTTGCTGCCGCGTTTCCACTCGCGCACGGTGCGCGGATAGCCGGACTTCGTCATCGAGCCGGGCCCGGTGTCGGTGCCGACGTAGAGCGTGTCGCGATCCTTCCACGCGATGCGCGTCTTCGCCGCCGGAACCTCGAAGCCACCGGCGACGAACGCCTTCTTGATCGGGTCGAACTCGCGGATCGCGGTCGCGTCGCCACCGCCCGGCGAGAGCCCGACCAGGCAGCGATCCCATTTCGGATACAGGCAGCTGAACTGCTTGTAGACCCAGCTCTGATTCTCCTTCGCACCGAGCGCGTCGATGTCGAGGACGGTCTCCCACTTCGGCTGCGCCTTCTTGTACTCGGCGAGCGACGTCCGGCGCAGCAGGCCCTTGGGGTTCTGCGCGTCCTTCCACAGGTTGTAGTAGTGCGGACCGAGCTTCCACACCGACGGGATCCGGTCCTTCGAATCGAGGATCGCGCGGATCCGGTCGCGATTCGCCGCGAACGTCGGGATCGCCTCGAGCTGTGCCTTGCTGGCGGCGTTGCGCTCGCGTGCCCACTTGAGGCTCGCGTCGGACATCACGTCTTCCAGCCACAGATACGGATCTTCGACCTTCGGCTCCTCGGGTGCCGCGATCGGTGGTGGCTTCACCGGTTCTGGTTCGACGGGCGGGGCAGGCCGCGCGACCGGAGCTGCAGGGGAGGAGCACGCGACCAGCGCGACGACGAGGAGCCTCGACATGCGCGGCACAGTACGACGTCGATTCCCGGCCTGCTAGCCGCGACGAAGGCGCGCGACCTTCGTCAGGACCGCTTGGACGATCGCCGTGAACACGAGGAACAACCCCAGTGCCAGCTCGATCCCGCCGAGCTTGCTGATCGGGTCACCATTCGGGGGCACCGCCACCGAGCGGATCAGCCCGAACACCACCATCGCGAGCACCAGCCCGCAGACCGCCGCCACGGCGAGCCGGATCACTCGGCCACGGGTATCGAGCAGGTCCGGTGCGTCGTCCATGGACCCCAGACAGCAGGGGAACCGCCCGGTTGCACGACGACCGTGGCCGACCATGCAGCGCTGGCGTAGTGTCGCGGCCGTGTCGCGCCTGGCCCTGCTCCTTCCCTTCGCCGCCTGTGCCCCGAACGTCCCGCGCGACCAGGCGCTGTCTCGTGCCGAGGCCGCGCGCCGCGCCGGTGATCACGTCGGCGAGGCCCTGGCCCTGCGCGATGCCTGCGTCTACGACGCCGACAACACCGATCTCTGCAAGCGCGCCGACAAGGCCTGGCAGGCCGCCCAGCAACGGACCCGCGACGACGCGCGCAAGCGCTGCACCGATATCCCCTCGACGCTGGCCGGTGTCGATGGCTGCCTCGCCGCGGTCGCCGACATCCGCAAGCTCGCCCCCGATTCCCCCGATGCCGCCGAGCTCGCAGAGGCTGCCGCACGCCAGCACCTGGCGCGTTGCTTCGCCGATTCGCCCGCCTGGCAGACCTCGATCGACGCCGCGGTCGAGCTGGTCCGGTGCGAGGATGCGCGGGCGCCGCAGATCGCCCTCGCCACGTACACGCAGCAAGTGTTCGCCGCTCGCACCAACGCGCGCGATCAGCTGATGCGCCTCGCCGATCACCCCGCGTACGCCGATCGCACCGGCGCACTCTCCGAGCTGCTCGCCTCGGCGACCTGCCTGACGCCCACGCTTGATCTGGTGACCCGCGGACGCGCGACCCGCGACGCCTTCGTCTCCAAGACGCGCGCGACGATCGATCTGCGAATGACGGGCGCGGGCCTCCCCGATCTCTGCGCCGCCGTCGCCTCGACGCTCCCCGATCGCGCCGGTTGCGGTGCCCCACGCGCCGGTGCGCCCACGATCACGGTCGTCGGAGACCTCCAGATCGCGCCGGTCGATCACACCGTCCACGAGACCTCCGAGTCGAGGGACTACGTCGCCGGCATCATCCGCTTCGACAATCCCGACTATCAGCCCGCGGTCAACGACGAGCGCAACGCGCACCAGTCGAAGGACTCCGCCGAACAGACCTCCCGGCGCGACGAATCCGACTGTCGCTCCGCCGAATCGGCCTTGTCGTCGGCGGGCTCGTGCTCGAGTTGCCCCGAGCGCAACGAGCGCGAGCGTGCCTGCAACGCCGCGCGAACCAGCGAAGCGATGTACCGCTCGCGCACGTCCGACTGGGAACGCGCGCGTCGACATCTCGACAGCACGCCCGCGATCAGCGAGCGCGACGACATCCGCACCGCGCACTACATCGTCAAGCACCACACGTGGCGCACGTCCTGGTCCGCGAACCTGCGCAACGAAGGCGCCGCGATCCCGGCGTCCGGCGGAACGCAAACGACGGATCAAGAGACCACGGGTGCCGCGATCGCCGGCGTGCCCTCCGATCCGATGACCTATCCCGGCAATCGCTGGTTCGTCACGCCGGTGCGCGATCAGCTCGCAGCCAAGCTCTCCGAGACCATCGACGGTGCGCTGCAACGCCGTGCCTCCGACCTCGCCGTCAACTGCCAGGCTCCGCTGCAGTGGAGCAACGACTGGCTCGAGTGCTGGGCGCGTGTTCGGCTGTGGGCCGCGGGCAAGCGCGAGCTCGATCCGCTGCTCAAGCTGGTCGGCATGATCAAGGATCAGCGTCGCGGCCCGATGTGGGAGCAGGTTCGCTGCGCGCAGTAAGGGCTGCGAACAGGAAAGTCGATCGAGCTCGCCGCCGCTCGTTGGTCATCTCCGTCGGCAAACCCCGGCGGCGACGACCGTCGAGGGACCGCGACACTCGAGTCAGCGCGCTCTCGCCGACGGCTCGGTCATTCTTGCGCAACTCGCGCATCAATCACGTGCGACATGATCACCGCTGCCGGATCGACACACGCGCATCGCATCGTCGTTGCCACGTTGACGCCGCAACCGCCGCGCGGCCTGACCCGTGCAACTCGGCTCGGACGTGGACAATCAAACCAAAGGTGCGGTCCTCGCCGTCTCGACCGTCATCACAACCGCGAGACGCTGCGACCCGCGAAGCTGGCGAGGCAGCGCGACTTCTAACCCGAGCGGCCGACCGCGAAGTACTTCGACTCCGGGTGCGCGAAGTACATCCCGGAGACCGACGCCGTCGGATACATCGCGAACGACTCGGTCAACGTGACCTGGTGGTGTGACGCGTTGTCGAGCAGCGCGAACAACGTGCCCTTCGGCGCGTGCGCGGGGCAGGCGGGATAGCCGAACGCCGGGCGGATGCCGCGATAGTTCTCGGCGAGCAGCTCCGTCCTCGACAGCTGCTCCACCGGTGCATACGCCCAGTCGAGCGTGCGCACGCGATGGTGCAGCCACTCGGCCGCGGCCTCGGCGAGCCGATCGGCGAGCGCCTTGGCCATGATCGCCGAGTAGTCGTCGTGATCCTTCTCGAACGCCGAGGAGATCGCGTCGGTGCCGATGCCCGCGGTGACGATGAACGCCCCGAGGTAGTCGCGCGCGACGTGCGCTCCCGGTGACCCCGGATCTGCCGGATCTGCCGGATCTGCCGGATCTGCCGGATCGAGCGGTGCGATGAAATCGGCGAGCGAGAAGCAGACGGCTTTGTCCTCGAGCTGACGCGGCAGCGGGAACCGTGCGGCCTCGAGCTGCGTCGTCGGATCGAGCACCAGCACCTGCTCGTCGAGCGAGCCAGCACGGAAGAAGCCGTACGTCGCACGCGCCTGGAGCAACTTGCCGTCGATGATCTTTGCGAGCAGCGCCTTGCCGTCGGCGAACACCTTGCGTGCGGCGTCGCCCTTCCTGGGATCGTCGAGGATCGCGGGGTAGCGACCCGACAGCTCCCAGGTGTGGAAGAACGGCGACCAGTCGATCCAGTTCGCGAGCTCGCCGATGTCGAGCTCGAGGTTGCGCGCACCGAGGAAGTTGGGCACCACCATCGTGGTGTCGTCGAAGATCAACTTCGGCTTGCGCGCGCGCGCGGTCTCGATCGAGAGCAGCGGCCGCTTCTGCGCGGACGCGTGCGCCTCGCGGACGCTCGCTTGCTTGGTCGCGATCTCGGTGATGTAGCGCGCGCGATCCGCCGACAGCAACTTCCCCATCACTCCGACCGCGAGCGACGCATCGGGCACGTGCACCGTGGGGCCGTGATAAGCGGGCGCGACCTTGACCGCCGTGTGCTTGCCCGAGGTGGTCGCGCCGCCGATCAGCAGCGGCACCGTCATGCCTCGACGCGTCATCTCCGTCGCGACGGAGATCATCTCGTCGAGCGAAGGCGTGATCAGGCCCGAGAGTCCGACCAGGTCGGCGCCGATCTCCTGCGCCTTGTCGAGGATCACGTGCTGCGGCACCATGACGCCGAGGTCGGTGACCTCGTAGCCGTTGCAGCGCAGCACGACGGCGACGATGTTCTTGCCGATGTCGTGGACGTCACCCTTCACGGTGGCGATCACGAGCTTGCCCTTCGCCGTGGTGACGCCCGAGGCCTTCTTCTCGGCATCCATCAGCGGCTCGAGGATCGCGACCGCCTTCTTCATCACGCGGGCAGACTTGACGACCTGCGGGAGGAACATCTTGCCGGCGCCGAACAGCTCGCCGACGACGTTCATGCCGTCCATCAGCGGACCCTCGATGATCGCGATCGGCTTGGGATACACGGTCAGCGCTTCGGCGACATCCTCGTCGATGAAGTCGGTGATGCCGTTGACGAGCGCGTGCGCCATCCGCTTGCCGAGCGGCTCCTTGCGCCACACGAGCTCGTCCTCCTTGCGGACGATCGTCCCCGAGAGCGTCGCCGCGAGGACGAGCAAGCGCTCGGTCGCATCGGCGCGCCGGTTGAGCACCAGATCCTCGACGTGCTCGCGCAGCACCGGATCGACCTGTTCATAGACCGCAAGCTGACCAGCGTTGATGATCGCCATGTCGAGGCCGGCCTTGATCGCGTGATACAGAAACACCGCGTGCATCGCCTCGCGGACGCGCGGGTTGGTGCGGAACGAGAACGACAGGTTCGAGACGCCGCCCGAGACCTTGGTTCCCGGCAACTCGGCCTTGATGCGCTTGACCGCATCGATGAAGTTGACCGCGTACGCATCGTGCTCCTCGATGCCGGTGCCGATCGTGAGGATGTTCGGATCGAAGATGATGTCTTCCGGCGGGAAGCCGACCTGCTCGGTGAGGATCTTGTACGCGCGATGCGCGATCACGAGCCGGTGATCGACGCTGGTCGCCTGACCGGTCTCGTCGAACGCCATCACGACCACGGCTGCGCCGAACCGCCGCACGGTCTTCGCCTGGCGGATGAAGGGCTCCTCGCCTTCTTTCAGCGAGATCGAGTTGGCGACGCCCTTGCCCTGCAGGCACTCGAGGCCGGCCTCGATGACGCTCCACTTCGAGGAATCGACCATCACCGGGATCCGCGCGATGTCGGGCTCCGCGGCGATCAGGTTGATGAACCGCCTCATCGCGGCGACGCCGTCAAGCATGCCCTCGTCCATGCAGACGTCGAGGATGTTGGCGCCGCCCTCGACCTGCTGCCGCGCGACCGCGACCGCCTCGTCGTACTTGTCGTCCTTGATCAGCTTGCGGAACGCAGCGCTGCCCGTGACGTTGGTGCGCTCGCCGATGACGACGAAGTTGGTCTCCGGCGTGATCGTCAGCGGCTCGAGACCCGAGAGGCGCATGTGGTGCGCGGGCTTGACGACCACACGCGGCGGAACGCGCTCGACCGCCGCGCGGATCGCCGTGATGTGCTCGGGGCGCGTGCCGCAGCAACCGCCGACGAAGTTCAGCATGCCCTCGCGCGCGAATCCGCCGAGCACCTCGGCCATGTGCTCGGGCGTGTCGTCGTAGCCACCGAACTCGTTCGGCAGGCCGGCGTTCGGGTAACACGCGACTGGCATCCCGGCGATGCGTGCGAGCTCCGCGACGTGCGGGCGCATGTCATCCGCCCCGAGCGCGCAGTTGATCGACACGGCCATCAGATTTGCGTGCGAGATCGAGTTGAAGAATGCCTCGACGGTCTGCCCCGACAGCGTGCGGCCCGAGCGATCCGGGATCGTCACCGATGCGATCACCGGCACGCGGCGCACGCCCTGCGCGAACAGCTCCTCGAACGCGTACAGCGCCGCCTTGCAGTTGAGCGTGTCGATGTGGGTCTCGGTCAGGATCAGATCGACGCCGCCCTCGATCAGCGCGCGCGCTTGATCCGCGAACGCATCGACGAGCTGGCGGAACGTCACCACGCGCGCACCCGGATCATTGACGTCGGGCGACAGCGACGCCGTCTTGGTGGTCGGGCCGATCGAGCCGGCGACCCAGCGCGGCTTGCCGTCTTCCTTCTCCGCCCGGTGTGCCGCGCGACGCGCGACGTTGGCCGCAGCCAGATTGAGGTCGCGCACCACGCCCTCGAGCCCGTAATCCGCCAGCGCGAGCGACGTCGCGGTGAACGTGTTGGTCTCGACGATGTCGGCACCGGCGCGCAGGAACTGGAGATGGATCTCCTCGATCGCTTCGGGCTTGGTGAGGACCAACAGGTCATTGCAGCCCTTGAGCGAGTGCGGGTGGTCCTTGAACCGCTCCGCGCGCCACACCGCCTCGTCCGCGAGCTCGAGCCCCTGGACCATGGTCCCCATCGCACCGTCGAGGATGACGATGCGCTCGCGTGCCACATCGAGAAGCCGGTCGATCGACATCGAGGCGTGATTACCACCCTTTGCATCGATCGAGAATTCCCCGCGCAAGCTTTGGTATATGCTGGAAGGCGTGCGTTGGTTGGTCACGCTGGGCGCGCTGGCGGCGTGCTTCTCGCCGAGCGCTCCGTCGGGGCTCCCGTGCGGTGAAGGACGGACCTGTCCGGACGGGCAGACCTGCGACATCATCTCGAACGAGTGCGGTGTGGCGAGCGTTGCGCTGGTCTGGCGTGATGACACCGCCGAGGACTTCGGTGCCGGCTCGGGTGACGTCACGATCGAGTCGCAGGGGTTCCTCGGCCCGGCCGCGTTCTTCACGGGTGGGGTGCGGATCGCCGGCTACGACGGTGCGCTGATCACCGATCTCGCCACCGCTTCGATCGACACGATC
>Ga0105049_10009615_pt1 | contig 11130 bp, 4 predicted proteins | sample MAT06_FD_78087 | JGI IMG/M metagenome (GOLD analysis project Ga0105049, IMG submission 78087) | Freshwater microbial communities from Lake Fryxell liftoff mats and glacier meltwater in Antarctica - MAT-06 | ecosystem: Environmental > Aquatic > Freshwater > Ice > Liftoff microbial mat | place... | reverse complement strand
CTGACGCGCGAAAAGGCAGATGCGACCCACCTTCGCTGCCGCAAATGCCCACGTTCGACGGCCTCTTGTCGCGATGACGCGGGCCTGCCCAACTATCTCAGACCCAGGAAACCCAAGACGAAGACGATGATCACGATTGCGCCGATGAGCCAGATGAGATTGTTTATCAATAACTCCGTCCTGAACTTTCCGATGCTGCAATGGCTTCAGCGGAATGGAGGACCCGATTCGAGGATAGAAAGCGCCCGGCAAGGACCGCGCCGCCATCGAATAGATGACGGCAGCGGTCACCGCCGCGCGGCTTGGAAACCGCCGGGCTTTGTCAGGAACGCTTTGTCCAATCGTCGACCTGACGCTCTGCAACGTCCCGCGCCAGCCCGTATTTTTCCTGGATCTTGCCGACAAGCTGGTCACGCTTTCCTGCGATCTGATCCAGATCGTCGTTGGTCAGCTTGCCCCATTGTTCCAGCGTCTTGCCTTGAAGTTGCTTCCACTTGCCTTCGATCTGGTCCCAGTTCATCACATTCCTCCATTGGTCAGGCGCTCACGGACCATGTACGTCCTGCCCCTGCTCCACCTCAGCAAATCAGTTCGCATGGACGGCTGCATTGATCTGGATCAGGTTGGACCCAACGACGCGGTGCACCTTTGCGCCGGGCGCGCGGTTCACCCGAGTGTCAGGTGAAGCACATGGGTCCCCGCCGTCACCGGCAATCTGAGTGGACCGCCATCACAGACGAGTTCGGCGCCGTCCTGCAGCGCCCGGGTGATGCCCCGCCCGGCTCCCTTGAGGTTCGCCACCGTGATCTCGACACGAAAGGCGCCCAAGGCGACCGTGACGTTCACTTCCGGCCAGGACTTCGGCAGGCAGGGGTCGATCAACACCGTATCGCCGCTGCGGGTCAGCCCCAGGATGCCCTCGACACCCGCGCGATACATCCACCCGGCCGAGCCGGTGTACCATGTCCAGCCGCCGCGCCCCACATGCGGGGCAGTCGAATAGACATCGGCGGCAACGACGTAAGGCTCGACCTTGTAACGGGCAGCATCGGCGGCGGTCAGCGCGTGGTTGATCGGGTTCAGCAGCGCGAACAATGCCTGTGCGCGGTCGCCGTCGCCCAGGCGCGCATGGGCCAGAACGGCCCACATGGCCGCATGGCTGTACTGGCCGCCGTTTTCGCGCAGTCCGGGCGGGTAGCCCTTGATATAGCCGGGATCAAGCGGCGTGCTGTCGAAGGGCGGCGTGAACAACAACGCAAGGCCGGGCACCTGCCGGACCAGATGCGTATCAAGCGAGGCCATCGCCGTGGCCGCGCGCACAGGATCTGCGGCACCCGACAGCACGGCCCAGCTTTGCGCGATGGAATCGATCCGGCATTCGTCCGACGCGGCCGAACCCAGAATGGTGCCGTCGTCGAAGGTGCCGCGGCGATACCAGGCACCGTCCCAGCCCCCGGCCTCGATCGCCTTGCGCAGACTGGCCGAATGCGCGCGCCAGCGGGCGGCGCGGGCGGCGTCGCGCGTATCGGCCAGCGGGGCCATCAGGTCCAGCGCGGCGATCAGAAGCCAGCCCAGCCAGACGCTGGTCCCAAGGCCCTTTTCGCCGACCCGGTTCATCCCGTCGTTCCAGTCTCCGGTGCCGATCAGCGGCATCCCGTTCGCGCCGGTCAGCGTGATCGCCTGATCCAGGCCCCGGGCGCAATGGTCAAAGACGGTCGCGGTTTCCTCGGACACCTGGGGCTGAAAGAAGTCGTCATGCGCACCGGGGGCCAGGGCGGGCCCTTCCAGAAACGGCACCTGTTCGTCCAGCAGGCCAAGGTCGCCCGACACCGCGACATAGCGCGCCACGCCATATCCCAGCCACACCCGGTCGTCCGAGATTCGCGTGCGCACGCCCTGGCCGGAATGGGGCAGCCACCAGTGCTGCACGTCGCCTTCCGGGAACTGGCGGGCGGCGGCGCGCAAGAGATGGGCCCGCGTCATGTCGGGGCGGCTGAAGGTCAGCGCCATGCCATCCTGCAACTGGTCGCGGAACCCGTAGGCGCCGCTGGCCTGATAGAACCCGGCGCGCGCCCAGACCCGGCAGGCCAGCGTCTGATAAAGCAGCCAGCCGTTCAGCAGGATATCCATCGCGCGGTCGGGTGTCCTGACCTGAACTGTGGTCAGCAGCGCGGTCCAGTGCGCGCGGACACCGGTCAATAGCGCGGCGTGATCCGCTGCCCGCATCCGGGCGATCAGCGCGCGGGCGGTGTCGGCATCGGCGCATTGACCCAGCAGGATGATCACATCGGCCGTTTCGCCCGGGGCAAGGGTCAGGTTGCGTTGCAACGCAGCACAGGGGTCAAGCCCCGCCCCGGTCTGCCCTGACAGCGGCCGGGCCAGGCCCGACGGTGCCGCCATGCTGCCCCCCTGCCCCAGAAACGACGCGCGGTCGCCGGTCCAGCCGGACAGATCGGGGCCGATATCGGCAAAGGCGACGCGACCGGGAAAGGCGGTGCCCCAGGGATTGCGGGCGAACATCGCGCCGCCGTCCATTTCGGTCACCAGATGCGATGCGGTGGCCCCGCGCGACGTGCCAAGGACCCATTCGGCATAGTTGGTGACCGACAGGCGGCGTACCCGGGGCGAGCGGTTCGTCAACGTCAGGTGGGTGATCTTCACCGGGTCGTCCATCGGCACGAACTGCACCATATCCGCCGCGATCCCCTGCGCCTCGTGTGCAAAGCGGCTGTAGCCGAAACCGTGGCGCGCGGTGTAACGCCCCGGCCCGCGGATCGGCAGGGCGGTGGGGGTCCAGACCTCGCCGCTGTCAAGATCGCGCAGATAGACCGCCTCGCCGGGCGGATCGCTGACGGGATCGTTGCTCCACGGTGTCAACTGGTTCTCGCGGCTGTTTTCGGCCCAGGTGTGGCCGCTGCCTTCGGCCGAGACCTGAAAGCCGAAGCCAGGGTTGGCGATCACGTTCAGCCAGGGCGCGGGGGTGGACATCCCGTCCTGCAGGACGGTCACATATTCCCGGCCATCGTCCGCGAACCCGCCGGTACCGTTGAAGAATTCCAGCGCCTCGATGGCCCCGGGCAGGGATGGTGCCCGCAAGACCCGCAGAGGCGCCGCCGGGATGGGAACCGGCAAGGGGGCAAGGCCATCAAGCTGCGCGCCGATGCCGCCGCGCCGCGCCACCAGCACCACGCTCGCCACTGACAAAAGCAGCGCGCGGGTTTCGGGCGTCATCATGTCGGCGCGCAGCGCATGGACCGCCCCCTTGCCCGTTCTCATCGCATCATCGGTGCGCGGGCGCGACTGTGACGACCGCACCGCCGTTTCGATGGCCACCTGCAAATCCTGCACATAGGACGAGGCACGGTCGTTGAGGATCACCAGATCGACCGCGAGTTGCCGCGCCCGCCAGTACTCATGCGCGGCCAGAACCTGCCGCACCTGCCCAGCATCCTCGGCATCTTCGATTTGCAACATGACCAACGGCAGATCACCCGAAATGCCTTGTGCCCACAGACCCGATTGCGGCCCCGCCCCTGCCGAGATGCGGGCACGCGACATGCGCAGGCGGGCGTCGCCGCGCAGGATGAACCCCGCCAGCCGCTGAAAATCTGCGGCCTCGGCGCTGGTCACATCCAGATGGCGCAATTGCACCTGCGCCTTGGTCCAGGCCAGCGTCGCCGCCCGCTCGAACGCGGACGCGTCGCGGTGGCGGTCCACCAGGTCGAGCAGCAGTCCCGAAGTTTCGGCCACCAGCGTCCAGAACGTGACCCGCGCCAGGCCCCCCGGCGGCACCAGCACCCGGCGGCGGATCGCGAACACCGGGTCGAGCACGGTGCCCGTGGTGCCCGACAGGGGTGCCTCGGCCATCGCCGCCTGCCCGATGTCGCGGCCCCGCCCGATGAACCGCGCGCGGTCGGTTTCGATCTGGGCAGGGGCGGTCTCGGTGCCCTCGACCACGGCCATATGGGCCGCCCAGACGGCGGGTTCTTCTGGCGAACGGCGGCGGCGGGTGGCGATGATGACGCCAAGTTCGGGCAGATGATCGGTGACGACGAACATCTTGGAAAACGCCGGGTGGGCCAGATCGGACGCCGCAGGTGCCAGCACCAGTTCGGTATAGGATGTCAGGTCGATCTCGCGCGCATGGCGGCCGGCATTGGTCAGCGTCACGCGTCGCGCCTCGGCATCGTCCTCGGCCGACACGACAACCTCGGTCGTGGTGGTCAACGGCCCCAGCCGGTGCGTCAGGCTGGCCTGATGTTCGCTGAACACTGCGGAATGGCGGCCAAGGGCGGTGGCCACCGGTTGCACACCGGCGGACCACAGCACCCCCGAGGCCGCATCGCGGGCAAAGATGAACGCTCCCACCGCGTCGCGGCTGGCATCCGCGCGCCAGCGGGTAATCGCGATGTCGCCCCACTGGCTGTAGCCGGCACCGGTTGGCGTCAGCATCACGCCGTAGCGCCCGTTCGACAGCAGATGCGCCGTCAGCGGTTCCACCCGGGGCGCCTCGAACCGCCGGACGACCGACATGGCCGTTGGCTCGCTCGCGGCGACCAGCGTCTCTTCGGCACGCGGCGGTGCGGCGTTGACATCGCGCGGCACGCGTTCCTGCAACAACAGATCCACCGCCTGCACCAGCGGCTCGGCGTGAAAGCGGCGGCGCAACAGGCCATCCTGCAGGGTATTGGCGATGGCGGTGATCGTCATGCCCTGATGATGCGCCATGAAACTGCGCACGATCGCCGCGTCCTGTCCTTGGGGCAGGCGGCTGGCGGTGAAATCCATCGCCTCGTAAAACCCATAGCGGCCCTGCGCGCCAAGGGCCGCCAGCGCCGCATAGTTCGCCACGGCCGCCGCCGGATCGACCATCGCGGCCAGTGCCGTGGCATAGGGCGCGATCACCCGGTTCTCGCTCAGCCCGCGCTTCAACCCCAGCCCCGGAACGCCAAAGTTGGAATATTGATAGGTCATCTCCAGGTCGCGGACGTTATAGGCGGACTCGGATATGCCCCAGGGAATGCCCAGGTGGCGCCCATGTTCCTGCTGACGCGCGACGACCAGACGGTTCGTCTGTTCCAGCAGCGACCCTTCCGGGGCGCGCATGACCAGCGACGGCATCAGGTATTCGAACATGCTGCCCGACCACGAGATCAGCGCCGACCCCGCCCCCAGCGGCGTTGCCGCACGGCCCAGGCGGAACCAGTGCCGGGTTGCCACATCGCCCTTGGCAATGGCAAACAGGCTGGCCAGACGCGCCTCGGACGCCAGCAGATCGTAGCAGTTGGGATCGAGGCCGTTGGTTTCGGCCGAAAAGCCGATCGAAAGCAGCTTTTTGTCCGGGTCGAGCAGAAAGGCAAAATCCATTTCGAGCGCCATGTTGCGGGCCAGCATCGCCACGGCCTGCAGCCTGTCGGGCAGGTCTGCGGCATTCTGCGCCTCGGACGCGGGCAGGTGCTGGCGCAAGGCGGCCGTCCAGAACGTCAGTTCCGTTTCCGGCCCGCCCAGCCCGGCGGCACCTGCAACAGCCGCGTCGGCAAGCGCGGGCAGGTCTGCCAACGGTGCGGCCTGCATGCGGGCAAAGGTATCGGCCAGTGCCCGACGCGCGGCCGGATCGCCGCCGGCCCCGGCCAGAGCCTCGGCCGCCAAGGCCAGCGTATCGCGCAGGCCCGCGCGGCCTTGGTCGGGCGACAGGTCGGACGTCTGCCAGTCGCGGCAGGCGCCGGCGACGGCGATCAGGTGTCCGGCCAGGTTGCCGCTGTCCACCGAGGACACATAGGCCGGGGGCAGCACATGCAGGTCGGTCGTATCATACCAGTTGTAGAAATGCCCCCGATGCCGCTGCATCCGCTGCATGGTGTGCAGCGTCTGTTCCAGCCGCCGCAGCGCCGATTGTGAATCGATCCAGCCGAAATCGCGCGCCGCGACGACCGCCAGCAGGTAAAGGCCGATATTGGTGGGCGAGGTGCGGTGGGCGATGGCCGGGCGGGGCGTTTCCTGAAAATTGTCGGGGGGCAGGAAGTTTTCCGCCTCGGTCACGAAGGTCTCGAAATAGCGCCAGGTCCGCCGGGCGATCAGCCGCAAGGCGCGGTCTTGATCCTGGGTCAGTGCGGCCTGCGCGGTGGCAGTGCCGGGGCGGCTGATCCACCGGGCCAGCGCAGGTGCGGCCAGCCACAACAGCGCAAAGGGCAGCGTCAGCGGCCAGACCTGCGGATTCAGCGCCGTCGCTGCCGCACAAAGCCCCGGCCCGAGGCCGACGCCGCCCGCCATGGCGCGATAGCTGGCCAGTACCCCAGGCCGCGCCGCCCCCGCCGCCTGTGCCGCCGTCGTCCATTCCAGCAGATGCCGGTGGCTGACCGTCATCCGCCAGACCGAGCGGGCGATGGCGTCGATCATCCGCCAGGCGGTATCGGCCAGAAACGCCACGTCCAGCCCGATCTGGCGCAGGGCGGCAACGGTATCGCTGGCCAGCGCGGTAAAGTGACTGCGCGAGGTGATCCCGGCACGTCCGGGCAGCACGTTGAAGGGCAACGACAAGACCCGCCCAACCGACAGCATGGCCAACACCAGACCGGTTGTCAGCACCGCCACCGGCAGCGGCAAAAGCCATCCCGCCGCAATCGTCGCAACGGCCAGCGGCGCCACCAGCGACCGGCGCAGGTTGTCGGCCATCTTCCAACGCCCCAGCGGCGGCATCCCCCCGCTTCGCGGACCAAAAACCCAGGGGAAAAGCTGCCAGTCCCCGCGCACCCAGCGGTGTTGCCGCCGCGCCGCCACGTCGTGCCGCGCCGGGAAATCCTCGACCACCTCGACATCCGACGCCAGCGCCGCGCGGGCAAAGACGCCTTCGAACAGATCATGGCTCAGCATCGCGTTGTCAGGTACCCGGCCCTGCAGTGCCGCCGTGAAGGCATCGACATCGTAGATGCCCTTGCCGGTAAACGACCCTTCGCCGAACAGATCCTGATAAACGTCCGAGATTGCCGCCGCATAGGGCTCGATCCCGCCGGGGGATGAGCTGATCCGCTGAAAGGGCGAGCCTTCGTGCCCGACCGGCAGGGCAGCGGTCACGCGCGGTTGCAGGATGCCGTAGCCTTCGACAACCCGCCCGCAGTCTGGGTCAAGGCGCGGCCGGTTCAGCGGGTGGGCCAGCTTGCCGATCAGCCGTTGCACCGCGTCGCGTGGCAGCCGGGTATCGGCGTCCAGCGTCAGAACGAACCGCACATCCTGCGGCACCGGCACCGCCTGCGGCAGGAAACCGGTATCGTCCGCCCCCCGCAGCAGCCGGTTCAGTTCGACAATCTTGCCGCGCTTGCGTTCCCAACCCATCCAGCATCCTTCGGACGGGTTCCACAACCGCCGCCGGTGCATCAGCAGGAAACGGTCGCCCATTGCCGAAGGATAGGTCGCGTTCAGCCGGGCGATGCCCGCAGCGGCCAGCGCGATCAGTTCAGCGTCGGTTCCGGTGGTTTCGGTGCCGGCGTCCGGTCCGTCGGACAACAGCGCATAATGCACCGCGCCCCCGACGCTGGACAAATGATGCACCTCCAGCCGCTCCAGATGCTCGGCCAGATCGGCGGGGCCGGTCAGCAGCACCGGTACGGCCACCAGCGTGCGCAGATCGGACGGCACGCCCTTGGCCAGGTCAAGTCCGGGCAGCGGCTGGGGCGTTGTACTGCGCGTCACGATCAGGTTGACAAGGGCCGTCGCCGCCTCGGTCGCCGGAAGCGCGGAAAGCAAGGCAAGCGCCAGCAACTGCGCCAGCGAAGCGCCTGCACCATGCAGCGCCCAGCCCGCCGCACCCAGAACCGCAGCCGACGAAACCCCGATCACCGCACGATAGCCGCCAAGGCCGAGCCGGCCGGCTTGCCGCAAGAACCGCAGGCGCGGCGAGGGCACGAAACCGATTGCAGCCTCCAACGCGCCGCGCGCCGTGCCGATCAGCGCGTGACCCGGGTCGCGCGCGCGGGCGTCGGTTCCCGTTTGCGCCAGATCCAGCGCCGCCTGCGTCACCTCCATCTCGCCACGCTTTGATCCGCGCGCCAGCTGCTCGATTGCGTTGCGGTACTGGTTGCGGGTCGCGAAATCCATCGCGGCAAAATCAGACCCGGCGGACAGGGAGGCATCGACCAGGCTGACATCCTCGAAGAAATCGGCCCAGTCCAGTTCCGACAGGGTGCGCATGCTGGTGACGATATTGCGCATCGTCACGTTCGATGCACCCTGCCGGGCCTGCGCCCGCGCCACCACGTCGTCCAGCGTTGTGCCCTGCCGGTGCAGCCGGTGCACGAGCCAGCCAAGCATCGGCGTCTCTGCCGGGTCAGAGCCGCGCAGCCGCTTGGCGACCTGTGCGGCAAAGATCTCGGGCAATTCCGCAGCATCGTCCGGCAGCACCGGAGTTGCGGCGTCCATCAGCGCGTCCGCCGCGATACGCAGGGCGTGGGCTTCGGTGATCTGCACCGCCAGGCGGCGGATGTTTTCGACCAGAACGATCCGCAGCGTGATGGCCACGGCCCAAAGCTCGGCAATCGTCAGCGGCTGGACGGTCTGATAGGCGCGCACGAAACGGCGCAGCAGCGGGCCGGACACCATGCTGTCAGTATGGGCGACATAGGCCCAGGCCAGTTCCAGCACGCGGGGGTATCCGGCAAACGGCCCAAAGGCGACTTTTGGCAACTTGCGATAGTATCCGGGCGGCAAGTCTGACGCGATCTGCGCCAGTTGCCGCTCGACCAAGTGGTAATTGTCCAGCAGCCACTGCGCCGCAGGGGGCAACTGCTGGCCGTCTGCAAGCGCCGCGCCGCTATAACGATAAGCCGCCAGCAGCACGGCGGCGTTCCGCTTCAGACGGATGGTCAGGTTCAGTACCCGTCGCGACCGAACGGCGATGCTTTGAGCCCGTGCAAGGCTTTCAGCGTGATGCGCAAGCCGTTCGGGACCGAAGATCTCTTCCCGGATCGGCGAAGTGTCCAGCCAGGGCGCTTTGGTCTGTCCGACCGTCCAGCGCGGACCCAGGGCTCCGGCATTGAACCATGTACGCGGATCGATGCGGAAAGCGATCCAGCGCTGGCTCACACGGCGGGCTCGGCCGCGATCAGCTTGGCAGTTTTGCCGGGCAAGTTTGCCGCAACATTCGCAGGCGACGGATCCTGCTCATTGCGTGACAGTTCGGCTCGGCTCGTCGAACGCCGCGTCGGCAACGGCTGAATACGGCGGGTCATCTCATCCCATTTTTGCTCGATCTGGTCCCAGTCCATCTTTCATCTCCCCCAAAAAATCGAATTCCGACAGTACCCGCGACAAGAAAACCACGCCAGTCCAGTCCAGTTCGCGTCTGTTTCATGGACCCGATCCCCGTTTGCACGGCACGGGTCATGGTGGCCGTATCCGCCAAGTGTGCTGTCGAGCGTGGCCGGTGCAGCAGCAGCTTTCCGGCCGACGACTCGCTCGCAGTCTTCCTCTTGGCGCATGAGTGAGACATGGCAGGTCTCTTCCGGGCGGACGTTAACTCAGATCAGCGTGACGGTCGAGGCGCGACGATCCCGTCGCCGTGACCACGCCTTTCATTCAGGTAGATGCCTGGCTCGATGCCGCCTGCCGCGTCCAGAACTCCACAAGCAGCATCGTCATGGTGGCTGCGAGGGGACCGAGGATGAAGCCCGGCGCGCCAAACAGAACAATGCCGCCGACAATTGAAATGAACGTAGGTATTGTGTGCAGCCGCAAACGGTTGCCGACGAATGTAGGTCGCAAGACGTTGTCGATCCCGCCAACCACGATGCCTCCCCAGACCGCCAGAATCAGGGCGCGTACCCAGCTTCCATCCAACAATAGCAGGATCGTGGCAGGTATCCAGACGACGAAAGCGCCCAGCACCGGCACGATCGACAACAGGCCCATCACCAACCCCCAAAGAAGCGGGGTGGGAAGACCAAGTATCCAGAACATCAGGCCTCCCAGGGTGCCCTGGATCGCGGCAACCGCGAGTGTGCCGTAAACCGTCGCGTGCACTGTATCGACGACCCTGCTAAACAAATGGTCGGTCTCGGCTGGTGTCAGCGGCAGCCACGCCTTGATCATGGTCTTGGCGGGCTGCCTGTCGCGCAGAAAGTAGAACAGCAGGTAAAAGGTGATGAACACCTCCGCCACCTGAAGAATAGACCCCCTGACGAATGTCGCCCCGATGTTGCTGAGCCATGTTGCAACGGATGCCATCATCGACGGCAAATCGAACTGTCGGTTGATCCGTTCACCAAGCGGCGCAAGGAAAGGATATCTGTCGAGCAGTCTCTGGAGGTCGCCGTCGGTGACGCGGGCCTGAAGGGTCGCGATACCCGATGCGGCTTCGGTCATGAGGCGCCCGACCACGAAAACAGCCGGAACAACGATGACGACGGACACAATTGCCACCGAGACGAGGGCTGCAATGTTCGGATGCCTTACCATCTTTTCGATCCTCGCATGGAGAGCCGAGAAGAGGATCGCCAGTGTCAGCGCCCAGGTGATCGCGCCGAGGAACGGCTTGGCTATGAAAAAGCACAGCACGATACCAAGGATGCTGGCAACTGCGAGTGCGTAGCGCCCGAGTTGCCTGTTGCGTGGTGGTCTGGGTGCTTTTGCCATGCTGCTAACGCGCAACCTGATCAAGCGCCAAGAGCCCGAGGCTTGAGATCAGGCCCGCTGCAGGCACCCAGCGCGGACAGACGACGACATTCGCAGGCGACTCGGCCCCGCGCGACTTGATGCGCAGAATTGCTGCGTCGACGATCGCGAAAATCATGAAGGTGAAACGGGCAGTCAGATCGGCAAGCCCCGACAGGGGGACCGCAAGTGCCGGCGGCAGGATCGCACCAACGCCAACAGCGGTCGCCAGTGTCGGCCTGCCGATTCTATGGTTGAGACGGGTCAGCACATCGGGAAGGCTTCCTTGACTGGCCGGCCCGCAAAGAACCCGCGAGGTCACTATGATATGGACAATAATGCTGTTGAGTGTCGCGTCAACGGCGATCAGGCTCATGGTTTTCAGCGCCATGCCTGTCAGTCGCTCGAACTCCAGCGCCAAAGGGGCGCTGGATCGGGCGATTTCGTCAGGTGGCACTGCAACAATGGCCATCCAGACTACCAGCGCGG
>Ga0105049_10009614_pt1 | contig 11130 bp, 5 predicted proteins | sample MAT06_FD_78087 | JGI IMG/M metagenome (GOLD analysis project Ga0105049, IMG submission 78087) | Freshwater microbial communities from Lake Fryxell liftoff mats and glacier meltwater in Antarctica - MAT-06 | ecosystem: Environmental > Aquatic > Freshwater > Ice > Liftoff microbial mat | place... | reverse complement strand
GTAGATGCTAAAAAAGTTCAATTAGATGAACTAATTGCTCAAAAAGATAAATATAAAAAAGGCAGTAGAAATTTTGTTTCTGCTGTAAATGAAATTAAAATAGCAAAAAAAGCTCATAGTGATTTAAAAATAGAACATCCCAAAAAGGTAAGAGTGTTAGACAAAGAAAGAACCACATATTATGGAGGTTTAGTACACTCATTCGTTGCTCAAAAATTTCTTAAGAAACCTTCTAAAAAACAGCTATACATTATACATTTAGATTATAATAAAGTTAATAATAATGTGTCAAACTTAAAATGGGTAACCAAAGAAGAATGGGGAGTTCATCAGGTTAAAAATCCAACTGTAAAAAAGGCTCGTAATCAGTTTAGAGGCAATTATAAAGGCATGAAGCTAACAGAGAAAGATGTAATTAAAATTAAAAAAGCATTACAAGGGGGCAAAAGAGCCGTTGATTTGGCAAAAAAATATGTTGTTTCTGAAATGGCAATTTATAGAATTAAAAGTGGTGAAAATTGGAGCCATATAAAGATTTAATATTAAAATATAAGTCTATTCTAATCAATACCGTCAAAATTTTTGGCGGTATTGTTGTTTTATGTTTGGTGATATATTTTTTTGCTAGGAATTTTATTTTGCACTATGCAATTAGTAAAGTTTCAGATAAAATTAATCAAAAATACAGCCTTAATTTAAAGATAAAGGATTCGAATTTTAGTGGACTTTCCACATTAAATATTTCTGGTTTAAGTTTGTTTCAAAATAACAAAGACACACTTCTATCAACCAAAAACGTTGAGCTAGAATTAAAATTTATTCAATTGCTAATTGGTAACGTTAGAATAAAGAATTTTATTACCGATTCAACTAAGATTGTTTTAAATAAGTCTCACAATAAAGATAATTTTTCTTTTCTCTTAAAATCAAAAAAGCAAAAAAGAATATTTAAAAATGAAAACAACATCGATTTTGGAAAGCTTGCAAACAATATCTTAGATCAGATTTTTGATATTATCCCTAAAAGAATAAGTGCAAATGCATTAAAAATTATTTTTATAGAAGAGTCCAAATTTTCGAATTGGAACATACCAAATGTTACATTAGAAGATGGCAAACTAGCTACCATTGTAAACATTAATGAATTAAACAATAATTCTACATGGAGTATTTCTGGTAATATTTATTCATCAGATAGAACGGCAGATTTAAAAATATATCCCAAAGATTTACAGCATAGGAATATCCCTTTGATAAATACAATTTTTAATGTAAAAACAGGCTTTGATACTTTATTTCTTTCGCTAAATAATAATGATTATTCTAATGGAGTACTTAAATTTAGCGGTCAGGCTTTGGTAAAAAATTTCTTTGTAAATCATTGGAGAATTTCTACTAAGGATGTTGAAATTAATAGAGGTGAAATAGATTTTTCATGTTTGGTAGACGATGAGAGTATTACATTTGATAGTTCAACTGTATGTATATTAAATCAAATTAAAGTGTTTCCTTTTGTAAAAGTTTCAACAAAACATTCAAAAGAGTATCAACTGAAATTATCTATGCCAAGCACTGAAAGTGAAGTGTTTTTTAATTCTTTGCCAAAAGGTTTATTTCAATCGTTCGAGAATTTTAGAAGTAATGGACAACTGAGTTATAGTTTAGATTTTTTATTAAATGAAGCCAATCCTGACAGTTTAATATTTAATTCTAATTTTAATTCCTCTAAATTAAAAATAGCGTCGTATGGAAATTCAGAGTTGAATAAATTGAATTCAGAATTTCTTTATACAGCTTATGAAAGAGGATTTCCTGTAAGGAGTTTTTTGGTGGGTGAATCTAATCCGGATTTTTATACCATAAATGAGATTTCTCCATATTTACGAAGCTCAATTTTATGTAGCGAAGACGGAGATTTTTATTGGCACAAAGGATTTAACGAAAGAGCTTTTAGAAAATCTATAGCTACCAATTTTAAAGAAAAAAAATTTAAAAGAGGCGGAAGTACAATTTCTATGCAGTTGGTTAAAAATGTTTTTTTAACAAGAAACAAAACTGTGGCAAGGAAACTAGAAGAAGCATTAATTGTGTGGCTTATAGAAAACAACAGAATTGTTTCAAAAGATAGAATGTATGAAGTTTACTTAAATATTATAGAATGGGGGCCAAACGTTTATGGCATTGGCGAAGCATGCGAATATTATTTTAAAAAGCGACCATCAGAATTAAGTATTCAGGAAAGTATTTTTTTGGCAATGATAATTCCTAGGCCAAAATGGTTCAATTATAATTTCGACGAAACAGGTAAAATAAAAATTCATACAGCCGATTTTTTTAGAATTATTGCTAAGCTTTTGGTAAAACGTGAAATTATTTCTGAAGAGGAAAAAGATAACCTAAATGTAGAAATTGTGTTGACAGGCGAAGCCAAGCAAAAATTAAAAATTAAATCGGATAGCTTATTGGTTGAGCCTGACAAGATGTTATTTGATTACGGAGGAGAATAAAAAAGGCATTAATTTTTATAAAGAATTAATACCTTTTAAACAATTGCTTTTTTTAAAATTATTTATTTCAAAATTTGTGCTGTATGGTTCTTTGTGTCCACTTTTGTAATTATATCTTCAATAACTCCTTTTTCGTTTATTATGAATGTTGATCTTAATATTCCAAAATATTTTTTGCCATACATACTTTTTTCTCCCCAAGCGCCATAGTCTTCTGCCACCTTGTGCTCTGTGTCGGCCAATAAATCAAATGGAAGAGAATATTTCTCAATAAACTTCAAATGTTTTTTTTCTTCATCAGGACTAACACCTAAAACGCTATAACCAGCTTTTTGTAAGTGTTTGTAATTGTCTGTTAAATTGCAAGCTTCGGCAGTACAGCCCGGAGTATCATCTTTGGGATAGAAATACAAAACCAATTTCTTTCCATTAAAATTATCAAGGCTTATTGTTTCGCCATTTTGATTTTTTGATTTGAACTGTGGGGCTTTATCGCCAATGTTTAAGTTGCTCATAGTTTTATTTTAAGTAACACAATTGTTAAAAAAAGGTTTTTAATTGAATTTATTTTGGTGCTTTAAAATATAGAACGCCAGCAATAATACTGTATAAAATATTCGGAATCCAAACTGCAAGTAGGGCAGGGGCATTGCCAACTGTTGCAAATGTATTTGATACTTGCATAAACAATATGTATGAAAAACTTAACAATATTCCCAATCCAATTTGTATTCCAATGCCACCTCTAACTTTTCTGCTAGAAATTGCAACTCCAATAATTGTTAATACAAATGTGGCAAATGGCAAAGAAACACGCTGATACTTCTCAACCAATAGATACGGTAAATCACTCGAACCTTTTAATTGCTGATCATTTATATGGTTCTCCAATTCAAAATAATTCATAGTTTCAATATTGCTTAATCTGCGTGCAAACTCTTTGTGATCTAATTTTAATTTATAATCTTTTTTGAGTCCTGATTCTATAGTTTCTTTGCTGTTAGATAATATATTTCTAATGTTATAATTTTCAAGAACCCAAGTTTTTCTTATCGTGTCCCACCTCATCTGCTCAGCATTTATTTTATAGAAAATTTTATTTTCTTTTATTTTTTCTAATGAAAATTTATATCCAACATTTTCTATATTATTAAAGGATTCAAAATAAACATAAGTACCTGGCTCAATTTGCTTGTGAATATTTATCTCTCTATTTCTAAATTTATTTCTAATGTACTTTTCCTCAAAATTAAGCCTGCCCTCATTTGCTTTTGGAATAACAAAATTCAATAGAAGTAAAGATAAAATTGTTAATACTGCTGCAGAAATAATGTATGGCAAAGTAAATCTATTAAAACTTACACCACTGCTTAATATGGCAACAACCTCGGTATCATAAGCCATTTTTGAAGTAAAAAAAATTACTGCAATAAATGTAAAAAGTGGGCTAAAAAGATTTACGAAATATGGAATAAAATTTAAATAATATTCAAAAACTATTGCTTTTAGTGGTGCATTATTACTCAAGAAATCATCAAGCTTTTCTGAAATGTCAAAAATTATTGCAATTGAAATTATTATTGCAATGGAGAAAAAGAATGTTCCTAAAAATTTCTTAATTATAAAAAGGTCAAGGATTTTCAAATTGAAAATTATTTATTCGGAATTTACGTTTAAAGTTTTCAAAAATACAAAAATTGAGGTCAATCAAAATACATAAAAATGATTTTGCCTACCAGTAGCGGTTTAAAACTTACCATTTAAGTAAAAATTTGTTAAGCAGCTTTATTATATTTTGTACGTTTGATTTATAAAATACCAATACATTATGAGAAAAATTTACACTATTATTTTGGTCATATTTATTTTTAGCAATTGCATAACTGCACAAACAAACTGGCTTCAGAGTTTAGGCGGTGCAAGCCAAGACGAAGTAAACGATATAAAAGTTGACAACATTGGAAACGTTTATTCTATTGGATATTTTAACGCTAATGCAAGTTTTGGGAATTCCACACAATCTTTACTTGCTTTAAATGGTAATGATATTTTTGTTCAAAAGTCAAACCCAAACGGACAAGTTATATGGGTTAAACGCTTTGGTGGCAATGCAAATGATAGAGGTTTAAAAATTTCTTTAGGTTTGGCAAACGAAATTTATATTACTGGAACATACACAGGAACAATTTCATTTGGAAGCTTTACCTTGGTTTCTGTAGAAAATAGCATAGATGTTTTTCTTGTAAAGTTAGACGGAAATGGAGATGTTCTTTGGGCAAATTCATTAGGAGGTAGTTTTGGAGATTTAGTGTATGGATTATCTGTAGATGGATTAAATTCGCCTGTTATTACAGGCCAATACAAAGGGTTAGCAGTATTTGGTAATGACACGCTAACAAGTACTTTAGACACAAGTGGATTAGCTTTTTCTTATGATATATTTGTAGCAAAATATTCTGCTTCGGGTTCATTAACTTGGCTAAAAAATGGAGGTTCTCCTTTTGATAATAGAGGTCTTTCTATAGCAGTAGACGCGGGCAATAATATTTTTGTAACAGGTCAATATTCCGATACATTAAATTTTGGCAATACACTTTTCCCAAGTCCTGATAGAAATGTAGGTTTTATTTTAAAGCTAGCTAGTGATGGAGAAATTCAATGGTTTCAGAGACTAAGAGCTAGCAATGTTACGCCAAATGATATTAAAATTGATAATCAAAATAACGTATTAATCACTGGCGATTTTGCTGGAAATCTTTGGTTTTCAGCTCCTGAAAATTTTATTTTGACTTCAAATTATTCACGAAGAATTTTTATTTCAAAGTTAAGTAATGATGGGAATTTAATTTGGGCAAGAGCCGAAAGTTCCGAAAGAAATATTACTGCAAGAAGTATAGCTATTGCGCCAAACAATTCTATTTATGTTATTGGTGATTTTAAATGTACTTTTAATTCGCTTTCGGATACTTACGGCGAAGGAATTTTTAATTCACTTGGGTTTTCTGATGTATATGTAATTTCATTTGCGCCTAACGGAAATAGGGCTTACGCTAAACATTTTGCAGGCCCAAGAGAAGACAGAGGAAAATCAATTGCTGTTAATACTTTAGGTATTCCTGTTTTTGCTGGAAGCTTTGACGAAAAATTTATTTTGCCCACTATGGGTAATTTTTCTATTTTAAGTTCCTTTAATAATCTTGATTTAACTTTATTATCTCCGAACAGCAGTCTTCCTAATTTTTATGGACAAACAAATTATGGAACTTATCAATATACATTGTCTAAGGGCAATAGCGATGGTTTTATAGTGTCAGGAATTGATACTGCAAGAGCTACATTTGATTATTTCGATAGGAGATTAAACCCTTTAGATTGCAATAAACCTATAGTAAAACCTTGTGTATCTATTTTTATGAATTCAGAATCATATAACAATGCAAATTGCCTTGGAGATACAGTATTAATTTGTGGGAGCAAAAGATTTGTTATAAATAGCAATGCTGGGTTTTATGATTACGTAACTCCAATCAAAAAAAAGTTTTGGAATGGAATAGAATTGCAGAGTGAACATCAAAATATTTTAATTGATACCACAAGCACAAATATTTTTGAAGTATCAAGTATTGATGGTTGTTACACTTATACTGATACTTTAGTAGCAATTGTTAACCCAATTCCACCCGAACCTTATGTTTCTGATAATTTTGTTGTAAATCCTAATCCAACGCTACAGCCAAATTCAATATTAATATGCATGCCTCCTAATTCAGTGGATTTATATGGGCAAGCAAATAATCCTTTAGATATTATTTATTGGGACTTTTTTGGCAACGATACAATTACAGTTACAACAAGTTCAAATTATACACTCACAGAAGAAAATAGTTTTGGTTGCAAAAATTATACAGAAATTATAGTAAGGCTAGATAGTTTGCCACCAGTATTGGCATTAAACACTTTTGTTCCAGATACTATTTTAATTTGTGAAGGAGATTATTTTATTTACCATGTTTTTGATACAATAACAAATCCGAACGGCAATATAATTTGTGTTCCTAATCAAGATCCTATATCTGATTTTGGATATGACTTAAATTGGCAAATATCTCCATTTGCACAGATTTTACCCATTACTAATTTTTGTTTGGAAAGTTTTGTTCCAACAAATATTGTTAAGATTTATCCTTTGCAAACAGGAAACTTCACGTTAAATATTACAGGAACAAAATCTAATGCTTGCGGATCCGTTCAATCAAATTTAACTAAGACTCATTTTTTTCAAGTATTACCAAATTTTCAAATAACGCCAACTGCAATTAATGACACTTTGTTTGTTTGTCCTAGTCAACCATTTCAGTTAAGCGTAGATTCTCAATTTCCTTCAAATTGGATTGTTCCGGGAGGATTTTTTACTGATTCTATTTCCATAACAAATTCAAATTTCGGTAAACATCTTGCATTGTATCCAACAATAGAATATTCTAATTTGCAACTTTATTGCAGAGATTCTGTTGTGGTAAGTGCAGTAAGGTCTCCAGAGGTTTTTAGGTTTCCCGAAAATGGATTAATTTGTCCTTTCGATTCAGTAAAATTATATGTAGAACTTCTTGGAATTAATTATCTGTGGTATGGACCAAGCGGAGAAATAACTAGTAACAGTTCATTTATTCATGTAACAACTCCTGGTTTTTATTACTGCGAAATTACCAAGCCAGATGGATGTATTATTACAACATTGCAAGCAGAGGTAAAACAATACAGTAGTCCTTACATAATCGCCAATCCAACAAGCGTTATTTGCAACGGTGGCACAACTAGCATAGAAGTTCAAACAAATGAACCACCATTGTTAATTTGGGCTTCACCATTAACCGGTAATTCGCTTATTCAAGAAATTAGTCAACCTGGTTTATATAGTTGTTCTGCAACATTATGTCAAATAACCACAGTTATGAATATCGAAATAATCGAGTTTCAAAGTTCGGTTTCAATTTTGGGCCCAGATACATTTGATATTTGTCCAAATGCAGAATTTACGCTTACTGCCGAAAGTGGTCTATTTGATTATGTTTGGTCAAATGGAAGTAATTCGCAAATAACAACAATCGATTCTGCCGGTATTTATAGTGTAATGATTATAGATCAAAATGGTTGCACTGCAAATTCAGAAAATGTTTTTATAAATTATTTGCCTTTGCCTTTAGAGCCAATAGTTATAAATGATACCATTTGCCCAGGAAATTCTGCCTTATTGATAGCTAGTTCTAGCTTAAATTTAAATTGGTTTAATGCAGCTACATCAACAAATATTTTATCTTCAAACGATAGCTTAAGTACTGATGAAATTTTTGTGCAAACATCTTTCTATGTGGCATCAGTTTCTTCTGAAAATTGTTTGAGTAATTTAGTTGAAGCGATTGTTTTTATTTCACCAAATGTGCAACAATCTCAAATAGACGGCTCAAATGTAATCTGTAATTCTATTCCACCTAACCTTAGTATTTTAAATTTAGAATACGATTCTGTGTTTTGGAATGGACCAAGTAATTTTCAATCAAACGATACACTAATAGTTGCTAATGAACCAGGCGTTTATACATTGTATCTTTCTCAAGCAAACTGTAATTTTTTAATAGATACAATTGTTGTAATAAGCGCCATCGTAGAACCACCAATCATTTCATCAATTCCAGATTTTTGTATTAGCGATTCAATTCAATTACTTGCAAGTAATAATTTATTAAATCCTATTGTAAATTGGTTACATAACAATATAAATACACAATCTAATCCATTAGTTATATTAAATTCAACACCATCAGATACGGGTGTGTATGATGTTATAATTTCTGATATAAATGGATGTTCTAATTCAAGTGTAATTAATCTTATGCCACTTCCATCAGCAGAAATTCCCGCTACAGAATCTATAATAGTTTGTTCTGGTTCTTCTGGAGAGTTTCAAATAAATAATTCTAATACGATAAATTGGTATCAAACAAATACTTCTACTGATTTATTATTTAGTGGAACAAACTTTACTACTCCAGTTTTAACTGAAAACACTTCTTATTTTATTCAATCAAGTGCAACTAATTTATGTCCAAGCCCAAGAATTGAAGTTTTTGCAGAAATATATATTCCACAATTAATTCCACAAATATCAGGCGGAGATACAATCTGCAATTCAAGCTCAATTTTATTAACTAGCAATGGAACAAGTTCAAACATAATTTTATGGAATGGGCCAAATAATTTTACTTCTAATGAAGCTCAAGTGCAAATAAATATTGGCGGCTTGTATACGTTTAGTTTATTTGAAAATTCTTGTTTAGCTGGTATTGATTCAATAGAAATTAACCAAATTAGTTTGTCGATTTCAGTAGCTAATCTAACAGAAAATGTTTGTAGCGGAAATACTCTTTCGTTAGAAGCATCATCAAATAATTTGGCTGCACAATTCACATGGATTTATAGTGCTTTTAATGCAAGTGATAACCCTTTTGTAATTATCAACGTTAATGATACAAATGCAGGAACATATACTGTTAGTGCAAATGTTGGTTCTTGTATTTCCAATAGTGTAAATGTTTTAGTAAACGTAAACCAAACTCCTCCTATACCCGCACTCACTTCTTCTAACACTTATTGCATTGGCGATTCATTATATTTAAATATTAATTCAGAAGGTAATTGCACTTGGAGTGGTCCAAACAATTTTTCTTCAAATCAATTTAATAACACTCTGTTTTCTAATAACAATTCATTAGAAGGAATATATACAGTATTTTATACTTATCCATCTACTAGTTGTTCTGGTGGTGCTGCCATAATAAATGTTTCGGCCATAACATTACCAGTTTTTACTTTAGGAAATGATACAACAATTTGTGTTGAAGATAGTGTTGCATTAAGTCCAAATAATTCATTCAGCACTTATCTTTGGAACAATGGTTCAACAGAAAATAATTTATACATATCAAACTCTGGCGACTACAGTTTAGTGGTTACAGATGAATACGGATGCAGCACTAGCGATTCTATTTCTTTGGTGGTGTTGGATTGCAATCTAGTAATTGGAAACGTCTTTACTCCTAATGGAGACTTGGTAAATGAAAGTTTTTTAAGCAATGGAGAAGGATTAAAAACTTTTAGTTTGAAGATTTTCGACAGATGGGGAAAACAAGTTTTTGAGAGCAATAGTGTTTCAAATTTCTGGCAAGGCCAAACAACTAGTGGAACAGATTGTGATCAAGGAACTTATTTTTATTTGATTAATGTAATTGATATAAAAAATAGAAATGGACAATGGCAAGGTTATGTTACTTTATTTAGGTAATCAATTTTACACAAATTGAATTTGTAAATTGTTTTGTTGACTATTTAAGTATTAAATATTTAAAAATTAACAAGTCTAAAGAATTAAGATTGATGTAATTCTATTCTAAACAATTGTGTTGTATAATTTAATGCATCAAAAACTAAAAGCTTGCCATTTAGCGTCTCCCCAATATCCGTTATAATTTTTATTATTTCGTTGGCTTGTATACTTCCAATGATTCCAGATAAAACGCCTAAAACACCTGCCTCAGAACAGTTTGCTATGGTTTCAGTAGAGGATGATTCAGGATATAAATTGCGATAATTAGGTCCAATATTTCCATTTTTATCTTTTAAATTAAAAACAGAAACCTGACCTTGAAATTGATTAACCGAAGCATAAACACTTGGAATTCCTGCCTTAACACTTGCGTCATTAATTAAATACCGTGTAGAAAAATTGTCTGTACAATCAGCAATAATATCATAATCCTTTAGAAGTTCATTTGCATTTTCTGCCGTAAACGAAGTGCCAAATATTTCAATATTTATATGTGGATTCAAGTTCAATAATTTTTGTTTTGCAACATCTACTTTTAATTTCCCCACATCTTGGCTAGCATAAAGTATTTGTCTTTGTAAGTTATTTTCTTCCACTTTGTCAAAATCAACTATCCCAATTGTCCCTAATCCTGCAGCGGCCAAATACATCAAAAGCGGACAACCTAATCCTCCTGCACCAATTACTAAAACCTTTGCTGCTTTTATTTTCTTTTGTGCTTTATAGCCAAATTTAGGAAGCATTAAATGTTTGCTGTATCTAACTAATTCTTCTTGGCTAAATACAGGAATTGATTCACTCATAATTAGTGCGATTTAATTAAAATTATTTAATAGAAATAATTTTGGTCTAACACCGATTTCAAAATTAATCAAATACATTTAAAAGTAAATAAAATATGAATGTGTTTTTTAGCTATTAATACATATTTTTTACTTCTTAAATTTGATTTTTAAAGTGGCCAATTACATTTTTCGGCGAAAGTATTTTACACTCCTTTCCCCAGCTTAATATCCACTTGTAAAACTCGATGTTTAAAATTAATCTAAATTCAAAATCCACCTTTTCATTCGTTTCCTTAATTATTTTTTTTTGGTTTGTGTGAATTGATTGAGCTTTTATATAATTGGAGACATAAGGTTGATGTAAAATTTTATTTTTAGCTAACAATTAATATTACAGTAATATTGAAATAAAGATTATGAAATTAGAAATTGGTGAATCACTTATTGATTCATTTTT
>Ga0105049_10009613_pt1 | contig 11130 bp, 9 predicted proteins | sample MAT06_FD_78087 | JGI IMG/M metagenome (GOLD analysis project Ga0105049, IMG submission 78087) | Freshwater microbial communities from Lake Fryxell liftoff mats and glacier meltwater in Antarctica - MAT-06 | ecosystem: Environmental > Aquatic > Freshwater > Ice > Liftoff microbial mat | place... | reverse complement strand
CCGCTTCAGTGTCGAGCACCAGATGCACGTCGCGGGGCTTGAGAACAGCACGATCAATGCGGCGCAGAAATCTCAGAAACTCCCTGGCTCGGTGGCGCGGCAGGCATTCGCCGATCACCATGCCCGATTTCGCATCGAGTGCTGCGAACAGCGTGGTCGTGCCATGGCGCTTGTAATCGTGCGTCATCGTGGCCGCGCGACCCTTCTTGAGTGGCAGTCTTGGCTGGGTCCGGTCAAGCGCCTGAATTTGCGAATTTTCTTCAACGCACAGCACGACTGCCCGCTCCGGCGGGTCAAGGTAAAGCCCGACAATATCAGTGACCTTCTCCTCGGACATCGGGTCGTTGGAAACCTTGAACCCGCGTGTCACGTGCGGCTTCAGCCCTGCTTCAGCCCAAATACGCCCCACACTCGAAGGCGAAATGCCCACCGCCTCGGCCATGGTCGAGCGGCTCCAATGGGTGGCATTCGGCGGCGTCTCCTGCACCGTCTTTGTAATGACTTCAAGGCGCGTTTCCCTTGGCAGCGGCGGGACCGGCGAGGGGCGGGTCTTGTCGCGCCGGCGCCCGGCCACGCCTTCGTCCAGGTAAGCGTAGCCAAGGTATTGGCCATCTAGACCATCCGCCCGACGAAGGTCATCCGCAGCCAAGTAGAGCGAGTTTTTTTCTCGGCAAAGGCGTTACGCTGATATTCGGGGCGCGGTTGAAACCGCGCCACCAAGTTCTTGCAGGCCGAGGTTTTCCCGGCGAGATCAAGGCCTTCCACGAGGAATATTTTTCCGTTCTGGGTCATCTCGGCCTCCATCATTCCGACCAATCCACGCGGACGCCCCCGGCACCCATGTGGTCGGGCCCGCGACGGATGTGCGATTCATAGGCCGCGGCCATGATTGACACCCCCAGACGATGGGTCGAAAGGTCCGAGGTCGGTTGCGCGACCGGCAGGCGATCTGCGGCGCAGGCCACGAACTCAGCCAGTGACGCCCGTTTCGCGCGCTCTGACAGAAGATGTTCACCCGTCTCGCCCGCAAGCGCCGCTCCGCTGAAGCGCGAAAACCGTTCCACCCCTGGCATCAGCTCGGCATTGGCGACCCGCACGAGGTCCATGTGGTTGGGGTCCCCTACCTGAACACCAGCAACAACATTACGGTAGTGAACGTCTTCCCCAATCCCGCAGTGCGCTTGGGGCCGCAGGTGTTCAATATGGCAGCTATCTGCATCGATCCGACGACCGGTATAAGCGCACATGTGAAGACCCCTTATCGCGGGCTCGCGAAGAACCGTGCTCAACTCTTCACGCTGTTTGCGTTCGGCAACCTGTTCCTGGTCGGACGAAGGCTAATGGCGTGAGGATGAGTCCGTCTGGAAACCGCGAAACCGCCGCTGTGCCGGTTCGAAAACCGCAAAACCGATCCAGAATGGCTGGTCTCATGGTCCGTAGAGCCGTCAGGCCAACACCTCGGCGCAGCCGAACCCGTTGATCAGACGTTCCCTAGCTACCACACCGGATTCACGAGATGCATCCCTCACGCCATTTGTGCAACAGAGCCGATGCCGATCCACAAAGAGCTCAAGCCCTCTTTGTCCAAATAATCAACAAATTCCTGAAACGTCTCGTAGGCATTGTCAAAGAGAAATGGCGTGATATCAATGTGTTTGTCGATGCCGGCTTGTCGTGATTCTTTGGTTGAGTCGTTGCCATTTTAGAGCCGTTGGGGTTCTGCCGGCCGCATTGACTTGAAGGGCTGGCTGACTTGCGCTGAACGCTTGGAGGGTCTGCATTGCTATGCCCAAACTGCGCCACAGAAAATAGTCCAAATGCAAAGTTTTGTCAGGAGTGTGGAGACAAGCTTGCACGCGTTTGCACGACGTGTGGCGTGCAGGCCAAGTCTGATGCTAAGTTCTGCATAGACTGCGGCGCGTCATTCAAGCCCGGGGCAACTTACAACTCGCCCGAGGCGGCCGCTTCATCCGAGAAAGGTGCGGCGTCCAACGTTGACCAAACAGACGCTTCTGACATCCCTGCCGAGCGGCGCCAGGTCACGGTGTTGTTCAGCGATCTTGTTGGATCGACTGCCATTTCTGGGCTGCTTGATCCTGAAGACTACCGAGAGCTGATCGCGCACTACCGCATACTGGTTACTGAGATCGTCGCAAGATACGATGGCGGCGTTGCGAATTTCGTTGGCGACGGGGTCGTGGTCTATTTTGGTTATCCGGCCGCGCATGAAAGCAGCGCTTATGCCGCCGCACTCGCAGGACTGGAAATAGTCGAGGCGGCACCCGGTATCGGACGTCTTTTCAAGGCATACGATCTGCAAACCGAGGTGCGTGTCGGCTTGCATACCGGATTTGTGGTCATTGGACACACCGGCTCTGGCATCCATGAAGAGAAACGCTCGCTTTTCGGAGATACTCCCAACATCGCCGCCCGAATTCAAGCGTATGCCAAGGTGGGGCAGACTGTGGCCTCCGCATCGACGCGGCGGATGATCGGATCGCAATTGGTGTTCAAATCGCTTGGCCTGCAAGCGTTGAACGGGGTGCGCGAGCCGATCGAGCTGTTTCAAACGCTCCGACCGACGACAGCATCGGACTTGATCGAGCGCCACAGCCTGCACCCAAAGACACCGACGATCGGACGCCATGCCGAAATCGCGCTCGTTGCCACCCGCTGGAATGATGCGATCGAGAGTGACGGGCAGGTGATGGTGATCTCGGGCGAGGCGGGGATCGGCAAGTCGCGGATTGTCTTTGCGATGGACCAGGAGTTGGCCGAGGGAACCGCCAACCGACTATTACTGTTCGGATCGGTGATCCACAAGAACAGCGCCTTTTACTCGGTCCGATTGGCGTTCGTGGCCTTGCTGGCCTTGGCAGACTCGGACACGATCGAAATCAAACGCGAAAAACTGATGAAGTACCTCGCCGAGCTCGACCTTGATCCGGGCTTGGCCGGCGAACCTATTTTGGAACTTCTGGGCGTTCCGGATGGTACGGGCACGGTTCGGACTCCGTCATTCCCAGAGCGCGCGAAGACCAGGATCATTAAGGCACTCTTGCTGGTTTGCGCTGCGATGTCGGAGCGAAGGCCGCTGTTGATGCTGATCGACGACGTACATTGGATCGACCCTTCGACACTGGAGTTTCTGTCGCGATGGATAGAAGCCATGCCCTTGCGGCGCTGCCTGATGCTCATTACTGCACGTCCTGAGTTCGAGTCGCCGTGGAAGAACCTGGCGCATGTCTCTGCACTGGAACTGAACCGGTTGGGACGGCGCGAGTCGATAAAGCTGATAGAGAGCATTGTCGGCGGGCCCATGCCCGAGCCGTTGATGCAGCAGATCGTTTCGAGGACGGATGGCGTGCCGCTGTTCATCGAAGAATTGACCAAGATGATCGTCGAGGCGGGCTATATGGAAGGCACAGCCGATTTCAGGGAAGATCTGTTGAATTCCATCCCTGAATCACTGCAGGCCTCGCTCTTGGCACGCCTTGACCGCATGTCTGAAGTCAAGGAGGTGGCGCAAGTCGCTGCCGCCATTGGCCGAACCTTTCAGCGTCCGCTGTTGGCTCGGGTTCAAGGGGGAAGCGATGAGGTAGTTCAGACCGCACTCACAAAGCTGATTGATGCCGACCTGGTTGTACCAGTCGGCGAACATGGTGACGAACCGACCTACCGCTTTCGCCATGCCCTGGTGCAGGAGGCGGCTTATCAGTCCATGTTGCGAGTTTCGCAAGTCAAATGGCATGGCAAGATTGCCGAGGTGCTAGAACGGGATTTCCCGGAGACTGCAGAACGCGAGCCAGAGTTGCTGGCACACCATTTCACATTGGCCCGCAATTATCTGCAGGCCGAGAAATACTGGTTCGCCGCAGCACGTGTGGCCATGTCACGGTCGGCCTCTGTGGAGGCAATCGAGCATCTGCGTCAGGCGCTTGCCAATCTCGCACACGCCCCAGTCACGCCTGAACGTGACCGACGTGAATTGGACCTGCAGATTGCGGTCGCCGTGCCGCTGGCCTCGGTCCATGGCTACGCTCAGGAGAAAGTTCGAACGGCCTATGCACGAGCGCGCGAGCTTTGCGGCCAATACGGCGAGACGGAACGACTGTTCATGGTCGTCTATGGTCAGTTCCGTTCGGCGTTGATCGGCGGTGAGTACGCGAGTGCACTGGAAACCGCAGAGCTTCTGGCGTCACTCCTCGATGGTTCTGACAACCCTGTTCTTACTGCGGCATCACTCCGTTCGTTGGGGTCAGTGCTGATCTACCTCGGTCGGCCACATGAAGCGATGAAACATCTCAAGCGTGGTCTGCAAATTGATCTGACGATGGAGGATCGCCGGCACAGTCTTGGCTTTGACGTCGTTGATCTGCCCGTAGCGCTGCACGCATATTCGGCCATAGGACACTGGCTTGCAGGATCCAGCAGCGCAGCGCGTACCTCCATCGAGACATCGCTTGCGCTTGCCCATGAAACTGATCACCCCTTTTCAATTTCATTTTCTTTGGCATTTGCCAGTTGGGTGTATCAATTCTTGGGAGACGAGACGGCACTCAAGCAATGCTCGGCGGATCTGATTGCATCGTCAGAATCGAACACGTTTCATTTCTGGCTTGGCTGGGGACGTGTCATGAATGGCTGGGCCAGGCGGGCGGAGTTGGGCGAATCTACACTTGAAGTCATTGAACAGGGGCTTGCGGAATGGCATGGCACGGCATCGGGTGTCGGTTCGAGCTATTTTGCATATCTGCATGCCGATGCAGCGCTTTTCCTTGATCAGTTCGATAGGGCCCGCGAGTTGATCGAGGTGGCACAAGCATTTGAAAAGACCAGTGGCGAGGCCTTCTGGAGGCCCGAGTTGATCCGCCTGAATGGCGAGATAGCAGAACGGAGCGGGGACACGAGGTCCGCTAACCAGTTGTGGCGGCAGGCCCATGATGTTGCAGAACAATCCGGGATTCGATTTCCGCAACTCCGGGCGGCGGTAAGCATCGCTCGTGCAGCCCATGGCCCATCAGGCCGGACCCACGCGATCGAACTGCTCGGAAAGGCGTTGTCGGGACTTGAGGCTGACAGTCAGGCTGCCAGCGACGCGCAAGCGCTGCTGCGGAACATGGAGCGGGAGGGGAGTTGACCGGAATGAACGATCAAGAGTTTGCAGTTTTAAACGGGTGTGCGATAAAGAGCAGACGCTTTGGCGGAAACAACCGGGCGGCCGGAGATTTGTTCAGCAAGGGGCACATGTAATGAGCAAGCGGGAAGCAAAACCGGGTGGACGTCAATTACCCGAATCCGGTGTCATGCCAAAGCTGCCAAAGCAGTTCAATTCCTTTCCGTTTTATTATGCCTCGCTGCAATGCCAATGGATTTACTGGTACACCACGGTCGAAGCGGCAGAGCCATATGTAAAGGGCACTGGCTTGTGCGTTGCCCGATTCCCGGTCAAGAACGAAAAGGGCGAAGATGAGGACCGTGCCGTTCTCGTCTTGAACTTTCAACGCTATACGTCGCACTACAGCAACGGTCTTGGAACAACAAATGAGGTTGAATTCAATCTTTTGGTCTTTCCAGCCAATCGAGTTCCGGGCGTGCCAAAGATGCCATTATGGGAGTATCTGCATGGAAATGATCAGACCGAGACCATTGGCCATTTAAGATTGCATGTGGCAGCAGACAACAAGGTTGCAGTCGAAGCTGGGCGTGAGGTTTTTGGAGAACCCAAATTCTATGGGGTCTTCAACTACGAAGTCCCGTCGCTTAATGCCCCGATGTCTGCTAGCATCCCGCCAACACAGGTACAGAAATGGCGGATTCAGCTTGTCAATCCGGACGACTCTGACGATTTCGTGTACCGATTGCAGTCAGACTTTACTGGCTATCAGTGGACCAAGACTGACTCCACGCCGATTCCTGAATTCGCAACCGGGCTTGGTCGAACTGTCTCGACGCGATGGACAATCGTGGGCCTTTTCGACACTGCGATACTATTGAGCGCGCAGGCTGAAGGCATAAAGCTGGAGATTGGCGCGAACGATTTTCCGATGACCAAAGATATGCGGGCTTTGTTTACGGATCTTAAGCCGGTTGCAGCTCAGATGTTCGAAAGTCCTCCCGCCTGCATTGAGCCGCGCGGCTTTTACATGGATGTTATGGATCAGGATCATCATGATGACAGCGAATGAATTTGAGTTTGGCATTGATGACTTCATCGCAATCAGTACCGTCCTGACTGGCTATTCAAGGGCGGAGCTTTTAGGGACTGGCTGTGCAGAAGAATACTGGCATCAGTTCCGCCGCGTGACACCGGAACACATCCTGGTGGAGTTTCTGGAGAACGCGGCGAAACTCGACCGGATGCAGGCGACCGATCCTCAGGCTGTAGCGGAAGAGATCAGATGCCGCTACCTCTCGAGTGAAAAGTTCGGGCCGCTTGCACGCACCTTGATTCAGCTTTGGTATCTTGGCCAGTGGGTGCCGTTACCCCATGCTTGGCGACGCAGCTTTGGGGCGTCACGGTTTGACGTGGCACGGGTCATATCTGTGCTCGCCTACAAGGAAGGGCTGGTCTGGGATGCGATTGGTGCACATCCCGTGGGTGCCAAGCAGCAAGGGTTTGGATCCTGGGCGGAAGCTCCGCCAAAAGGCGGGGTTTAAGTCATGAATACGCCGCTGGATGATGAAGAGACGTACGACGTGGTCATCGTCGGCGCCGGGATTGCCGGAGGCATCCTGTCCAAGCAACTGCTCGCAAGGGGTCGCCGCGTCCTGATCCTGGAGGCGGGCGCGGATCATGGCGATGACTGGAAGACCTACCGCGGCTATCTGGACCAGTTCTACCTGACTTTGGCCAAGGTTCCGAATTCGCCCTACCCAAATCTTCCGACCGCACCTTCGCCTTCTGTCCTTGATATCTCGTCCGTGCATGGCACCGCGCCGGACAACAATGGCTATTTTGTTCAGCGGGGGCCGATGCCATTTGGCAGCGATTATCTGCGTGCCTATGGCGGCACAACGCTGCATTGGCTTGGAACCTCGCTACGAATGTTACCCGCGGATTTCGAGACGAACAGCCGCTACGGCCAAGGGATAGACTGGCCCATCACCTATAAGGATTTGCTCCCGTATTACGAGAAAGCCGAGTGGGAGATCGGAGTATCGGCCGAGGTCGAACAGCAGACCCCCGAGGCGTTAGGTATCCATCTGGCGCGCCCTCGCGACGGCGATGGATACTACTCGGAAGGCTACCAGTTCCCCATGCATGCGATCCCCTGTTCTTACAGCGACAACTACTTTGCGAAGGGCGCCGATGGCACCCCTATTTCGACGGGCTATCGAACCGATTTCGCCGACAAATCGGAACCAGGTCTGGATGTCGTCAAGATCAAGGTTTCAAGCACCCCGCAGGGGCGTAACTCGACCCCGCGCGCCCCGCTGGAAGAGAATGGCGGGTTCAGTGTCGGTGGCGAGCGTGTAGAGCCTTTCAAGCCACGCGGGGCGACCGGGTCATTCGCTTTCACGGGTCAACGTTGCGAGGGCAACTCTGCCTGTATTCCGATCTGTCCTATTCAGGCCAAGTACAACGCGATGAAGACGCTGGCAGATGCCCGTGCATTGGCGGAGAATACGACAAGAAAGCCAAATGGTGCGGACGAACCGGACGAGTCCAATGCGCGCGTCGCTGACATCGAGAAGAGCTTCAGGATCAGAACCCAAGCCATTGCTTCGCGCGTTGAGTTGGACGTTAATAACCGGGTCAGCGGGATTGTGTACAAATCCTACCTTTTCCCGGGTGTGCCACAGTACGAGTTGCGACGCGCGCGGGGGACAGTATATGTTCTGGCAGGCGGTGCGATCGAGAACAGCACATTGGCCCTCGCCTCTGGACTATGCCGATCAAGTCAGGAACTTGGCCGCAACCTCATGGATCATCCATACATGATGGCCTGGGGTCTGGCGCGAGATCCAATTGGTGCCTTCCGGGGACCTAACTCAACGGCCGGAATCGAGTCGTTCCGCGATGGCGCGTTTCGCGACCAGAAGGCCGCGTTCCGATTGGAAATCGGAAACTCAGGTTGGGATTTTGCGGCAGGCGCCCCGTATTCAGATGTCAAGAACTTGGTCGAGAATGACAATCTTTTCGGGCCGGAATTACGGAAAAGACTCTATCACTATGTGCAACGTCAGGTTCGAATTGGCGTGTTGGTCGAACAGCCGCCGGATGCTTCCAACAAGGTGACAATTGATCCGGCCTATGTCGATGCCATGGGCGAGTTCCGGCCTATCATAAGTTACGACATCTCGGACTACTCTCGCGCAGGACTTGCCCTTGGACACAACGCCTGCATGCAGGTTTTTCAGCGGCTGGGCGTGAAGAACTACACGGCCTATAACCCTTCAGACAACGGCTACCTGACATATGATGGCAGTGGCTACACAGTTTATGGAGCCGGGCACTTGGTGGGCACCCACAGGATCGGTAACAACCCCAAGACCTCTGTTACGCGACCCGACATGCGCACACACGACCATGACAATTTGTGGATGGTTGGTTGCGGATCAATGCCGACGGCGGCCACGTCCAATCCAACTTTGACAATGGCTGCGATGGCCTTTCAGGCGGCCGAAGCGATAGACAGGGCGCTTTCATGACCAAGGAAAATTCACTCCAGAAGGATCGCGACGACCTTCACCGGCTGCTTCAGTTCGCGTTGATGGTAGAGCTTTCCACAATACCGCCCTACGCGACCGCCTGCTATTCGATCAAGGAGCAGGGTCAGTATGACCGCAGTTCACCCGAGATCGTGAACGCTGAGCCGATCGAGGTGATCCGCCAGGTAATGGTTGAGGAAATGCTGCATATGGTGCTGGTCGCAAATGTCATGAATGCGATCGGATTTTCCCCGGTCATGAACGATCCGGCGCAATTGCCAAGGTATCCACGAAGGCTGTTGGGTGACAAAGGCCCGGAGATCAGGCTTCGTCGTTTTGATCGGGACCAGATCAAAGCATTTCGTGAAGTGGAACGGGGTGTCGAAGACCCGCAGAAAGCGTGCGAGGGCAAGTACAGCACGATTGGAGGACTTTACCTTTTCATTCTGGAATGCTTGTGGGATGCCTGCAGGATTCATGGCGACGCCTTGATTTTCACTGGCAAGAACGATCTCCAGATCAGCGTAAGCGACTATTATGGCGCAGGTGGCGCTGTAATACCAGTGGTCGATCTGAAGTCTGCCGTCAAGGCCATCAACGAGATCATGGAAGAGGGCGAAGGGGCGAACCTCGGCAAGACTGCTGGCGACGGAGACCGTATCCCAGGACCTCCCGGCGAAGACCGAATGGATATCGCCCACTATTTCAAGTTCAACGAAATCCTTCATAGCCGTTACTATCGGCCAGATGATCTCGTCGATGCGACGCCGAGTGGCGATGACATGGTCGTGGACTGGAGCGCGGTCTGTCCGATGCGCGACGACCCTAGGTCGGAGGACTATGCTGGCCTTCCCAGCGTCCAGGCGCTGTCAGACAGTTTCAATGCGAGCTACAGCGTGTTGCTGGATGGATTGCAGATGGCCTTCAACGGGAACAAGGAGCAACTGCGCGCCCTCGTGCCTGTGATGTATCAGTTGCGCGATCGGGCACAGAAACTGATGCGTATTCCTCTGCCTGGCGTGGTTCCGATTGCAACTGCTGGGCCTACCTGGGACTATGTCCCTCCGCAGCGGACCGGCATTCTTGGTCGGGATTTGGCCAAGGGCGTTTCAGGCAAGAAGTCTTGAGGCAGGTCATGTGAGGGGAATCTGGGTAAGTCGAGATCGTAAGCGCGACACTGACAGTAAAAAATTGTCGAGCTATCTGACCTAGCCGCATAGCCGGTGCTGTCAAAGCGGTGGATGTCGAGACAAGCGCGACGGTGCCCGCCCAATGGGTGTGTCGGCAGGTCGTTGTGCGCTGCCAACACACGCATTGGCAGCAAAATCGCTTGATCACAGGGCAGATTGGGCGGAGCGGCTGATCACGAAGGCGAGCGTGGATAAAAATATGCAGGTTTGATCTCAGTCGCGTTTGCGCCTGATGAGATTCGAAGTCATCTGCAATATAATAAAATCAATGCTTTACGCCCCAGAGAAGGTTCGACACCAGTCGCGTTCCCTCCGCCACACGCCCTTGAGAAACGTTTCTCCCAGGCCGGCTGCGGCCAGAATTTCCCGTTGTTTTTGAGGGCTATGCGGCTTGGGCTGAACACTGTCCCGGTGTCGGGAGGGCTAGAACCGTTCTCACTGAGCTGACATTCTCCAAGGCTGAAGACTATGTGGGTTTCACTGTTCAGCTTTAAGGCACTGATATAAAACGCATATACGAGATGTCCAAATTTTCCGGGTGCCAAACCCATGCGCATAACGGATGGAACTGGCATCGAATGTCCCGACGTTTGTCCCGGCTGGTCGCGTTCGAAAGAAGATTGCGAAGGGCGGTAAACTGCCCTACGTTACGATCCCCAAGAATGAAGGCTGTGCTGACAAAGATGCCATCTTTCCATATCGTGTTGGGATACGGTTGTTAGACTTTTGCGCACCTTAGGTCTTCAACACCCGGTAGATCGCCGGGATCACAAGGACCGTCAGAAGCGTTGAAGACAACAGGCCAAACAGCAGCGAAATTGCCAGCCCTTGAAAAATCGGGTCCGACAAGATCACGATTGCCCCGATCATCGCTGCGATGGCCGTCAGCAGGATGGGCTTGAAACGGATGGCACCTGCCTCGATCAGGATCTCGACCGGGGTCTTGCCGGTCGGGTCCGCATGGCGGATGAAATCGACCAGCAGGATCGAGTTGCGGACGATGATCCCGGCAAGGGCGATGAAGCCGATCATCGAGGTGGCCGAAAACGGTGCGTTGAACAACCAATGGCCTGCGACAATCCCCAGAAAGGTCAGCGGAATCGGCGTGAGGATCACCAAAGGCAGGCGGAACGAGCCGAACTGCGCGACGACAAGGATGTAAATACCAAGCAGCGCCACACCAAAGGCCGCTCCCATGTCGCGGAAAGTGACGTAAGTCACCTCCCACTCGCCGTCCCACAAAAGCGTTGTATCAGATTCGTCTTTTGGTTGGCCGTAAAGGCTG
>Ga0105049_10009612_pt1 | contig 11131 bp, 8 predicted proteins | sample MAT06_FD_78087 | JGI IMG/M metagenome (GOLD analysis project Ga0105049, IMG submission 78087) | Freshwater microbial communities from Lake Fryxell liftoff mats and glacier meltwater in Antarctica - MAT-06 | ecosystem: Environmental > Aquatic > Freshwater > Ice > Liftoff microbial mat | place... | reverse complement strand
GATCGAGTCCACCGACGCGCCGATATTGCCCGTGTGCGTGATTGTCGCTGAAGAGCCCATCTGCAGCACCGCCACCGGCACCGCCTCAGCGTGCCCCGCAGCCATGGCCAAGGTCGAGGCCGCCAAACACATCGCCGTCTTCGTCATCAGTTTGCTATGCATCTCTGCTCCTTCGCTTGTCTACGCTCGCCAGCGCGCCCAAGGACGCGTCAACGAACACTCTACTCCTTGCCCACTGGAGAACATCGGGCGGGAGAAAATGACCGCAACTACGAAAAGATACTCGCTCCTGTGGTTTTAGCAAGGACAAGTACCTTGATTCGACCCCGATTGCCCCCATCCCCCAGCTCGCCCAGAGCGATTAGGGACTTTGCTAGTGCAATCAGCACGGACCCCCCGCGAGAATCTGGGCGATCTTGCCAGGGGCCCATCGGCGGCCGAGTGAACCCGGAAACGGCCCTTGGACCCGGTACCAGCACCCGTCCCGACCCCACCGAAAGCCAGAACCTGCGCCCCTTCCCGGGTGGCCAAGCCCGGTGCCCACGGATCTGGTAAACCACGCTGCATGAACCACTTGCACCGCCGCGATGTCCTCGCCGGGGCTCTCGCGGCCACCGCCGGCTTGGCTTTCCCCTCGCACGGCTCATCCAAAGCGGGTTGGCAACCCGCCGCGCCCGCGCCAGGTGCCCAGGAAGGCCCCGGCGACCAGCACCGCGGCCCCGCCATCATCGCCTCCGGCAACGGCCTGCGGGCCGTCCAACGCGCCTGGGAACTGCTCCAGCAGAAGAAAGACTGCTGCGAGGCCGTTGTCGAAGGCGTCCGGATCATCGAGGACGATCCCAACGACCAAACCGTCGGCCTCGGCGGGCTCCCCAACGAAGACGGCATCGTCGAACTCGATGCCTCCGTCATGCACGGGCCCACCCACAAGTCCGGCGCGGTCGCGTCCGTCCGCGATATCAAGAACGTCGCCGCCCTCGCGCTGCAGGTCCTCCGCCGCACCGACCACTGCCTGCTGGTCGGGGACGGGGCCCGGCGCTTCGCGATCCAGATGGGTTTCAAGGAAGAGAACCTGCTCACCGAGGCGTCGCGGCTGGCCTGGCAGAAGTGGCGCGAGAACCTCGCCAGGTCCGACGACCACCTGGGCGACGAACAGATCGACCGCTGGAAATCCGACCCGGCCGACGTGCCCCGCATCGACGACGCCAAGGCCGCGGCCCTGCACATCCCCTTCACCACTGGCACGGTCCATTGCGGCGCCGTCGACACCGAAGGCGACATGGGCTCGTGCACCTCGACCAGCGGCCTCTCGTGGAAGATCCCCGGCCGTGTCGGCGATTCGCCCATCATCGGGGCCGGCAACTACTGCGACAACGCCATCGGCTCCGCCGGCTCCACGGGGCGCGGCGAGGCCAACATCGTCACCTGCGCCTCCTATGCAATCGTTGCCGCCATGGAGAACGGCGACACGCCCACTCAGGCCTGCCTCCGCATCGCCAAGCGCGTCGCCGACCGCACCCGCGAGAAACGCAACCTCAACGCCAAAGGTCGGCCCAACTTCCCTCTCGCTCTACGCCCTGCGGAAGGACGGGGCCTTCGGCTCCGCCTCCCTCTATGAAGGCGGCACCTTCGCCGCCCACGACGGCCGCGAAGCCCGCGTGCTCAAGTCCGCGTTCCTATTCGACGGCCAGCCTTAGCCGCGTCAAGTCCGCATGTTCATGCCATCGTGCGGCGCCGCCGCGCCGCGAAGACCCCCGCCAGCGCCAACACCGCCGCGCCCGTCGGCGTCGGGATCCGCACGACGTCGCCGCCGCCCGTGCGGTCGATCCGCGACAGATCCAGCCCGCACAGCGGGTCCGCGTCAAGGTAGTACAGCGTGAAGCCGTTGGTCCTGAGCATCGAGTTGGCCGTGATGCCCAGGAACCGCACGTAGATCACCTCCGTGGCCTTGGCCCCGTCGTTGTCGAAGTCGCCCACCAGCTTGACGATCGAGCTATTGGTCAGGCACATCGATCGGAGCGCCAGCGATGAATCCAGCACCGTCAACGGCGGCAACGCGCCCGGCATCAAGTTGGGCTTCTCCGAGAGCGTCTCCATCGTCACCGCCGCACCCGCGTCGGTGGTCGCCGCGTCCCACACCATGTCAAACGCGTTGTAGCGGCTCAGCGCGACATCCGCTTGATCGTTCACGCGGTTAATCCAGTTGCTGTGGCCGGTGATCTTCCACTTGAGGTCACCCCTCAGCCGCGCCTGCACGTGGTCGTTGGCAAAGTCGGCATCATCGAGCACGATCTCCGGCTTCTCCACCGGCAACAGCATCGGATCGAGATTGAGCCCAAAGTTCATCCGGCCGGTGTTCACCAGCTTCCCGCGGACAAAGTCGCTGTCCCGCGTCACCCGCAGCACGCTCCGCCCCTCGTCGTGGCTCGATCGCATCGTCACGTTCCCCGCGTTACTGATCCGCCCGTTGGAGATCACCTCCGCGCCGGGGTCAATACTCAGCGACGCGCCGCGTTGGTTCTCGAACGCCGCCGTCGTGCCGCTGCCCGTCGCCACCAGGAACGAAAACGGCCCGCCCACCGTGACCGATCCGCCCAGGATGTCGCCCGTCTTGTTGGTCACGGGCCCGCCGGTAAAGACCCCGCCGTTGCTCACTGTCAGACGCCCGGTCCCCTGGTTGGTCGTCGCCCCCTGCACCTCAACGCGGCCCATCGAGGCTACCTCCACGACCCCCGCGTTGTCCACGATGCTGGCATTGAACCGTGCGTTGAGCGAGTTCCCGCCGATGACGCTGATCGAAGCGTCGCGGCCGTTCTGCGTGACCGCCGTCTTGGCGGCGTTCCGCGCCGTCAGCGTCGCGCCGGGCCCGACATTCACACGTGGCGTTCCCGCGCCCCCCGAGTTGGCCGGGGCCGAGGTGTTGAGCAGCGCCACCGGGTTGGCGGGCACCGCGATGGTGCCGACTTTGGCGGGTAGATCGGCCCCGATGGTGACGGCGGTGTTCTCGCCCGTCATGTCCAGCCGCCCGAAGTTCTTGAGCTGCGCTTTGGTCGTGAGCGTCGAGCCGCTCGCCAGGTCGATCCGCGCGGTGCGGTCGTTGAACATCAACGTGCTGACAAACTCCGTCGCCGTGCCCGTCAGGTCATCGTCGTTGGCGAACACCTTGTTGTTCACGCTCGCCGGCGCGGCGTTGCCGATGGTGAACATGGCCCGATCGCGGCCCTTGATCGTGCCCGTGTTGTAGAACTGGTGGCCCACCTCAACCTTGGCCAGTGCGCCGCTTGCGTCGAGCTCCCCGCCGTTGAGCACGCCTGATTTCCCCGTCACCTTCAACGTGGCCGCGTTGCGCACCCGCAGCGTCACGTCGGTCAGCAGCCCGCCGAGGCTGGCGGTGCTAGCGTTGTCGAGCGTGACAGTCGTATCGCCCGCGTTAGAGGACGAGTTTGGATCGAGGATTGCGATGTCGTCGGTGCTGGGCAGCGTGGCCGCCGGGTTCACCGCGCGGGTCCAGTCGGCCGCCTCGGCGAGCGAGCGATTGCCCGTCCCCTTGAGCCGCGTGAACACCGCCTGATTGTTGACGCCTTTGCCGTCGATGAAGTCGAGATTGGGGGACACGCGAGTGTCCACGTCTCGAGTCGCGTCGGCCGGTTTGCGGGCATCGCGGAACGAGTGGACGCCGATGAGCTTGGTCCCGGTCGCCCCGCCGAAGTCATAGAAACTCGGCCCGCCCGAGTCGCCGCGATTGACCCAGTTGGAGCCCGTGAACGCGCCCGCCGCCGCCGCCGTCCGGTCGTAGCGCCACTCCCCCGCCGGGCTCGCTATGACGCTCGTCACGCCCCGCAATGGCTGCGTGAACGTCGAATCATCCGCGAACTGCCAACCCACGATCTGCGCTACCGCGGGTGCCGCCCCGCCGATGTTGGCTATCAGCGTCACGTCCTCGGCGTTGGTCGCCAGGATGTTCCGCCCCGAGGAGTGGTCGTCCTGCCCATTGAGCACCAGGAGCAACGCGATGTCCTTGTTCCCCTCGCCCACCTCGCCCATGTACTGCGGATGGACCACCGGCAACGCCGCCCGCGCCTGCCCCAGCGCAAAGCGATTGAACGAGCGGTACCGGCTCGAAGCGCCCGAATCGATGCAGTGCCCCGCCGTCAGTACTACGCCGTTGGCGATGTGCGACGCCGTGCAGTTGGCGAAGTCGAACGGCGTCTCCTCGCTCTGGTGCTTGCCCACATAGTTCAGATTCGCCGCGACCGGGTTGGCCCCCTTGCCCTTCTCCACGGCCAACAGCGGCGACGCCGTCCCCGCCAATGCGGCCAACGCCCACGCCAAGGTCTGAGTCTTCATGTTCATTTCTCTCTCTTGGTCGCCAGCATTGGATTCGGGCCCAGCCCTGCGACGATCCCAAACTTGCATCCAATCAAGACTACCACAGCCCCGCCGTCTCGCCAGGCCGCCACGACTTCCTCGCCATCTGGACGGCATGCGCCAGAGTGGATCGCGTCAAAACAGCAGCCGCAGCCCCAAGCTCACCACCAGCTCCGTCTGCGGCCGCTCGCGGACGTCGCTCACCACCGGCAGCCCGAACGACGCTTCCAGCGCAAAAGATCTGCCTTCATACAAGATCCCCGGCCCGAACAGCACCTCGTGGTCGCCGTTGGTTTCGTAGAGCCCGTTGAGCTCCACAGTCAGATACGTCGCCGCGACGCTCGATTCGCCGTATTCCTCCGGCAACAGGCGGAACAAGTACGCGCTGTCGTAACGCAGCGCGTCGTCGGGCCCATCCCCCGCCCGCGTGTTAAAGCGATCTCCGCCTTGATTGAACTTGTAACGCACGGCCTGATTGAACCCGTGACGCCCGATGATCGCCGTCAAGACCGCCCCGCCGAACGGGTCCCACGAGTGGCTCCCCAAGTCGCCCGAGCCCGTGGGCGTCTCGATCCCCGCGATCACCGCCACCCGCACCGAGTCAATCGGGCTCAAGTCCCACTGCAAAGGCCGCCACTTCAGCGAGAGCGCCGCGTCCCCTGCACCCGCCTCGCGGTCGTTGGAGCCCGTGGCTTCAGCCACCTCGCGCTTGTACTCGAGCGGAAGATCCAGCGTCGCCGACAGGTTCTTGAGCACGCCATAGGTCAGCGACGTCACCGCTTCGATGACGTGCACATCGCGATCGGCGGGCGACGGGTCGTCGCCCAGCCTGATGTACCGCACCACCTCGCGCAGGTACCACGCGCCCACCGACGGCTGCGTCGCCGCGGGCGTGTTGGTGGCTTCCTGTGCGTGCAGCCGTGCCGCGGTTGACCCCACCGTCGCGGCCATCACGCCCGCCAGCCACGCTGTCTTCCGCGTCGCGACACTCACGGCACACTCAGCTTGTTCAGGGTGAACCCGCTCCGGTCCACGGCCGCCGCCAGTTGCTGCCGCGTGACCCCTGCGGCCGGGTCGAGCCCGACGCGCACGTGCCCCGTTCCCATGTCGACCTTGACATCCTTCACCCCGTGTACGGCCAGCAGCTGCTTGTCCACGTTGTTAGCGCACAACGGGCAGCTCATCCCGAAGACCACCAGCGTCGCCGACGGCCCGTGGATCTTCGTCTCTCCCGCCGCCGCCGTCTCGCCCTTGGCCGCACTCGCCGGCGACGCTTCCGCATCGCCGCGAGACTTTACGGGGCCCGGCCCGGCGCACCCCGCCGCCAAGAGCAACCCCAGCACGCTCGTCAACATTCCAGTCCGAGTCAAAGGGCGTGCACGCATCATGGTGATACTCCTTGTTCACAGCGACGCGACCGCCGCACGAAACCGGCTGCGGTCGGGGCGCTCGCCTTAGCCTATCACAGTCGCACATTCGAACACGGTCCTTCCCCCAAACCAAAGCCCCTAGCTTCCGCGTCCCCTTTTTACCAGCCGTGGCCTCGGGATCCCGAACTTGTCCATGCGCGACAGCAATGTGTTGGGGTTCACGTCCAGCTTCTCCGCCGCCCCGCCCGGTCCAAAGACGCGGTAGCCGCACGTTTCGAGGGCGTGGGTGATCTGCAAACGCTGCAACTGCTCCAGCGTCAGCTCCAAAAGGATGTCCCGCGTCGCCGGCACGGCCCCTCGGCTCCCGGCACTCCCGCCACCGGCCCCGGCCCGGCCTTCGCCGCCCTCCATGATCGGGGCCTCGGGCAGCTCGATCTCCAGTTGCCCCCCGTCGGCCAGCAGCGTCGCCCGCTCCACCGCGTTGGCGAGCTCGCGGACGTTGCCGGGCCACGCGTACGCGATCAGCCGCCGCAGCGATGAATCACTCAGCGGCAGCACCGGCCGCCCCATCCGCCGCGCGATCTGCGCGTGCAGATGCTCCGCCAGGGCCCGCAGATCCTCCTGCCGCTCCCGCAACGGCGGCACCTCAATCTTGAACACGTTGAGCCGATAGAACACGTCCTCGCGAAACCGCCCACGCTCCACCTGCCGCGCCAGATCGCGGTGCGTCGCCGCCAGAAGCCTCACGTCGACCTTCACCGTCTCCGCCCCGCCCACACGCTCGAACGCGCTCTCCTGGATCACCCGCAACAGCTTCGCCTGCGCCTGCAAGGGCAACTCGGCGATCTCGTCCAGGAACAACGTTCCCCCGTCAGCCAACTCGAACTTCCCCAGCCGCCGTTTGTCGGCGCCTGTGAACGCCCCGCGCTCGTGCCCGAACAGCTCGCTCTCGATCAGCGACTCCGGGAGCGCCGCGCAGTTCACCGCGATGAACGCCTGACCGCGCCGCGGCGACGTCGCGTGGATCGACCGCGCCACCAGCTCCTTGCCCGAGCCGGTCTCGCCGTGGATCAGCACCGTCGTCCCCGTCGGCCCCACCCGCGCTACCTGCTCACGCACCCGCCGCAGCGCCACCGAGGCCCCGATCATCTCGGGGGCCTGATGCTCGCTAGCCAGCTCCTGCTGCAAGCTCGTCAGCCGAGTCCGGGCCCGCTCCGACTCTGCCAGCACCGACCGCAACCCCACGAGCTCGACCTCCGCCCGGTGCCGCGCCGAAACATCGATCAGCGTCACCAACCCCGCCGCCCCCCCACAAGCTTGCCCCGCCTCCGCACCCAGCGGCTCACAGATCACATCCACCATCACATCCCCACCCACCACCGTCAGATTCCGCACCGACCCGGAGAACACCTGACTCGGCCGCCGATCCGCACCCCCACCACCCCCACCACCCCCGCCCCCCGTCTCGGCAAAGAGTGACCACAACCCCATCGCAGGTGTTAGGGCGGCGGCAGGAATTAGCCTCGCCGCAGCAGCGTTCGACCAGACAACATCCAACCTCAAATCGACCAAAATCAGCGGGACGGCGATGGTGTTTAGGACGGCTTGGATGAACATACCCCAAATCCTCAAATAGATGCCGAACGGGGCGAATAATGTGACTGGACGCAGTTTAAACGATAATGGTGAAATATCACAAAATCAACTGCGATATATCACAAAAATCCCGGTTCGTCCATCATGGGGTGCGGCCACGAGGTCAGGAGTCGGCTATGGGGAGTGGCACGGCCGTTGCCGTAGTCGGGGTGCTGATTGGGACCCAAACCAAACGGCACGGTGAATCGACGGTTCCGCTGGAAGGGAATGAGACCGTATCCGCCGACGGGTGAAGCAGGCCTTAGGGATCAGGGGTGGAAACACATCAAGCGGAGACCCGGCGACCTTTGGACCGGTCGTCGGGACAGGATTGGAGGGTTCGAAGTTAGGAAGGGTGGGGGAAAGACAGGGGCTCGGCGTAACTGCCCGGCCACTGATTGCGTCATGAGCGCTGTGTAGGCGTTCGGAAAACGAGGGTTGAGTGACGAAGTGGGCTCGTCACTCGGCCCTCGTTGTCTTTTTGGACCCGGCCGCGGGCTTTGCGGGTCCGAGAGTGACGGCCTCTAGATCGCCTGATTGCAGACCTTCTCGGGCACACCCAGCCAACGAGTGAATGTGCCGATTAGCGAGGTTCAGTGGACGATTGCCTGCAACAGGCGGGTCAATCCCACGTATGGCTCTGACGACATAGAGGCGGGCGGCAGTCCTTGGCCGTCCGGCCCCCACGCGTCGGGTTTCCCAAGACGCGGACCTCTCTGTCCCGAAAATCAGTCGACTCCAGACTGGCTCGGCGAGGCCATGGCACACATGCCCAAAGAACCCGAAGCGTTTGCCGAGCAAGTTGTCACTCTTCTTCGCCGGCTCCAGCCCGAGTTCTCCATTGAACTCACGGGACCGCGCGAGATGATTGTCAACGGGCGTCGGCTCGACCTAGAGAACCTCTACCGACTGGTCAACCACGACCCCGAACGCGGGCAGGAGATCGTCGAGCATTATCTCGACCAACTCTTCTCGGGCGAGGCGGGGGCGGTGCAGTCGATGTCGTTCGACCTGCTCCGGGAGCGGATCATGCCGCGGATCCAGCCGGAGACGATCTTCAACCATCTCTGCCGCGAGCAGGTCGCGCACGTGCCGTTCGTCAACTCGACGGCCATCGTGTTCGTGGTCGACATGCCGCAGATGACCGTGAGCGTGACGACCGAGCAGATGGTGCGTTGGAACGTGACGGCCGACGAGCTCGACGAGCTGGCCCGCGAGAACCTGGCCCGCACCTCGGGCGACCTGCAGTTTCAAGTCGTGACCAGCAAAGAAGGCGGCAAGGCCATCATCCTGGCGGAACAGGACGGCTACGACGCCGCCCGGTTGCTGCTTGGAGGGTTATTCGGGCGACTGGCTTCGAAGCTGGGCGGCGACTTTTACGTGGCAACGCCGGCTCGCGACATGTTCGTGGCGTTGTCGCCGCGGCCCGAGCCGTTTGTCAATCGATTGTCCAACCGCGTGCGTGATGATTTCCGCCGGTTGCCGTATCCGATCAGCCCCGACTTCTTCTACGTGACGCGCGACGGCGTGGCCGGAACGTATGGCCCGCTCGAGAATGCGGCGTAGCCGGAGTGGGTTATCAGCCACGGATGGGCACGGCGGGGCACAGATCAAGCCGCGGATTGGGACACGGATTGGCACAAATCTGAACCAGAGTGCTCGGCTCTGATCTGTGGCGTTCTGTGCTGATCTGTGGCCGCTCGGCTCGGCCGCGGCTGAACCGGCATCAGCTGGCCAGTGCGGTCGCGGCGCGTTGGGCCAGGACGCTGATGACCGATTCGCCTTTGAAGCCGGCGCCGAAGAGGTACCAGCGGGTGCTTGGGTAGACGCGGTCGAGGGTGTCGAGGAGCTTGCAGAGGAAGCCGTCGGAGCGTGCGAGGTTGGGGTCTGAGATCTGGATGGAACCGGTGAATCGTTCGAGCTCGACGCGACCCAGGGCCCGCGAGCGGACCTCGACGAAGAGGTTGTCGTGCGACCAGTGCAGCCACTCGATGTTGGCTTCCAGGAAGTGGCGGCGTTCTTCGTGGATCTTGCCGTCGGTGTCCAGCGACCAGAGGGCGATGGCCCCCAGGCGTGGATTGTGTCCGATTTGGTGGTAGTCAACTTCTGACATGACTGAGAACACCCGGTCACTGTGTAAAGAACGAGTCGGCGGTGCCGACGGTGTGGTGTGGATCGGTCGCGGCACCTGTACACCCGAGTTTCCGGTCTTCAAGGCGAGCCGAAAACCCCTCAGACAGCATGGCGCGAACGGTGCGAGCGGCCCACGCGCCACCGGCGGTGCTTCCGGCGTGCGCCCACCAACCCCCCCGGCAGGCGGCACCGCCACAAACGGCTCGACCCCCCCGCGCGGCCCGGACCATGCAAGCCTCACAACCCCGACCTATCCGGACGCTGGAGTGGCCGATATGGCTCTTCGAAGTGGCCAACGGTTGACCGGCGCAGAGCGGGCCCTAGTATTCCGACCTGTCGGGTCCCAGTTTTCTGGGGGCATAGCTCAGTTTTGGTAGAGCGCATCCATGGCATGGATGAGGTCAGGGGTTCGAGTCCCCTTGCCTCCACTTCAAGTGGAAGAAAAGCGGCCCGCAAGGGCCGTTTTTCGTTTGATGACGAGGGTTGCCCGTGGAGACTGACCCCCACCCCTGCTTGCCGGGCGTGTCATCGGGCATGAAAAGGGTGGGTCGCCAAGGCGCCCCTTGCCTGCGGCGTCACCGCCGTTGCGGCTGCGGCTGGTTCGCCCGTTGAGGGGCTGGGCTGGGGGGCTTTGGCCCAAGCGTGGGCTTGCCAGATCGTCAACGGCCGCCAGTCGGCTGTGTCGCTTCCCGGGCGACCTCGTCTACGAGCGCCGGACTTTGCACATCCGAAGGCCTTGGCCGCCGTCGGCCCCACATCGTCGATTTGACTTCAGCGCGTTTTGGCTCTGTGGTGTGTCCGACGATGGGAGACGCCCCATGACGACGCCCGAGTCCAACGACCGTCAGGGCGAGTTAGCGTGCGGTAGAGGAAGATTAGCCTCAGAGTCGCCACCTGCTCGTGGGTAATCAGGGTCAGCCCATTCTTATACAAGAGTTTGCTCCACGCTCGGCGTACGGTTCATCTCTCCATCGCTTGACACGTCGCGTTCAGCCTCATCCCGAAGACTGGCACGGTTCGTTGCCTCATCGCAACGAGTGTGCCTCAACAGAAAGAGACTCGACCATGGCCGAGACTGAGCAAACCAAGACATGGCCCGATCTGGCGGTTGGGCTTTACGAGCGGCTGACGGGCCGCAACGCCGAGATCACGTACGAGTTCGACAACATGCACATCAAGGTTCCCAGCGGCACCGGAGCGGGCGCGCAGCATGCCGAGTGGGTCCTGACTGGCACGATCAAGATCCGCACCAAGGACCTGGGGCAACGCCCAAACTGATCTTGGTCGGCCGTTTGTCGGGCACAATCAACGGCCGGCCCTGGTCATTCGATGCGGACGGATCTGAAATCACGGTTCGGCTCTCCGGCCTCCGGTCGGCACTCGCAGCGGCCCGATTGGCGCGATCGCTGCCGATCAGCGTCTTCTCTATAGCGGAGAAGTTGGACGGCCGTCTCCGCGTGCGAATCGGATCGTGGCCCGCGGTCGAGATCCTCCCTCGCACCAGTTTCATGGCCCGGCTGTTCGTCCCCGCCTTGCGGCCAACGAGGCGAGTATGACGGAAGAGAACGTTGGCCCGGAAATCGCGTTGACCGGCAGCACCGGATACGTCGGGGGCCGGCTGGTTC
>Ga0105049_10009609_pt1 | contig 11131 bp, 17 predicted proteins | sample MAT06_FD_78087 | JGI IMG/M metagenome (GOLD analysis project Ga0105049, IMG submission 78087) | Freshwater microbial communities from Lake Fryxell liftoff mats and glacier meltwater in Antarctica - MAT-06 | ecosystem: Environmental > Aquatic > Freshwater > Ice > Liftoff microbial mat | place... | reverse complement strand
CTACACTAGTTTTAAGGAGTTTTCATGACCGAAATATCAACAGGACGTAACGCCACCAACGGGCGTTTTGTCGCCGGCAACCCAGGCGGCCCAGGTCGGGCGAAAAGGGAAACAGAAGTAGCTATCTTGGACGCCCTGCGCGAAGCGTTCTCGCCCGTCGAAATTGCGCAAGGGCTGCGGAGGGCGTTTGACTTAGCTGAGAAGCAGGGCAGTGCGCGCGGCATGGTCGCAGCGCTGATGCCAATTCTGGAGTACGGACTGGGCAAGCCGACGATCAGAGTCGAACGGATCGAGAATGACCCGATAGCAGAGGCGATCGCAGATATTCGGCAGGCATACATCGACGCAGCTCAGGCAGCTCAGGTAGCCCAGCAGCAGCAATACACGGTGATCGACGTGGCGCCGGGATGAGGGGAAGGGGAAGGGTAGACGAAAGTTTACCCCCCCTTGGAATTTCTAAAACTCTACGGGGATACACCTGTAGTGGTGTGTTGTAGTATGTTGAGGTGTAGAGGGTATGTCTTATGCTGTATTGCTTTCTGTTGTCTTATTCTGTTTTAATTATGTAATGTTTTCTTTTAGTTTTAGTTTTATCTTCTGATATGATCTGATATGATCTTCTTCTATCTTATACTATCCTTCTGCTTCCTTCCCTTCTCCTTCTTCTCCTTCCTTCCTTCCTTCTTCTCCCTATCCATACTCTACTACTATCACCTAACGCTTACGCCTTGCCCCTATCACTTACCCCTATCACTTGTCCCCTTGCCCTATCACCTATCACCTACCACCTACCACCCGTCACCTACCACCCAACACTGCCTAGCACCCTTACACCTATCACCCCTTACACCTATCATCTACCACCTATCACCACCACACTACTGGCCGAAGCGCTACCCGATCACCCACCACCCAACACCGGCAGCACCATCACCATAAGGCCCCCCAGACGCACCAGGCGGCCCAGGCGTGGCGCTACGCAGCTATGCAGTATGTTTCTACCTGTCGACCGGCAGCGGACCCATCACCGACCGGCAGCAGGCACAACCCTTCGACTACGCTCAGGGCAAGCAATGGCCACCAGGCAGCGCGCCCGGTGGCCATTCACCGACCGGCTATTTAGAACAATCCTTCTGTCAGCCCTACTTCCATTTCGTCTAAGACATAATGCTTGTATGTGGTATCGATTGACTTATGGCCTAAAGCCTTTTGTGCCTGACGTGGGTCTTTCTTGGCCAAGAGCGTACCGACAAAACGCCGGAAGTCATGCGGCTTGACGTGTGGCAGTTCTAGCCGTGTTGCGTAGCGTTTGACCGTCTGCCAAGCAGCTAGTGTGCTAATGTGCTCTGTGCGCAGCCCACGGCCACCACGACCGCTAAAGCCAGTGAAGATATACTCAGATGCCACCCCAGCCACTGCACGGGCGCTAATCCAGTCTTGAATGGCCATAAAGGCTTCCGTAGACAATGGCGCTTCACGCATCCCTACATCGGTCTTACCACTGACCAGGATGACATAACCGGACTTACCCTTCTCTTTGCGTGTCTCGATCTGCGCAGGTTTCAGCGTCACCACCTCAGAGATACGCGCACCACTGGACGCCATGACCAGCAATAGCGCCTTGTGCATCGTACCGACCAGTGAGTCAGACGGCGCATTGCACAACCGGCGCATATCCTCGGCAGTAATGCGTGTGCGTGAATGCTCTTTTAGCTTGTCTTTCATGGCGCCCACCTTCACACCGCGCACGGCGTCGAAGCGTTGTGTAACTTCGCTACTCAGATAACCCTGTTCGGCGGCTGTCTTCATTACCGCACGCACACTAGACAACATCCGGTTGATCGTGTTGGGCGATAGCTCGGCATTGGCGAGTTCTGTACGCCACTGGGCAAGCGTAGCCGGATCTAAAGCTTGCACCCACCCACCTGCATAGGCAACGTACGCGCTAAAAGCTTTCTTGTACATGGCGATAGTCGTAGCACGCACTTGGCCGGCCAGAATGCTGGCGTCAAAGTGGAAGGTAGAAAGCGCTGCGTTAACTTTGGTAATTTCGTTTGTCATGGTGGTGTTATCCTTGTTAGCTAGAGAAAAGAGTAATTTACTTTAGCTAATTATACCATGTACTGTTACCATTGTCAAGCGTTTTAGTTACCAACATTTGACGAGTTTATGAAGGGTGTGTTATAATTTAGTTACTAATTTATTTTCATGTTTACATAACAAAAGCAAGGTGACTAAATGAGCAACCAGAAAGTACACTTCACATTGTCGGCGGAAGCGCTCGCCATTATTGCAGCGCGAGCACCCAGCCCAAACAAGCGCGGTGAATGGATCAGCCGCTGCGTGCTGGACTATGATCGGATTCTATCCGGCGTTGATACCGATGGGGACGGGGGCGACGTTGGATTGCTAGAGCAGGTGAACTGCCGGCTAGCCAGAATTGAGAAGCAACTGGCAGCGGTGATTAGCAAGAGCTAGGCCGCAGCGTAGTCACCACGGGCGCAACTTCTTATTTTTAAAATAAGGTTTTGCGCTCAGGCCGGACCCGATCAGCTATTTTATTTTTCGCATAACAGTGCAAAACCGTAGCGCTTGCCATTTGTCAATCGGTACGGCGTTCTATGGCCATAAAGGTATCGAGTACTTCAACCCAACGCTGACGCTTGCTGTAGCCCTTCCTGTGCGGTTGTAGCTTGCCCTGAGCGTAGTCGAAGGCGGCAATGGCGGCATGAGCGATAGCAATTTGCGCAATTGGCGATATTGGGGGCTTGACAGGCAATGTGTACCGTGATAAACTGTCTCTACGTAATAACAACAGACACTTATGAGGATCCATGGACACGAAAACCACAGACCAGGCAGCAACAGAACTAGGTATCAGCCGGCCATTGCTTATAACCTATATCAGCAGACATCCCGAATTGAGGCCAGCCGGCCAGATACCCAAAGCGAATTTTCTGTTGTGGACCGATGAGGAAATCGAAGCGGTGAGAGAGGCCCGGGCAACCAGAGGCCCAGGCAGGCCCAAGAAGTGAGTTCCCCACACACGTGGGGGTGAACCGTTACTCCCCTTACTATCGACCATGCGCCCAAAGTATTCCCCACACACGTGGGGGTGAACCGAGTGGAGTTACTAATGCCAACTGAACTAGATATGCTGCGTGCTCGGCTGCGTATATCTCACGCCCGCATGTATCTGCGAGACCTAGAGCAGGGCGCAGACTTTGGGCGCATGGTCGACAGTCGTGGGAGTAATTTTAATAGCTCTAAGACGATATGGATCGGCTTCATCCAGAAGATTTGCCGGGAGTGTCTGCCGTTTCTGCCCGGCGAGGTGGGGACAGTCTTGGCACGGCTAGAACCGTACACGCAATAGTATGTAACGCAAGTGATCAGAGGATCTAAGCTCTGATCACTTGCTAACCACATAACCGACTGAAACAGGCAGCGGTATAGGCTATCTATAGTCTACCCCAACACCTGTCAGCGGTCAACGTTTGACGGGTGTTTTTTATTCACGTAACAGGGGGTGAACTATGATCGCAGCAACACGCACACAGCTAGACAAGACGGGGTTACGACTAGCGCTGGTTTCGCGCTGGATGGCGAACCTGGAGAAGGAGATCGGGCGGCCCGGCTTCGACCGCTGGCTATTTCTTGAACTGAATTTAGCTATTTTCCTCGCAGAATACGATCAGGCGATTGCTGAACTAGTCGAGCAGCGCAGCAACCTGCACAACCTGGCGGAAGCGATGGGGTGGAACCTATGAACGCAGAAACACAGGATTCAAAGCAGGATCAACGTAATGGCGGCGGTTGTCTCGTGCCCATCATGTTCGTCGTCGCCATTGTGTTTGCGCTGCTGCTGGGGGGTGTGGGCGGGCTGATGTTGGAGGGTGAGCAGTTGCAGCGCATCGTGAGCTATCCGGACATTCCAGCACCGGCGCCGGAGACGTTGAACTTTGTACCCAGTGCGCAGACGTTCGCAGAGCGAGGCACATGCGCAGACCCGACCGCACCCGTAGCCGGCTGGGAGAAGGGCGTAGGCGGCCAGCTTCCCCCATGTTGGGCAAGTTGGAGTCGAGAAGAACAGAACGCATTTCTACGGAGTCACTAACATGCGATATCTAACCCTAATTCTACTCATGGTGGTATTGTCCGGCTGTATGTCAGATGATTGGCGTGCCGCCATTGCAAACGAGCGTGTAATTGTCGCAGAGAACAATCGTACGGCCCAGGCTGCGCAGATCGACCAGACTCAATCCGCCGACAGTGACCGGCGCGATGCCACCGCCATGCTACAGGCGCTACAGGCGCAACAGGCGATTGTCGCCGGTGAGGCTGTGATCGCTGACGCCGATAGTCAGACGGCGATTGTGGAGAGCAACAATAAAACGCTTGTGTTAGTGGCCGACCGCATAATCGAAGCCACCAGGCCCGACCATCGGCCACTGTATGCAGGCATGGCGGCGCTGGTGGTGGTAATCGTCACATGGTTGTTTGTACGCCGTCCTAGACCCGCACAGACACCCCCCGGCCCACGTCGAACAATCTACCGGACTCGCCACGCCATCGCATGGCTACTAACGGATGACACCATTGTTCTGCACAGGTATCGAGATGGGCGGGAGCGGATCTATCTGCCTGGTGATGAGATGTATAGCCGATTGGCGGAGATGGAGGTGACGAGATGAGCGAATTACTAGATGGCGTGATCGTCGAGCCGTCGATCAGTGATTGGTTTCAGCAATCATCATGCATTGGTTCGCTAGCGTTTCTCTACGCCGATTATCAGAATTTTTGTTCTGCGCAAATGGTGCCTGAAGATCTAGAGTCCTTTGCAATCCAGATTGCACGCCGTAAAGAGTTCATAGCGATGGAGGTGATCAAATGAACCGATACAACGATGAATTGCAGGTTGTCCGGCCAGTGGCCACTACAAACGCATATCAAATCACGCCGGCCCAAGCACAGCAGCTGGACCGAATGACGCAACCTGAGGAAGCAGCGCATGGCACGCCGTCACAGACCAGCACGACTAGCATCGATATTGGTAAGTTTCTTGAGCCTATCAAGATTACCGAACAATTCAGCCCATCCGAGCAGGCAGCAGGCATTGCGCGCTTGGCACTGATCGGGCTGGGGTTGTCGGCGGTCGTCACAGTCGGCCTATCGTTCTACCTACAGCCCAGCTTTGAGATCGGCGCGGTGATGTACACTGACTTGACCTTGATATTCACACTATCGCTCTACTGGCGACAGACCGCGTTCTCACAAATCGGGCTGGGATTCAAACGGCTACGATATCAGCGCGATGTGGTGATGAAGCTGATCGACAGCAACGAAACCGTTAGCATGGCCAAGTTGGAGAATGAAGACAAGGCCCAGGCGCGCCGCAGTCTGGCCGCTGATCGGTACCTTAGCATTCTGGAGGGCAAGAACAATGGTCAATAATGATCCGGCTACCCTACGGCAGCGGGTGAGCGAACTCCAGCAGGCCAACAACTATCTGACCAAATCGAACCGCGTGCGCGCTCGGGTGCGCATTGTTCTGCAGGCCCAGGCAGCGGCTGATATTCTCGTCACGCATCATCTGGCAGGATGGCGGACGGGTAGAGAGTCTGCCCGGGCGTATGGTCTCTCTGATCGCCGATGGCACTACGGCCGGGCACTGCTTCAGGTTGCACGTGTTATCGGCTATGGCTACGAAGGATGGCTGATGGACAGCCCCGAAGCGATTGTGAGCGCACTGTCAGCAGCCGTCGAACGTTGCACGCGTAATCCCGAGATGCTAATCAGCCGGCTTCCACGGTCTCGCCAACTCAAACCGGCAGCGCAATTACAGCGAAAAAGTGGACGGTAAAATAGTGACTGTCGGCGTGGCAGCTATCGGTACAGCTACGCTGACAGTCACAGTGACAGGCATAGTGACAATTAGCCAAATTTGTCACTATGGCCTTGTGTAAATCAACTTTTTAAGAGATAGATTTTAGATAGGGGATAGGTAGATATGATCCACGAATTAAGTAGTGATGAGCAATTAGAATATAGCGTGCTTGCGTACGCTTCGGGCGCACCTTTCGGCGCAAAGTATAACGCTTGTGTGGTGCAGCTGAAGTACGACCCAGACCCGGGCATTCTCGCAGACCTGACCGGCCACGGTGACACCCCACTGGCAGCGCTGGCGAATCTGTTCGACCGGGCCGACCAGGTGACACGCAGCGAATAAGACTGTGCGGGTAATCGTGCCCGGGCGCTGTCGCTGTGTGTGTGTGTAGGTATCAGAATAAGGAGCAACAAACGATGATCGATATGGGGAAAGTTCACGGCAAGCGGCTTTGGTACACGGGCGGGCGATCACTTGGCGAGTTGGTCCGTAGTGGTGAAATTATCGTGGTGCCAGACGGTGACTGGATCGCATTCAAGCGGCCAGAGAATTGTACAGAGGTCGAGCGTCAAGCAGCGCTGACGTTTGACGAGATCAATGCATTCTACGCCAAACACGGCGGATCCGGCGGATAGGGCAACGGCTAACAACAGTATGGATTTGGACGCCGGAAGGCTAGCTGTTGTGCATCTGAGATGCCGCAACCTGTACCAGATGAAGCGCTAGATGTAGTGGCTAGGAGTATTGCAGGATACCGTATTTAGCTCATACGTTCGACAAGACGGGGTGCTATTGACAATAGATAACGCTTACCGTATACTGGGAAGTAGATATAAAAAGAGCACCGGGGCTGGAACCCCGATGCTTTCAGACTATCGAAAATGTTACACCAATTTTAAAGCCCTAGCCGGCAGTTAGTAATTGATTTTCGATTATGTATAAACAAACACATTGAATTGTACCATCAAAGTGATGGAGCAATATAGTACAAAGGTACTATAAGTTTGCTCCGCTGTCAAGTCCAGTTGACGGTATTTTTGTACTACATACTCAAAAGACGCAATTACTGACCGCCCCACTAGGGCTAACAGTAGTTGCGTCTTTTTTGTTCCATTCTAATAAGGAGATTTACCGATGCCGAGAAAATGTACTGGGTTAAGTTTGACCCCCGATCGCATGTTGCGATTAAAAGCCCTAGCAACCGAGTTGGGAGTTAGTCGTAATGAGACCATCGGATTATTGATTGATGCCGCAAAGGTTCTAAGCCGGCCCGCCGTCAACGTCACCTTTGCACGCAACGCAGCAGAGCAGGAGGGTGTACAGGGTGGATAACAAAAAAAATGGTGTTAGTGGTGGTGACTCACCGCTAACACCCAATGACGTGCATGGGGCTGCTAAATTCGACAATACTACTCCCCATTCTACCGCAAATAACGGATTTGGTCAATCCCCCAAAAGTAACGGATTTCGTACACTAGTCAACCCCAACGCTCTCCCGCGTGAGTTACGCGCATATTGCCAATTTGTCGGCTGGCAATACGTCGATCGGGGCAAAGCCAAGCCGGACAAGGTGCCTGTCAACGTGCGCACCCTGCGCAATGCCGGATCCACCTGGCCAAACACGTGGGCAGACATTCGTACGGCCGTCACCACCTACCAGGCACACCCGACCCTAGCAGGGATCGGCTTTGTGCTGACCCAGGGCGACCCCTACACCATGCTGGACCTAGATGATTGCATCCTCGACGGCGTGCCCAACGAATTTGCGTGTGGCGTTCTGAACGCGCTGCGCACCTATGCCGAGCTATCGCCGTCCGGCCACGGCTTGCGGCTGTTTGTCCATTGTCGGCACCAACCAGAGGCCACCAGGCGCCCTGAAATTGAACTGTATAGCACTGGACGCTTTGCCACACTTACCGGCGATGTGCTGGACGATGCACCGATTGCGAAGGTTGATTCACTCGATTGGTTCCTCGATCAGTTTGCACCCAAGCAGGAACAACAACAGCGACCCACAGCCTCTGTCTCTTGTGCGGACCGTCTTTTGCCGTCGTCCGATCAGGAGCTTTGGGATTACATCCGGCGCGTCAACCCATTAGCCAAGTCCATTTTTGCCGGTGATTTGTCCGACATTCGCAATGGCGACCACAGCCGGGCGGTGATACTGATGCTCAACAGCCTGGCGCACTGGACCCAGGGCGATGCCACGCGGATGGATCGCATGATCAGGCAAACCCATTTGGATAAAACCAAGTGGAGCGAAAACCGCAAAGGCCAAACTTGGCTAGCCGGTCGGATTGACGATGCAATTAACTACATGGCAGCGCGAGGTGCAAAATGAACAATCCACAAACAATTATCCCGAAAACTCACACGAATGGCCAGGCGACGAAAGCTGATCTAAAGGCACGAATTCCCCAGGATAATGACCCGTTCGATTTGGCTGGAGAGTCTGACGGCCCGTCACTGGATGAAGCGGAGTGGGCGCGCAGTGAGTTCGCCCCAGCGGCACCAGCGGGCCCAGCGGCCCCAGTGGCCACGGCTGCGCACCCGGTAACGACCACGGCTACGCACCCGGTAACGACCACGGCAGCGCAACCGGCAACGGCGAAAAAGGCAACCTGGACCGCTGGATTCGTTGAACTTCCGGCAGGATTGAGTAAGTCCCAACTAAAAATCTGGCTACTCGATAACACCAGCAAATTTTCTTCGCTTGACGATGATGAATTGATGCGCGCAGCAATCGAGATCAATGGCCTGTCCGTGCTGCCACAATCTTGGCTAGATACCGCATTTATTGCCGCCGTAAAGAAAGCCAGACCGCAGAAAACTATCGATCAGGCAAAAAACCATATGGACCCCTGGGCATATGTCGGTATTCTGAACGATATGGGCTATACGTTCAAAATGAATGACTTGGACGATACAATCGAGGTCAACGCTACGTTGATCTCGGACGCGACCGAGGCACGGATCAGAACGGACCTACGGGCAGCAGGACATAACCAAGTCAATGTAGCGCGAGACGCCTACGTTGCACACGCAAGCGACAACAGATTCAACCCTATTACAGACTACTTGAACGCTCAAAAGTGGGACGGGCAAGACCATATCGCAAAACTGGGGGGATACTACACGGACAGCCACAAACCGATCACCTATGCCAACGGCGAGCAGCGCACCGTCTTTCATGCCTTTTTTCGTCGCTGGATCATCGGCGCGGTCGATAAGGTATTAAACCAAGGTCAAAACGCCATGCTTGTCCCAGGTGGCCCACAGGGGCTTGGTAAATCCTATCTGGCAGTATGGCTAGCGTCAGAGATTCCGCAGTTTGGACATGAGGGGCCAATACGACCAGACGATCACCAGGAAACCTACATGCTGATGACAACGACCCTATGCTGGGAAGTTGGCGAACTGGGGTCGACTACACGCCGGCAGGATGTAGAGGCGATCAAGCAAATCATCACGCAGAAAAAAGCCAAGTACAAACCACCATACGGGCACAACCTGATCGACAAGTTTGTCACCTCCTCTTTTATCGGCACCGTGAATGATGACGGGACCGGATATCTGAAGGACGTGACGGGTAACCGGCGCTTTATGTGCGTGGACTTGACCGCTATCAACCGGCGCTACTCTACCGAGGTCACCGTAGGGCAAGTTTGGGCGCAAGCAGTTGCATTGTGCAAGGCAGGAGAGACGGGGACGGCGCTGGCTTGCGAAGTTTCTATCCGTGACGAGATCAACGAAACTCACACCATGATCAATCCAATCGAGCCGTACATTGAAAAGTACTTCACGATCACTCAAGAGCTTACCGACGCACTAGAAACGGTGGATATGGTCGGGCTACTCAAAGAAAAAGAATACAAGGGCAGCGAACGCCAAATCCAAATGGAGATCGCCCAGGTGCTCAAAGCCAAGGGCTGCGTCAAGGAGAGTCGCCCGTCACGTTGGCTGGGAGTAAAGCATACATAAGCCTCTTACATACCTTTTGACATATTTTTGTGAAAAACGACGAGGTATGGCAAACGCCGACAACATACCTCTTACATACCTTTTTTAGAGGAAACGGCGAGGTATGTAAGAGTTTTCTCACCTGTCAGAACATACCTACATACCTTTACATACCTTTTACTATAAAAAAGGGGGATACCTTAGTATAAAGCAGGTAGAAGAGTAGTTAGCGGTGGGGGGGTTTAAAGGGAAAAGGTATGCGAGGTATGCGAGGTATGTAAATTACACGAGTCAGAGGTCTGTTGAGGTATGTAAGAGGTATGTAAAAAGGTATGTAAAAAGGTATGTAAGAGGTAAGCAACAACGCCACAAGCAGAGAGAAAAGTTGTGGGTCGCCCTTACTTTGCAACGATAATTATCACCGGACGCTTCAGCCTGTACTGCAATCTTTTCTACACCCAGGCGAAAGCGTCAGGGATAATCAACGAACAATTATAGGAAGGGATACGGAGAATTACACCATGAGCCAAAGCGTCACTTCAACGCCGACAGACGCAGCACCGACAGACCCAACGCCGAAAGCCTGCATGTTAGGACGGCCACTGGGGGATTGCTCTTTGCAGCGGGCGGGGTGTGGATCCCTTTACCACGTATTGCCGTACCTCTACCCACCAATGGCACTACTCGCAGAATTGCGAAGTAGAACAGACCTACCCGCCGACCTGGCCCAATGGCTACGAAAACTCGAGACAGTAACACCAACACCGCAAAGGATAAAACCAAGTGACCGAATCAGAAGTTATTTTCCATAGAAACGACCGGGATGACGACGCCGGCGCAAAAGTCCGGCGCCACGACGACGATCAAACTTGGATAGTGGAGAGCTACGACAACAAGACGACCCGGGCCATGCAGGACGCCGGCGCCGAGTCCATCCCCACGCGCATCGACGGGCATTTGTTCCGCGTCGACGCTCGGCAGCTGATCATCTTCATCGCAGCAAGTAGCGGTTTGGTTGTCGAATTTCGGACACGGAAGCGGCAAACTTTATCACCGGAGAATGCAGAGGCAAAACGCCGGCGCATGGCTGAAATGAACGCAGCACAACGGGCGAAAGTATAGCCGTTCATCGACGTGTAAGCGCATAAATGGCGGCTAGAATCAACGCAGCGCACAAAGTGGTATGTTTGGACCTTGACGCCGTTTTAGCGCCTTCTAGCCTGATTTGTTTCCGGCAAAGCGGATCCCACTACACTAGTTTTAAGGAGTTTTCATGACCGAAAT
>Ga0105049_10009606_pt1 | contig 11132 bp, 3 predicted proteins | sample MAT06_FD_78087 | JGI IMG/M metagenome (GOLD analysis project Ga0105049, IMG submission 78087) | Freshwater microbial communities from Lake Fryxell liftoff mats and glacier meltwater in Antarctica - MAT-06 | ecosystem: Environmental > Aquatic > Freshwater > Ice > Liftoff microbial mat | place... | reverse complement strand
GCCCTCGCTCAGCCATTGGATGCGCTGGCTGCGTTCGGCCTTGTTCTTGGCCTCGGCCACGGCCGGGTGCCGTGTGGCGAAGAACTCTTCTTCTTGCAGCTTGATGCGCTCCCACGGCGGGTTGCCCAGCACGCAGTCAAAGCCGCCGGCGGCAAACACCTGCGGAAAGGCCAAGGGCCAGTGGAACACCCTGGCGTGGCGGCAAGCGTCCCGCGCGGCGGCGCAGGCCTGGGCGTGGCCAGAACCGGGCTGCAGTGGCGCGTGGCTGCCCGTGAGCACGGCGTGCAATGTTTCACTGGTTGGCACGCTGTCGACGGTCTCGGGCAACTTGGGCAGCAGATAGGCGCCCACCACCAGGTCGGCTGCCAACGCCAGCGGACTGGCGGCGGTGTCGGCCAACAGCTGTCGGTAGGCGCTCTCTTTGGCGGCCACCTCTTCGGGCGTGTCTGCGCCCATGGCTTCGATCTGGCGCAGCGCGTCCAGCGCCGCGGGCTGGGCACTGAAGCTCAATTGGGTCTGCAGGCGCTTCAGGTCCTTCACCAGTTGCTTCAGGCCAGCGCTGTTGCGCTTGTTCAGCTCGCGGCAAGTGGGCTTGTCATCGCCCGAGAGGGCTCTGAACGCGTCCTTGGCGATGCCGTGTTCCAGCGTGTGCAGGTCGGTCAGGCCCAGCAGCGCATCGCCGCATTGCAGGTGGTGGTCCAGAAAGCTCAGCGGCCGGCCTTCTTCGAAACCTTCCAGCCATAACGCGGTGCGGGCCAGCTCAATGGCCATGGGGTTGCGGTCAACGCCAAAGATGCAGCGGGCCACCACTTCACGCAGCCCATGGCGGTAGGCTTGAGGTGTGACGGCCCCGTCGGGCGAGCGCAGGCCGGCCACGCGTTCGGCCAAGCGCCTTGCGGCCGCCAGCAGGAAGTGGCCGCTGCCGCAGGCGGGGTCGACCACACGCAGTGAGAGCAAGGCCTCAACCGGCCGGGCCGGGTTGTCGGCCACGCGCTGCTCGATGACGGGGTCCAACGCACTGCGAATAAGCTCTTGCACCAGGCTGTCGGGCGTGTAATAGCTGCCGCTGGTCTTGCGGTCGTTGCCGGCCGTGCTGCCCACGCTGGTGATGCCGACGAAGCCAAATTGCCGGGCGTGCACGTCCACCTCGGGCACCAGTTCAAGCAGGCTTTCGTAAACGCTGCCCAACTCCTCGGTGCCCATGTTGCGGTAGTCGATGGGTGCCAACGGGCCGCCCGGTGTGCGTGCCCAGCGCAGGCTCTGCATGGCTTCCAGCAGCGCTGCGTTGGTGAGCTGGGCCTTGTCCAGGTCAGGGCATTGCCCCGGTGCAAACAAGCCCCCAAGTGCGGGCAGGCCCAGGCGTGGCTCACCCTGCGCGAGACCCTTGAAGACCACCTTGACGCCTTGCCACAGGTCGTCGAAGCGGTTGCGTGCCTTCCTGCGCAGGGCCAGGTCCCGCAGCCGGGCCATGGCGTAGCCCTGTGCGTAGGCTTGGCTGGCCGCGTGCTTGGCGCGGGCAGTGTTGGCGTCGTCATCCGCCTGTGGGGCGTTGGGGATGAGTCCGCTGTCTTCCACGCTGAACAGGAAGATGTAGCGGTAGACCTGCCGCAGCAGCTGAGCAAAGTAGTCCTCTTTGCGCAGCCCGCCATCGCGCAGCGCTAAGCGCAGCGTTTCATTGGCCGGATGCTGGACGAAGCCCTGGCCCAGCGTGATGAGGGCGTCTGTCACCCCTTGGCGCAGGCCTTTGCGGACCTGGATGCCTTCCTCCTGTCCGGCTTGGCGCCAGGTTTCCCACACCAAGGGCGGCGTGTCGCCCGCGGTGCTGGGCAGCAGGCCTGCTCGACTGGCATGCAGCAGGCGCCAGGCGCAGCCAAACTCAGTGAAGCGCTGGGCACCCAGCAGGTCTTGCAGGTCTACCTCCAAGTAGCTGGGGCGGGTGAGCGTCGCAGCGTCGCGCAGCAGACGCAGGGCCTTGCCGTTGGTGACCAGCGCCCACTGGTGGTCAGGGCTGGCATTTAGCAGCTCTTGCGCCAGCTGAAAGGCCGATTTGCGGCGGCTGCCACTGCCCTGCACCGCGAAACGTGGGTCAGCTTCATCCAGGCCCAGCGTGTGCGGTGCCACCACGATCGGCAGCGCCTGAGCGCCGGCACCCTGCATGCCGGCCGCGGGGCTGGCCAAATGGGTGATGGGGTAATGCCGGTCGCCGAGCGTGATGCCGGTGCTGGCGCCAACGGCGGGGTAGCCCAGGGCGTCGCGCAGCAGCTCGGTGATGAAGCTGGCGCTGGCCTGCTGGGCGTCGAAGTCGACACGTTCCAGCAGTGGTGCAAAGGCGCGCCATTGGGCGCTGGCGATCTGAAAGGCGCGGCTGAATTCGTCCTTGAGCTTCAGGCCCTTGGGAACGGCGTAGTCGGCTTCGGTCTGCAGGCGCGCTTGCCCTTGCGCGGCCTTCTGCAGCATGTCGGGCATGAACAGGCCACCTTCCAGCCGCAGCGTGGGCAGGTTGAGGGAGGTGGCGGCGGTGCGAACGGATTTCATGCGGTAGGTGATCTTTTTCTTGCTGCAGCCGCGCTGATCACAGGGCGTCTGGCAACAGCACGAACACACCGACCAAATCGACGGGCAGGCAGGGCTTGACGCTGTGCTGGCCGATGTCGCGCGCTGCTTGGCGGACACGCTCATGGTCGGCCAACAGGGTTGCGGCGCGTTCGTTTGCCAATGTCGTCAGGTGTTCACTGTGTTGGGCCAGCATCGCCAGGGCCTGCCGAATTTCGCGGCTTGCGCCTTCGCGAGGCAGGTTGCCCGCGGGCCGACATTCCAACAAGCGGGCTACGGCATCACCGGCAAGCCACTTCAGGTTCTGGCGCCCTTCAATCGCCAAGGCCACGGACTCTTCCGCCAACATCTGGAAGGGTTGACGTCGGCGTATGTAGGACAGTTGGTGGCGCAGCCGCAGAAGCACGACTGTGGTGACCACGTCGACAGCGTCGGTGACGGTGGCGGCGCAACGGGCGGTGATGCTGGTGTCGCCTTGCAGCGCTGTCTCGAGCAGGTGATCAGCCAGCACGGTGACGATCGGGTGGCTGCGGTGCAACTCGGCCAGATCCAGTGCGAGCGTGGCCTGGCCACTTTCGGGCACCAGGCCCTCATCGGCCAAGCGCTGCCGCAGCACCACCGGCAGGTGGTGGGCATGCAGCCGGTGGGTCAGTCCCGGTGATGCATGCTTGGCTGGCTCCAGCGGCGCGTTGAGACGTGCGCAGGCGCTGAGCAGAAAGCGCTGGACGTCCGCTGCCGAACCCAGCGCTTCTTGCTGCTTGCGCCATTCAGGCAGCACCTCATCGGGCTGGATGCGGCGTTGCGCGAATACGGTGCGGTTGGTGCGCGCCTTTTCCAGGGCGTCCTTCCACTGCGTCTGCAATGGCGCCAGGATTTGCTCAGATTCGCCGAAGTCGAAACCCAATTGGGCGCGGGCGGCGGTGTTGCGTTTCATCAGCGCGGCTTTGACCATCGCCTGGTTGATGCGTTGGCGGTCTTCGGGCATGGGCACCAGTACGCCCAGTTCTTTCTGAATGGCTTCACCCTTGCGCAGGATGACATTGAGCACGAAGCCATCGACAGGGTTGTCTTGGCCATAGAGCATGGTGCAGCGCACCTCAGCGGCGCGCTGGCCATAGCGGTCGACGCGGCCCTCGCGCTGTTCGTGGCGCGTCGGGTTCCAGGCCAGGTCGTAGTGGATGACGGCGGTGAACAGGTGCTGAAGGTTGATGCCTTCAGACAAGCAGTCTGTGGCGACCAGAATGCGCTGGCCTGCGGCAGCGTCGCTTTCGGCCATCGCGTCCACGCGCACACGCCGCTCCTCCGGCGTCAGCTCGCCAGTGACGGCTTCGATCGTGGACTTGGGGAAGTGCTTGCGCAGCTCGCTCGCCACATACTGCGCGGTGGCCACGTAGCGGCAGAACACCACCGGGGCGAAGCCCTCATTCAGCAGTGGCCCCAAGTGCGTGACCAGCGCGGCCAGCTTGGGGTCGCCTGCGGCGCCTGACAGGCGCTGTGCCTCGGCGATCAGCGACTTGAGGGCCTGTGCACCTGCAGAAACACCTTGCAGCTGTGCAGCGGGCTCGAGGTCGTTGGAAGTAAGGTCGTCGGACTGGCCGTCGTGCAGGCCGTCGTCGTCGAGCGCATCGTCGTCTTTCAGGCCCAGGGCGCGACCTTCGAGGCGCGTGGTGAGCGCTTTGACGGCGGCGGCAGGTGACGAGGCCACACATCGAAGCAGCGCTAGCGTGGCGTACCAGATGAGCCTGGTGCTGGCATCCGATCCCCCCCGCTCAACCGACTCGGCCAGTTCGCGGCAGTAGCTCTGCACTGCATCGAAGAAGCTGCCCCAGCTACCCGAGAGACGGTACGTCAGCTCGGCCTTCATGCGCCGGGCGAAGCCGTGCCCGTCTTGGGTCTCCGCCTGCCATTCGACGATGTCTTTGCGTCTACGCTGTACGAAGTGCCGCGCCAATTGCCGGCGCAGTGGGTCCTCAGCCGAAGTGCGATGCTGCAACGCCGGAAATTCTGGGTTGAGGAGCGAGAGCAGGTTGAAGAAGGCCGTCTCGTCGCCAGAGTGGGGCGTGGCCGTCAGCAGCAGCAGGTGGCGCGAGTCGTTTTTGGCCAGGCGCTGCAGCAATTCGAATCGCAGTTGCTTGCCCGCGCCGCCAGTGGCGCATGTATGGGCCTCGTCCACCACGACACACTCCGGCGCGATGGAGAGAAAGTGCTCTCGATGCCGCTCGCTCTTGATGTAGTCCAGGCTGACGACGATGACCGGGTGATGGTCGAACAGGCTGACACCGTGTGGCAGGTTGCGCTCGATTCGGCTGGCGCTGGCGGCGGTAAGTGCAGTGGCCTGGATGTTGAAACGCTGGAGCAGCTCTTCTTGCCACTGTTCCACCAGGTGCGGCGGGCACAAAACCGCCAGGCGAGTGATTTCGCCGCGGTCCATCAACTCGCGCACGATGAGGCCGGCTTCGATGGTCTTGCCCACACCCACGTCGTCGGCGATCAGCAGGCGCACCGTGCTCAGCCGCAGCGCCATCAGCAGCGGCACCAACTGGTAGGCGCGCGGTTCCACGGCGATGTTGCCGAACGACCGAAATGGCCCACCCCCTGCGCGCAGCTTCAGACGCAGCGCATCGCGCAGCAGCAGAGCCGCGGCGTGGTTGCCGGGCTGCTCAGGGTTGGGCTCATCGAATGTGGCCGCTTCTACTGGGCTGAACTCGAGATCAGGGATGAGCGTGACGATGTCGTCGTCTGCGCCCCCCAAGGGCCGCAGTCGCAATAGCTGGGTGCCATCGCCTTGCCGGTTGTCGGACTGCACCACCCACTCGCGCCCACGGGCGCGCACCAGGTTGCCAGGCAAGTATTCAGCAGTCGCAAGAGTCATCGGGTCAAAGGTTCGGAATCAGTGAAAGGTGTGGGCATGCTGCAAGAACAGCGCGTCCCACTGGCTGCGGGTCGACATATCGATGACGGCCCAGCCCTTGTCGGTGAGCTCGGATTGCACCTCGGCAGGCAGCGCTTCCAGCGTTACCAGTATTCGGCTGGCCTTGTACTGAGCGGCTACTGTCGCACGGCCGCCGAGCACCGACAGCTGCGTCGCGTCAGGCGCCTTGTGTCCCGCGGAATCAAGGGCTTTGAGCCATTGATTGAGAAGGTCGGACTCGACAGCAGGCGCGGGCGCTAGCTGAACTGGCGACGGCGACGCCGTATATACGGCTTGCGCCGGGCCCACTTGGGCGTTGGCGATCGCCACCAGCATCGTCATCGCCTCGACGTTGCGACGATTGATGTGTTCGTGATCAGGCTGGTTGAAGTACGACAGCAAGCACTGATAGCAACCCGCCTCACAGATGCTCTGTCCATCGGTCTTCTTTTGTTCGAGGCTGGGCAAACCCTCCACAGTCCAAGGACCGTCCGGGCTGTCGTGGTGCATCAGCCGCAACGCGGCAGCTGCGACCTGTGCCATGGCGCCAGGGTCCGTCGCCAGTTGGGTGAGCACGCCCGCGCCCCCCTCAGCGGCTTCATAGAACAGCAAGGCTTTGCGATCGTCTTGCTTCGGCAGCGGCTCGGCGACCAATTCAGATTCTTCGATTTGGTAGGTCATCTCGATGCCGCGTTTGAGCGCTGCTTGCAAGGTGGCCATGGCTTCCAGCCCCAACAAGTGCATCGGAGCAAGGATCAAGATGTTGCGGTGATCTTCTACGAATGGAACGATTTGCTGGTTGGGAACCTTGTCCAGCAGTGCGCCGTCTTTGTCGGGCTCGTCGCCTACGCCGGGCTCGTCCTTCTTGCTCCATTGACCCGTGATGGGGTTGATGTAGAAGCCAAGCTGCTCCTTGTTCTTGCGCCTGCGCCAGCCACGATTGATGCGCCAGATCTGCGCTGCCGGCGCGTAGGTCAGCTCCGCCAGCGTTTCAGGTTCAGGCCCCTGGCCGGCCGTGATGGCAGACCGTTGCTGGGCGATACGCCCATCTGAACCGGGCAGAAACCGGTAGGTGGTCTGCAACTCAAAACCCTGACGCTGCCGGTCTTCGTCGTTGATGGAGATGCGCTCAACCGGAACCGTCTCGACCGTCTCGATGCGGTAGAGATTCCGGACCCAGTCTTGGTCGGTCAACAGCGCGCCGCAGTTCTCACACAGATCGTGCAGGGGCTCGGAGCCATCCTCATGTCCCATGTGGGCATATCCGCACTGGCTACATACGCGGCTTGATATGGTCGCTAGTGTGCTGTTGCCAGAAATGTGATCGGCCGAACCGACGTTGAGCTTGGCTCGCACGACGCGGTACATCCGCCCTTGGTGGTAGATGAGGCTGCGCGGACCGAACTCCGAAAGTGCAAGAAAGCGCGGTCGGCTGACCATGCTGCCCTCGTCGTCCTTGCTCTTGGCCGTCATGCCGCCACGTGCGGGGATCCACGCCATCAAAGGTAGGCGCGGGAAGTTGTAGCCGGGCAAGAAGCCTTGGCTTGCCAGATAGCGGTAGGTGTAGAAATCCGAGTTCTGCGTGTTGCCGGCCTTCAGCAGCACGGCGTACTGGCGTGCTGCGTCGCCGTAGCGTCTTTGGGCGTTCTGTTTTTCGACGTGGCTGGTTGTGTAGCTTTTGACCACCTGGTCGGCCATGTCCATCTGCTTGCGTGTGGCATCCACCAGCACGCGCCACCGCTCGAATGCGGCGCTGAAGTCATCCGCTGCGCTGCGCATGGTGGCGTCGACGTCAAAGGTCGCTCCCCATGGGCTGGCGCTCAAGACAGTAGAGAGTTGGTGCATCAGACGCTGACCAGCGTCGCGTGCGCGGGCGCAGACAGCTGGGTCGGTGAGTGTCGATGCCAAGGCGGGTTGCAGCGGCTTGTCAGGGTGCTCCAGGTTCAACAGCGGGGCGATGCTGGTGTCGAGTTGTACTTGCGCTGCAGCAAGCCACACGGCGTGGAGATGGCTCTCAACAAGGTCGCGGTTGGCAAGATCCAGCGTGGGGGGTTTGACGATGCCATGCACCATGTCGGTGGCATGGTGGAAGAACCACTGGTCATGCGGGCTGAGCGCTGCGCAATAAGTGATGACCAGCGCCTGCTGGCCAGAGCGGCCAGCGCGACCGCTGCGTTGCGCGTAGTTCGCGGGTGTCGGTGGCACATTGCGAAGGTAGACCGTGTTGAGTGCCGAAATGTCGACGCCCAGTTCCATAGTTGGCGAGCAGAACATGAGCGGCAAGCGCTGCAGGGGTGCTTCGTGGGCCGGATTCTCGAGCCAGTCCTTGCGGTCTTTCTCAGTGAAGCGGAATCGTTGTTCAAGCAACTGGCGACGTGAGGCGTCGACCTGCGCGGTGTGTTCTTGGGCTTCGAACTCGAACAGTGGGTGGCTCTGCTGTTTCAGCGTTTGCGCGACAGACAGGTAGAGCTGTCGGAAGAATTGGTTGTGACGAGCACTGGCGGTAGCCTGTGGCTCCGCAATCAGCAGCCAGTCCATTGATGAGGCATTGAGGCGCCAGCCCGCGACGGTAGGTTCGACCTCAAGGCGCTGCACGTATCCATAGTGGGCCGCAGCTTGAAGAAGGCTCTCGACCAGCTCGGTCCATTGGGCGTCCTTCCAGCCCTTGATCATGCCCGCGGCGGCGCTGTCCTTCCAGAAGGGCGCTGCCTTCACATCCCGGAGAAGCCGTGATCTGGGTCCACCAGGAACCAGGTCGCTGCGCGGCTTGCCCCTGTATTCCGGACGTTTGGTGAGGATGAGGTACTTGGATGTTTCCAGGTCCTCGTCTGTCGCGAAGGCCCATCGTTCATTGAGGTACTGGTGAGCCGTCGTCTTTGCACGATCTTGCTCGACGGCGTCAAGGTATCGCGTCTCGAGGCAAAGGCCTCTGCGCATGCTGTCGAACACAAGGCAGGCCAGCAATCCAATCTGGCCGCCGTTCAGCACGGACAGCACCGGATCTCGTGAAAAGAGCGACGCTTCCTGGGCGAATTCTTCCAGCCCCCGGTAGCTGATGGACAGCAAATTGAGCTGGTCCAGGTTGGGATTGTTGAAGCGCCAGCCTCGGCGCAGATCCCTCAGCAGGCGATACCCCAGGATGAACCGCAGGGTGCGCTGGGCCTCCTGCCTCGCCAGGCCCATGAGCTTGGGGGTGCGAAGGTACTCTGTGAGTGTGCTGAAGTCGGCCTTGTCGAAGCCCAGGGCCTTGAATACCGCATCGGCAAGGCTCTCTTCTGTCAGCACGCCGCCGTGGTTCTGTAAGGCACCCACCAGCGCCGATCGAATTGTGATCAGGAATATGAAGTCGTTGAAGTGGCCGGCCTGAAGCGCGGCATCCTGGCGGTTGTCGGTGAAGCCCAGGATCTTGCGTGGGTCGGGTTGGTCTGCTGGCCGATCACCTGCTTCAAACAGTTGCCGGATCGCGCTCAGCGTGAGCATCGTCGTAGCCGATGAGCGGCCTTCACCGGACAGGCTGGCCAGACGATTGATGTCTTTTCCGTAGGCCTCATGAGTCTGGCCACAGTTCAGGCAAAAGCGGAACTTGCCCGGGATGTACCAGTAGTCCTCGCCGCGTCCCTGATGCCCTTGCGGGTCGACCTTGACGTCTTGGGGTACCGCATGGCGATAAGTCGCCTTGACCTTGGGTTCAGCCTTCGCGGTATCAAGCCAGGAATCCGGCAGATCTTCGAGCAAGCCGTGGTAGCTTTGTCGCGGGTTGGCTGGGCACAGGAAACCGTAGGTGGAGTCTTGTTCGTCACCGCCAGAGATGTCGTCGATCTCTCGCGACGCGAATTCGACCTGCGAGCGGCCCGCCCGCCAAACGGGATGGTATTCCTGACCGCAATCACGGCAGAAGTGGACTGGATAGAGCTGAGTTCCCTCCTGCTGCCGGCCAGGCGCAAAGCGCTGTGCGTCCAGTGTGATGTGGCGCGAGCCGCTGGGCTCCAGGGTTGCGAGAACCCGACCTGGGCCGCTGATGAACTGGTGCAGCTTGAATGCAAATGGCGCGCGGCCCTGCGGGGTGCGAACCAGGTGGGCCGCAACAAGGAAGCGCTGCAGGCCTTCTCGGGCCTCGCTGACGGTGCACTCCGCGTCGACTGCAAGCCTCTGTGCTGCGTCCTTCAAGGTGATCGGTTTTGCCCGGCGCGGGGGCTCGTCGGAGGGCAGTTCGATACCCAGGTTCAACTCAACCCAGATGGCGAGCGGATCATCTTCAAAGGCCTGAAATGTGGTCCAGCTGTGGGTGTCTCGATGGATGGTTGCCAATAACCTGGGTTTGATGGCCTGTACGTCTTTGGCCGAGTTGGTAACCCGTTCTAGGGTTTCGCCAATTACATCCTGCTCGGTTATTTGGGTCCCGAACAGTAAGCTGGCGACCGCCGCGACGGTTTGGTTGCGGTCTGCACGCGTGCCTGTGGACGACATGGTGGCCGACGTTCCAATGCACACCAGTTGGTCCGCCTGCAGGCGTTCGCGCAGGCGCCGGACCAGCATGGCGACGTCTGCACCTTGGCGGCCGCGGTAGGTGTGCAGCTCGTCAAGGACTAGGTATTCAAGGCCGGTGCAATGCTCAACGACGCGGCGGTCGACGTCCTCGTAACGCGTCAGGATCAACTCCAGCATCATGAAGTTGGTCAGCAGGATGTCCGGCGGACTGTTGGCAATGGCCTGTCGGGCTTCGGAGCTCTCTTGACCGGTGTACCGCGCTACTGTGAAGGGCGCTTCACCCTTGGGGTACCCATGCAGAAACTTGTCCAGCTCCTCGAGTTGGCTGTTGGCCAACGCGTTCATTGGGTAGATGACGATGGCGCGAGTGCGCTGGCGTTGATCCATCTCTTTCGCCTTGAGGATGCGATCGATGATGGGTATGAAGAACGCCAGCGACTTGCCTGAACCTGTGCCCGTGGTAACCACGTAACTCTGCTGGTTCCGAGCCTTGGCGATGGCCTGCATCTGATGCACGTACAGGTGCAGATCGGCCGCGTGGCCTTCCGCCTTTCCTGTTTGGAACAGTGCCGCGCAGGCTGGGTGCAGACTGCCTTGCGTGACCAGCTGCTGAACAGAGCCGCTGCGCTTGTAGTTGGGGTTGATCTGAAGCAGGGGCTCAGGCCAGTACCGCCCGCGTGCGTACTCGGCCTCGATGTGCTGGGCGATGTCAGACGCGGCGATGCGCGAGAAGCTGCGAGAGAACGCGGCGTACTCGTCGATCAAACGGTCACGAAAGTCGAAGACATCTTGCACTCGAAACTCCCTCGTGGTGGTGGCTCCACCGTGTAGTTCTATCTGTCGATTGGCTTGCGGCGACAACGAGCACGCCGAGGCACCGGTGTGGTGATCGAACTACGACTCTGACGCTTTTGATGCCTTCTCGCTGGTCTGTTCGAGCAGGTCGCCCACTTCTATGCCGAAGTAGGTGCACAGCTGGTCGATGGCATCGAGATCAACACGTACGGCTGTCTCGTCATACAGCAGCGTGATCGTGTTGCGGTGCAGTCCCGTGTCTCGCGCTACATCCGCGATCTTCAGCTTGCGTTCGCCCATCAGGCGGGAGAGGTGGCACTTGATCATGTCGATCCCAAAGCAATAAAGTCATTCAGAACGACAAAAAACCTTGACAGGCGATATT
>Ga0105049_10009604_pt1 | contig 11133 bp, 8 predicted proteins | sample MAT06_FD_78087 | JGI IMG/M metagenome (GOLD analysis project Ga0105049, IMG submission 78087) | Freshwater microbial communities from Lake Fryxell liftoff mats and glacier meltwater in Antarctica - MAT-06 | ecosystem: Environmental > Aquatic > Freshwater > Ice > Liftoff microbial mat | place... | reverse complement strand
GGGATGCACTTTGGCAGCTCTGGCAGCCTGCTCGTTTCGTCCGGTGACGACGGCTCGGTCAAGATCTGGGACCCGCGCCTCGCGACGCTGCTGGCGAGTCTCGATGTTGGGCGTGGGCAGGTTCCGTGCGTCGCGCTCTCGCCGGACGAGCGCTACGTCGTCGGTGGGCATCAGTCGGGCGAGGTGAGTCTGTGTGATCTGCGATACGCCGATCGCGCCGTCGCCGCGAATGTGGACTGGGCCACACGCCGCCATGCGCCGATCGACGCTTCGCCCACGCGCCTGGAAGCCCTTCGCCAGGAAGCCGCGCGCACGCTGAAAGCCTGGCGACTCAAACCGGCTCACACCGGCGCTCGCTAGGTGCATCGCCGCGCAACCACGTTCGGTCGCGCTCAAGCCTTGGTCAGATGTACGCGCACCCGGGCGAGCAGGTCTTCTTTCTTGATGGGCTTGGACAGGAAGTCGTCGGCACCGGAGTCGTGGGCCTTCTCGACGTCTGAGACCTCGTTCAGAGCCGTGACCATGATGATCGGGATGCCCTTGGTTTTCGGGTCGGACTTCAAGCGACGGCAGACCTGAAAGCCGCTCAGCTTCGGCATCATGATGTCCAGGAGAATGAGGTCCGGAGCTCGCTCTTCGACCATCCGCAGTGCCTCGACGCCGTCCTTGGCCAGCCGCACGTTGGCAGAGATGGACTCCAGATAGGCCTCGAGCAGCTCGAGGTTCTGCTCGTGATCGTCCACCAGGAGTATGTCGGGCTGGTTCATGGTGTGGCTCGTTGGCGATGCTGGTTCTATAAAGGCCGGGCGAGAGCACCCGGAGCACCGGCAACGGATGATAACAACCCGCGTCTTGCCCGGATGCCCGATCTGGCCGCGCGACGGGAAGGTCGCCGATTGGAAGATACTCTTGCGTGAAGCAACGAGCGGCGGTTTGCCGATACACCAGTGAATCGACCCGTCGCGGGCGCGATGATTCACAGGCACACGTTGATGCTCGCCCCGAGCGAGCTGGAGTCGATATGGGCGTTGCACGTTTGATGTGTCGTCAGTTCACTGCTCACACCGCCCGCGTTGGCTCCGCGGTCATTCGCGTGGCTCTCGCGCTCTCAGCGCCAACGCTTGGCATCGCCCTCTCGGGCGCTGCGCCTGCGGTTGTGCTGGGCCAGACGCCGCCCCTGGATCGTGAGATCGCGTCGATCATTGCCCAGAACAAAATGGGCCAGGCCGAGGTCGGCGTGAGCATCATCGACGTCGAGACCGGCGACGTCATCGCCGGCATCAACGAGCGCAAGCGACTGGCACCGGCGAGCAACCTCAAGATTCTCACGGCCGGTGCCGCGGCCCTCGTGCTGGGCAAGGACTGGCAGTTCACCACCGAGATCCACGTCCAGGGCGATCGCGTCATCATTGTCGGCAGCGGCGATCCGGCGCTGGGCGACCCCGAACTTCTCAAGGAGCAGGGCCTCTCCGCCGACGCCTTCCTCCAGCGACTCGTCGAGCCGCTCGCAGCGGCCGGGGTGACCGGCATTCGCGAAGTCGTCGTTGACGATCGCTGCTTTGATCGCGACATGGTTCACCCGACGTGGCCGCGCAATCAACTCTCGCGTTGGTACTGCGCGCCGGTGTCGGGCATGAACTTCCATACGAACATCGTCGAGGTTTGGCCGCGCCCCGCGGGCGTGGGCGAGCCGGCGACGTTCCGCAAGAGCCCGGACGCGCCGTGGATCGAAGTCGTCAACCGCACACGCACCGTCGGCGCCCGCGGCACAACCGCCGTCGGCCTTGATCGCGACGGCGGCAGCAACACGTTCATCCTCTCGGGCACCATCCTGAGCGCTCCGCAAGAGCCGATCTCCGCGACGGTCGCCGATCCGGCGTTGGTCTTTGGTCGCCTGATCGGCGAGCGGATCGCCGCGAATCAGGCGATGGTCGCGCGCGACGCCAACGGCAACGCGGTCCCCATCAACGTGCGCATCGCGACGCCCGAGGAGCGCTGGGATTTCAAAGAGCCCGCGCTCGTCGCGGTGCAAACGCCGCTGGCGCCCATCCTCCGACGTTCCAACGTCGATTCGCACAATCTCTACGCCGAGGCCATGATCAAGGCGATTGGCCACAAGGTGACCGGTCAGCCCGGCTCATGGGCCAACGGCGCCGCGGTCATTCGCATGCGTGTCTCGCAGCTTCTGGGTCCTGACGCGGGCGAACTGGTGATCGTTGATGGCTCGGGCATGTCGGGCGAGAACGGCGTCGCCCCGTCGCTCATGTCACGCTGGCTCGCGGCCGTGGCGCGCGACAACGAGATCGGAAGCATGTTCGTCGCCTCGTTGCCGATGCCCGGCGAGGGCACAATGGCCCGCCGCTTCCTCAAGCGACCCAAGGGCGTCACCATCCACGCCAAGTCCGGCTTCATCCGCGGCGTGCAATGCCTCAGCGGATACATTACCAGCGACGACTCTGGCCGCCGCCTTGCATTCAGTGTCATGGTCAACAAGCTGGAACTCGCGCAGGGCTCCGCGAAGGAGCTGCACGAAGACGTCGTGCGAAAGGCCGCGGAGTGGATGGAGCGCCAGCCGGCGCGCCGAACGAAGCTGGGTGGGTGAAGTAGTCGCGAGTCGTGAGTTTCCGATTGCCGATTGCCGATCTCCGGCTTCCGATTGCCGACTCCCGACTGCCGACTCCCGATTGCCGGTTTCCGACTGCCGACTCCCGATTGCCGCCCGCGGCATCACTCCAGCCAATCCTCGTCCTTCAACCGCTGCGGCACGTATTCCTCCGTGACGTAGCTGATGTCCTTGCTGATCAGCGACTCAACTTCCATCTTGAAGCCGTTGTCGAGCATGCCCTTGATCTCGCGTTGCCACTGCTTGTTAGACTCGAACCACGGGTACGCCGCGATCTCGTTGGCGCGCTTGATGTCGTTGTCGGTCAGGTCGATCTTGACACTCTCGGGCAGCTCGCACTCGTCGTAGTCCTTGGAGCGAATGCCCAGGAACTTCGCATCCGGGATCGCCAGGCGTGAGCTCTCAAACGCCAGCGAGATCGACCCTTGCTTGATGACGCTGTAGATGTAATGGCCCCAAGGGTCGCAGTCCAGCAGGCAGATGATCGGGAGCTTGAGCTCGTGGTTCAATCGCTGCAGCAGGCGTCGGCACCCGCGCGGCGGCTGGCCCGCCCCGTGCGTCAAGATGCAGTTATGCTCCTCCCAAAACCGGTCCTCGTTGAACCGGTTCCACACCGTGCCCTTTTCAACGTGCAAGACGAACTTCGCCTCGCACTTCTTGAACTGGATGATGTCCGGCTCGACGATGCTGGGCATCGCGTAACCGCCGGAGCCCATGCGCCGGCAATCGATATCGTCGCCCTTGTCGGTCACAGTGATGTTGCCCACCATTGAGCCGCGATTCTCTGCAAAGACGTGCAGCTCCTCGCGCAGCAGACCGAGCGCGACCTCAAGGTCTTCAAGGATCGGGTCGCTCTCTTCCTGGCGATCAAAGGTGTTCTCCTTTGTCCCCGCGACGGTGTGCTTGGCCTTGTAGAACACGCCTCGGAGGCTGCTGGTCTTTTCCTGGCCGATCAGGTCTTTGATCGTGCTGGCGTGCAGCATCGTCTGCATGAACTGCTTGGCCTGATTGAGGTTGAAGAGCTCGCGCTCTGCGGTGTTGTCGCCCATTTCCAGGATGCCGCGCTTCTTGTTCCAGAGCGTGTTGCTCTTGGTGCGCATCGGAATCTCCATCTTCGGCTCGCGCCCGCTCAGCGCGGTCTTGCTCACATGCTGCGCCAGCTCAACCAGCTTGTCGAGCGTGCGCGCATCGCGTTCCTTGATGCGCTTGGTCATCGCAGGATCCGAGTTGCTCTTCTTCTTCGCCATGGTGTGTCTCAAGCGTCTTGCAGGCGGCGCTATCGCGCCGCCGACATGTGCGTGTGTCGGTCGATCAAACCTAAATCAGAACAGGCCCGGCCCATCCTCCGCCGGGCGCATCTTCCCCGTCTTGGGGTCTAGCCGCATTCGTGGCTTGGGCACCTTCGCGGGCGGCTCGTCGCGCCCCTGCGCCGCGTTGACCTCAAGCGCCGCCGCCTCAGCCTTCGATTGTTTCCGCCCGGGAATGTCGCTCAGGTCGTCGCGCGACTTCGCCCGCCCGACCGCAGCAGCGTCGCGTGCCGCGGGCTTCGTCTTGCGCGATTCGGCCGCCACGCCCTTCCGCGTACCACGCTCAGGCTTCGGCTGACCCTTTGACGAAGACCGCTTCACAGGCTCGACATCCATCAGCGCCGGCTCGTCTTCGTCCTTGGTCTTGATCCCGCTGGGCTTGCGCGGCTTCTGCGCGATCTGGGCCGCGGCTTGATCCGGAGTCGGCTCGACAACGATCACGCCTTCCTGATCTGCCGGATCCTCTTCCTGCACCTTGCGGCCGTCCTCGTCGAGCTTCACGTCCGCGATCGCCGTCCGCTTCTTGGCCTGCGCCAGCAGCGCGTCGTACAGCTTCTTCGCGTCGCTGCCGTCCACCGCCGAGACCGCCTTGGCCACCTCGCCGATGTACCGCTCAAAGACGTCGCGACGCTCCGCCTCGCGCTTCATCTTCGCGCGCTTCCGCAGATACGTCCCCAGCTTTCGCCCGCACTCCATCAGCGCCAGCTTCATCTCCTTGCGGATCTCGTCGTAGTCCGCAATCGCTTCCTTGCTCTCGCTGGTAAACGGCACCCACACGCTGGCCATGTGGATCATGATCACCAGCGGCCCCACCGGCACGCTCCCGCGCGGCTGCTGCAAGTCGTAGTTCTTCCAGTTCGTCTCGCTCACCGCCTTGAAGCTCGAACACGCGCTCTGCTGAAAGAGCAGCGGCACGCGATTGGCAAACCGAATCACGCGCGAGGTGTCTTCGGTCGGCAGCTCGCCGCCAAACGCGATCGCCGTCTCGATCAAGAACGGCCGCCCGCGATACACCGCCGCCTCGCGCGAAGACGCCGCGTAGAACTCAGCGCGCACGCCCTTGAACATCCCCTTCAGCAACTGCTGCACGCCGATCGGCGCCAGACAATCCGTCGGCGGCGGCGGCAGCTTGCTCTCCTGAAACTCCTTGAACAGCGCCTCGGTCTGCGCCGGCTCGATATCGCTGACCTTCGTGCGGCTCGTGGCCTTGATCGCCTTGCAGAAATCCCCCGCGGCCTGCGGCGACACGCGGCTGAACTTCTCCTGCAGGAACGTGTACAACGTCCCGCCGCGCCCGCTCGCCTCAAAGTCTTTCATCATCTGGAGCAGAATGCCCAGCTCAATCCCTTTGGGGTGCGGCTGAATCTCTTTGGTCTCCGGCGGCAGCTCGTTCACGGCCCGCGGAAAGACCACGATCGAACCGAGGTCCTGCGTCAGCGCCGGCGCTTCCTGAATCGCGTTCTCCGCCGTCCCGTCGCCGCCCATAGGCGTATTAGTCGCATTGGCCGCCTCTTGACTGGCCGCGCCTTGACGCCCGCGCACCAGCAGCGACTCCTCTTCGTTATCGGTCACACGCGTCGGGCGCACAAGCGTGATGCGCGCGTGCGGGTTGGCGATCGCGTTGAGTTCGAGAAACTCATCGACGGAGCCACGCCCGCGCTGATACTTGCCCTCGAGCTCGATGGAGACCGAGGTGCCGGTCGGGTAATCGCGGTGCGAGAGGAACGCGTCGCCCAGCTCACGCGCCTGTGAGAGCGACCGCAAGCGCTGGAGCGGGAAGTCGTCGGTCTCCTCGTCGAGCGTGACCTCCGCCCGGTTCGTCTTGGTGTTCATCGCCAGCTCGATGTTGTGCGCCTGCTTCATGGCGCTCGGGCGAGTCTGGATCGTCATCGGCTTGCCGGTGGTGATCAGTCCGTACATCCCAGCCGCGGAAATGCCGATACCCTGCTGCCCGCGGCTCATCTTCAAGCGATGAAACTTGCTGCCAAAGAGCAACCGGCCGAACACGTTCTCCACCTGCTTCCGCACGATGCCCGGCCCGTTGTCAACGACGGTGACGCGGTAGCGGCTCGCCTTCGCCCCCGCGGCACGCTCGGGCTGCAAGTCCTCGATCACCACCGTGACGTCCGGCAGGATCGAGGCTTCCTCGCACGCGTCCAGCGAGTTGTCCACCGCCTCCTTCACGGTGGTCAGCAGCGCCTTGCGCGGGTTGTCAAAGCCCAGCAGATGCCTGTTCTTCGCGAAGAACTCCGAGACCGAGATATCGCGCTGCTTCGTCGCCATCGTCTCCGCGGTCACCTTCGGGCCTGTGCCGCGGCTTGACCGGGCTTCGCCAGCGTCCGATTCGGGCTCACGCCGGTGTCGCGTAGGGGGTCTCAGAACTTCAGAAGTGGGTGCGTCCATGCGTCGGCCTTTCTTGCTCTTCACGGCGCGATTGTTGGCCAGCCGCGCAGCGTCGGCGTTGATCGGTCCCTCAAGCGGACAAGCCGCGAACTTCGTGTTTCTTGGCCCGATACCATCGCCGCCATGACTTCCAGTCCCGCCCAGAAGGTCGCCGCCACGCCCGCCGACATCAAGGCGGGCGAAGCCCTCGGCGTGAAAGCCGCGACGTTTGCCGGCCGCGCCCAATGGGTGCAGGCGGAGATGACGGCCCGCGACGCGCTGCAATCCGATCCCGCCTGCGTCGTCGCACATCACGTCATCGGCTTGGTCGCGCAGCACCTGGGCTTGCGCAACTACGCGGCGTCGAGCTTCGAAGCGGCGCTGAAGATCAACGCGTACTTCAAACCCGCGAAGAAGGCGCTCGCTGCACTGGGCCCAAGCGACGATGAGACATCGAAGATCGCCGCATCGTCCCCGGCTGCGCACGACCGCTTCCTCGTAATACGCGAGTGGGGTTACGGCTTCTGGGCCGATGTCGATTTCGCGCTTGGCCAGCTCCTGCTCGCAGAGTTCACCGGGAGGCGCCCGGTCGTTTTCTGGGGCAACGAAAGCCGCTTCCGTCGCGCCGGGTCGGCGATCAGCGAGAACGCCTGGACGCTCTACTTCGAGCCGATCGGCACCCTCGAGGATGTTGAAGGCGTCGACACCGCTGATCGCTACCCGCCCAAGTGGATCAACACGCCGCTGGACGCGCCAATCTTCAACCGCTTCGACGGCGACGGCTCCCGAACGTGGTCGCTCACGTTCTTGAATCGCCCCGAGCGCTGTCTGGTCGCCGACTTCTTCTGCGGCGTCGTCAACGCCCTTCCCTGGGCACCGCCCACGCACCCGCTCTTTGGTGCGTCGCTACCGAAAGCGTACCGCTGGCTCGCTCTAAAGTACCTCCGCCCGCAGGCCGAGATCCTCGCAGACGTGCGCGCGTTTGTCGATCAGCACCTCACCGGTTCACGCACTCTCGCCTGCCACGTGCGGGCTCTGGACAAACGCGGCGAGTTCCCCGATCTGGATAGATACATCGACGAGGTCGTCAACATCGCCGACGGCATGCTGCTGGGCGAGCCCGACCGCAAGCTCTTCATCATGAGCGATTGGGCGGGCGCCGTGGAACACTTCCGCACGCGCCACGGCCCGCGCGTCGTCTCCACCAACGCCACCCGCGCCGCAGAGGGCACCGGCCTTCACCGCGTAGACAACGCCGACGGCGCGCGGCTCGGGCGCGAGGTGCTCACCGATTCGTTGATCGCCGCGAGCTGCGACCTGTTTCTGGGCATGGCCCCTTCGACCGTTTCGGGGATGATCCAGTTCCTGCGCGATTGGCCGGCCGGCAGCTTCATGGTGCTCGGGCCGTACATGCTCTCGCATCGCAACCAAGAGATCTACGGCAAGCCTCCGCACTGACTCGCGCCGCTCGGGCCAAGCCTCGCACGCCAGCGACCAAGATGCCCGCTCTGCGGCCAAAGAAAAGTCCCCGCGCTCAGTTCGCGGGGATTCCCGAGACGAACGTGCTGTCGCTCACCGATCGTGCGTTTGCCGGCGGACAAGCCGCTCTGTCTCACGCTTTCGACGACGCCGCCCGCCGCCGGCGCATCGCGAGCAGGCCGCCCATCGCAAGCAGGCTCATCGCCCCGGGCGTGGGTATGGCCATGCGGAACAAGAGCGTTTCGCCGTAGCCCGAGCCGCCGCTGAGCGGATCACCATCGCCAGGGATTTGCGTCCACATCCAGCGCGCGGTCGACCCAATGCCGGGCACGGTGCCCCAGGGCGATATGCCGTTGGCACCGCCAACATAAGGCGTCTCCCACAGATTGTTGGTCGTCGCGAAGCCGATCCATCCCACGACCTGCGCGTTGCTAGGAGCCGCGGCCCCGTCGCCCAGATCCTGATTCGAGCGGTAGACCTGCCAGCGAGCGTCACCCGAGTTGGCGGTGTCGCCGTTGCTCAGCGAGATCTGGGCCAGCAAGCCCTGGGCGATGGCGTTGTCGCTCCACGCCGCGATGTAGATGAACGAGCCGGCGGTGAACGAAACGCTCTCGGGCCGTGACCAGTTGTACGTTCCCGGTGCGCCGCTAGCGCCCAACTCGTTTCGCTGAACCAGCGTCACGCTGGACGGGTCACCCGTGTACAGCGCGTAGTGATTGTCAGCCGTGACAAGCCCGGTGGCAACGATGTCGGCGTTCGCGCCTCCCGCGAAAGATGCAAGCGTGACGGCAGTAATGGCGCAGATGCTCTTGAAGTTCATGCTCTCTCTCCTCAATCTCAGGTTTCTTCACACCCGCGTGCGGGTGAGCGGTGCGTTGGCCGGTTGCCTCGCCTCGCGTGAACCAACCATGCACTGCGGGCGCGCTTCCGGCAACCTGGTGCTCGGTCGTCGGAGCGCTTCGTGCCCCTCAGCGCGTCGCGGCTCGCACCGCTTGCGCAGCTTTGCATCTGCGGAGTCCGAAAGCCGCGCGCCACAGTCCGAAAAGCGCACGGTCGCACCCCACCGCCTGACCCGTCCCCCCGCGCACCGCGCGATTAGCCTCTACGCTCTGGCGTGCCGCATCACCCCGCTCGCCCGATCTCACTCCGCCGCCAAGACATGCGCCGCTCAGTTGTAGACGGCGGCTTCTACAGCGTCATGGTCGGCATGGGCGAACTCTACATCCCGGCGTTCGTGCTCGCCGTCGGCCTGGGCGAAGTCTTCTCTGGCTTCGTCGCGACGCTCCCGCAGATGGTCGCCGGCGTCGTGCAGATGCTCGCGGTCCGCGCCGTGCCCTTGGTCGGAGGTGCCAAACGCTGGTCGCTCACCTGCGTCGGGCTGCAAGCGTCTTCGTTCATCCCGCTCTTCGTTGGCGCGCTCGTCGGCGCGATCCCGGCCTGGGCGGTGTTCCTGAGCGCCACGGTGTACTGGGCCTCGGGCATGTCCGCCGGCGCGAGCTGGACCACCTGGATCAGCTCGCTCGTACCCGGCCGTCTCGATGGCAGGCTGCGCTCGCGTTACTTCGGCATTCGCCAGCGCTCCGTACAGGCGGGCCAACTCGTGGGCTTCATCGTCGGCGGTGCGCTGCTTCAGGGCGTGGTCTGGATTGCGCCGCCCGGACAAGTCAGCGACGCGAGGCTCCTCGTGTTCGCCGCGATGTTCGCAGGCGCGGGCATCGCACGCTGGATCTCGTTTTCGTACCTGGTCAAGATCCACGAACCAGCCCGCCCGGGGCACGAAGACCGACGCGTGAGCCCGCTCGAGCTCGTGCGCCGAATGCTCACCAAGGGCGGCGGGCGCGACGCCAAGCTGCTGGTCTACATGTTCCTGTTCAGCGGCGCCGCGAGCCTCTCGGCGCCGTTCATCAACCCATACATTCTTGAGCAACTGCACCTGAGCTACGGCGTCTACGCCGCCCTCATCGGCACGGTGATCCTCGGCAAGATGCTCTCGCTGCCGGTCTGGGGCGCGCTGGGCCAACTGATCGGCGCGCGGCGTCTGCTCTGGATCGGCGCGCTGGGCACGATCCCGCCGATCGCGATGTTCGCCCTCTCCAGCGATCTGCGCGTGCTCTTTGTCGCCCAGGCAATGGCCGGCGCCGCGTGGGGCGCGTACGAGCTGGCCTCGTGGCTGCTGCAACTCGAACATCTTCACGAGCGCGAGCGCACCAGCCTCATGGCGACGTACTTCCTGGGCAACACGCTGGCGATGGGCATCGGAACGCTCGCCGGCGGCGCCCTGCTCAGCGCCCTGGGCACGGGGATGGAGGCATACGCAACGCTCTTCTGGTGCAGCGTGGCCCTTCGGCTGATGACGCTCTTTGCCCTGCCAGCGGTCGCGGGGAAGGTCGATCTTCCTCGCCTGGCGCACGCGCCAGCGCTCGCCCGCCGCGCGTATAAACTGTTCCAGACGCTCGGCCCGGAGATCATCCGGCCGCGTTGAGCAGCCTCAAAGGAGCACCCATGCCATCGTTTGATATCGCGTGCAAGGTCGATTGGGCCGAGCTCGACAACGCCCTCAACAACACCAAGAAGATGATCGCGACGCGCTTCGATTTCCGGGGCGTGCAGGCCGAGATCGAGCTGGACAAGAAAGAGAAGCAACTCAAGTTCATGACGGTGGACGACACCAAGCACGCCGCCATGCGCGAGATGTTCCTTCAGAGCATCATGCGCCGCGGCATGAACCCGAAAACCTTCGAGTTCAAGGACGCTGAGAGCGGGGCCGCCGGCGCGCTCAAGCGGTTCGTCAAGATCAAGGAAGGCATCGAGCAGCCGATCGCCAAGGACATCGTCGCGCGCATCAAAGAGTCGAAGATGAAAGTGCAGGCGTCGATCCAGGGCGAGGAAGTGCGCGTCACCGCCAAGCAGATCGACGACCTGCAAGCGGTCATGAAGCTGCTCGACGGTGCCGGGCTCAGCGTCCCGCTGCAATACGTGAACATGAAGCGCGACTGATCTGCGGTCGAGAGAGTGGGGGGGTTGGTGCAGCGAGGGGATGCGGGACCAAGGGGCTCCACGAAAGCAACGCCCGATTCGGGCCTGCGCCGAGCCAGCACTCCTCGCGCTCACTTCAGCTCACCGCGATCCCAAAGAACCGCGCCGTGTTCTCGTTCACCTGCCGATGCAGCGTCTCGAAGTCCACGCCCCGCGCACCCGCCAGCGCCTCGGCGGTCAGCCTGACCATCGCCGGCGTACACGGGCGCTTTGACCGCAGCGGCTCCGGCGACAGAAACGGCGCGTCGGTCTCTACCATGATGCGATCCGCCGGGGCCAACGCCGCCGCGTCGCGGACGCTCTGCG
>Ga0105049_10009603_pt1 | contig 11134 bp, 8 predicted proteins | sample MAT06_FD_78087 | JGI IMG/M metagenome (GOLD analysis project Ga0105049, IMG submission 78087) | Freshwater microbial communities from Lake Fryxell liftoff mats and glacier meltwater in Antarctica - MAT-06 | ecosystem: Environmental > Aquatic > Freshwater > Ice > Liftoff microbial mat | place... | reverse complement strand
GGAGAGCTTCTCACCCGGCGATGTCGTCGAGCTGCGCGTCGAGATCGAAGATCGCGGCTCGCCGTTCCCGCTGACCTGCGATCCTGTCGAGCCGACCTGCCAGCTCGATCCCACGCTCGTTCCCACGTGTCTGCAGCGCCAGACCTGGAAGGTGGTGGTGCAATGACCGCGTCGATGATCATCCGTGCGCTGGTCTCCCTGCCACTGATCGCATGCGCGGGCAGCGAGTCCGACACCCCGGGCCAGCCCGACGCCCCGGTCACCCCCGGCTGCGTGGTCGGGATCTCCAACGAGGTCCTGCCGCCGTTCGCGAGCGCCTCGACGTTCGTGCGTGCGGTCGCCAACGTGCAGAACTCGCCGGGTCAGCACTCGTACATTTGGTTCCTGTCGTTCAACGGTGGGCCGAACCAGACGCCCGCGCCCGCCGCGATCGACGGCTCCGCGGTCGAGTTCCCCGCCACGCAACCGGGCATCTACCGCGTCCGGTTCCGGATCGAAGATCCCGAGTGCGAGGAAGCGGACACCAACATCGAGGTCAACGATCCCGGCGCCGGCACCACGGTGCTGCGCATCCACGTCGTCGCACCTCCCGAGGTCGATCGTCCGCCCGTCGACAAGCTGGTGCTCGTCCAGGGCGGTGCGGTCGATCTGATCGACGACATCCAGCTCGCGCCCGCGGTCAGCGCGAACGGCACCGTGGTCGCCGGTGGCTCGCCCGCCGCGGCGTATCTCAAGTTCATGCCGGTGGTCGGCGCCGACGCGATCGTCGAGACGTACAGCAGCGCGATCGGCACCTACAGCACCACGCTGCGCGCCGAGAGTCACTCGGTGCTCGTCATCCCGACGACACCGGGCATCGCACCGCAGATCGTGACCTGGAGCCCCGGCCTGACCACGCTCGAGCTCCAGCAGGGCATCGCGCTCTCCGGCACGGTGCGCACGCCCGCGAACACCGCGCTGGCCGGCGCGAGCGTGCAGCTCACCGTCGATGGCGTGCCGTCGACGATCGCCACCACCGACGGCGCCGGGGCGTTCACGCTGCTCGCCGCCTCGCAGACCGGCAAGGTTCGCTTCGAGGTCACGCCACCTCCGGCCACCGGGCTGCCGCGATTGATCGCGGAGTCCGCGCTGCTCACCGTCGCCGACGGTCTCGAGGTCCTCTACACGCCATCACTCGCCTCGCGCGATCTCGCGGGCACCGTGATCCAGCGCAGTGGTGCGCTGCCGAACGCGGCCGTCACGATCGTCGGCACGCTGCCGAACGCCGGCACGATCAGCGGCCTTGTGGCGATCGGCGAGGCGCGGTTCTCGGCGGTGACCAACGGCAGCGGCGTACTCCCCACGTTGCGCGTCCCGGCGGCTCCATTGCATGCCGTGGTGTTTCCTGGCGCCGTCGGCGATCACGCGATCACCGCGATCGATCTGACCTCTGCGGTCCCCGCCACGATCACCGCGGTCGCCACGATCACCAGGACCACGCAGCTCACGAGCGCCGGCACCGGCCTCCCGGGTGCGGTGCTCGATGCCGTCCCGACCGGACCGCTCGCGCTCGCCGGCGCACCGACGATTCGCAAGGTCGCCGGTGCGAACGGCAGCCTGACGATCGAGCTCGCCCCGAACGCGCTCTACGACATGCGGCTCTCGGATCCCAACGGCAATCGCGGAGCGTCGGTGATCGTCGGCAACCAGTCCACCGCGAACCTCCCCGCGGTCAGCGCCCTCGCGAAGGCGACCAAGGTCCAGGCGACCGTCGTCGGCAGCGGCCCGATCCCCGGCGCGATCGTCCAGTTCCTCTGCGCCAACTGCACCGGCATCGAACGCAGCCGGCCGATCGCCGAGGGCGTCACCGGGGTCGACGGCCGCTTCTCGCTCGCGGTCCCGGACCCGAACTAACGTTTTCAAAAATGAAGCTCGGACGAATGGCGGCGAAGGTCGCGGTGCTGCTTTGCATCGCCTGGACAACCGCGCTCGGCGGCCCCGCACCCCCGGTTGGCTCGCCCGCCAACCCCGCGGTCGCGCCATCCTCCGGAGCCGGATCTGGCCCCGAGAAGCTCGCGTTGTTGCCACTCGACGCCGACACGCGCCTCGAGATCTACGGCCAGCCGGTCGCAGCGGAGATCGCGCGCGCGCTCACCGAGGGCAAGCTCGACGTCGTCGTGGTCGACGCGAAGATGGCGGTACCGTCGAACGCGAAGCTCGTCATCGACGGTTCGATCACGTCGAAGGGCACCGCGGTGCAGCTCGGTTTGCGGGTGCGTAACCCGGTCGATGGCACGGTGACCGACAAGCTCGAGGAGCTGGCGGCGAACGTCGCGGGGATCCCGAAGGCGGCGGCGAAGCTGTCGGAGCGGCTGTTGCCCGTCGTGCGTGCGCGCCTCGAGATGATCCGCAAGGCGCCGGATCTGAAGCCCCTGCCGCCGCCGCCGCCGCCACCGCAACCGGCGATCGCGCCCACGATGTTGCTCGGCATCAACGTGCCGGCCAACGCCTCGCTGCTGATCGAGCCATTTCGCGCGGCGTTGCTCGCGCAGGTCAACACCCGGGTCCGCGCGAGCAAGCACCAGCCCGCGCCGGTCGATGCCAGCACGCTTGGCAAGCAGCTCGCGGTGCGCACGGTCGCGACGGCGGGCGCGAGTCGTGGCATCTCGCTCGAGATCCTCGACTACACGATCGAGCCGCGGCTGATCCCGCTGGTGCGAGCGCGCGTGCGTGTGCGGATCGCGGATGCCTCGCAGGTGCTGTTCGATCGCGTGCTCACCACCGATACCGTCGTCGGCGATAAGGGTATCGGCCCCGACGCGCTGGCAGCTCGCGTCGCGCGGGAGATCGTGACGATCCTGCGGCCGCACATGCGCAAGCTGGAGCCGCAATGGCGCTGAAGGTGATCCTCCTGCTGCTCGCCTGCGTCGTCGCGCACGCGCAGCCCGCGTCCGATCAGCTCGCCACCGCGAACGCCGCGGCCGCCGCCGGTGACTGGCCCCGCGTCGATGCGCTGGTCACCCCGATGCTGCGCCGCTCGCTCGGACCGACCCATCTCGGGGAGGCGCATCGGCTCGCAGGCCTCGCCGCGTATTTCCAGCAGCGCCTGCCCGCCGCCGAGGCGCACTTCGTCGAGTACCTCAAGCTCGAGCTCGACGGCCGTCTCGATCCCGCGGTGTATCCGCCCGACGTCGTCACGTTCTTCCAGGACGTCCAGGTCCGTCACGCCGCCGAGCTCCGCGCTCGTCGCCCGAAGCAGAAGCGCTACTGGCTCCTCAACCTGATCCCACCCGGCGGTCAGATCCAGAACGGCGAACGCACGAAGGCGATCGTGATCGGCAGCCTGGTCGGTGGCTTCGCGGTCGCGAACCTCAGCACGTACTTCATCCTCCGCTCGTGGTGTCGATCGGCGACGGGCAGCGGCGGTACCAGCGCGACGTGCGATGACGGCAAGGACCGCTCGAGCACCGCGGCACAGCTGCGCGGCATGAACATCTTCAGCGGGATCGGGTTGATCGTGATGTACGTGTACGGCGTGTACGACGGTGTGTCCGGATATCGGAGACGTTCGGAGAAGCTTCCGTTCGTGACGCCGACAAGTGGTGGTGGTGTCGTGGGTATTGGCGGATCGTTCTGATCGTCGACGGTCGCGCTGGGGCCTTCAGCCCATGGCCTGGCCACCGCGCGACACCTCCATAAGCTCCTCGCGATCACCACCTGTGGTGCAGCGGCCGAGGGATATAGGCCCCTTCTTCGTTGAGATCGATCTCGGCGCCGCGTACGATTCGATCAGGTGAGGCAACCCGTACCGTTCGGGAAATACCTCCTGCTCGATCGCATCAGCGTCGGCGGGATGGCCGAGGTCTTCAAAGCGAAGAGCTACGGCGTCGAGGGCTTCGAGAAGATCATCGCGATCAAGCGAATCCTCCCGACGATGGGCGAGGACCGCGACTTCATCAAGATGTTCATCGACGAGGCGAAGATCGCCGGTCAGCTCGCGCACGCGAACATCTGCCAGATCTTCGAGCTCGGCCGCATCGACGGCTCGCACTTCATCGCGATGGAATACATCTGGGGCAAGGACCTGCTCCAGATCCAGAACCGACTCCGCAAGATCAAGCAGGCGATGCCGGTGGCGATGGCGTGCTTCATCATCGCCAAGGTCCTCGAGGGGCTCGATTACGCGCACCGCAAGCGGGATCCACTCGGGCGTCCGCTCGAGATCGTGCACCGCGATTGCTCGCCGCAGAACGTCCTCGTGTCGTACGAAGGCGAGGTCAAGGTCATCGACTTCGGCATCGCAAAGGCAACCTCGCGCAACTCGCGCACGATGGCTGGCGTGCTCAAGGGCAAGTTCGGCTACATGTCGCCCGAGCAGGTGCGCGGGCTGCCGCTCGATCGCCGCTCCGATATCTTCGCGCTCGGCACGATGATCTACGAGTGCCTGACGAGCGAGCGCCTGTTCCAGGGCGAGACCGATTTCTCGACGCTCGAGAAGGTCCGCAACGTCGACATCCGCCCGCCGCGCGAGGTCAACCCGAACATCCCGGAAGCCGTCGAGCGGGTGATCCTCAAGGCGCTCGCGAAGGACGTCGACGATCGCTACCAGTGGTGCAGCGAGATGCTGGCGGACCTCCAGCAGTACCTGATGTCGCAAGAGATCGTGTTCACCGCGAAGTTGCTGTCGGGTTGGCTGAAGGAAGTGTTCCTCGCCGAGATCGACAAGGAGCGCGGGCTCCTCGAGCAGTACAAGCGCGTCGGTCGCGACGGTCTGATCAATAACGTTCCTGCCGCCGAGGCCAAGCTCGACGTCGATGAGAACCTCGGCGTCGCCGGGGCACCCGAAGGTGATGCCACGCAGCTCGGTGGTCCGAGCTTCGAGGAGCTCGAGGCTGCCGTGGCCGCCTCCGCTGCGGTCGGTCCCGCGTCCGGATCGCCGGCGATGCGCGGGTCCAAGCCACCACGCCCGGCGAGCAACGTCGACGAGGATGGCGATTTCGGCGAGGAAGCGCCGACCGAGATCTTCGGCGAGATCGACGCCAACGGACAGCCCGCAACACCCGCGTCTGTGGCCGCGCCCCCGTCGCCGTCAGGTCCCGCATCGCGACCCAAGCCGCCAGCACCGCCGGGTCGCCCGCCGTCGCAGATGGGCATGCCCGGCATGCCGCCGCGGCTCCACGCGAACCCTGACCCACCGACGATCGCGCCCGAGAGCGATTATCCGCAGAACATCCCCAACTTCGCGCGTGCGTCGGGTCAGCACGCGGCCGCACCGTATGCGCCGAGCTCGGTTCCGCAGCTCCGCAACAACCATCCCAACACCACGCCGCTCCAGAGCGCGCAGGGCTTCTCCTCGCAACAGCCAATGCTGCCGCCGCAGGTCGTCAATGCCGCGGGACATTCAGGCTCGACGCAGGGCAAGACGCTGATGGGCGCCGTCGCGTCGCCGGAGCTGCAGGCGCTTCAGGCCGCGTATCGCGCGGGCACCCCGAACTATCCGACGCAGCCGCAGATGCCGGGCGTCACACCGTCGGGCATCAACGCGATGAATCCGCACATGCTGAATCCGTCGGAGCAGATTCCGTCGCTAAACCCGTCGGCGCAGATGTCGGGGATCGATCCACGGCAGATGCCGGGGATGAATCCCTCGCAGCCGCAGATGCTCTCGCATCCATCAAATCCGCAGAACCAGATGGGCGGGTACCCGAGCGCGGAGAACTACCCGCAGCTGCACCAGCAGTCGGGTCCGATGCCCGGCTACGGCCAGTACGACTACAACCAGACCGCGCCGGTCCCACCGCTCGATGCACCTCCCGCGCAGGAGGGTCGCAAGAAGTCCTCGATCGGTCGCGATGTCGCGATCGGCGTCGCGATCGCAGCGGTCGTGCTCGGCGGGTTCCTCGCGGTGAAGTTCTTCATCCTCGATGCGGAGGATTCGCCGTCGACCGACGACACCACGACCACGAGCACGATCGCGACGCTCAAGGTCGAGCTCAACCCGCCGGTCGAGGCCGAGCTGTTCCTCGATGGCAACAAGACCGCCGAGCATGTGGTGACCAACGGTGTTGCGCTGCCGATCAGCGCGGGCAAGCGCAAGATCCGGATCGTCGCGAAGGACGGCCAAGTCTGCGAGCGCGACCTCGACCTCGAAGCCGACAAGATCACCGTGGTCAGCTGCCAGCTCAACCTGAAGACCGCGGCCGGCTCGGATGCGAAGAAGCCAGAAGTCGGCAACGGTTCCGACCCACCGAAGGCGGGCTCGGGAGCGGAGGTCAAACCTGCGGTGGGTTCGGGCTCCGGATCGGACGCTGCGAAGCCTGCCGCGGGCTCGGGCGCCGCGGGCTCGGGTGCCGCTGCGAAGCCCGACGCGGGGTCCGGAAGCGCGGGCAAGGGCTCGGCGGTTGTCGCGACCAAGCCCGACGTGATCGTCACCAAGCCGCCCGACAAGAAGCCCGACGTGATCGTCACCAAGCCGCCCGACAAGAAGCCAGACGTCATCGTCACGAAGCCGCCCGACAAGAAGCCGGACGTGATCGTCAAGAAGCCGCCCGACAAGAAGCCGGACGTCATCGTCACCAAGCCGCCCGACAAGAAGCCGGACGTGATCGTCAAGAAGCCGCCCGACAAGAAGCCGCCCGACAAGATGCCGCCCGAGGACAACCCGGCAGATCGCGCGGGATCCGTGCAGGACGGCTACGTCGTGGTGTCGAGCGCTCCGAAGTCGAAGGTCTCTGTCGATGGCGTCGAGACCGGGCTGACCACGCCGACGAAGCTGAAGCTATCGCCGGGCCGTCACAAGATCGGCTTCTCGTACGGCACCACGAAGTCCGCGTTCACGATCGTCGTCAAAGCCGGCGAGACCGTGAACTTCGACAAAAAACTCGAGTAGCTAACTTCGCGGTAGGTCGCCAGCAGGCGCCGCGACCGTGGGCTCTTCGTGCGCCTCGAGATCGCGCAGCTTCGCCTCGAGCTCGGAGATCCGATCGGCGAGGTTCTTCACGTCCTTGTTCACCGCGTTCCACGGCGTGACGGTGAGCGAGATGCCCTCGATCGTGGTGCGGATCTTCGAATCGACCTGCTTCTGCCACTCGTCGAGACGATGCTTGCTGTGATCGACCCACTCGCGCAGCGACTGCAGCGAGCGCTTCTGCACCATCGCTTCGTTCTCGGGAGCGCGGTCATCGGCAGGCACAGGGGGCTCGTCGACCTCTTCCCCGTGCTCGTTCTTGTGCTTGCCGGGCAGGATGCTCTGCACTCGGCGCTGCGCCTCGGCGAACCAGGCACCACCCGACTGGATGATGTTTCGCATCGCACCGAGAGGGAGAAAGCTGCGTTGCTTCTTCTCTTCCTCGAAGATGATCTGCGCGAGGGTGACCGTGGTCAGATCCTCTTTGGTCTTGTTGTCGATGATCTTCACGTCGTCGCCAGCCCGGATCATCTCGCTGATCTGGTCGAGCGTGACGTACCGGCTGTGCTCGGTGTCGTAGAGCTTGCGATTGGCGTATCGCTTGATGATCCGAGTCTCCGGCATGGTTCCTCCGGCCCGTCGCGTACTACGTAACGAGTGATTTCAAAACTATCACGCACCGCGCCATGACCTCAACGACTGGGCGGATCCCAACAGTGGCACTATGAAGAAGCGATGGGCCCGGACCTCATCATCGCCCGCCTGAAAGCGATTCTGGACGCGCGGATGCGCGTGCTAACGCTTGTCGAGGCGTTTGGAGAGGGTGATCCCCGGACGTGGATTCACACGCTGGCCTCGATCGTCACCCGGGCCCAGCAGCACGCCGACGCGGACGCGATCCAGGCGCTCGAGACGGTCAGCCACGCCGTGGCCGAGCCATCGCTGGCCTACGAGCACCGGCAGGCGCTGTACACCGCCGCGATCGAGCTCGGGATGCCGGCGATCGCGCGCTTGTTCATCACCACATCACCGGTCGTCGAGCTGCCGGTCACGCTCAAGAAGCAGCTCGGTCCCGAGCGACCGCTGCGCCCCGCGGGTCGCCCGCTGACCCTCGGCGAGCGCAAGTCCGCCGCACGCACGCATGATCGCGAGCAAATCACCCTGCTGCTGCGCGATCCGCACCCGATGGTGGTCGCGATCCTCCTCGATAATCCACATGTCACCGAAGGCGACGTCCTCAGTATGGCGGCGATGCGCCCGGCGGTACCGGCATCGCTGTCGAAGATCGCGGCGCATCCGCGGTGGAGTGTTCGCCATCCGATCAAGCGCGCGCTCGTGCTCAACCCGGCAACCCCGCTCGCCGCCGCGATCCGGATCGCGACCACGCTCCGCGCTGCCGAGCTCGCCGAGATCGCACAGGATCCGTCGCTGCCCGGGCCACTACGCGAGCACGCCGCCGAGGTTCGCGCGGCGTCGCTGCGTCGCTAGATCAAGACCAGCGCGAGGAGCCCGCGCACTAATCGGCCGTGACGGACTTCTTCTTGCGCCGAACAACGACCTCTTCCCACTCCCCATCCTCCGCGTCGGTCGACTTGTCGAGCTGCTTGACGGGCTTGGCCGCGAGCTGCTTGGCGTCGTCGTCAGACTTCTTGTCGTCCTTGGTGTCCGTGTCCTTGTCCTTGTCCTTGTCCTTGTCGTCGTCTTCGACTTTCGAAGCGCGCTTGAAGTTCTTGATGCTTCGACCGAGTGCGTCGCCAATGCCCGGGAGCTTGTTGGCGCCGAACACGACGAGCACGATGAGCAGGATGATAATTAGCTCGCCCATACCGGGCATGGCATCACTCCAAAAGGCTGGGGAATCGGCAGCCTAGCACTCTTGAACCACCGGGTCTGAAAACGGCCTCGAAAACTTGGTCGGGGTGGAGCCCGGCGCCTATGTTCAGGTGTCGATGCGACGAGCAGCCGCAGGAATCGCCGTGCTTTGGCTGTCATTCGGCAGCGCCGCGGCCGACCCCACCACGGGCACGGGCACGGGCACGGGCACGGGCACGGGCACGGGCACGCAGCCAGCGCCTCCGGTCCGGACCAGAGAGCCGGAGCTGACCACCCAGACCGATCACCGGCGAAACATTCGCGGCTGCGCGGTCGACGATGACTGCGCGTCACCGGACGACGTGCTCCGTCAGTTCGAGGCCGAGCGGATCCCGCCTCCCGGGCAGAACCCGTGGGTCGGCGAGCGCACGCCACCGGTGGGCAAGCTCGAGGCGGGCAAGCCGCGGATCGTCAGGAAGCCGAGCGAGCTGCGTCCGGACGCGCCGTGGCTCGATTCGCTCGCGGTGCCCGATCTGCCGATGCGGTGGAGTCAGCGGCTCGCCGACTTTCTCGTGTTCTATCGCGACGACCCACGCGGTCGCGCGATCATGCAGGGCTGGCTGCGCGATCAGGGGCGCTATCGCGATCTGATCCTGACGCAGCTCCGCAAGGCGAAGCTGCCCGAGGATCTGCTGTACGTCGCGATGATCGAGTCGTCGTACGACCCCGACACGCTGTCGCGCGCGGGTGCGCTCGGCCTCTGGCAGTTCATGCCGGAGGCGGCACGGATCTACGGGCTGCGTCGCGATCGCTGGGTCGACGAACGCCGCGATCCGTATCGCTCGACGATCGCGCAGATGGCGTACTTCCACGATCTCTACCAGCGCTTCGGCGACTGGCACATCGCGCTCGCCGCGTTCAACGTCGGCTACGGCGCGGTGCTCAAGTCGATCGCGCGCTTCAACACGAACGACTACTACCAGCTGTGCGAGTACGAGAACGGGCTGCCGTGGGAGAACTGCTGGTACACGCCGAAGGTGCTGGCGACCGCGATCGTCGGCAAGAACCGCGCGGCGTTCAGGTTCGACACCGTGAAGGCGGCAGCGACGGAGGTCTGGGACGACATCGCCGTGCCGACCTCGGTCCCGCTGTCGCTGGTCGCGCGCGCGGCCGGCACCGACGAGGCCGTGATCAAGCGCCTCAACCCGCATCTCCGGCAGGGCCGCACGCCGCCCGGCGAGACCGGCTACATCGTCCGCGTACCCGCGGGAAGCAAGGCCGCGGCGCAGCGCCGGCTCGTCGAGCTCCAGACCGACTGGGACGGCTACGACGCGTACGTGGTCGCGCACGGCGAGCGGTTCGAGGATGTCGCGACGATCTTCGGGACGACGATCTACAACCTACGCCGGCTCAACAACATCACGGCTGACTCCGAGATCCAGGGCGGCACCGTGCTCGTGGTGCCGCGGATCGCCGCGGACGTGCGCGAGAAGAATCGCGTGAAGGCGCGGCAGAAGCTCCAGTCGTCTGGACCCGATCAAAAGGACGGCGAGCCGATGATCGTGGCGGTGCCCGACAAGGACGCGACCGTGCCGGGCAAGCAGCGCGTGTTCTACCGCGTGGTCGCCGGCGATACGCTGCGTGCGATCGCGAAGGGCTTCGGCGTCGACCAGGCCGACCTCGCGCGCTGGAGCTCGCTCGCTCCCGACGGCAAGCTGCACCCCAAGATGATCATCGTCGCGTGGGTGCCGAACAACTTCGACGCCGACAAGCACAAGATCACGCTGCTCGACGAGGCGCACCTGGTCGTCGTCACGCGCGGCTCGCCCGAGCATCTCGATCTCGCGGAGCAGCGCACCGGTCGTGTTCGCCTCGAGTACGTCGCGCAGGGCAACGAGAAGCTCGAGGACATCGCGAAGCGGTACGGCATGGGCGCGTACGACCTCGGCCGGATCAATCGCCGGATGCACAACACGGTGCTCAAGAAGGGCGAGAAGATCATCGTCTATCAGGTCGCCGATCCATCGCGCTCGCAGCGCGCCACCGAGCAGTGGAGCAAGACGCCGCGTGGTCGTCGCGGCAAGGTCTCCGGAGCGCGCGCGGTCGATACCGCGAGCGTGAAGAAGCTTGAACCTGACAACGACGACACCGAAGCGTCAGCTCCCACACCTGCGCCGGTCGGTCCTGTGACCAAACCGACACAGGTCCAGTGAGCTTTCGGGCCGGCGCCCAGGTATCGTGCCCGGCAACATGATCCGAACCTCGCTCGTCGCGCTCGTCGTGCTCGTTGCTTGTGGTGGTGGAACCGACGACCCGGCACCCGCCGATACCGCGGCTGCGAATGATGCACCGGCGCAGGTCGCCACGGTGATGACAGTGCCCTGCGATGGCACCGAATTGCCGGCACCAATTGAGACCACTGGTGGGTTTCGCTTT
>Ga0105049_10009602_pt1 | contig 11134 bp, 10 predicted proteins | sample MAT06_FD_78087 | JGI IMG/M metagenome (GOLD analysis project Ga0105049, IMG submission 78087) | Freshwater microbial communities from Lake Fryxell liftoff mats and glacier meltwater in Antarctica - MAT-06 | ecosystem: Environmental > Aquatic > Freshwater > Ice > Liftoff microbial mat | place... | reverse complement strand
TCTAGACGCCCTGCGTGATATCGGAAAGCACTTCCGAGTGAATGAGATGATCCAGCGAGACAGCGTGCGCGAGAGGCTGCACGCCCGCGATCAAGGAATCAGCTTCACAGAGTTTTCTTACATGCTGTTGCAGGCCTACGACTTCGCGCACCTGCACGCGAGCATGGGTGTTACGTTGCAAATGGGCGGCAGTGATCAGTGGGGCAATATCGTTGCGGGGATCGACCTCATCCGCAAAATGAACTCGGCATCGGGGCAGGAAGTTAAGTCATTTGGGCTTACCACCCCTCTCGTCACCCAGCCTGATGGCACCAAGTTCGGCAAGACCGAAAAGGGTGCGATCTGGATGACCACCGACCGTACCAGCGCTTATTCCCTTTACCAGTTCTGGCTCAACGCCGATGATTCGCAAGTAATTAACTTTCTTAAGATCTACACTTTCCTTCCGATCGATGTAATTGCGCAGCTCGAAGCCGCTCACATTGCCAACCCTGGCGGGCGCGAGGCTCACCGCGCGCTCGCCAACGCCGCGACCGAGCTTTTGCACGGAGTCACCGAACGCGCCAACGCCGAGGCAGCCAGCAAAGCCCTATTTAGTGGCGAAATCTCGGGCCTTTCGCGTGAAATGCTCGACGAGGTCTTCGCGAGCGTCCCCGCCGCGCCGTTCAATCGGGCTCAGCTCGTGCCCGGATATCCGCTCTTGGATCTGCTCGTAGAAACTAAGCTCGCCGCGAGCAAGCGCGAGGCGAAGGAGTTTCTCCAAGCTGGTTCGGTTACGATCAATGGCGTGAAGGCGGGCCCAGAGGACCTGCTTACCACCTCTCACCTCCTGCACGGCTCCATCGCCGCGCTGCGTCGCGGCAAGAAAAACTGGTTTATTACTCGCTGGCTCTAGCATCTGCATCGAAAAGTAACTAATACGATAAAGTACTCGCCTTTCCGTTCGGCAGCCTTTGAGGTGGCATCGTCTTTCCCCGGCGGCGAACTGTGCGGTCTCCGCCGATCCACCCCCCAAGCATCCCCATGCACCCCCCATGCACCCGCCTGTCCCAACCATCCCCGCCGCCCCGACGACCCCGCAGAGCCACCATCCGCTCGATCTCTACGAACTCTGTGTCCAATCTCCGCGGCACGTTGTAGCCCTGCTTGAGTCGATACACGGCCAACGGCCCGTTGTTCTCCGCGAGGATTTCTGCGGCACGGCCAGCGTCAGCGCTCGCTGGATCGAAGACGCAAGCAAAACCAATGCGAACCCTCGCGCACTTGCGATCGACCTTGATGACGCGGCCCTTGCCCGTGCGCGCCAACGAGCAGGGCTGGGAGGGATGCTTACAGTCCGAAAGGGCGACTGCGTGGCCGCCTTCGATGTTGAACCTGCGGACATCATCTGGGTCGGCAACTTCTCAATAGGTTATATTCATAGTCGCGGAGACCTGCTGACCTATTTCCGCCGCTCAAAGGCTCGGCTTGACGCGGGCAACACGGGTTTTGGCGGCGGTATCTTCGCGTGCGATATCTACGGCGGTCCTAACGCCTATCGACTCGGCGGGCTGGCTCGCGTCCACCTCGGCCGCACCAATGAACTTATTCATTACTATTGGTCGCAAGACTCCGGTGACCCCATGACCGGGCTGGTCCGCAACTCAATTTCGTTTAAGGTGCAAATCGGGGGCGAGATCGTCGCCGAGTTGCCCAACGCCTTCACTTACTATTGGCGGCTCTGGAGCCTACCCGAACTCTGCGACAGCCTGAATGAAGCCGGTTTTACCTCGGTGCAGGCCTACGCAGACCTTAACATCGCGCCCGGTCAGGCCGCGGTGCCGATCAATTCGCCCCGGCAGTTGGCGGACGACCACATCGTTGTAATCGCCGCCAGATAGAGACGCGAGAAGTCGCCGTACTTATCCTCGCATCAGAACCAAATCGTTGCGATGCACGGCCTCTGCTGAATAGACGTACCCGAGGATCTTGTGAATCTCCGCGGAAGTGTGCCCCGCGATTCTGCCAAGTTCTTCGGAGTTGTACGCCGCGATTCCTCGCGCAATGATTACAGTCGCACAAGCGATATCAACCGCCGCCCCTTTGTCGAAGACGCCTTCAATCCTCACGATGCCACGCGGCAGCAAGCTTGATCCGCGTGCCTCGATCGCCGCAGCGGCCCCCGCATCCACTTCGATTCGCCCTCTTGCTTTGGCGCTATATCCCAGCCACCGTTGGCGAGACGATCGGCCCGAGATCGGGGAACAAAACACCGTGCCCACAAGTTCACCCGCCAAGGCCCGTGAGACGATACTCATCTGCCCCCCGCCTGCGATCAGAAACACGACGCCTGCATCGCCCGCGATCTGCGCGGCGGCTAGTTTGGTAACCATACCGCCCGTCCCGACCTCGCTTACATCTGTAGTAACATGAGGCCGCGCTTTGGCGACGCTCTCAAACTCCTCGATCACCCGCCCCGTACCGCTTGCGTACACACCCTCGACCGTGGAGAGCGCTAGTAAGGCGTCGGCTTGTACGAGGCTCGCGACCAGCGCACTGAGCCTGTCGTTGTCACCTAACTTAATCTCGGAATAGCTGACACTGTCGTTCTCGTTAATGATCGGAATCACGCCGCGGAACAAAAGTTCCTCCAGCGTTCGCCGTGCGTTTTGGCTGCGAGTGCGGTCGGCGATGTCCTCGCCGGTTAGTAGGACTTGAGCAACCGTCAGCCCTACCGATGCAAACCCTAGAGCCCAAGCCCCCATGAGCCTTTGTTGCCCAACCGCCGCCGCGGCCTGCTTCTGCACAATTGCTTTCGGTGCACGAGTTAGCCCAAGCGCGCGGAAGCCACTGGCCACGGCTCCTGATGTTACGATGATGATCCGTCTGCCTCTGAGGCTCTGCATCGCCTCGTTGATATCCTTCGCCAAGCGGTTCACTGTCTCCGCGCTCAGCGCACCGCCGGGTGCCAAGACCGCGCTGCCGATCTTGATAACAACGATCCTCGCTTTGCGAAGTTGCTCTCGTGCCGATGGATTTTTGATGGTATCTTCCAGCATATTTTCACTCGAACGGGCGATAGTGGAACCACCACAGAGGTAGCCCCAGGGCGGACTCTCTGTCGCCGCCAAGGATAATCATGTCAGTGCCCTTCACGCGGCGGAGCCTGATCATCAGCCCACGGGCCCCTCGTTATTGGGTACCGGCCAGAGACCCTTCTGCTTTCTTCATTTCCAAGTCTGATCCTGACCCCTCCTTCTCCGTCACGCCCACGCGCCACTATGATTGATCATCATGCAAGCACGTCGTTTGACCAAACAGATCAGTGTGGGCGATAGCCGCGTAGGTATCATAAAAATTGGTGGTGGCCTGCCAGGGCGCGACGGGGTGGCGACCCTCCCCGCTCCGGTGAGTGTGCAAACGATGACGGCGGGTTACACGTGGGATATAGACGCGTGCGTACGAGAGATTAACAAGCTAGCTGCCGCAGGTGCTGACGTGGTGCGCGTTGCTGTGCCAGAGAAAAAAGATACCGAAGCACTCAAGCACATCATTCCTCAGGTCAGCGTTCCAATTGTGGCTGATGTTCACTTTCATTTCCAGCGAGCGCTCGAGGCGGTTGAATCGGGCGTACATAAAATCCGCCTAAACCCGGGCAACATTCAGGACCGCGATCAAGTTGTTGAAGTGATTCGCGCGTGCAAGGCCAAAGGGCTGCCGATCCGCGTGGGGGTCAACGAGGGCTCCATCATTGAGCGCAAAGACAAGCAAAAGCGGATGAAGGAACTCGGCAAGGTCTTTAGCGATCATAAGCACGGCTATCTGCTCGCAATTATGATCGCCAAACTCGAGGAATATCTTGATATCTTCTACGAAGAGGACTTTCACGATATCTCAATCTCCGCAAAGAGCATGGACGCCGCGTTGGTCGTCGATGCCTACACAGAAATAAGTAGGCGATTTGATCATCCGCTTCACTTAGGCGTTACGCACGCGGGGCCCAAGGAAACCGGAACCATCCGCAGCGTCGTTGCTCTCGGGGGTCTGCTCATCAATGGAATCGGAGACACCATCCGCATCAGTTATGCCAACGACCCGATTTATGAAGTCGAAGACGGCCTTGAGCTGCTCTATTGCTTGGGCCTGCGTGAACGAATCGGCGTTGATCTCATCGCCTGCCCCACATGCGGCCGTATCCAGGTTGATCTATTTACGTTGATCCAGGACGTGCGAAAGGCTCTTGCCAACAGGGTAACAGTCCCAATGAAGGTGGCGGTGATGGGTTGCATCGTCAATGGGCCGGGAGAAGCCGAGGGTGCCGATGTTGCGGTCTTTGCGGGGGATCGCCGTGGGATTATTTATGTTCAGGGCGAAAAGGTCGCTAACGTCCCCGAAGCCGAAATTCTGGACCGCCTGCTCGCAGAGTGTCTCGCGTTTCAAGACCGTGTCCGTCGCGGCGAGGTCAAACTTGGCGACAAGAAAGTGCAGATCATCCCGCCTGATCCGATCGGTGATTTGGGGAGCGGCTGGGAGAAAGTCGCTGCGGGGGACGTGCAGCGAAAGGACGTTTCGCTGACCGTGAAAGGACTGTAATTTGTGCGGTCACGGTCGCCGCCGCGCCGTTAGCCCAGGAACTTAAACTTTCGGCACACCGCACAGGCAAAAAGGGATCAGCCCACGGTCCACATTTGCGCCCACTCGCGACACTCTTGGCACAATTAAAAAAAGCCACCCTCGCGGATGGCCCGTTCTTATTTACATCTTATTACGAATACCGAGGCGGTCAAGGCGCCCTAGCGTATCTGCGCATTGCGTATCAGATAGCATAAGCCGCAGCGACCTTCCCGACCGCCTGCGTCACCCACATAATTTGTTCCTGGCTTAGGTCATGATGCATGGGCAGGGCAAAGACGCGATCCTTCAAACCGTTGGCGATCGGTGTATCGCCCTGTTTCGCATACTTTGCAAGCGCGGGCTGCTGCGGGAGCGACCGCGGATAGTGAACAGCGGTGGGGATCCCCTCTGCCTTCAGTGCCGCGCAGAACTCATCCCGCGTACACGAGAATCGCGCGAGATCAAGTTGCGCGACGTATAAGTGATAAACCGGAACGCTTCCCGGGGTCGTCACCGGGGTCTTGATCCCCGCCACTCCGCTCAACATGCGGTCGTAAATCGCCGCGACGTTGCGCCGCTCCTGCGTCTGTGCCACGAGCCGGTCGAGCCGCGAACAGCCGAGCGCACCCGCCATGTCATTGAGGCGATAGTTGTAACCGACCATCTCATGCAGGTACTTTTCAGTCTCTCCGTGAGAACGTAATAAACCGATGGTGCGGGCCAGACCATCATCGTTGCACGTTAGCAGACCCCCCTCTCCGGTCGCGAGGTTTTTGGTGGCGTAAAGCGAATAGGTCACAGCATCGCCAAACTTGCCCAGACCCTGTCCCTTGTAGGTCGCCAGATGCGCTTGTGCTGCATCATAAATTACTTTAAGATCGTGCTTCGCCGCGAGCGATTGAACGGCATCGATATCAACAGCGCACCCGTAGAGGTGGGTCGGCGTGATCGCACGCGTTTTCGATGTTACTTTGCGGGCAGCGTCGGCCATGTCGATCTGATAGGTATCGGGATTGGCATCTACAAAGACCGGTATGCCCCCGCGTGCCACCACAATCGAAACAGTAGCGATGTAAGACCACGCGGGGACTAGCACTTCGTCACCCGGAGCGAAGAGAGGCTCGTAAGCAAGTTGCAACGCAACGGTACCATTGGCGCATGTCAATGCGTGTTTGGAACCCGTCATCGAAGACCAGCGTTGTTCAAGTTCAGCGCACTTGCCCGCCGCTCGTAACATGCCAGATTTAAGGACCGCGTACACTGCTTGGATATCCGCCTCGGCGAGCGAGGTGGACATAAACGGAACGGGTTTAATAGCCACCGGCGCGGCACCCGACAACGCGAGTTCGCTTATGCGGGCGGTGGAAGGTCGGACAATCGTGCTTGATGCAATCGTCAAGGTTTACTCCTAAAAGTCCGCTTATTGGGCGGGGATTAATGGTATGCGGTCTTAGCGCAGTTTTTACAAACCGTGCATGTTTATTGAGCGTTGTGGCTAACCCCTCGGAACCGTGGGGGTCGCGCCCCGGCAACTCGCATACAGTTTGCTTGAACAGCGGTGGCACTCGGTATTGGACCATCCGGCCGGCTTGTTAGTCGAGGAGAGAAAAGATGATTACTTTGAATTTTAGCGGCACGAAGCCGGTTCGAGTTGCTATTGTCGCAGGCTGGCTCGCTGCGGCCGCGCAGGCGGCGGTTCTCGTTCCGGTTTCTTACACCGTGCCGAACGGCGAGGGGGTGAACTCGGGCGGCAGCTTCAATTATCACGATGACACCTACACAGGCGCGGGAGACACCTTCGTCGATGGCTCATTACTGAGCGGGGGCTTAGGACAACTGACCGACGGGATCGTCGGGGTTCAGGACTGGGCGCAGAACCTTGGTTTAGGTCCAGCCTATGAATGGGTTGCTTGGCGGACAATTACGCCAGCGATAACCTTTGACCTCGGTGCGGTCTTCAATGTCGATGAGATCCGCCTGCATCTTAATAACAGGCAGGCGGGGGGCGTCTTCCTGCCTGAGCGTGTTACAATTGAAACGAGCATCACCGGGATTGACTTTTTCCCAGCAGCAACTTATATGTTTTCTGCTGCGGAGGCGGCCGACGACTCAGCGCGTTTCACCGCGGTTGCTCTGGGTTATCAAGCCCGCTACGTCCGGGTCAACCTAATTGATGGGGATGACAACCGCTGGGTCTTCCTCAGCGAGGCGACGATCGAAGGCACCGTTCCCGCTCCGGCTTCTGCGTTCTCTGCCGCGGCGTGCTTGCTGATGTTTCGCCGCCGCCGTTAGACTCAACCCGCTGCTCAAGCCAGCGGTTGCCGCCGCTGCCTTGCGGCTATGACTCTCGAAGAGGTGATACTATTGCGTTGCACCGCCACCCCCGGTGTAGCATTGTTCGCGTGTTCTTTACAATTCGCCGTCAGGGGGGCTTGATTGCGATGCACCGTGGTCTTATGGCTCGGGAAGACTTACATCATCGGAGGCTGATCAATGGCACAGTGGACAAAGAAAGAACTGCTCAACAATCCGATCAAGCATATTGATATTACATCGTTCGACGCCCGCCCGGTATTGGATGCGTACCGCAAGATGGCGTACACCAGCCGCACGCTGGCGAACGCGGCGGACATTTACTCGATGATGCTCAAGGATAAGGAATGCGGGGTCATCCTGACGCTCGCGGGTTCGCTTATCTCCGCCGGGCTAAAGAAGGCCATGATTACCCTTCTTGAAAACAACATGATCGATGCGATTGTCTCGACCGGAGCCAACATCGTCGATCAGGATTTCTTCGAGGGCCTGGGATTCAAGCACTACATCGCCCCGGGAAGCCCGGAAGCACCGCCCGTCGATGACGTGATGCTGCGCAACATGATGATCGACCGGATCTACGATACTTACATCGATGAGGACGACCTCCGCGCAACCGACGCCAAAACCCACGAGATTTTCAACGCCTTCGAGCCGGGGGCGTACTCCAGCCGCGAGTTCATCGAAGCGATGGGAGCCTACCTCGCCAAGCACTACTCCAAGAACGAAAGCATTGTCAAGACGTGCTTCCTCAAGCGCGTTCCAATCTTCGTTCCGGCCTTTAGCGATTGTTCCGCTGGCTTTGGTATTGTCCTCCAGCAGACCGAAGCCATTGAAGAGGGCCGCGGCCTCGTGGCCTTTGATAGTGGCAAAGATTTCCGCGAACTCACTGACATCAAGCTGGCGTGCAAAGACACCGGTCTGCTCATGCTCGGCGGCGGCGTACCGAAAAACTTCGCGCAAGACATCGTCGTGGCCGCCGAACTGCTCAACGAGCGCAAGGGTGGCAAGGCCCGCGGCGACGTGGGGATGCATAAATACGCAATCCAGATGACCGTCGCCGATAGCCGCGACGGCGCACTCTCCGGCTCGACGCTCCGCGAGGCTTGCTCCTGGGGCAAGGTTGATATTGTTCACGAGCAGATGGTCTTCGGCGAACTCTCCGCTCTCTTCCCCCTGCTCGCCAGCGATGCCTATCACCGCAAGCAATGGAAATCGCGCAAGGGCTTTAAGTTTGCTGACCTTTTCGAGAAGGGCCAGGGCTTGCCCGAATGGCTGCACGCGGCACCGAAGAAGAAAGCTGCGAAGTAACCACGGCGCAAACGCAGAGCGATCCGCTCTCGCCACAGATATCGCCCACCGCTATCGCTCGTTTGCCGCAGGCTTCGTCTCGCGGACGTTTATGTCAGTCCAGTAAAAAACTCCGGCACCAGAATGGGGCCGGAGTTTTGTTATGCAGCGTGCTGCGGATTTTGCCTAGCGTGAATACGCTCCGTGAATTCGCACGTGAAGACACTGAGCGTCGGCGCACCATGGCGACCCATCGCGCCACCAATCCTGCGAATCGCGCACGCCGGAACGAAGGTGTCCGGCAAACCCGTGATGTAATGCATTTCCGTCAGCCGACTGGTCTTTCCGCACCGGCCCGTAGCCCTACAGCATTCTCCCGGGATCGCTTAACACGATGCGAGGCCGCCGAAAACGGTGTTGGGGGTTTAGTCTGCGCCCTCACGCTCTGATTCCTCGTGGTTGGCCCGCGATTCGATCAGTTTACGAAGATAATCATTCTCGCGACGCGTAGCCTCAAGGTCAAACACGAGATACTTGACCGACAACCGTAAGTAATCCAGTGATTCCTGAAGCTCGCCCACCGTCTTTTTCATCTTTTCGTGCCGCTCTTTGGTCTCCGCCGCGAGCTTCTCAAGCGGAGCTCGCTCATCCGGGGGCAACGCTTCGATTTGCTTCATCAGTTCGCCTAGTTTGTTCTGAAAGTCTTGTTCGTTCATCTGGCGGCTCTCCTCTTATTATGTCCATCGATCTCTGAACCTCCGCCTCAAGCACAAGCCTGATCGAAGGGTGGTAGATGGGAGAGAGCATTACAACTGGCGGGCCAGAATCCGACTTGGCAAACGCACCGAGAGCGAAGGCGGCCGTACTCAGCCCCCCGCCGCGATGTTTTCCCTCCAACAGACTAATAATAAGGGGCTGGGTGGTCCTGAAAACCAACTAGAGGCACCGCGCGAGCGTTCGCTGCCTTGACCAAACGCGGCTGGGATCTACAGACATCCCGGAGACGTCGCCGCCTGTGCCGCCGTGGCGCATTCCGGATGTGGTGTTATTTCAACGTCCGAAGTCGACGCGACGCAACGCTTGTTTCGCGGAGGCCCCCGCAGTGTTAATTGCCGCTTCAAGCGCCTTTGCGTCTGCCTTTCGCAACTCGCGGCAGAGCTTCTTGAGCTGATCGTCCGACTCCATCTTAAATCGGGTATACCACTGTTCCAGCTCGTGGCGATTAAACCGGCTGAGCGGGTCGCGTAGCCCCGTCTGCATGCAGGCCCAGTCAAGTAGCGCACCGCTCGTATCGCCAAATCGGTAACACCCCAAAGTTGCTTGCAGCCGTTTGATGAGCGATAGAAAAGGATCAGTCGCCTCGTCGGGCAACTTGGTCATAATTTCTTTGAGTTCGGTCGGCGTGGGCGCAAAGCTAAAAACCTGGCCCTCGTCGGATTGCGCTGAGCGGCGGAGCGGCATGTCGCCTAATGGCTTCAGTTCCGCAAACTCAGTTGAGATGGCCTTCGTGCCGCCCCGCTCGAAGCGAATCGTAAGCCTTTGGGTAGCAACAGCCCCGCCGGGACCAGCGGCCGCCGCGCCCGCTTCAGCCGACAAAACCTCTCCGACTCCCCACTCCGGTTTCGCGACGTGTATTACTCGGTCGCCCTTACTCCATGCCATGCGCAGTATCCTTAAACAAATCTAACCCACCCAACCCGGCCGGTTCGATGACCCCAGCTTAACATTGCGAACAAAGTGATCGCTAAACGATCGCTCTACCCCGATCAACCCCCAAGCTATCACCCTGTCAAGCGCGACCGCGTCTTGAGCACGAACGCCACTTGGTCGCGAGTCTCTCCTCCGCGATTTTAACAATCGGGGTCGCGAGGCCTTCAGCTACGCACGAGAAAACGAACGCCCGATGGAGAGAAGCACCACGTCGCTTCGCGGCATCAAGGTAACTTCGCGCTCGCCTCTGGGCCTTGTGCGCCTGTCGTAATACAGCGGAAAAGGAGTCTGTTCAGAGCGGCCCATTGCGACAGCCGATTTAAACGAGGCAATCGGAACGGCCCAGCACCTCGCTCACCTTGAAGGGCATGAACGCTACCACGCCACTAGATCATACGATTTGGCAAGGCGAGGCAGTGAATGCTGATTTTCGTCCGAGACGCTGAAGCCTTGTCGATCTTGTCGAAAGACCGGATTCGATAGCCCTTTCCAGTGTGAATCCAGAGAAGAGACAAGACGCTTTTCCCTTCTTTAACCGCGCCCAACCCTCGGATGGTAGTCCCGGTTAATGGTCCAGTGCCTACGCGGCAGTCTCATCTTCTTTCAACGCACCCGAGCGGCAGCGAGTCGCGTACAATCTGTCGGTTGGTGAGTACGGAAAATAGTTGGCTCGCAGGAATGAACACGTCGCCTACGAATCTTGGCGAGGTGCTATCAACCGAGGGGCGGGCCTGAAGAAGAACGATTATGATCGAAGCACTTAAGAGCGATTTTATTGTGAACAAAGTCGGCGGACGATTTAAGTTGTGCGCCCTCATTCAACGCCGGATTGTTCAACTGATGGACGGCGCGCGGCCTCTGGTCGCCCGCGATGGACGCTCCGACCTTGAGCTAGTGATCGAGGAAATTTTGCAGGACAAAATTACTTTGGACTTCAACGCAGCTCCGTTTGATGTAAGTCAGCACACCTAGTTGGCCAGACGGCTAAGTCTGGCAGTACCGACATTTTCGTTGATTTCTAACTCCGGCCGATGCATGGCTGGGGTTCTTTACGCGCCTTCGAGCGGTGTCGCAATGCCCCCAGCGGTAGTAAGTTTCCAAGCGGCGCATACAGTTTGAGATGAGCGATTCTCGTCACGAGAGCAGGACCGAGCAAGCGCATTCTTTCGGCGACGGGCCTCAAGGTACGCAAATGCCTGATGAGACAGATCTACATTCAGCATCGATG